>Ga0123330_1003975_pt1 | contig 11793 bp, 7 predicted proteins | sample BioC13SIPDNA_2_FD_89704 | JGI IMG/M metagenome (GOLD analysis project Ga0123330, IMG submission 89704) | Anaerobic biogas reactor microbial communites from Washington, USA - Biogas_R2_A C13 SIP DNA | ecosystem: Engineered > Bioreactor > Anaerobic > Unclassified | place: Washington, USA... | reverse complement strand
GCGGTAGTTGCCGACGGATTCGCTGGTGCGCAAGGACCGATTGTAGGTGCGCAGGTGGCGGATGCGACCGCCGAATTCCGGCGCGATCTGGAGCAAGCCGCCCAAGCCGGCCGGACGCCAATCGACATCGAAGCGACCCCAGCCAAACTGGCGAGTCTGGCCGCCGTCGCAAAGCTTGCCGTCGATGACGAAAGTGATGATTCTCGGGCCCGCATCAACATTCGCGACGATGTGGTGCAGGTGTCCCGCCTTGAGAAGCCCACCATCGCAGCTCCAGCGGCTCTCGACGGCGCCATCGTTCCGGACGATCTCGACGGCGCCGCCCGATGCGGTCCGCAGGCATATCCCCCGCCCTTGGTCGTTGCGGCCCTCCAGAATTGTCCGGCCGGGCGTCAGCGACTCGAACTCGATCCAGAGATCGATGGCAAAACCTTCGACAACACAGTCCGGCTCGCGGGGCGCGACCGTTCTGTTCTCGAACTGGCTCCAGAGCCCTTCGAGCAGAGTCCGGTCAATCGGATGGACACGGGCAATGGTCTTCTGCGTCTCGGTCAGATAGAACTGGCCATCGTCTTCGATCAAATCGGGATAGCTCATGCGGACGCGCGGATCGTCGTCGTACAGGACGATTTCCGGCTGGGACCAGCGAATGACCTTGCCCTCGGGCGAATCGGCCTCGACGCCTCCGCAGAGCCAGGCGGGATTGCGGTCATCATACGAGCGGCCCCCATGATTGTGGAACCAGTAGAGGTACTTGCCGTTGGCGCATTGCCAGGCGAAGTTGGCGGCGCGCGGGTGCTTGATGAGCCGGCCGTCGGCGTACCGCATGTACTGCGGCGGGCTCCAGGTGCGTCCGCCGTCGCGGCTGTAGGTGCAGGCCGGATGGCCGTCCGTCGTGCGGTAGACGCAGAAGAACGAGCCGTCGCTGAGGACACAGAAGTTCTGCTCCTCGGCAATCCGCCCGCCGCCGGCCGGCGCCCGCAGGCCAATGTCGCCATCGGGCAACGTTTGCCACGTCACGCGGTTGGGGTCAGTCTCGGTCAGAAGGTCGACGCTCGCCAGCAGAACGCCTTCGGTCCGGGCGAGGAAGGTCTGCCCGAACCGGCCGACCTTGTGCAGCGGAACGTAGGCCGCGTCGTCGTGGATGAAGGGCTTGCCGACGTTCCAGAAGAACCGTACCTCGCCGGTGTACGGGTTCTCGCGGTCGATCTCGAACTCGCGGACGGGGATGGCAAAGCGCCGCTTCGACCACGTGCGGCCGTGATCATCGCTGTACTTGAAGACGTAGTAGCCTAGCGTATCGACGCGGCTGCACCAGCCGCCTTTATAGGGTGGGTCGTCGGCCTTGACACGACGCAGGTTGTCGGTGTTGTGGTTGTAGAAGGCGAAGATGCGCCCGCTCGGGGCCTTCAGCAGGACGGCGTACGAAGACTCCGGCCCATCCGCCGGCTCGACGTCGACCGGCGGCGACCACGTCCGGCCCCGATCCGCACTTCGCAGCGTCACAACGTGCTGGCCGACGGCGCCTTCGTGTCCCGACCCGGTCGTCAGAATGCAAAGCCACACGCCATCATCAGTCCGCACAACATAGGGCTGATCGGCATAATTCTTCGATGGGATCTCCCAGCCCGTGCGGATGTTCCGCATGTCCTCGGCGGCAATTCGGACCGCCATCAGCGCAACGAGCAGAAGCATGCGCCATCCCGTCACGAGCTGTCACCCCTCTCGACGGCTTCGATGGCGTCCAGCAGTCCATCGGTGGTGTACTCGGCGGCCGTCAGATCGACGCGCACGCCGAGCTTGTTCAACTGTTCCGAGGTCACCGGGCCGATGGAGGCGACTTTCGCCCGGCTCGCGTTGACCGCCTCCGGCGGGATCGCATCGACGAAGTTCCGCGCCGCCGACGGGCTGGCGAACGTCAGCCAGTCGATCTGCCCGTCTTCGATCTGCCGGCGCAGGGCCTCGGCATCGCCGGTCTTCGGAACTGCGGTGTACAGTGGAACATCCTGAACGATCGCCCCACCGGTTTCCAGGACCTCCACCAGGTCGTTCGTCGCCAGTTCCGAGCGCAGCGACAGCACCTTCTTGCCGTTCAGATTCGCAAAGGCGACGAGCTGCCGGCCCAGTTCGCGTCCGGTGAACACCGTGGGCACGAAGTCGGCCTTGATCCCGTACTGCGCCAGGGCCGCCGCCGTCTTGACGCCCAGCGTCGCCAGCCGGTTGGCGGCGAACACCCGCGCATCCTTGCCGAGGGCCGCCATTGCCTCAAAGAAGACCCGGACCCCGTTGGGGCTGGTGAAGATCACCCAGTCGTAGTCGCCCAGATGCGCCAGGATGCGGAGGAACTCGTTGCCGTCCGTGAGCGGCTGAATCGCAATTGTCGAAAACGCAACCGGATGGCCGCCGCGATCGAGGATCTTCCTGGTGAACTCCGCGTTGCCCGCCGTATCGCGCGTCGTGACGATGGTCCTGCCGAACAGCGGCTGCTTCATGAACCAGTCCAGCTCGCTGTCGCCCTCGGCGGCGGCGCCGATGATAATCAGGGCGGGCGGCTCGATCTTCTCGGCCCGGCACGCTCCGACAATCTCGTTCAGCGGCGCTCGCACAACTCGCTGAGTGGGCAGCGTAGCATTGGCGATCAGCGCGACCGGCGTCGCGCCCGCTCGACCGCAGGCCATCAGCCGCTCGGCGATCCGCCCCAGCGCACCGATGCCCATGTAGAACACGAGCGTTCCGGGGAACCGGGCGAGCACCTCCCAGTCGATGTTGCTGTCTTCCTTGCCATCGGCCTCGCGGCCCGTGATGAAGGCGACCTGCGAACTGTACCGCCGGTCGGTCAGCATGATCCCGGTGTACTCCGAGGCGGCGATCGCCGCTGTGACGCCGGGGACGATCTCGAAGCCCACGCCCGCCGCGTTCAGCGCGACCACCTCTTCGGTGACACGCCCGAAGATGCACGGATCGCCGCCCTTGAGCCGCACCACGGTCTTGCCTTCGAGCGCCTTGGCGACGAGGGTCTGGTTGATCTGGTCCTGCGTGACCGAGCCCGGACCGATCCGCTTGGGGACGTGGACGATCTCGGCATCGGGTCGGGCCAGTTCCAGCAAGGCGGGATTGGCCAGCTTGTCGCAGAGGATGCAATCGGCGATGCGGATCAGCTCGGCCCCGCGCAGGGTGATCAGGTCCGCCCGGCCCGGACCGGCGCCGACCAGGTACACAAAACCCTTCTCAGGTTGTACCATCGCCCTTGTCCCTGTCCTTTTCCAGTTCGTCGAGGATCTCTTTCCCGCCGGCGTCGAGCAGGTCGCGCGCCACCTTCTGGCCCAGTTCCTGCGGACGCGCCGCCGGCCCAGTCATTCGCGACCGCCGCAGGCGGCGGCCGCCTGGCTCGGCGATGAACGCCTCCAGGACCATCTCGTCGCCGACCACTTCAGCGTACGCCCCGACCGGAGCGTGACAGCCGCACTTCATCGCCGTGAGCACTTCGCGCTCGGCGTCGGTCGCCGCCCGCGCCGAGGGTTCGTCCAGCGTTGCGACGATCTCATTGGTCGCTTCGTCGTCGCAGCGGGTCTGTACGGCCAAGGCGCCCTGGGCCGGGGCGGGAAGGAAGTGATGCGGATCGAAGACGAAGGAAATTTCGGCGGCCAGACCCAGCCGTTCGATGCCGGCCCGCGCCAGAACGATCGCGTCCAGGTCCCCGTCGCGCAGCTTGCCGATGCGGGTCGGCACGTTGCCTCGGATGGGGACCAGTTCGAGATCGCCCCGCAGGTGCCGCAGTTGGGCGCCCCGCCGCAGACTCGACGTGCCCACCCGCGCACCGGCGCCAAGGGCATCCAGCGAGTCGGCAGGCGCCCGGGCCAGCACGCAGTCTTCGGGATAGCGCCGCCGGCAGACCGCCGTGACGGTCAATCCCTCGCGCGGACGCGTCGGCAGGTCTTTGAAGCTGTGGACCGCGAAATCCGCTTCGCCGGCCAGCAGCACATCTTCCAGCCGGGACGTGAAAAAGCCGGTGTCCTTGAGCTGCCAGAGGATCGTCTGACGGTCGCGGTCGCCTTCGCTGGTCACCTGGCGGATTCGGACCTCGACGCCAGGGTGTCGCTGCCGGATCGCGGCAATGACGCTCTGCGTCTGGACGACGGCCAGGTCGCCTCGACGCGTCGCAACGGTCAGGACCCGGCTCATTGGCCGCCCTTGTCTTGCGCGAGGAACATGCGGTTGATCAGATCGACGGCCTGGAGCTGTTCGACCGTCGGCTCGCCGGCGCCGTCCTTGATGATGCTGATGGGCCCGTGCAGGACCTTCTTGACGAGCGATTCGGCAAAGGCCTGGAGCTTGTCGGCGTTGCCATCGCCGAAATCGCCGGCGTAGCGTCGGGCCTCGCTGCGGGCCAGATCAAGTCCGGCCTGCGTCAGTTTCGCGATCACGGGAACCAGATCGAGCGACTCGTACCACTGCGAGAACACACCGACGAACTCCTCGACGATGGCGCGGGCCTTGGGCACTTCGCGGCTGCGCTTGTCGCGGTTGGCGTCGATCTGACCGTTGAGGTCGTCGATGTTGTAGAGCGTCACGAAGTCGAAGCGTTCCATCGCCGGATCGATGTCGCGCGGCACCGCGATATCGACGATCAGCAGCGGCTTGGTCCGTCCGGACAAATGCCACGCGGCGTTGTCATACGTCAGGATCGGCTCGGCCGCCGCCGTCGAGCCGACGATCAGATCGACGTCGCCAAGCTGCCCGCCGATCTCGGCCAAACCGATGGCCCCAGCCGTGCCGAAGCGGCGGGCCATCGCCCGCGCCTTCTCCACGTCGCGATTGGCGATCACCAGATTGGACAGGCCCGCCTTGATCAGGTAGCGGACCACCAGCTCGGCGTTCTCGCCGGCCCCGATCACCAGCGCCCGGGCGCGGTGCAGATTCACCTTGTCCCTGGCCAGCTCGACGGCCGCCAGACCGATGGAGACGGCTCCGCAGTTGATGTCGGTGTGCGTACGGACGGCCTTGCCGGCACGAAACGCGTGGTGGAAGAGCCGGTGGAAGATCAGCTTGCTCATCCGCGCTTCGAGCGATTCGGTGTAGGCCGCCTTGACCTGGGCCAGGATCTGGTTCTCGCCGACCATCTGCGAATCCAGCCCGGCGGCGACCTCGAACAGGTGGCGGGCCACGCCGATCCCCGTCGTCTGGCGCCCATGCTCGGCCCAGACGCCGGCCGCCCCGGGGCCCTGCGAGGCGAGCAACTCGCCCAGAAGGGCCTGGCAGTCGCAGTCCCGCCTGGCGTACAGGTAGAACTCCAGCCGGTTGCAGGTCTGGAGGATCACCGCCTCCTGCACGGCGTCGCTGCGGTGCAGGGCCTTGAGCAGCCCCTGCCGCTGCTCGGGCGCGAAAGTAACCTTCTCCCGCACCTCCACAGGGCAGTCGTGATACGTCAGATTGTCCAAAACCAGCTTCATGCGACGGTCGAATCCGGGAAGAGAACCATTACCGAACTATACAGTGTAGCAGCCCGAGGGTTCTCCATCAAGCGTTCAGCACCGGGCGGAGCACGCGATCCATCACCAAGAGCCTATTGACAACCCATCACCGATGCGGTAATCATCGGGAAATCACCTAACCCTTTTTGGAGGAACGCAACATGAGACGCGGAACGTTTTCCAAGGCCAGTCTGTGTTTGTGCCTGCTGACAGCCACCCTTGTGACGGCGCCTGCCTGGGCCCAGCCGCCCGGTGGACGCTGGATCTTCGGCGACTGGCAGGTCAAGATCCCCTTCGGCGAGCGGCAGATGGACGTAATTCTGTCGTTTGCCCCGGCCGGCGAGGGCGTCTGGGCCGGACAGTGGATCAGCGCCTGGGGCATGAACGAGCTGAAGGACGTGCAATTCGAGGACGGCAAGCTCACCTTCGTCCACGTTGCCCGCTTCGGCGACGACGAGTACACCTCTACCTTCAAGGGCACGATCGAAGAAGACAAGCTCACCGGCGTCCTCTCCGGCGAGCAGGGCGACGCGGACGTCACAGGCCGGCGCAGCCCTCGCATCAGCCCGGCGGCCGGGCGATGGGAGATGAAGTACACCCTCGGCGACCGGGAGGTGACCAGCGTGCTGGCCGTCACGCCCGACGCCGAAGGCCGACTCGGCGCCAAGTGGGAGAGCCGGTGGGGCGAGCATGAGATCACCGACTTCTCCGTCGAGCGTCGCACCATCCGCTTTCGGCGAAAGAGCAAGATCCAGGACCGCCAGTGGGAATCGACATTCGAGGGGACCCTTCAGGGTGACGGCCTGACCGGCACGGTCAAGTCCGAGATGGGCGACGTCGAGGTCAAGGGCGTCCGGCTGGGCGCGGCGGCGATCGGCACGTGGAACCTCGACGTCACAGGCGAATGGGGTACGGTCAAGCAGCGGCTGCTCGTCCATCCCGATATGACCGGCCTGTACGGAACGATCCCCGTCAAGAAGATCGAGCTGGAGGACGGCAAGCTCACGTTCGGTCTGGTCGTGCCGTTCGGCGACGACGAGTTCACGATGGACTTCGCCGGCAAGATCGACGACACCAAGCTCGCCGGCCAGATGACCACCTCGCGCGGCAGCCAGGAGATCAAGGGTGTCAAGGTCGTCCGCCGGGGCCGACGGCCGGGCAATATGTAACCACGAGCACACATGCGAGCCTGCCGGCGTCAGCGCCGGCAGGCCGTTCTTCCTGCCACCGACCGCTCGACGGGTGCCTTCCTCCCCCTGCCGCCCGAGCGGAGTCTGCGTGACCGAACCACCTGGGCCACCCGCACCATTCGGATCGCCACGCCGATGCAGAAATACTGACGACGATGGACAAAACCACTTGGCAGGACCGGACGCACCGTGCTATAGTGCGACACTTGTTAGCCATGACTTGTTGCCGAGTTTTCCTTCTTTGGTCGCATGAACCATGATTCTGACACAAATACTGCAACCGGATTCGGTCAGGGTTCCGCTGAAGGGCAAAGACAAGAACGCCGTCATCAGCGAACTGGTGAACCTCCTCGATGAAAACGGGCTGCTCCTGAACAAGAACGTCGCGATGGAAGCGGTCTTCACCCGCGAGAAGACCCGCAGCACGGGGATCGGGTCGGGGATCGGCATCCCGCACGGCAAATGCAACGCCGTGAAAGACCTGGTTATGGCGCTGGGCGTCTCGCGCGAGCCGATCGAATTTCAGAGCGTCGACGGCAAGCCCGTCTCGATCGTGATCCTGCTGATCAGCCCGCTCGACCAGACCGGCCCGCACATCCAGGCCCTGGCGCGGATCAGCCGGCTGATGCTCGACGCCGCGTTCAAGAGCGCGCTGGAGCAGGCCCCCTCGGCCGAGGTCGCCTACAAGCTGCTCAGCGAGCGGGAGAACGAGTGAGATCTACGAGTGACGATTTCCGATCTGCAAATTGACCGCCGGTGAATCGCCCGGCCCAATCGCAGCGGCGCAGTCGAGACTCATCGATCCGTTATCCCTTTTCCCACAGGATCAGGCCGAGATCGTAGGGGTTGACCTGATCGGGATGGTTGGGCAGCACCCGAACGGCGACGCCGTGCTGGCCTGTCGTCGTGCAGGCCATCGAGCCGGCGAACCAATGCTCTCCATCGTCGCCGGCCCTCTGCTGGTGCCTCATGGGCACGGGCGAGCCCTCCTGAATGTTGCCCCAGGAGTCGGTCGGCCCGGAATACAACTCGACGCAAACGTCCTCCGGCCGGACGTGGCCCAGCCTGACCAGGGCGCGGACGTTCAGTTCCGTGCCGACTTTCAGTTGCGGCTGACGTGGGTTCACCTGCTCGTCCGACGGGCCGTCGTTGACGTGGACCGTCACGTCCTTGACGGCAAACTGCGACCAGGCCTGGCGAATCTCCGATTTCCAGCGGCTGAAGGCCTTCGCTCGCGTCATCGCCTCGGCCGCCAGGTAGCGATAGCGCGCCGCCGCCGGGTTGTAGAACCGGCGCACGTATTCGGCCACCATGCGATGCGTGTTGAAGCGCGGCGCGACCCACTTGATCGTCGCTTTCATCTTCCCGATCCAGGCGCGCGGCAGATTGTCGGCGGTGCGGGTGTAGAACAGCGGCACCACCTCGTTTTCGAGGGTGCTGTAGATTGCCTGGGCCTCGACCACGTCCTGATAGTCCTGGTTCTGGTAGTCCTGCCCGTCGCCGATGACCCAGCCACCATCGGGGATATAGCCTTCAGGCCACCAGCCGTCCAGCGTACTCATGTTCAGCACGCCGTTGACGGCCGCCTTCATCCCGCTGGTGCCGCTGGCCTCCATCGGGCGACGCGGGTTGTTCAGCCAGACGTCGACGCCACGGACGAGGAATCGCGCCACGTCCATGTCGTAGTCTTCCAGGAAGACGATGCGTCGGCGCACGGTCTCCTCCGAAGCGAAATGAATGATATGGCGAATGATCTCCTTGCCGCCGGTGTCCTTGGGATGGGCCTTGCCGGCGAAGATGAACTGGACCGGGCGGTCCGGATCGTTCAACAGGCGGGCCAACCGCTTGGCGTCTTTGAGCAGCAGATCGCCCCGCTTGTACGAGGCGAATCGCCGGGCGAAGCCGATCGTCAGGACCTTCGGATCGAGGACCTCCTCGGCCTGCCGCAACTCACCGTGGCAGCGCCCGCGACGCTGCATCTGCGCCATCAGACGCTTGCGGGCGAACACAATCAGGCGATCCTTGCACCGCTGGTGCGCGCTCCAGAGCTCCTCGTCGGGGATCTGGTCCGTCTGGTCCCACACCGACTTGTCGAAAACGCTCTCGGACCAGGAGGGGCCCAGATACCGCTGGTAGAGACTGCCGATCTCCTCCGACAGCCACGTCTTGAGATGGATGCCGTTGGTGATCGAGATGATCGGGACTTCCTTCTCCGGGATTCCCGGCCAAAGCGAACCCCACACCTCGCGTGAGATCTGCCCGTGCAGCTTGCTGACGCCGTTGACGTAGCTGCTCAGACGGATGGCCAGCACCGGCATCTTGAACGGTTCGCTCTCGTCGTCCGGCAGCATCCGTCCCAGGGACAGAAACTGCGCCCGGTTGATGCCCAGATGCGGAAAGTAGCTTCCGAAGTATTTATCCATCAGCTCCACGCCGAACTCGTCGAGCCCGGCCTTGACCAGCGTGTGGACCGTGAAGACGTTGCCCGAACGCGTGGCTTCCACCGCCTCATCGAACGTCATATTCTTGGCGTTTCGCAGTTGGCGAATTCGCTCGAGCGCCATGAAGGCGGCGTGCCCCTCGTTCATGTGGCAGACCGTCGGCTCGATCCCCATGGCCAGCAGGGCCTTGAGGCCGCCGATGCCGAGCAGGATCTCCTGTCGGATGCGCAGCTCGCGGTCACCGCCGTAGAGGTTGCTGGTGATCATGCGATCGACCGACGAATTGGGAGCGATGTTGCTGTCGAGAAGATACAGCTTGATCCGACCGACGCTGACGCACCAGATCTGCGCCTGAACGCTACGGCCGGGGTATTCGACGCTGATCGTCAGGGGCCGGCCGCTGTCCTTGCGGACCAGTTCGATCGGCATATTGAACGCGTCGTTTTCGACGTAGGACTCCTGCTGCCAGCCGTCGATGTTCAGGTGCTGGCGGAAGTAGCCCTTTTGGTACATCAGGCCGACGCCGACCATGGGGACCCCGAGGTCCGAGGCGCTCTTGAGGTGGTCGCCCGCCAGAATTCCCAGCCCGCCGGAGTAGATCGGAAGACATTCGTGCAGGCCGAATTCGGCGCTGAAGTACGCCACGACCGGCTGGGTCGTCTGCGGACAGACCTTGTCATACCACGTCGACGACGACAGATACGACCGCAAGGCGTCCGCCGCCTGCTTCAGTTCGTTCAGGAAGCTCTCGTTGCGGGCCAGCGCCTGCAAACGCGTCTGCGAAACGCTGCCCAGAAGCTTCACCGGATTGTGGCCGCACGCCACCCACAGATTCGCATCGATCCGTCGAAACAGCTCGACCACCTGCGGGTTCCAGGCCCAGAACATGTTTCTCGCGACGTAGTCCAGCTCCTGCAGGGACTGCGGCAACGCTGGCAACACGGTGAAGTTACGAACGCTCGGCATTTCTACTCCTCACTAAGTCAAGTCATCCTGATGCGAAGACGCTGCGCAGGCAAAGCAGGCCGTCACCGTCTCATCGGCAAATCCATCGACCGGCTTAACTGCAAAACCCCCAAGTCGCCGTGGCCTTTGGTCCCTCGAACGTCCGACAAGCTCGAACGCCCCGCCGCTGATAACCGAACCAATAAAAAAAGGCCTGTACAGACAGGCCTTTTTATCTATTGCCAGCTCACCTCCACCTGTGCCGTAAGAATGGCTTGTGAAGAGAACCCATTACTGCAAGGTGGGCAATCGTTGCTCGCGTTCGAACGTCCTATCGAGTAGGCATGTCCGACCCGGCGAGACCTGACTTCCCTCAGAACGGGTATCGGTTCTTTCAACAGTACGCATTCTCAACGGGCACTGCAGGGGTCAGCCCGCAATTCTCTTATAGCAGATGCAGATGCGTTCGTCAAGGAAATAGCCCTGAATGCCGACGGGCCTCAAAGACGTCCTTGCCCACACACCCACCATTCTTATCGACCGATTCGCCCACCGAACTGAAGAAAATCCGCGTGCGGAAGAACGCACGGCAAACGCGCTCTGCCTCGTTGCCGGCCGACGCGCACAGACAGCCCTGCGACAGGGCCGGGGCGCAGCAGATTCCGGGACCACAAACGCAAACAGGGGGACACCAGACCACAGAGGTGAAGCGGCAAGATCCCATCGGCCGCCGGACGGCGGCGGGACTCACCAGCCCTTCTTTGCGAAGAGCACGGGGATGGTCTGAAGGAGGATGTAGAGATTCAGCAGGAAGGAGCGATTCTGAATGTAGATGTAATCGTAGCGGACCTTGTGGGCCGGCTTGAGATCGTAGAAGCTGCGGACCTGGGCCAGGCCCGTCAAGCCCGGCTTGACGACCAGCCGCACGCCCTGGAGGGCCTTGTGCCGCTGGACGAAGAACGGCCGCTCGGGCCGGGGCCCGACCAGACTCATATCGCCGCGAAGGATGTTGTACAGTTGGGGCAGCTCGTCCAGCCGCGTCCGGCGGAGGATGCGGCCGACCGACGTGACCCGGCTGTCGTTCTTCGACGCCAGGACCGGCCCGACGTGCGCTTCGGCATTGTCGACCATCGTGCGGAACTTGTACAGATCGAACAGACGCCCGCCCTTGCCGACCCGCTGCTGACGGTACAGGACCGGACCGCGCGAGTTGAGCTTGATCGCCGCCGCCGCGACGACCATGAACGGCAGGGTAAAAGCCAGGATGAACAGCGAGCCGGCGATATCGAGAAGCCGGATCAGGGCCTCCACCGTCTTCGGCGGCTCGGCGATCGAGAAGGTCGCGGCCTCGAAATGCTCCGCCGGGTCGTGCAGACGCACCGCCGCGACGGAGGGGCGAAAGCGAACCACATCGGCCTGCGCCGGCCCGTATTCGGCCACCGCCCGACCCGCCTCACCAAGACGCACTCGTTGCTCCATTGTACCCCGCCATGTCTTCACAGAAACCCGGCCGCCGGCGAACCCGTACGGCACACAGATCAGTATGGATTATAGGGTTTACATCGGCCAGAGCAACCCCGGAGCATTAGCCCAATCGCCCGCCTGAGCCGAGAACCGACCCGGCCCCAGGCCGCCGGGCCAACTGCCCCAGCCGGGCCAACGGCCGCCGAACGAACAGCCCCGGCGACGGCCGCAACCCGTTGGCCCCAAAGGCATGCAGAATCTCCCGATTGCCGCACAGCATGC
>Ga0123330_1003949_pt1 | contig 11842 bp, 10 predicted proteins | sample BioC13SIPDNA_2_FD_89704 | JGI IMG/M metagenome (GOLD analysis project Ga0123330, IMG submission 89704) | Anaerobic biogas reactor microbial communites from Washington, USA - Biogas_R2_A C13 SIP DNA | ecosystem: Engineered > Bioreactor > Anaerobic > Unclassified | place: Washington, USA... | reverse complement strand
GAAGCGCTGCAGGTGTTCCACAACAACCACGTGGACCTGATTTTGTTGGACGTCATGCTGCCCAAGCTGGACGGCATTGTGGTCTGCCAGCGCATCCGCGAGGTGAGCAACGTCCCCATCATCATGCTCACCGCCAAGGGCGAAGATTTGGACAAGATTCTGGGCCTGGAATATGGCGCGGATGACTACATGACCAAGCCCTTCAACATCCTGGAGGTCAAGGCGCGCATCAAGTCCATCCTCCGGCGCGCGCAGCCTGCCGGCAGCAATGAGGACAACAAGATCATCAAGGTCCGTGACCTGGCCGTCAACGCGTTCAACCGCTCCGTCAGCCTGGATGGCAAGGATATCCGCCTGACTGCCAAGGAGTTTGACCTGCTCAACCTGTTCATCAACAACCGCGGCCGGGTGTTCAGCCGCGAGGAGATGCTTGACGCCGTATGGAAGAATGATTACGCGGGCGATGAGCGCACCGTGGATGTACACATCCGCCGTCTGCGTGAGAAAGTAGAGCGCAACCCAACCCAGCCGGAGTTTATCTTTACCAAATGGGGTGTTGGCTATTATTTCACAGACCGGGATGAATAGAAGGCCTTTCGCCAGCATACGATGGAAAGTCATGCTGGCTTTTTTTTTCATTATTGGGCTCTCCTTTTTGCTGATGGCGGGAACCCTCATGAATATGCTGGGCAACTACCTGTTTGATATGCGCATTCGCGCAGACCGCGCAGGGCTTGAAAAATGGGCTGTGCAGGCAGCTGACAGCCTGGGTAGCATGGACGCGCGCGGCATTGATGAGGTGGTGCGCAAGGCAGGCGCTGAACTGGGCAGCCGCGTGCTGCTGCTGGACAGCGATGGCAAGGTCCAGTCCGACAGCTATCAGCAGGCCATGGGCAGGCGGCTACACTATCCGGAGGTGGTCAGCATCCTGGTCTCCGGCCAGACCGCCGATTATGGCATTCATTCGCTCAGGCCTGACAATCCTGCCACCCGCATGCCCCTTTTGAGCTTTTTGCCCAGTGACGAGTGGGCAGGCTATGCCACAGCCGGCGTTGTCCAGTCCTCCCATGTGATTGGCGTGCTGCTGATGATCTCCTCCGTGGGAGAAATGATGAAAAGCCTGATAACGCTGCAAAACAACATGGTTCTCCTGTTTGCGGGCGTGGCGCTGGCGGCGGTGCTTGCCGGCATGATCTTTTCCCAGGTGCTTGCCCGCCCCATCAGCGATATGACCGGCGTGATCCAGTCCATGGCCAAGGGTGATTTGGGCGTGCGCGCCAAGGTGCGCGGCAGCGGTGAAGTCAGGCAGCTGGCCCTTGCCTTCAATACCATGTCCGATCAGCTGGAGTCGCTCAATCAGACGCGCAACCAGTTTGTTTCCAATGCCAGCCATGAGCTGAAGACGCCGCTGGCCACCATGAAAATCATGATAGAGAGCCTGATTTATCAGCCGGAGATGGATGCCGGGCTGCGCACCGAGTTTTTGAGCGATGTCAATCAGGAGATCGACCGCCTGTCCTCTTTGGTGTCCGATTTGCTTACCCTGGTGCACGCTGATTCCCATTCCACCCGCCTGAACCGCGAGCGCATGAGCCTGGCCGGGATTGTCAAAGATACCCAACACCGCCTGGCAATGATTGCCGAGCAAAACGAGCAAACCATCACCCTGCAGCTGGCCGACAGCTGCGATATGTATGCGGACAAGGCCAAACTGCAGCAGGTGGTCTACAACCTGATGGAGAACGCGGTCAAGTACACCCCGGTCAAGGGCTGGATCAAAGTCAGCCTGCAGCGCGTCGGGCGCGACGCGGTGCTGACGGTTTCAGACAGCGGGCCGGGCATCCCGCGTGACAGCCTGCCTCATGTGTTTGACCGATTCTACCGTGTGGACAAAGCGCGTGGACGCGATTCAGGCGGGACAGGGCTGGGATTGTCGATTGTTCAGCAGTATGTCAACCTGCATGGCGGCACCGCCTGGGTAAGCAGCGAGGACGGCCAGGGAGCGGTCTTTACTGTGACTCTCCCTCTGAACAAAGGATAAACAACACCGCCCGGAAAGTTCAAGTGGTTTTATAATATCTGATTGTATATTGATCATCACGATCAGGTTGTTTCATTGAATGATTCCCTCATTGCGCAGGAAGGCGCCGGACAAATCCAGCGTATGTACCACGGCGCCTTCCTGCTGCCCGTCAAGGTACAGCAGGACACGCCTGACAGTGCCCTGCTGGGTCAGGGTGTTGACCATGGCGTACACCATCAGCAGCTCTTCCTGTGCATTCATGTCTTTGGACAACTCGCGCAGTTTTCCTGAGATATTGACCAGCGCCATATCCTGTTGACGCGTCAGGCCGAGCAGGTCCGCGTCCTTGAGCCCTTCCGGCAGCACGGGCGCAAGCCCGCCGGTGCTGTCGGTGTTCAGTGGCCCCAGCATCAACTGGCCCAATAAATAACGCGGGTTATATGCCTGGTAGTAGGGGATGGGACGCAGGCTGGCCGACAGGCTGCCCTGTGCGTTGGCAAAATACAGGGTGCAGTAATTCAACAGGAAATGATTGAACTGAGCTCTTTGCATCAGCCCGTTCTCGAAGAGGATCTCTTCGCCGGCCCCTTCGTACAGCCCGGCCGGCACCACGGCCATGATGGGTTCCTGGCCGATGGTGACCGTCAGGCCGCTGGTCAGGGGCACGAAGGTGGTCAGCGTGTAGGTCAGGGAAGCCATCATGACAGAGCGCGGAATCCCGGCGCTGATCAGGGCCTCATTGAGGTTTTCGTGAAAATGAAGCTGGATGACACGCCCGGTTGCGCCGGCCGCCTCCGTGATGACAGGCTCCTGTGCCAGCATGGTCAGCAAGTCCGGAACCCGTACCGGGATGGGCAGACCTTCGGGTTGGCCGGACAAGGCCTCCAGCAGCGCTTTCACAAAACCTGTGAGGCTGTGATCCTGCGAGCTGACCAAGCCCGGGGCGGCCACGATGCCGCGCCCGGCGCTGACCGGGTAGTACAGCGTGGCCATTGCGGTGTAGGGGCTGCCTGCCGAGGCAGGTTTGCGGCTGACGGCATCCCACAGGCTGGCGATGTCACCGTCAGACATCCTGGACAGGCTGCCAACCGGCATGGTGGCTGCTGTATCCAGGCCGGGCTGGCGGTTGTTGATGAGCACGTTGACATAATGAATGTCACCCCACTGTGCCAGGGTGTTGGCGATCGCGCGGCTGACCAGATAACGCTCCTGGTCGGAGATGGACAGTGCGCTTGGTCCCAGGTTGACCGTTGCCGTTCCGCCGGAGATTTCAATGGCTGAGCCTGGATTCAGGCTCAGAATCGTCTCCCAGCACAGGGGCGCGGTCTGCGTGGTCCCCGAATAGGTAAACAAGCGCCGGATGGCGTACTCCGCCGGGTGGCGATTGTGGCTGACCAGCAGACGCTCCTGCAGGTATTCCAGCCTGCCGGTCCGGGCATTTGGCAGGCTCAGCAGCACTGACTGAACCAGGCCGTCCGTCGCGTCCCCCAGCGGCGCCGGGTATTGGGTGGCGACCGGTGGCAAGGTCTGCTCGCCGTCCTGGCGCACCGGGATGGAAGCCATGCACCCGCTGAGCAGGGTCAGGATGGCCAGCAGGGCGGCCAGGCGGAAAAGCTTGCTGTTTGATTTCTTTTTCATTCCAATAAATCCAGGACCTGCTCAAGGGATTGCTGCCGGATTCGCCAGCCATGGCCTTCGTTGAGCAGGATGAGCGGGAAGCATGTCACATCCTGCCGCCGACCGGATGCGGTTTGCACGCCCAGGTTCAAAACAACCACGGCGCTGCGCCCGTCAGGGCTGATGCTGCCTGTGGAGACCTCCCATTCGATCAGCAAAGGAAGCGTGGCTGTCTTAAGGAGCCCGTGGCGCGGTCCTGAGCCGCCGGGTGTCACCATCTCCAGAAAACGAGACCAGGCCTGGGATTTCCAATGCTCCAGGATCGCGGAAGCTGCGCGCCCCGGGGTGATGATTGCCTGCTCCTGCCGGGTCAGCGGCGGGGGGAGGTCATCGCTGTCCTCAAGGTAATAGCGCTGGCTTAAGCGCATGGACTTGGTAACCCCCGGCTCGTCCAGCACAAGCACCTGCACGCTGCGAAAATCCCCGGATTCACTCAGGGTATTCACCAGCGCGGCCATGGCCAGCGTGCGGCGCAGCACCGCTTCCTGTTTACCGGCGCCGGCGTTCTCCCCGGGCAGAGGATCCATGACCTCCCGGGACAGGGTCACAAACAGCCTGTCGCGTTCTGCCAGCACATTGATAATGCTGGTCCCCTCTGCAAAGAGCGGCTGAGGGAAGGCCGCCTTGTCCCGAGGGCCGTCCAGCAGTGCCTGGACCAGGGCGCGCTCCAGGCTTTCTGTGTGCCTCACCTGAATGCTGCGCTGCTCCTGTCCCAGCCACGCGCTGTCCAGATAACGGAAATACAGCACCGCTTCCACCTGAGCTGTCCGGCCGGGTTCGCTGTAACCCAGCATCTGCGCTTGAGCGCCTGTCCCGGAGCCCGTCAGGGCGCACAGCGCCACCAGGATCATCATCAGGCGTCCGCTGAAAGAAAGCTTACGGCTCATCTTGCATTGGCTCGCTGCCCAGGCACCAGCCGCGCAGCTTGTTGACAGTGCGCTCCAGCGCGTCCTTGGAGTCGCCCCAGGGCTTTTGCGCGTTGCGGTAATCAAATTTCTGGGTAAACCAGCTCAGTTCCTCTTCCAGCCGTGCCAGGCTCTCGGACAGCAGCGTCCGGGCTGTCTTGATGTATGTCTCCAGCGTGCCTCCCGCAAGCAGCTCGTCTGCCATGGCGATGGTATGCTCCGTGTGGGACAGGCACAGCCCCTTGGAGCGGGCGAAAGCATCGCGGAAAGCCTTGTCTGTCTTCCACAGGTGCAGCAGGCTGGCAGCCTGGCGCTGGCTTTGTACACGCAGTTCATCACAAATCAGGCAACTCTCCGCCAGATCACTCAGCGGGCTGCGCGCCTGCTCCGCCTGATTGTTCCCGGCCCGGCTGAACATCCGTGCCAGGCCGGTCCTGGCATGCCCTGACTGCCCAGGTTTGTTCAGTGCCCGCTCCAGCTTGGGGCGCAGGGTTTGCAGATGGGACAGCATCATCAATCCATGTCCCAGGCGGTTGCCGCCGGGCTGGTTATACAGCATGACCTGGTGGTGGGGGCAAAAGCCTTTCTCGTTTACCTTCAGCCGTGTGTCCGGCGACATCACGGCAGCGCCCAGGTTGCGCGCAATCAGCAGCCGTTCGGTTTTGCGGCGCAAGGCGCAAAGCGGACACTCGCTGTTGGTGTGAAGCGCGTCCCATATGGGGATGGTGTCAATATGGTACTTCATGGCCGTGCTGGCGCCTTGCAATGAGGGCAGGGCTTGAGGTTCTTGAACGTTTCGCTGGATACATCGCGGTAATAAAACATCGCGGTCAGGGGCCGGTACCGCGCGCCGATCGAAGAGCAGTTGGGGTTGAGGTGATAATACTCGCCGCCATCCTGATTGTAATACAGGATTGTGTCAGAGCGGGCAGCACCGATGTTGGGTGTGGACACGCCCCCCGCTGCCGGCGCCTGCACCTGGGTTTGATTTTGAGCCTGCTGGTTCTGCTGTGCCTGGGGCGCTGCCTGCTGTACCACCTGTGAGGATGAGATGGAGTTGGGATCCACATACCATTCATTGTTGGAGCGAATCATCAGGATCTGAAAATTGTACAGCAAGGGTTCCTTTCCGTCGCTTTTGTTGATGGCAGCCTGCATGGTGATGGTGCGCGTCTGGTCCGCGTCATTGCCGGACACGCCCATGATCTGATAGCTGACCGGTATACGGATGGCGCTCAGGTGGAAGATGCCGGTTTCAGCATCCCGCTGGGTTTCATACTGATTGACCCAGTTGGGAGCGGACAGGCTGACCATGGTCGCATAGTCCTTGTTGCCCCAGGCGTTCATAAACTGCTCCAGTTTTTGCTGGGCCAGGGAGGCGGTGCCGGTGTTGGGGGGAGGTTCTTCCTGCTTCAAAGCGGCCAGGCTTTCGTTCATGGCGGCCAGACTGGCCGTGGTGTTGTCGGAAAAAATGGATTGATGATCCTGTGCCGACTGCGTCACCTGGTCTGCAGCCGGCTGGCCGGAGATCAGGATAGCAAAAAAGGCCACCACAATCATCGCGGCATGAATGATGCTCAACACGCGCCTGGCGTTGGGCACAAAGGCTCTCATCAGGTACATCATCCCCAGGCAAACCAGGCTGGAGACCACAAAAACCCAATAAAACCTGTTGCTCTTCATAAACAGGGAAATCACAAACAACAGCGGCAGGACAACAATCAACAGCACCTGTAAAAAGATATGGCTGCCATTTGGTGAGCTGTCGGCAGGCCTGTTGTCGTGGGGCGTCTGCTCCGGCGGCTTGGGCGGCCTGCGCCGCATATCATGAAGCGGCGCGCTGGAATATCTGGATCTGTTTTCGCTCATCAGCGATTCCTCCCGGTATGATCATGTGCTGCGCGGCTGGACTGTTAAAATTCAGCCTCAAATATTATAACACATTGACGGAATCTTTTCATTTATGTGAACAAATTCTGGCCAAAGGCTTGAGCCAGGGGAGAAGTGGGGGAGAAGCGAAATTAACGCCGAAATCAGATGAAAAGGTGGGTGCGAACTGTGTAAGACGTTAAATACTCACGCCCCCGGTGGTGTATGGATAAGCGATGCCCGGTTGCATTACTCTTTTTTAAGCACAATTTTATCCCGGCCAAATACCCTGGCAAGGGCCGCCAGATGCTCCTCCGTTTGGCTGGTGTGCGTTTGATCGGCGATGCCGGGGTTTTTGCCCGCCTTAAAGAACACCTGCTGCCCCATCAGGTCAGACAGCAAGCGCGAGATGATGCCTGACCGATCTTCATTATTGAGCAGGGAGGCATAAATGCTGTCCCTGGTGTCCATCGCCAGGAAAAAGGTTTGTTCCTGGAAGCCGCCGTATTTCCCCTGGTTGACCATGGCATACAGCCCGGCCTCTTCCTTCTCCAGACGTTTGAGCATCTGGTTCCAGGCTTCCTTGGGGGTGCGTTGCGCCGGCATCGCCGTGTCCGGCGCCTTTGTCAGGGGCGGGATGGATGGCTGTACGCTCGCTTGCGGCTCCCCGGATGCCTGCAGATCCGCCTGCGGAACCTGCTCAGCCGATTTATCTGCCGGCGCCTGGCTGTGCTGCTCCTGGAATGCCTGGGGTTTAATGGGAACCTGTCCCGGTGTGGATTTTATTTCATCCTCTGAGGCAGCCTGTGTTTGTATTGGGGCTTGTCGGATAGTAACATCTGTCTGCCGCTGTATGCGGCTTTCCAGCGTACCGACGCGCGACATCAGGGCGCTGAGGTCCAGGCGGTCCTGCAGCTGCGTGCTGCGCAGGACAAACAGCTCCAGCACGGCGCGGGGGGACATCGACCAGCGGGATTCCTGCTCGGCTTGCATGCACTGCTCCAGGATGAACAGCATCGTATCCGCCGAGGCTTCCCCGGCTGCTTCCAGAAAGCGCGCTTCCTGGTCGGGCGTGATGTCGCGGATGCCGCTGCCCGTCCATTTGACAGCCAGCACCTGGCGCAGGTGCGCGTTAAACTCCCGCAAAAACACCTGCACATCCCGGCCGCCCTTCATCAGCCGGTCGGTCAATGCCAGGGCGGATGCGGTGTCGGCGTCCAACAGCGCCCGGGCAAACTCGAACAAGAAATCTTCACTCACAGTGCCCAGGGCCAGGCGCACGTTTTCCTGTGTCAGGTGCTTTTCTGCCCCAAGACACATATCCATCAGACTCCAGGCGTCGCGCATGCTCCCCTGGGCAGCCGCAGCGATCAGGCGCAGGGCGCCTTCCTCAGCGCTCAGGCCATCCACCAGCGCCTGCTTGAGGCGGGATATGATCTCCTGTTCAGAAATCCGGCCAAAGTCATAACGCTGGCAGCGCGACAAAATGGTGGCGGGCAGCTTTTGAGGCTCAGTGGTCGCCAGGATAAAGACCATGTATTCCGGCGGCTCCTCCAGGGTTTTGAGCAGTGCGTTGAAGGCGGCGTTGGACAGCATATGCACTTCGTCAATGATGTAAACCTTGTATTTGACAAACTGCGGCGGGTAATCCGTGCGGGAGAGCATCTCGCGGATTTCCTCCACCCGGCTGTTGCTGGCGGCGTCCATCTCAAACACGTCCAGCGTGGTTTCACTCATGAGCGCCTGGCAGCTTTGGCAGACCAGACAGGGATCGCCCTTGTCCGGATGCTCACAGTTGATGGCCATGGCCATGATGCGCGCTGCGCTGGTTTTGCCGGTGCCGCGGCTGCCGCAAAACAAGTAGGCGTGCGCAACGCGTTTACCGGCAGCCTGGTTGGACAGCGCGCGGACAATGGCTTCCTGACCCACCATTTCTGAGAAAGTTTTTGGCCGCCAGGCGCGGTAGAGGGCTTGATAAGCCATCAGTCATCCTCCTGTTTGAGTTTGGCGAAGCCTTCGCCCAGGGTTTCATGGGTATCCGTGATGAACATAAAGGCGTGCTCGTCCGCCTCATACACAATGGTCTTGACCTTGACCGCCTCAAAGCGGCCCACCACACACAGCAGCATCTTGCCTGGTTTGCCGGAATAGGCGCCCACCGCGTCAAAACGGGTCACGCCGCGGTCCAGCTCCGCCATGATGCGCCGCTCGATCACCTCAGTCTGGCTGCTGATGATGTAACAGGCCTTGTCTGTGCCAAAGCCGGTTAGCACCTGGTCAAGCACCTTGGAGGAGATAAAAACACATACCACCGCGTACATCGCGTGCTGAACGCTCAGGAAAATCCATGCCAGCACAATCACCGCCAGGTCGAAGATCAGCAAAAAGAAACCTACCGTGATCGCGGGCACATGGTGATGCACGATGCGCGCCAACAGGTCTGTGCCGCCGGTAGTGGCATTGCCGCGCATAATCAATGCCAGCCCGATACCAAGCAGCACGCCGCCGCCCAGCGCGGCCAGCATGGGATCCTCCACCAGCGGCTTTACATCGATCAGGTCGATACCCACAGAGAACAGCGCGGTTGCGATGATGGTGCGCAGGATAAACTTGGCTCCAATCATACGCCAGCCCAGGATCAGCAGCGGGATGTTGAGCACCAGGCTGGTCAGTCCGATGGGCAGCCCGAAGTAGTAGTTCAGAATGGTGGTCAGCCCTGTCAACCCGCCCGGAGCGATATGGTTTGGCTCCAAAAACAGGGGATAGGCCGCTGCGCTGATGATGCAACCGGTCAAAATCAACAGGTATTGCTGCAGCGTTTTGGAACGGAACAATCGAACCATGATTCAGCATCTGCCTTTCTTGTCAGGGAGGATCATTTCACAGTTCCGCTTCCAGGCGCACGCATTTGCCAATGATGCGCACATCCGCCATCGCGGCCACTTCGGTTTCGCTTTGCTTGTCGAAGCTTTGGAGCAGCAGCTGGTACCGCGGCAACAGCTTGATGACATAGAGCTGCTTGCCCAAGGGGGTGTCCAGCAGCATCATCTTGCCGTCTTAAGCGCTTTGTGTGGGGATGACCAGCACCAGGTCGCCCTTTTGGACCCGGTAACCGCGCATACGGTTGTCCGGCGCCATGAAATAAAAAACCTTTTCTGCTGGCGCGCCTTCGATTTTGCCCTGGCTGACCGGCAGCAGCCGGCTGCCAACTTCCTTCATGACAGCGTTGTACACCGGCACATGCTGCAATACGCCCTTGAGCGCGTCCAGCCAGATGGACCCGTCAGCCTTCTCGGCCTTTTCCTGGCGAATCTCCCTGGTTTTGTCCAGGCGCTGTGGGCTGACCGCGGTTTGCAGGTCTACCGTGACCGCGATATCCTCCAGGGTAAACATGGCGTCGGTCTGCTGCTCCATGCCCATTTTTTGCAGGATGCGCCTTGCCTGGTCATCCTGAATAATGCGCGTGCCGCTTTCCACTTCAAGGATATATTTTTCACTGACACCGGCCATCTTGGCAACAGCTTTGGCTGTCAGTTTCCGGCGTGTGCGCTCAAGGTGCAACAGGTCGCCCAATCTGCTCATGGTTCATTCCTCCCAATGCCATTAGAATAGCCTGCCGGCTCACGCGCGTCAATCCATAGCCATGCGCCCGCAGGACAATCCAGAGCGTCTTTGAACGCGAAACCTGAAAAGACGAACAGGCAAATGCAAGCACATACAAGAAAATACATTCAGGAAACAAAAAAATACATTCAGGAAACAGCGAGGGTATTCTTGACAAATGAAATATCTGAATTATATACTGGTCACGAAAACGATTAATAATGCGCTTTGGGAGGGCAGCTATGATCACTTTAAAGGACATCGCCAGGGAATGCGGCGTTTCTGTTGTTTCAGTTTCCAAAGCGCTCAATCATATGCCGGGCGTGGGCGCCAAGACCGCGCTGCGCATTCGCGAATGCGCTTCCCGCCTGGGCTATCTGCCCAACGCCGCTGCCAAGGCGCTCAAGACCAACCGCAGTTTCATCATCGGCGTCCTGCTGAAGGATGATGACAACCACAGCCTGCTTCATGACTTTTTTGTCAGCGTGCTGGAGCATTTCAAGGATACCATGGAGGAGCAGGGCTATGACCTGATGTTGCTCAATCGCACCATTGGCCAGCGCACCATCAGCTATCTTGAGCACTGCCGCCACAGCAACCTGGATGGCGTCTTTGTGGCCTGCATAGATTTCTCTGATCCGGAGATTATGGAACTGGCTGGTGCAGGCATCAGCCTGGTCAGCGTCGACCATACTTATCCAGGCCACCCCTCGGTGTATTCGGACAATGAGGATGGCATCCGCCAGGCCGTGCTGTACGCCTATGAGATGGGCCATCGCCGCATTGCTTTTGTCAGCGGTGCGGCTTCCAGCGTCACCGACAAGCGTCATAAAGCTTACATCCAGGCCATGCGTTCCCTTGGCCTGCCGGTTGAACCGAAATATCACCGCTTTAGCCGTTATCGGGATATTCACCGCACACGGTCGGAAACAACCGCGCTGCTGTCTTTGCCAACACCGCCCACCTGTATCCTGATGCCGGATGACTACGCGGCCCTGGGGGGTCAGATGGCGATCCGGGAAGCCGGCTTGCGCATACCGGAGGACATGTCGGTCATTGGCTTTGACGGGCTGGATTTTGTTTCATATATCCATCCGCGCCTTACCACAGTGCAGCAGAATGTTGAGCTCATCGGCCGGGAAGCGGCGCGGTTGCTGCTATCCCATATTGACAATAAAGATACCGGCGGTGAAGCGGCTGCTGTCACGGTACCGGTCTCCCTGATCCGCGGCGAGACGGTTGTCCCCATTTCCTGACCAGATTCCTGGACGGTCATCATCGTCCCGGGATGGTAATTATTATTAAGGAGGCCCTCTATGAAGAAACTGGTAGCCCTGTTTATGGCGCTGGTGATGATGCTGTCCATTGCAGCTGTCGCCTTTGCCGAAACTCCCAAAATCACCCTGATTGTCTGGTCTTTTACCGACGAACTGCGCGGTATGATCGACAAGTACTACGTCCCTTCCCACCCTGATGTGGAAATCAAGTACACGCTCTATCCCACTGACGGCAGCGAATACCGCAACAAGCTGGACACTGTCATCGCCACGGCCCCGACCGGCGATGAAGCACCTGATGTCTTCGCGCTGGAAGCGGCCTTTGTCAAGTACTACGTCAACTCCGACACCACTGTGCCCCTGGCCGAGCTGGGCTTTACTGATGAGGACTTTGACAACAGCATTCCTGCCATGGTGCAAATCGGCACCGACAGCCGCAATGGCATGCAAAAAGCCTCCGCCTGGCAGTCCACCCCCGGTGCGATGTT
>Ga0123330_1003945_pt1 | contig 11855 bp, 5 predicted proteins | sample BioC13SIPDNA_2_FD_89704 | JGI IMG/M metagenome (GOLD analysis project Ga0123330, IMG submission 89704) | Anaerobic biogas reactor microbial communites from Washington, USA - Biogas_R2_A C13 SIP DNA | ecosystem: Engineered > Bioreactor > Anaerobic > Unclassified | place: Washington, USA... | reverse complement strand
TGCTGGAGATCAGTCGCTACGACTCCGGGGCCGCCGACCTGGAGATCGACCGGATCGACCTGGTGGGGGTCATCCGTCAGGTGCTCGAGGCGCTCTCGGCGCTGGCGGAGCACACCGGCTCCGAGGTGGCTGTCCGGGTGCCCGACGCGCCGGTCGAGGTCGAGATGGACCAGCGGCGGGTCAGTCGCATCCTGCGCAACGTGGTGGCCAACGCCCTGGACCACGGCGAGGGCAAGCCGGTGGAGGTCACTCTGGAGGAGCGGGAGAACTCGGTCGCCGTCACCATCCGCGACCACGGCGTCGGGCTGACCCCGGAGGAGGCCACCATGGTGTTCGACCGGTTCTGGCGCAGCGACCCGGCCCGCAACCGGACGACCGGTGGCACCGGCCTGGGGCTGGCGATCTCCCTCGAGGACGCCAAGCTGCACGGCGGCTACCTCCAGGTGGCCGGGGCGCCGGGCGAGGGCGCCGCCTTCCGGCTCGTGCTCCCGCGCCGTCAGGACACCCCGATCGCGGTGGAGCCGGGACCCGTGCCGTTCCCGACCGCCCCCGAACCGCTCCCGGAGGCCGCCAGCATCCGCGGCACTGCCGGAACGGAGGTCTCGACATGATCGCCCGCCAGCCCCTGCACACCCGGCTGCTCGTCGTCATACTGCCCTTGGTGCTGGCCCTGTCGGCCTGCGCCGGTCTGCCCACCAGCGAGGCCGTGCGACCCGGCCTGCCGGTGCAGGGCGCCCCCGTCCAGAACGTGCAGGCCCTCCCGGTCGGGCCGGAGGAGGACGCCACGCCGGAGCAGATCGTGGCCTCCTTCCTGCGCGCCAGCAGCAGCTTCGCGGACGACCACGAGGTGGCCCGGACCTTCCTCACCGGTGACCTGGCGCGGCAGTGGCGACCCACCAGCAGCGTCCTGGTCTACGACGGGGAGCCGGAGCTCTCCACCGAGTCCGGGTCCGTGGTGGCCCGGGTCAGCGTGCGCGGCACGGTCGACCAGGACGGCTACCTCGTGGAAGTCCCTCGCGGCACGGAGCAGACGCACCGGTTCACCATGCGGCAGGTCGCGGGGGAGTGGCGCATCGCGGCCTTCCCCGAGGGCGACGGGTTGTGGTTGTCGGAGACCGCCTTCGAGCAGCAGTACACCTCGGCCGCCATCAACTACGTGACGCCGGACACCGGCCTGTTCGTCCCGGACGTGCGGTGGTTCCCCCGTGGTGACGGGCTGGCCACCAGCCTGGCGAGCGCTCAGATCGGCCGGGTCCCGGACTACCTGGACGGGGCCGCGACCACCGGGATCTCCGAGAACCTCCAGCTGGTCGCCAGCGCGGTGCCGGTCGATCCCGCCACGGGGACGGCCACGGTGGACCTGCGCGGGCTGGCCATCGGGAGCTCGCCCATCCAGCAGCGGGAGCTGCTGGCGCAGTTCACCCAGACCCTGCGGCAGGACCCGCGCGTCAACAGCGTGCTGGTCCGCAGCTCCGGCCGCCCCCTGGAGGTGGAGGGGGTCGACAACCCGGTCTCGGACGTGGCGTCCACCGGCTTCGAGAACGCCCGGTGGACCGTGCCCTACGGGTTGCTGCGCATCGGCGTGGACCTGTCCGCCGTGATGCCCCAGCACTACCAGCTGCAGGACAACCTCACGGTCGACGACGAGGCCCTGCCGGACGTGCCGATCCGGTGGCAGCAGCTGGCCACCGACGAGGACGTCACGGAGTTCGCGGGGGTCTCGGTCGACCGCGAGACGCTGTGGCGCTCCCGCGGGGACGTCGACATCGAGATGGAGGGCATCGGCACCGGTCTGACCACACCGTCCTTCGACCGCTCCAACGGGCTCTGGGTCGCCGGGCGGTCCACCACGGGACCGCGGGTCTGGGTGATCGCCCGGGGCGAGAACCTCGGCCAGGCGGTGGCCAGGCCGTTGGAGACGTCGTGGCTGGACGCCGACCAGCAGGTCACGGAGTTCCGCCTGGCAGCGGATGACCGCCGGGCTCTGATCGTGCTGCAGGACATGGATACCGACGAGGTGCAGGTCGGCATCACCGGGATCGTGCGGGACCAGGACGGCCGGGCGACCGCGCTGACCGAGCCCTACTGGGTTGCTCCGACCCTGACCTCCGTGGGCTCCGCCGTCTGGTCGTCGCAGACCGAGCTGTTCGTGCTGGGACGGCAGGCCTCGGACACCTCGGACCGACCGTTCGTCGTGCACCTCGGCGGGTGGCTCGAGCCGCTGCGCCTGGTGTCCCAGGCCACCGAGGTGCGGGCCGCACCCTCCGACGAGGGAGCCGCGCGGATCGTGCTGAGCGAGCGGGGGCGCATCTACACCCAGGATCGCAACGACTGGGGGATCGGCCGCAACGGCGATGACGTGATCATCCCCGGGACCTGATCCACCGCGTCGCCGGGTGGGACCGACCTGGAGCAGTCCCCAGGGGTGGTCCCGCCGTGGCGCGTGTCCACCGGTGCTCCACGCCGTGGCCGGTGTGCTCCGGGGCCGGGGGAGGCTGGGGTCCGTGGTGGGATCCGCGCGGGCCGGGGTGCTGGATGCGCTGACAGACCTGGTGCTCCCCGCGCGGTGCGGCGGCTGCGACCGACAGGGGCAGCGCTGGTGCCCGTCCTGCGCCCGGGAGGTGGCGGCGGCTCCGCCGGCAGGTCGGTGGACCCCCACGCCGGCGCCCGGCGGCCTGCCCGACGTGTGGTCCGTCGTCCCCTACGAGGGGGCGGTCAGGGCAGGCCTGGCCAACTGGAAGGACAACGGCCGGCGAGACCTGGTCCGCGTCCTCGCGCCCCTGCTCACCGAGGCCCTGCTCGCCGCGCTGCTGGCGGGGGAAGACTGGGGAGGTCCACCCGGACCCGACCCCGCACACGGCACGTGGGTCGTGGTCCCCGTGCCGTCGGCGCGACCGAATGTGCGCCGCCGCGGCGACCGACCGCTCCAGGACCTCGCGCGACGGTCCGTCCAGGCCGTCCCGCCGGCGATCCGCCCGCCGGTGGTGCCCGCACTGCGCCTCGCCCGAACCGTGGCGGACCAGGCCGGACTCCACAGCGCGGCGCGGTCGGAGAACCTGCGCGGCGCGATGGTCGTCGCGCCCACGGCGGCACCGTCGGTGCAGGGGGTCCGCTGCGTCGTGGTGGATGATGTGATCACCACCGGCGCGACCCTGGCCGAGGCGGCTCGCGCCCTGCGCGCGGCCGGCGCCGCAGTGGTCCTGGCGGCTACCGTCGCGGCGACCCGACGGAGGCCCCGACGGCCCTGACGAAACGGTCACGTCGGAGGGCACGGCCGCCCGTGAGGCGGCCCGCCCGGCCGGCGCGGAGGCCCGGGCAGAGCGCCCACCGGTGGCAACAGGGGGAGGTGGCGCACGACATACGGCACCCGACTGTCTTTCCCGGAGGAACCGGGCTAGTGTCTATTTATGGGACGCCCCCAGCGCCGCACGGTCACCCGACGAGGTGACCACAGCCGCTGTGGGAGGCGCCCGGGAAGCCGCCTTGAGGAGGTGGTGCCGGACGGGTAGAGGGCCGAGACAGCCCATGGTTCAGCACTGTTCTGCAGCTCGAGGAGGATCCTATGGAAATCACCGTGACCGGCCGGAAGAAGGCGGTCTCCGACCGCTTCCGCCGCCACCTGGAGGAAAAGCTCGACAAGATCCCGCAGCTCGCGCCGCGGGTCTCCCGGACCGACGTGGTGCTCACGCACGAGAGCAACCCGCGGCAGTCCAAGGAGAGCGAGCGCGTGGAGATCACCTGCTACATCAAGCGGACCGTGGTCCGCGCCGAGGCCTGCGCCGACGAGGAGTATGCCGCCCTCGACCTGGCGATGACCCGACTCCTGGAGCGCCTCCGCCGGTCCAACGACCGCCGCCGGATCAGTCACACCGGCAAGCACCGCAAGCCCTCCGTGGCCGAGGCGACCTTCGGGTTGCCGACCGACCCGCTGCCCACCACGCCGCCGTCCGAGGAATCCGTGAACGGCGTGCCCGACGACCCGGAGGAGGCAGTCGCCCAGGCTCTCGGCACCGAGGGGAACAGCCCGATCGAGCTGCGTGAGAAGGTGCACGCCTCCGAGCCGATGTCCACCGGGCAGGCGCTGAACCAGATGGAGCTCGTCGGGCACGACTTCTACCTCTTCCACGACGTCGACACCGACCAGCCGAGCGTCGTCTACCGCCGTCGTGGGTGGTCCTACGGCGTGCTGCGACTGTCCCCCGCCAGCGGCGACAGCGAGGAGGAGTCTGCCGAGGAGCAGACCGCCGCCGTCGGGTGACCGACAGTTAGGCGCCGTCGGGTGACCGACAGTCAGGCGCCGTCGGGTGACCGACCGCACGAACGCACGACGAGGGTCCCGACACTGTCGGGGCCCTCGTCTATGTTCGGCGTATGCGTGCTGAGCTGACCGCTGGACAGGCGCGGCGGATCGCGCTGGCCGCCCAGGGCTTCACCGACCCGCGGCCGGAGGTCCCGACGATGCGGCACGTCCAGCGGGTGATCGACCGCGTGCAGGTGGTGCAGATCGACAGCGTCAACGTGGTGACCCGCAGTCAGTACCTGCCGTTCTACTCGCGGCTCGGCCCCTACGACACGGCGCTGCTGGACCGGGCCCGGGACGGCAGTGGTCCTCGGTCGAGATCTCCTCGGCGGTTGGTCGAGACCTGGGCGCACGTCGCGAGCCTGGTGCCGCCGGAGACCTGGCCCTACCTGGGCTTCCGGATGGCGCAGGCCGACGAGGACTCGTGGAGCCGCCGCGTGGTGCGCGAGCACCCTGGCGTGCTGGAGACCGTTCGCGACGTGGTCCGAGAGCGAGGGCCCCTCACGGCCCGGGAGGTCGACGCGCTCGTCGAGACGGCCGAGGAGCGCAGCCGGGAGAACTGGGGCTGGAACTGGTCGCTGGTCAAGGAGTGCCTCGAGCACCTGTTCTGGGCGGGGGCGATCGTGAGCGCCGGCCGCAACAGCCAGTTCGAGCGGCGGTATGCCGATCCCTCCTGGGTGCTGCCACCCGAGGTGCTCGCCCGTGGCCCCGGTCAGCCGCACGCGCCGGACCGGGTCGAGTCCGCGGTGGAGCTGATGCGACGGTCGGTGCGGGCCCACGGCATCGGCACGGCGACGGACCTGCGCGACTACTTCCGGCTGCGGCAGGCGATGGCCGGTCCGGCGCTGGCCGAGCTGGTCCGGCTGGGCGAGGTGGAGCAGGTGCGGGTGCGTGGCTGGGACCAGCCGGCCTATCTCGACCCGACCGCGCGACGCCCGCGCACGGTCCGGGCACGTGCCCTGCTCAGCCCGTTCGACTCTCTCGTCTGGGAACGGGCCCGCACCGAGCGGATCTTCGGCTTCCACTACCGCATCGAGATCTACGTGCCCGAGCCCCAGCGCGTGTTCGGCTACTACGTGCTGCCGTTCTTGCTGGGCGACGAGCTGGTCGGCCGGGTGGACGTCAAGGCCGACCGCGCTGCGGGACGACTGGTCGTCCGGCGGGTGCATCTTGAGCCGGAGGCGCCCCCTGGGACCCGGGAGGAGCTCGCAGAGGAACTGGAACTGCTGGCCGGGTGGCTGGGTCTGGAGCGCGTCGAAGCCGCCTGATCACGCGGCGTCGGGTGGATGGACTCACGTCACCGGGTGAGCGCGGGAACCACCGTGGACGTCACCCGGAGGGTACCGACCGTTCACCGACGACACGCCTCAGGGTCTTCCCAGGTGTCACCGCCGAGGGTTAAGGTCCGCCACATGCCCCCGTCAACCGGTGGCTCGTCCCGTGTCGGATCCTTCGAAGGAATGAACATGTCACGACTCAACCGACGGACGCGTGCGGCGCTGGCCGCGACGTTGTCCGTCGCTATTGCCGGGGCGCTTGCCCCGGGTGCGGCCACCGCGCTCAGTCCCCAGGTGTCCCCCGCCCCCGCCGCGCCGCTCCCTGCGGCGAACGCCCCCGCCGCCCTCGACGACCTGATTTTCAGTGAATACACCGAGGGGACCGGTCAGAACAAGGCCGTTGAGTTCTATAACGGAACCGGGGCTGAGATCGACCTCTCGGGCTACGTCCTGGAGCAGTACAGCAACGGAAGCCTGAGCGCGGGCCTCACGTTCTCGCTGGTGGGGACGGTGGCTGATGGCGACGTCTTCGTCTTCTCGCACTCCGCCGCCGCACCGGAGCTCCTCGCCGTGGCGGACCAGACGACCGGGTCTGGGCTGTTCAACGGGAACGACGCGCTCGTGCTGCGTGGGCCCGAAGGGCAGGTCGTCGACTCCTTCGGGCAGGTAGGCGTCAATCCCGGCACGGCCTGGGGCACACCGCCGACGGTAACCGCTGACGCGACACTGCGTCGCATGGCGTCCGTCTGCGCCGGGGACACGGTCCCGGATGACGCTTTTGAGCCGGCCGACGAGTGGGTCGGCTACCCCATGCATACCTTTGACGGGTTCGGCACGCACGCGACGGACTGCGACGGTCCCCAGGCTCCGGTGATCAATGAGATCTCCGTCGACACGGTGAGCACCGACATCGAGTTCCTCGAGATCTTCGGGGAGCCGGACACCGACTACTCGGACTTGAGCATCCTGCAGATCAAGGCCGACAACCCGCACGGGATGGCCGGTCAGGTGCTCACCGTCTATCCCGTGGGAACCACCGATGCGGACGGCTTCTGGCACGTGGACCTGCCCCTGAACGCCCTGCAGAACGGGTCGATCTCGCTACTGCTTGTCTCCGGCAACACAAGTGCGCCTGGGACGGTAGTGGACACCGACCTTGACGGCGTCATCGACGCCCCAGCATGGGACGCAGTGCTGGACGATGTCGCCATCGTCGACGGGGATGCAGGTGACCTTGCCTACTCCGACACAGTGCTGGCCCCGGGCTTCGGCGGCAACACCAACCAGGTGGGTGGCGCCTCACGGATCCCGGACGGGGCAGACACTGACACCACCGCGGACTGGGTGCGCAACGCCTTCAACAAGGCCGGATTCCCCGGCTTCGACGTGACCCCGGCTCCGGGCGAGGCCTGGAACACGCCAGGTGCGCCCAACGAGGTCTACGAGGAGGAGCCCCCGCCGCCCGGTGGCGAGTGCGGTGACCCCGCCACGCTGATCGGTGCGGTCCAGGGTGAGGGCGACGTCACCCCGATCCCGGGCCCGGTCACCATCGAGGGCGTCGTGGTCGGCGACTTCCAGTCCGGTGGCTTCAACGGTTTCTTCGTGCAGGACGGTGGCGACGGCAACCCGGCGACCTCCGACGGCATCTTCGTGTTCGCGCCAGGCGGCGTCGAGGTCGCGGTCGGTGACAGCGTGCGCGTGACCGGGACGGCAGGTGAGTTCAGCGGGCAGACCCAGATCAGCGGGTCGCTCACGATCAACGTCTGTGACTCGGGCGTCGACCTCCCAGAGCCGACCGTCTTGGAGTTCCCGCTGACCGACGCTGACAAGGAGACCGTGGAGGGGATGTACGTCACCTTCCCGGCCGACCTGTCGATCCTGGAGTACTTCAACTACGGCCGCTTCGGCGAGGTTGTCGTCGGCACCGGCCTGGACACCGACCGCCAGTTCCAGCCCACCGCGCTGGCCCTGCCGGACTCTGCGGAGGCCGTGGCGGTGCGGGACCACAACGCCGACAACCGCATCACGATCGACGACGGGCTGAGCGCGCAGAACCCCGACGACCTGCGGCACCCGGCCGGCGGCGAGTTCACCCTGGAGCACACCTTCCGCGGCGGTGACACCATCACCGACCTGACTGGAGTGATGGACTACCGCTTCGACCTCTACCGGATCCAGCCCACCGAGGACGCCGTGTTCACGCAGGCCAACCCCCGTCCGACGGAGGTGCCGGAGACCGGCGGCAGCACGATGACGGTCGCCTCCTTCAACGTGCTGAACTACTTCACGACGCTCAACAGCCGCGGGGCGAACACGCCTGAGGAGTTCGAGCGGCAGGAGGTCAAGATCGTCGCGGCACTGGCCGAGCTGGACGCCGACGTCGTGGGTCTCATCGAGATCGAGAACAACGACGACCTGGCAGTGCAGACGCTGACCGCGGCGCTCAACGAGGAAATCGGCACGGACACCTACGACTACCTCGAGACCGGGACCATCGGCACGGACCAGATCACGACGGCCTTCATCTTCAAGCCGTCCGCGGTCACCCCGGTCGGTGACTTCGCCACCCTGACGACCGCGGACGACCCGCGCTTCCTGGACGACAAGAACCGTCCGACCCTGGCGCAGACGTTCGAGGAGAACGCCACCGGTGAGCAGGTGACCGTGGCGGTCAACCACCTGAAGTCCAAGGGCTCCGACTGCCTCGACGTGGGTGACCCGACCGACCCGTGGGCGGGCAACTGCAACGGGGTGCGCACCGACGCCGCAGTGGCGATGGTCGACTGGCTGGCCGGTGACCCGACCGGTACGGGTGCCGAGAACACGCTGATCATCGGTGACCTCAACTCCTATGACAAGGAGGACCCGATCAACGTCTTCCTCGACGCCGGCTACTCCGACCTGCTCCTGGACCACCAGGGCGAGGAGGAGTACTCCTACGTCTTCGACGGCCAGCTGGGCTACCTCGACTACGCGATGGCCAACGAGGCGCTGTCCGCGAAGGTGACCAGCACCGAGGCGTGGAAGATCAACGCCGACGAGCCGAGCGTCCTGGACTATGACTTGTCGTTCAAGGGTCCTGGTCAGGCGGCGCTCTTCGAGGAGAACCCCTTCCGGTCCTCCGACCACGACCCGATCCTGGTCGGCCTCGACCTGGCGCCGGGCGTCGACCCGGTGGTGGTGAACCGCCTGGCCGGTGAGGACCGCTACGAGACCTCGGCCAACATCGCCGCCGAGTTCGGTGACGTGGACACGGTCTACCTGGCCAGCGGTCAGCAGTTCCCGGACGCCCTGACCGGAACCGCCCCCGCGGTCCGCGACGGCGCCCCGGTGCTGCTCACCCGGGCCGGCTCGCTGCCGAACGTCGCAGGGACGGCCCTGGGCGCGCTGCAGCCCGAGCAGGTCTTCGTGCTCGGCGGCGACGCGGCGATCAGCGACGACGTGCTCGCGCAGGCCGAGGCGATCACCGGCGCGAGCGTCGTCCGGATCTCCGGCGACGACCGCTACGCCACGGCGGCCGCTCTCGCCCAGGCACGGTTCACGGCCGCGGACGTCGACACCGTCTACGTCGCCTCCGGCGTGGAGTTCGCCGACTCGCTGGCGGCCGGTCCGCTCGCCGGGCTCGAGGACGACCCGATCCTGCTCACCAAGCCCGGGGCCCTGCCCAACGTGACCATCGCCGCGCTCGCCGCCCTGGACCCCGATCACATCGTGGTGCTCGGCGGCCCCACGGCCGTCAGCGACGACGTCCTGGCTGCGCTGCAGGGTCACGCGGACACGGTGGAGCGGGTCAGCGGCGAGGACCGCTACGCGACCGCGGCGGCGGTGGCCTCCCGGATCGCACCGTCCGACACGGTCTTCGTCGCCTCCGGCCAGAAATTCCCGGACGCGCTGTCCGGTGCGGCCCTGGCCGGCCTGCAGGCGAGCCCGCTGCTGCTGACCCAGCAGGACCACCTGCCGACGGTCACCGGGGAGACCCTGGTGGCCCGCGAGCCCGGCACGGTGACCCTGTTCGGTGGTCCGGCAGCCATCTCGGAGGCGGTCCGTACCGCCATCGAGGCGCTGTTCCTGCCGTAACCCGCAGGTGAAACCCCGGTGGGGGCGCCCCGGCTCGGCCGAGGCGCCCCCACCTCGGTTTCCTCAGGAACGTGATCGGCGATTAGCCTGTCCTTGAGGTCCGCGTGCGGTTTCACGCGACCACGACGACGTGTCAGGAGACTCCGTGCCCAAGTTTTTCGAGAAGTTGCTGCGTGCAGGCGAGGGCAAGACCCTGCGCCGTCTGGAGGTCATCGCGCAACAGGTGAACGCCCTCGAAGAGGACTTCAAAGGGCTGACCGACGCGGAGCTGCGGGAGGAGACCGACAAGTTCCGGGCCCGCCTCAAGGACGGCGAGACTCTCGACCAGCTGCTGCCGGAGGCCTTCGCGGCCGTGCGCGAGGCGTCGGTCCGCACGATCGGCAAGCGACACTTCGACGTGCAGCTCATGGGTGGGGCGGCGCTGCACCAGGGCAACGTGGCCGAGATGAAGACCGGTGAGGGCAAGACCCTGGTGGCGACCCTCCCGTCCTACCTCAACGCGCTGACCGGTGAGGGCGTGCACGTGGTCACCGTCAACGACTACCTCGCCGAGTACCAGGCCGAGCTGATGGGTCGCGTGCACCGCAGCCTCGGACTCGAGGTCGGCGTCATCCTGTCCAAGATGACACCGGACGAGCGCCGCGCCGAGTACGCCAAGGACATCACCTACGGCACGAACAACGAGTTCGGCTTCGACTACCTGCGCGACAACATGGCGTGGGCGACCAAGGACCTCGTCCAGCGCGGTCACCACTACGCCATCGTCGATGAGGTCGACTCGATCCTCATCGACGAGGCCCGCACCCCGCTGATCATCTCCGGTCCGGCCGGGGGGTCGGCCCGCTGGTACACCGAGTTCGCCACGATCGCCCAGCGTCTCAAGCGGGGCGAGGACGGCTCGGGCGACTACGAGGTCGACGAGAAGAAGCGCACGGTCGGGGTGCTCGAGTCGGGCATCGAGAAGGTCGAGGACTACCTGGGCATCGACAACCTCTACGAGAGCGCCAACACCCCCCTGATCGGCTACCTGAACAACGCGATCAAGGCCAAGGAGCTGTTCCGGCGGGACAAGGACTATGTCAACGTCGACGGCCAGATCATGATCGTCGACGAGCACACCGGCCGCATGCTGGCTGGCCGCCGCTACAACGAGGGGATGCACCAGGCGATCGAGGCCAAGGAGGGGGTCGAGATCAAGAACGAGAACCAGACCCTGGCCACGGTGACCCTGCAGAACTACTTCCGCATGTACGACAAGCTCGCCGGCATGACGGGCACGGCCCAGACCGAGGCAGCCGAGCTGCACCAGATCTACGGGGTCGGCGTCGTCAGCATCCCGACCAACCGGCCGATGATCCGCAAGGACCAGTCGGACCTGATCTACCGCACCGAGAAGGCGAAGTTCGCCGCCGTCGTGGAGGACATCGCGGGCCGCCACGAGAAGGGCCAGCCGGTGCTGGTGGGCACCACCTCGGTGGAGAAGTCCGAGCTGCTGTCCGAGCAGCTGCGCCGCAGGGGCATCCCGCACGAGGTGCTCAACGCGAAGCAGCACGCCCGTGAGGCCGCCATCGTGGCCGAGGCGGGCCGCAAGGGAGCCGTGACCGTGGCCACCAACATGGCCGGCCGCGGCACGGACATCATGCTGGGCGGCAACCCGGAGTTCCGGGCGGTTGCCTACCTCAAGCGCCAGGGGCTGGACCCCGAGGAGACGCCGGAGGAGTACGAAGCCGCGTGGGACGAGACGCTCCAGGCCGCCGAGGAGGCCGTGAAGTCGGAGTACGAGGAGGTCCACGGCCTGGGTGGGCTCTACGTGCTGGGCACCGAGCGGCACGAGTCGCGACGCATCGACAACCAGCTGCGCGGACGCTCGGGCCGACAGGGTGACCCCGGCGAGAGCCGCTTCTACCTGTCCCTCGAGGACGACCTGATGCGGATGTTCAACGCCGCGATCGTCGACCGGGTGATGCAGACGACGGGCATGGACGACAGCGTGCCGATCGAGTCCAAGGTGGTCAGCCGCTCGATCCAGAGCGCGCAGGCACAGGTCGAGGCACAGCACTTCGAGACGCGCAAGAACGTCCTCAAGTACGACGACGTCCTCAACCGGCAGCGCGAGGTCATCTACGGCGAGCGGCGCCGGGTGCTCGAGGGCGAGGACCTGCAGGAGCAGGTGCGGCACTTCATCAACGACGTCGTCACCG
>Ga0123330_1003854_pt1 | contig 12069 bp, 13 predicted proteins | sample BioC13SIPDNA_2_FD_89704 | JGI IMG/M metagenome (GOLD analysis project Ga0123330, IMG submission 89704) | Anaerobic biogas reactor microbial communites from Washington, USA - Biogas_R2_A C13 SIP DNA | ecosystem: Engineered > Bioreactor > Anaerobic > Unclassified | place: Washington, USA... | reverse complement strand
TTTTTGGAAACACGGAAGTTTCAAATCAACGAAATCGCCCGCATCTTCCGAGTGCCTCCGCATATGCTGGCGGATTTGGAGAAATCCTCGTTTTCAAACATTGAACAGCAATCTCTGGAATTCGTGAAATACACTCTCGACCCGTGGGTTATCCGCTGGGAACAGGCGATGAACAAATCGCTCCTGCTCGAAAGTGAAAAGAAAGATGTATTCACCAAGTTTAATGTGGATGGACTGCTTCGCGGAGATTACGCCAGCCGCATGACCGGCTATGCTACGGCGCGGCAGAATGGTTGGATGTCTGCCAACGATATTAGACAGCTTGAAAACCTTGACCGGATACCCGAGGAACTCGGCGGTGACCTTTACCTTATCAACGGAGCAATGACAAAATTGCAGGACGCAGGTGCGTTCGCAAATACAACTTTAACAGAAACGGAGGGAACCTCAGATGGACAAAGCAATACGGGCGGTAAGCCCAAGCAAGTCCCTCGGCAGAGCAAGCAATAAGCACTTCTGGAACTGGGACAGTGACGAGGAATCGGGTGTCCGCACCCTTTGCCTTGACGGCACCATTGCGGACGAAAGCTGGTGGGGCGATGAAATCACACCCCGGATGTTCAAAGATGAGCTGTTCTCCGGCAACGGAGATATCGTCGTTTGGATCAACTCTCCGGGAGGGGATTGCGTGGCGGCTTCACAGATTTACACCATGCTCATGGACTACACAGGCAATGTTACCGTGAAAATCGACGGTCTTGCGGCGAGCGCTGCTTCGGTTATTGCTATGGCGGGAACCGAGGTGCTTATGGCTCCAACGGCGCTGCTGATGATTCATAATCCGATGTCAATTGCGATCGGCGATACCGAGGAAATGCAGAAAGCTATCGCCATGCTGGACGAAGTCAAGGAAAGCATCATCAACGCTTATGAAATCAAGACCGGGCAGTCGAGAGCGAAAATATCGCATCTCATGGACGGTGAAACCTGGATGAACGCCAACAAGGCAATCGAGCTGGGTTTCGTGGATGGTATCTTGGAAGACTCCAAGCGCGGTCATACCGAAAATGTGGTCTTTGCATTCAGCCGCAGGGCGGTTACCAATTCCCTTATGAACAAGCTCATATCTAAACCCGCTCTGAAGCAGGAGCCAAAGAAGCAGGATGCGCCTGTCGGCGTTTCCGTCGAAGCGGCTATGCAGAAACTGCAGGCCCGTAAATACATTTAATGGAGGTATTTGATTATGAAAAAGGTACTTGAAATGCGTGAAAAACGCGCAAAGGCATGGGATGCTGCGAAGGCGTTCCTCGACACCCGCGCCAAGGATGGCGTCCTCACCGCAGAGGATAATGCTACGTACGACAAGATGCTGGCGGATGTGGACTCGATGGCACGTCAGATCGCCCTTGAGGAAGACCGCGTAGCAAGAGATGTTGCGATGGCACAGCCTACCAGTTCTCCCATTACAGCAAAACCCAACGCACAGGACGGGAAGCCCGTCCACTTCAGAGCAACCGCCGAATACCGTGAGGACTTTCTTAACCTCGTGCGCGGTAAGCGCCCCGTTCACAACGTTATGGAGGAAGGCACCCCTTCCACCGGCGGCTATCTTGTTCCGATTGAGTTCGACAGAAACCTTGTCCGAGCACTTGAGCGGGAGAACGTCATTCGTTCTCTGGCAAAGGTGATCACAACTGCCGCACCGCACAGAATTAACGTAGCACTCACCGATGTATCCGCCGATTGGGTGGTGGAAAGCGGTACCTTTACGCCCAGCACGCCCACCTTCAACCAGCTTTCCCTCGACGCTTACACCCTCCGCGCAGCGGCACTGGTTTCGGAGGAACTGCTTCAGGATTCCATGTTTGACCTTGAAGCCTACCTCGTCGACAATTTTGCCCGCGCTTTTGCGGCGAAGGAGGAGCAGGCCTTTTGCGTTGGAGTCGGCACCACCCAGCCTACGGGCATCTTCACCGCGAACGGCGGCGATGTCGGAGTGACAACAGCAGGCGCAACCGACATCAAGGCAGACGAACTCATTGACCTGACCTATTCTCTCAAGGACGGCTACAAGAAAAACGCTGTATTCCTCCTGGCCAGCAACACTCTCGCTGGGATTCGCAAGCTGAAGGATGGCAACGGCGTGTATATGTGGCAGCCGTCGCTGCAGGCTGATCAGCCCGACCGTCTGCTCGGCTTCCCGGTGTATGTCTCTCAGTATGCGCCAGCCATCGCAGCAAACGCATACACCATTGCATTCGGTGATTTCCAGAATTACTGGATTGCCGACCGAAGCGGCAGAACCGTGCGTCGTGCGGATGAACTGCATATCGCCAACCTGCAGACCGGCTTCTACGCTTTCCAGCGTGTGGACGGAAAGACCGTGCTGCCTGAAGGCATCAAGCTGCTCAAGCAGCATGCTTAAGGAGGATTGACTTATGAGCTACAATTCTAAGAACTACACCGAACAAGGCGGTGAGAAAACAGTTATCGGCGGAACGCTTGAAATCAAGGAGGGAGCCTTGGTAACGGGGCTCTCTGCCGACCCTCTTCTCGTGGCAACTGCAGATACTCTCGGCGGTGTAAAAGCCGCTGCCGCAGGTGAGGACGATACTATCGAAGTTAAAATCGGTGAAGACGGTAAGCTGTATGTGCAAGCACTTGCTGTGGCAACATCTGAAGCTTTAGGCGGTGTAATAGCCGAAGAAGCTGATGAAGGTGATACCGTGGAAGTTAAAATTGGCGGAGACGGCAAACTGTATACCCTGGCATATCCTACCGATGCTACGGAGTTGGTTTCCGGGCTTGTGAAAACGGCTGCGAATCAAGCTGATAGTATAGCTGAGGATACAGCCACACTTGTTACGGATTTCAATGCCCTACTTGCCAAACTGAAAGCGGCGGGATTGATGGTGGCAGACGAAGAATGACCGAAAGGAGACGGATGGCATGACAACAGATAATCTTCTTCCAAAGGTAAAAGCAAATCTGATCCTGGAGCATGACGCAGACGATGGCCTTCTGCTGCATTACATCAAAGCCGCCGTCTCCTATGCGGAGAGCTACCAGCATGTCGCTGAAGGCTATTACACAGAAAACACTATGCCGCCCACCACTGAACAGGCAGTAATCATGTTGTCGAGTCATTTCTACGAAAGCAGAGACGGCTCGACGGCTGGTTTCTTCGCCGATAGTGTGCAGGCAGGTCAACAAGTTTGGAACACAGTAAACTTGCTACTCCGCCTCGACCGGGATTGGAAGGTGTGACATGAGCTTTGGAAAAATGAACACCTTTATAGACCTTATTGAGAGAGTAACTATAAAAGACTCGGAAGGTTTCAGCACTGAGATTGACAATATTGTTGCTTCCATCAAAGCATATCGAGAAGGTCGGCACGGCACCGAAATATGGGCGAACAGAGCCGCATTTTCGGAAGCCACCGACCTTTTCCGTTTCCGCTGTATTCCCGGTGTCACTGTGACAATCGCGATGCTTATTGCCTGTGAAAGCGGGAGATTTGAAATTACCTCGGTAGAGAACGTTAAAGGCCGTGGAATGTACATTGAGGTACTCGCCAAGGAGGTGAAGCCCAGTGGCTAAAGTAACTATGAAAATGCCGGAGGACTTTCTTCTAAAGGTTTCCCGGCTGGCTGATCAGACCGATGTTATCCTCCCGAGGGTTCTGAAAACGGGCGGCGAGGTCGTCCTGGACAAGGTAAAAGGCAACCTAAGCTCGGCTGTCGGACGCGGTACGAAATACCCGTCCAAGTCCACCGGCGAACTGGTGGGCGCATTGGGCGTCTCCCCGGCGAAGCAGGACCGGGACGGCAACTTCAACGTGAAAGTAGGCTTTTCGGAACCCCGGAAGGACGACGGCTCCAATGCCAAGATTGCCAACATCGTCGAGTACGGCAAGCACGGTCAGCCGCCCAAGCCCTTCCTCAAGCCCGCCAAGTCGGCTTCACGGAAGGCTTGCACCGAAGCGATGACCGTCAAGCTCGATGAGGAGATTAGAAACCTATGAGCATTCTATCTGAATTAAACAGCCTGCTTGACGGGCTTCACATCCCGGTTGAAACGGGTGTGTTTTCCACCGTCGCCCCGGACGAGTATGTAGTCATCACTCCCCTTGCTGATACCTACGAACTCCATGCGGACAACCGTCCGGAATTCGAGACCCAGGAAGCGCGGCTGTCATTGTTCTCCAAGGGCGGCTACACTCAGCGCAAAAACCAAATCTGTGCCGCCCTGCTGGGCATGGAGATGACCGTGACCGATCGCCGCTACATAGGGCATGAGGATGACACGGGCTATCACCACTACGCCATTGACGTGGCGAAAGAATACGAAGTACAGGAGGAATAACACTATGGCTACTATCGGGCTTGATAAGCTCTACTACGCGCCGATCACCGAGTCGGCGGCTACGGGCGAGGAATCCTACGGCACCCCCGTTCTCTTGGCAAAAGCAATCTCAGCAGAGCTGTCGGTTGAACTGGCTGAAGCGACCCTTTACGCCGATGACGGAGCGGCCTATGTCATCAAAGAATTTAAAAACGGAAAGCTGAAACTTGGTATTGACGACATTGGGCGCACCCAGGCGGAAACCCTCACCGGGGCGGCCACCGACGACAACGGGGTGCTTATCTCATCCAGCGAGGACGGCGGACCTCCCGTCGCCATCGGCTTTCGAGCCAAGAAAGCCAATGGCGCTTACCGCTATTTTTGGTTCTACAAAGTTAAATTCGGAGTGCCGTCCACGAACCTGGCCACCAAAGGCGACTCCATCACTTTCTCCACGCCCGCAATTGAAGGCACGGTATCACGCCGCAACAAGCTGGACGGCAACGGCAACCACCCCTGGAAGGCGGAGGTCAACTCGGACGACGACGGTGTGGCGGCGGCGATCATCACCGGCTGGTACACGGAAGTCTACGAGCCAGCCTTCGCCCCGCAGGGTTAAAGGAGGTCTGACCTATGGATAACGAGAGAAGCGCGAAAATCAATATCGGGGGCACGGATTTTGAACTGGTTCTCACCACAAGAGCTACCAAGGAAATAGCCCGCCGCTATGGCGGCCTGGAGAATCTTGGCGAGAAACTGATGAAGGCTGAAAATTTCGAACTCGCCCTGGATGAGATCATTTGGCTGATCACGCTCTTAGCCAACCAGTCCATCCTCATCCATAACCTGAAAAACAAGGATACTCAGAAACCTGTCCTGACCGAGGACGAGGTGGAACTTTTGACCTCGCCTTTGGAACTGGCCAGCTACAAGGCGGCCATCACCGAAGCGATGTTTAAGGGTACCAAGCGAGACATCGAGAGCGAGAGCGACCTAAAAAACACCGGAGCCGAGTAAGCGACGATGAGTTGTTTACCCGGCTTCTTTATTACGGCACGGTGCATCTGAACCGTTCCGAAGAGGAAACATGGCTGACACCGCTGGGTCTGCTCATGGACTTGTGGGAGTGTCACAAGCAGTTTCTGGGTCTGGCCAAACCCAAACAGGAGATGTTCATAGACGGCATCATTCCAGAAGGTGTTTAAGGGTTATCTGCAAATAAGCGGCGGCTTATGCACAGGTAGCCCTTTTCTATGTGCAATTCAGCAGCTAAAGGAGGTGGCGGCATGGCGGACAATTTCGGCCTTAAAATCGGGGTCGAAGGCGAAAAGGAATTTAAAAATGCGCTTAGGGACATCAACCAGTCTTTTAAGGTGCTGGGCAGTGAGATGAACCTTGTAACCAGTCAATTTGATAAAAACGATAAATCCATACAATCGGTTACCGCCCGGAACGCGGTTCTAAGTAAAGAAATCGACGCGCAGAAAGAGAAGATTTCCACCCTTAAAGCTGCATTGGACAATGCCTCCTCCTCTTTCGGGGAAAATGACCGCCGTACTCAGAACTGGCAGATTCAGCTAAACAAGGCTCAAGCAGAACTCAACGGTATGGAGCGTGAACTTGAGCAGTCCACAATCGATGCGGATAAGCTCGGCGAAGAATTAGATGATTCCGGTAAAAGTGCTGACGAGGCCAGCGGCAGGTTTGAAAAACTTGGTGATGTACTCAAGGGCATCGGTATAACTATGGGCGCGGTTGCAGTTGCGGCAGGTGCCGCCGCAATCAAACTCGGCCAAGAAGTCGTGCAGCAGTTCGGCGAACTGGAGCAGAACCTGGGCGGTTCAGAAGCCGTGTTCGGCGAGTACGCCGCCTCCATCCAGAAGACTGGCGAAGAAGCCTACAAAAACCTGGGAGTTTCCCAGAGCGAGTATCTCGCTACCGCTAATAAGATGGGCGCGCTGTTCCAAGGCTCCGGCATCGAACAGCAAAAGTCGCTGGAACTGACTGAAAAAGCCATGCAGCGGGCGGCAGATATGGCCTCTGTCATGGGCATCGATATGCAGATGGCGCTGGACTCCGTAGCAGGTGCGGCCAAAGGCAATTTCACCATGATGGATAACTTGGGCGTAGCCATGAATGCCACTAACATCCAAGCCTACGCTTTAGCAAAAGGCCTTGACTTCACCTGGGCATCCGCCACCAATGCCGAGAAAGCCGAAGTTGCCATGCAGATGTTCTTTGATACTACCGAGCAGTATGCGGGGAACTTCGCCAAGGAGTCGACCCAGACCATCACCGGTTCAATCGGGCTGCTGCAAGCCGCGCTGGGATCGTTTACCGCCGGGCTGGGCAACGCCAACGCCGATATGACAAACCTGACCCAGAATCTGGTGGACGCCTTTCAGGCAGTCGTCACGAACATTGTGCCGGTTTTGGAGAACATCGTAGCTGCGCTGCCCGCGGCGGTCGGCTCCATATTGCAAGCGGTGGGCGATTTACTCCCCCTGCTGCTCCAGACCGTCACAGAACTTTTCAGCAAGGTGCTTGAGGCAATCCTGAACCTCTTGCCGGAACTAATCCCGGCAGCTGTAAATGCCGTGATGACCATCGCAGGCGCCCTAATAGATAACCTCCCGCTCCTCATCGAAGCGGCGGTGCAGCTGGTGTCTGCCCTTGTGGAGGGTATCGGTCAAGCTTTGCCTGAGCTAATCCCCGCCGCCGTAAACGCAGTCGCGACGATTGTCCAAGGCTTGACCGACAATCTGCCCATGCTGCTGGATGCGGCTTTACAGCTTATCCTGGGCTTGGCCCAGGGGTTGCTGGATGCGATACCGCAGTTAATCGCCGCATTACCCGCCATAATTAATGCTTTGGTTGACTTTACCATCGGGGCAGTGCCGCAGATTATCCAGGCGGGCATCCAGCTTTTAGCGGCCTTGGTCAAAGGACTGCCGGAAATCATCATTGCTGTTGTGGCAGCTATACCTCAGATTGTCGAAGCGCTGGTCGCCGCTGTCATAGACCCGGAAACCACCCAGATGATAATTGAGGCTGGTTTTGTCCTCTTTGTATCTTTGATTCAGAACCTGCCTGCCATCATAGCCGCCATAGTCAAAGCCGTACCTCAGATCATTACCGCCATAGTTAACGCCTTTCGCCAGGGTATCGACCGTATTGTGGAAGTAGGCAAGTTTATCGTTGAGGGTATCTGGGAAGGGGTCAGCCAGATGGGTGGCTGGCTGGCTGACAAGGTAAGAAACTTTGCTAGATCCATCATTGACTCCATAACCAGCACTTTAGGGATTAGTTCGCCCTCAGCCGTCATGCGGGACTTGGTCGGCAAAAACCTGGTCTTAGGTTTGGCGGAAGGAATAAGCCAGAACAGCCAAGACGCGGTCATAGCAGCTCACCGTTTGGTCAGCGATACCTTGGCCGCCATAGAGGAGTTAAGCAAAGGGACGGATTTTACGGTTGCAGTACATAGCCTTAAGTCTGGATTGGAAGGTATGATGCCGCCGGCAGCATTTCCTTCTGATTTCGCTTCATCAAGCTTTGGCAACCGTTCCTCAGATACACCAGGCAGCGCTGTGATCAACAACACTTTAAACTTTTACACTCCCACCGCCAGCCCGGCGGATATCGCTAAAGCCAGCCGCCGGGCAGCAGAGCAGATGTTGCGGTATGCCACTTAGAAAGGAGGAGCGCTTTGCAGAAGCTGGTATTTACCAATTCAAGGGGCCTATCGGTTTCCTTTGATACAGTGACTCCCTATCTTTTTTGGAAGATAGACGGCACCGGCCTGCCCCCGGTCACGCCCATCCAGACCCAGACCGTCGGGCAGAACGGTTATACACTGCACTCCACCTTGCTGGAATCCCGCGAAGTGCGTCTAACCGGACATATCTACAGCCGTGAGGGTTTTAAGGCATTTTACTCTGCCCGCAAGCGGATAAACGCAGTGTGCAACCCCTTGCTGGGTCCCGGCTGGATTCTTTACGAAAACAACTATGGTGTGTTTAAAACCGGCGCCTTTGTGACAGACATAGCTTTCAGAGACCGGGTGGGCAGTTCCCAGACCTTAACGGTTTCCTTTGAGTGCCCTTCGCCTTTTTGGACGGCGGCGGAAAAAAGCGTGGCTTTACTGGCTTATATGTGGGGCGGGATGTCTTTCCCGATTAAAACCCCGAATCGTTTTGGGGTTATGGGCTACCAGGCTATCATCAACAACGACTCAGACGCGGATACCCCAATAGAGCTTACCATGGACGGAGGTTCATTAAACCCGGAGATAATCAACCAGACTACCGGGGAGTTTATCAAACTGGCGCATCAGGTTAACCCCGGCGATAAGCTCTACATCAACACTGACCCGGAATACCTGGAAGTCAGCCTCATTACCACCGACCCGGAAACCAACCAGAAAGTAAAGCAAAACGCTTACGGCTACATTACCCACGACTCCTCATTGTTCAAGCTGGTACCGGGGGTAAACCGCCTGACTTTTGAGTCTGACGATGAGAACACGGCGGTCCGGCTGGTAATTGGTTTTTACAAAAGGTATGTGGGGGTGTAGGTATGACAGATATTTGTGAAATCCGGGTTTACGACCCCCAGCTTAACTGGATTGGAGTATGCGCCACCGCCGAGTCGATGCGTTTTGAGCGTGAACTCTACGGGGCGGGAGCTTTTGAAATTCATGTGCGCCCTGAGAAATCCGGGGCGATAGAACTGGCCACCCCCGGCAATTTTATCATCATAAACGGGGACCCCGCTTGGTCGGGAATCATCCGCAGCTTTTCGGTCATCGAGAGCCGGGGCCAAGCCGAGTTTGCCATCTGGGGCGAATCCTGCGCCGGAATATTAAAACAGCGGGTAGTCGTGCCGCCCACCCAGGCTCAGGATGCCGCGGCATTGGGCTGGGATAAAATAACGGGCAGTGCGAAAGCCGTTATGAAGCATTACGTTAGCCTGCAGGCAGTGGAGCCTTATGATCCCGTCCGCGCTTTTCCCCTGCTGAGGATAGAGGAAAACCAGAACCGGGGTCAGTCTTTTTCTTGGCAGGCACGTTACTCCATCCTTCTGGACGAGTTAAGCGATATCGGCAAATACGCCGGAATGGGTTTTGCGGTAACGGCTCACGTCGGAGAGAAGCAGCTTGCCTTTGAGACTGTTCTCGGCAATGACCGCAGTAAAAACCAGGACATAGTCTCCCCCGTGTCGTTTAACATGGAGTACCAGAACCTGGCCGACTACACTTACACGGAAGATTACAGTAATTACCGCACCACCGCCTATGCCGGGGGCGACGGCAAGGACGAAAACCGGCCGGTAATTATATTGGACGGGGACATATCCGGTATTTTGCGCTTTGAAACCTTTATTGACTGCTCCAACGCCAAGAATACGGCAGAACTGCAGGCCCTGGGGTGGCAAAAGCTCTCTGAGATGGCGGCGGCTAAAAACGTGGAGGCTTCCGCTTTGCCCAAGGCCTATATCTTCGGTCAGGATTACTTTTTAGGCGACCTGGTGACATTGTATATCTCCCGGCTGGGACTGAATATCAGCGCCAGGGTTACCTCTGCTGTTGAAATCTGGGAAAGGCAGTCCGGACACAAGACGGAAATCCGCTTTGGGGAGAAGCTGCCCAATATATTTACCACATCTTTAAAAAAGGAGGTGATCCTCTAATGGCACAAATCTGGTACGGACATTTTGATTCAACTGAAGATGACGAACGTGTCCTATTGGCAGAAGACTGGGCCAGGTATATACGCTCCTTCGTTTCCGACGGCGTCCGTAATGGAGGGACTTGCCTGCAGGTCAGCGCTGATGGGGGCGCTAACGTTAAGATAGATACCGGTATTGCTTCGATTCAGGGGTATATCTTTTACCTGGATGAAGATTACACGGGCAGATACTACAGTGTACCCGCCCCTGACGCCAACCCCAGCCTGAACAGAATAGACCGTTTAATCCTGCGTCTGGATCGGACCATTCAGAACCGGGTAATAATTCCCATGGTCTTAACCGGAGAAGCCTCCGCCAGCCCGGCGCCGCCTGCTTTGACAAGGAACGAGAACATCTATGAGCTGTCCCTGGCACGTATCTATGTGCAAGCCGGGGCTTTGCAAATCTATGAACAGGATATTACCGACGAGCGTTTTGACCAAGAGGTGTGCGGGTTGATGCACTCGGTGCTGGGACTGGATTCATCCGCCTGGCAAGCCCAGTTTGACGCCTTCATGGCTCAAATTGGGGCTGCTTTTACAGATGCTCAAAATGACCGGGATAATAACTGGCAGGGGCAGATGGAAAGCCAGGAGGCGCAGTTTGAAACCTTTATGGACGGGGCGCAAAGCGACCTGGCGACTGCTGCCGGTTTTGACTTCTGGAACACAGCTCGTCTGCCGGGGAATTATTATCTGACTGAGTACCCGGCCGACGGCAGCATCGTCACTACTATCAGAAAAACAGCTGGCGATACCTTGGTAGCTACCGGGGTTACCACCTACCCGGCTGATGGTTCAGTGGTTTATGAGGAAAGGGTCTATCAGGCGGATGGGGCAACTATCCAGCGCCACACTATTGAAACTACGACTTACGCAGCCGACGGCAGTATTTTGAAGGAGGTGCAGGGGCTGTATGATTGAAGCCGACATCAAGAAATTCCTAAATGACCGGGTTCCCAACGACCCGGAGTTTAAAGCCTTAAACCGGCAGATCGAGGGTTTAGGCGGACTGCTCGCTGCCGAAGCGGATAAAGAAAAGTTGAGACGGATGCGCAGGCGGTTTGCAAACGCGGCCGATTACTGTGCGGGGGTGAATTTTCCCAATACCGCCGCTTTGTATTTCCCCACTGCTAGGAGCCAATACAATAACAGCAATATTTTCTTAAGCAGCCACTATGCCAATAACATAGGCTGGGGCAATACCAACACTTTTAAACTTAAAATCAATGATGCCATGGATACCTTCGTGTACCTCTATACCGACGGAGCCAGCGCCAGTTATACCATGTGGCGCTTGGCGGGGGCTTATAACGGGGGTACGTTTTTGACCCAAAGCACCAGAACGGCAATCTCCTTTACCGGGCTGCCTTCAGATATATCCTATACCGCCATGGATATGTCGGCAGACGGCGATATTGTCTGCGTCGCCACTGGCAACGAGGCCAACCGGCTGACGGTGCTCAAACGAAACAGCGGTTCCAACACTGTCTATACAGCCGTAACGGTTGACGCCCAACCGGGCGCCAATGCCAGCGCCCTTTGCATAAGCGGGGATGGCAGGGTGATATTCGTGTCCCACACCGCTGCTCCTTATCTGACGGTCTATATAGCCAACGCCGACCGCAGCGCCTATACCCGGCAAGGCTTGGCTGAACTCGGTGTTAGCGTGAGCCGGGCAGTGTATATATCAGCCGCCAGTTTCGACGGCTCTACTTTTGCCCTGGGCTATAACCAGAATACCGCCGCCAGCCCAGCGGTAGACGTTTACCGGCTGCAGCCGGGCGGGGTTTACGCCCAAGCGGGGGTGGATTACTTCTCCCTATATAGCTTAGGTATTTTATGCTACGGCCACCGGGAAGGGCTGCAATTAAGCCGTGACGGCAATACCCTGCTTATGTTTCTGCGCCAGTCCACCAATTACTATGAACCGGTAATTCTGAAATTCGATGAAGCCGGACAGCGCTTCGCCTTTGACGCGACAGAACACAACAACCA
>Ga0123330_1003833_pt1 | contig 12104 bp, 6 predicted proteins | sample BioC13SIPDNA_2_FD_89704 | JGI IMG/M metagenome (GOLD analysis project Ga0123330, IMG submission 89704) | Anaerobic biogas reactor microbial communites from Washington, USA - Biogas_R2_A C13 SIP DNA | ecosystem: Engineered > Bioreactor > Anaerobic > Unclassified | place: Washington, USA... | reverse complement strand
CGGCCCGGGCGCTGTGCCCGGCAACACTCCCTCTGCCAGGAAAAGCTGCGGATTTAGGCTCTACGTACTCTCTACGCTCATCCTCCTGCGCGGAGGGAAGGGACTGTTCTTCCGGATTCACCCCCCCCCGTTGGTGCGGCTCCGCCGGCGGTTGACCTCTCCCTCCTCCGGATCTTTCCCCGGATTGAAATGTGCTACACTTCTTCCGTATAGCGAGGAGGCGATCGCCCTGCTGATACACACCTACCGCAATCCTGCGGACATTTCCGGTCTTCTGGCCGGCCGGGCCGGGGATCCCGGACGAGTTTTCCTGGTGCCGTCGAACCGCGACAGGCCCCTTCTCCTGGACATGCTTTCCGCCGAAGGGGGTTCCGATCCGGAGGGACAATTCGGGAGCAGGGTCCGGGAACGGAACGTCTGGATCTGGGATGACCTCTACCGGGCCCTTCTGGAGGCGGGTGCGGGAGAGAAGCCCCGGGCGCAGATCGATCCCCCGGACCACTGGCTGCTTCTGCGGGGCATCGTCAATTCCCTGCGGGAGCGTTTGGCCGGCTCTCTGCCGCCGGGAGTCTTTTCGGAAGGATTCCTCGACCTTGCCGGGCAGTCGGTCCGGGAGCTTCTGCGGGAGGACGTGCCCCCGGAGATCCTGGCAGGTTCGCTGGGGTGCGCCGGGTGCCCTCCGGACGGGGGATGCTCCCGGCTGGATGACGAGTCGGGGCTCCTCTGCCGGATCTACCGGGATTACACGGCCCTCCTGGGAAAACTGAACCTGGCGGACAGCGCCCAGATCCCCTCCCTCGGGCGGGACCTTCTTGCGGCCTCGGACTCGGCCCGGGAACGGGCAAAGGCATTCCGGATCACCGCAGTGGGCTTCCTGAGCTTCGCCTCTGGGCAGCTCCGTTTTCTTCGGCAGCTTCTCGAGGCCGGGGCGGAAATGGAGTTTTTCGTCCCCGGGTGCGGCGGGGGCGACTTTTACACTGTGGCGGACCAGTTCCCCGAGGCGTCGGCGACGCCGGCGGAGGGAAGCGGACCGCCCCTTTCATTCTCCATGGCGGGAGGAGACCTCCGTCTGGCCTCGGACACCCTGGCCAGGGAACTCCTGCTCTGGTCAGCGGGCGAGGGGAAGATCGCGGAGTCCACGGGGCTGCCTTTTCCGGGGTGGTCGGCCATCGGCGTCTGCGGCGACGGGGAGGAAACGGCCTCCGCCGCGGAGAGTTTTTCCCGGTACGGACTGCCTTTCTCGCTGAAGGACGGGGTGCTGGTCTCGGAGACGATCCTCTGGAAAAGCGCCCTCCGGGCCCTGGACCTGGCCTCCGAGGGGTGGCCGGCAGGGGAGACGGCGGATTTCCTGTCCGGGCTTCTCTTCTCGCCCTTCGGCTTTCCCCGGGAGACCTTCGCCGCCGCCCTGCCCTTCGGGAGGAAGGGGTGGCTGGACTTCCTCGGGGAGACAGCGGAAAACACCCCGTCCCGAAACGACCCCCTGCGCGCGTTCCGGAGGGCCCTCGCCTTCACGGACGCTCTATCCGCAGGAGGCCGTCCCGAGGAGCTGCTTTCGGCACTGGTGAAACTGGCCCCCGACCGGGAGGAGATGAAGGGGCTCATTACGGGAGCCCGGGAGTTCCCCTCCCTGGACGGAATGCTCCGAACGGTGAACGTGGCCGTGCTTGAGGCAGGGGAAAAGGAGCGGGCTCTCCGCGACCTGGCCCGGGACCTCGGGGATTCGGGAAGGTCCGTCCTTCGGGGCGGGGAGGCCGCGGCGTTCCTGGCCCGGTGGGCGGAAACGGCCTCCACGAGGACCTCACCGCCGGTCTCCCCCGCCATGGCGGTCCACCAGGGGACACCGCCGGTGCTGACTTCGGCGGCGGTGTGGGTCTTCCTCGGCGCGACGGCCTCCCGGTGGCCGGGCCAGGTGAGGGAGTCCGCGCTGCTGAACGACGACCGGAAAGGCATTCTCCACGACAGCCTCGGCCTGGGGCGAAGCCACCTCCCCCTGGTGCCGGAGAAGCGGAAGCAGCGGGAGGCCCTCTTCCGGAGGCTTGCCGCCTGCGCCCGGGAACTGTGCCTTTTCGTCCGCCCCCTGGCCGACGACGGCGGGCGGCCTCTGCCGCCGTCCCCCTTCGCGGCGGAGGCGGAGGCAGGACCGTCCCCCTGGCTTCTTCCGGCGGAAAATTCCTATGAACGGTCCCTGGGGGATCTTCTCCCCCCGGCCACCATTAAAACGGTCTTTGTCAGGGACGTGGAGATCCCTGCCGAATGCGGCCCCCGAAACGGTCTCTCCCGGGGCGATCCGCAGTCCATTCACCTTCCTTTGCTGTCCGAGAAGATCTTCCATTTGAGCGGCCTGGACGACTACGCCGCCTGTCCCTTCCTTTACTACTGCCGAAGGGCGGGCCTCGAGCCGGAGGGTGAGGAGCTGTTTCGCCGCGATCTGGCGGGGAACGGGTTCCACCGTCTCTGGGAGCTTGCGTGGAAGGAGTACCTTTCCTCAGGGGGAAGCCTGGAGGAGCTGGCGGACCGCTTCTTCGACGCCGCCTACGGGGACGGGTACCCCGGGCTGCTCTCGGATCAGAGGCTCTTCCGCCACAGGGCTGACCAGCGGGAGAAGAACCGCCGCCTCGGGGCGCTTCAGGACGCCATGGAGAAAAGCGGCCTCGGGGAGGCCCGGAGAGAGCAGCGGCGAGAATTCACCCTTCCCGGGCTGGAGATCGGAGGGACGGTCTTCCGGGGACGGTGCGACCGGATGGACATCCTCGGGGACGGTTCCATCCTCCTCTTCGACTACAAGAGCGGCAGGGCCGAAAAATACAAAAAAAGCCTCCAGCTCGCAGCCTACAGCATCGCCCTCCGGGAGGGCCCGGAACAGCGGGGTGCCTCCGCGGCGGTCTTCCTCGGGCTGGGAGACCGTTCGGCCGCGGGCGCCGGACATGACGGCACTCCTTCCTGGCTGGACACCGGAAAAACGTCTCTTGCGGAACTGGAGTCCCAGGCAGCGGACGTCATGAACCAGGCGGCGGAATCCCTCGCTTCGGGGCGCTTTCGGCCGAAGTACGATTCGGACCGGTGCAGATACTGCTCTTTCTCCTCCCTCTGCAGGCGCAGGGATTTCCGGGCGGAGGAAGAGGACAACGGGGAAGGGGAGGAATAGGCCATGGCGGACGGCGACATGCTGACCGGAAGGCTCAGGGACAGCATTGGAGCAAAAGGGAGCCTGCTCCCCGCCCAGGAGGAGGCGGTGTTCTCCGATGCCCCCCTCACCCTGGTGGGGGCCGGGGCCGGTACGGGAAAGACCCACACTCTCTCGTGGCGTTTTCTTCGGGCCCTTCTCCGGGAGGAAATGCGGCCCCGGGACATCCTGACCCTGACCTTCACCGAGAAGGCCGCCCGGGAAATGGCGGACCGCATTGCGGACCGTTTCAGCACAATGAGGGAGACCCTCGACCCTGACGGGACGCTGCTGGCGGGAGCTGCGGCGGAGCTGTCCGAGGCTCCCGTCTCCACCATCCACTCCTTCGCGCTGAATATCCTGAGGGAGGAGGCCCTTTTCCTTCCTTCGGGCCTGTCGGCCCGCCCCATCTCCACTCCCGAGGAGAGACAGTTCACCGGCCGAGCCACGGCGGCCCTGGACGCCCTCGACCTCCAGTGGTTCCGGAACGCCCTCCCCGGGGGGCGGACGCCGGAGGAATTCCTCGGCGAAAGCCTGGAGGAACTCCCCCGAGTGCTGAACGCCTATTCCCCGGACGCAACGGCGGGGTTCGCTTTCTCCCTGGCGAATATCCTGGAAAGCCGGGGCATGGATCCCGAGGACCTGCTCGCGGCGGCGGCGGACCGGGAGTACTTTGCCCCCGTCACCGGACGGCTGAAGGCCGTGTGTCTTCCCCGGGCGCGGGAAGCGGCGGAAATCTGGCTGGGCATGGTTCTTCCGGGCCTGCCCGCCGACCTGCCCGGCGGTGGAGCCTACAAAGAGAAGCTCGCCGCGTTCCGGAACTCCTGGAGGGGTACGTCTCCCGAAAGTCTTGACGCGGAGGGGGCACTTTCCTTCGCGTCGGATCTGTACGGGCGTCTTCTGAAAAACCTCTCCGGGGCGACGGGAAGTGCGGCGAAGGAAGCGGCGGACCTGGCGGGGTGTCCGTCCCTGAAAGAGCACAGGGAGCGGTTCACCTTTCTGTGGAAGGGGCTGGCCTTCCTTGATACGGGGGAAGAGCCCCTTCACTTCCGCCTCAGGAACGTCCTGCTCAGGCTGACGGCCCTGCTGTGGTGCTGCTGCCGGGAGTTTCGCCGCAGGCGGGGCCTTCTCTCCTTCGACGACATGATCCGCCTCGCCGCGGAAGCGGCAGGGGAAGGCGGGCGGCAGGTCCGCACCTACCGGGAGATCCTGGTGGACGAGTTCCAGGACACAAACCCCCTCCAGGACGCCCTCATCCGGTCCGTGGCGGGCGAAGACAGCAGGATGTTCCTGGTGGGGGACCTGAAGCAGTCCATCTACCGCTTCCGCCACGCCGACCCCACCCTCTTCGGCGGCCTGATCCTGCGGCAGGGAGGTGGAGACAGATACATCCCCCTCCAGGCGAGCTTCCGCACCCGGTCCTCCCTGCTGGAAAAGATCAACGGGATCTTCGGCCATGTCTGGCGGAACGGCCTTTCCTCCTCCCTGCCCCAGGAGTACGAGCCTCTGGTCTTTCCCGGCGATCCGGAGCAGGCAAAGCTGCGGGAGGACACCGCCCTCCCCCCCCTGGACACGGTCATCCGGTACGCCCGGCCCCAGGAAAACGGCGAGGGAAGGAAGAAGACGGAATCCGCGGGCGAGGTGCGGGTCAGGGTGGCCCGGGGCCTCGCGGCGAAGCTGGCGGCTTTCCGCGGGATGGGCGTGTGGGACAAGAAAGAAGGGCGCATGCGGCCCGCCCGGTGGAAGGACATGGCGGTCCTCGTGCCGGCCCGGACGTCCTTTCCCGCTCTGGAGAGAGTGTTCCGGTCCGAGGCGGCCATCCCGGCGGCCTTCGAGAAGGGGAAGGAATACTTCAACCGGGGGGAGATAGAAGATCTTGCCGCAGCCATCCGGACCATCGCCTTTCCGGAGGACCGGGGGGCCCTGGCGGCCTTCCTCTGCACCCCCTTCTCCGGGCTCTCCCTGGACGAGGCCTACGCCCTCCTTCCCGCCGGGGAGGAGTTCCCTGCGCGGCATCCCGGGGCGGCGGCCCGGCTGGATGCTCTCCGGGCTGAGGCGAGATACAGCGGGCTGTTCGCCGCCCTCTGCTCCCTTCTCCGGGACCAGTCGTACCTCCGGTCTTACCCCGCGTGGAACCGCCGGAACGTTCTGGCCAACCTCCGGCAGGCCCTGGACATGGTGCGGGAGTACGAGGCCGTCTTCGGACCGGACCCGGCCGGGTGTGCCGGCTATTTCGCCTCCCTTCGGTCCGGGCAGGGGACCGTGACGGAGACGTCGCCCCTGGGGGACGAGGAGGACGTGGTGCGGGTAATGACGGTCCACAGCGCCAAGGGACTGGAGTTCCCCATCGTGGCCGTGATGGACCTGAACAAGGCTCCCGGGGGAAGGGGGGGAAAGGGTGAATCTCTTGTGGCGTCCCCCCTCCTCGGGGCGGGTGCGTCGTCCTACCCGAGGGAATGGACGGACAGCGGAGAGGAATGCGAATCCGCCACCGGGAAGCTGGCCTCTTTCCTCGAAAAGACGGAAGTGGAGGAAGAGTGGCAGCGCCTCTTCTACGTGGCCTGCACCCGGGCCATGGACTGCCTGGTCCTCTGTTCGCCCTGCGGGCTGGACAAGGACGGCGCCCCCTCACCGAAGGAAGGGTCGTGGCTCTCCCTCCTCGGCGAAACATTCCCCCTTCCCGGCGCCGCTGAAGACGACCCCCGGATGGTCCGGGAAAGGACGGAGGACGAATCCGGCGAGATTCCGCCCGTCCGGTGGATCCCGTCGCCGTCCCCTGCAAACTTGCGGTACGAACGGCTCAGCGCCACCTCCTACGCCCTCTTCTCGTGGTGCCCCGCGGCATGGCGCATGAAGTTCCGCCAGGGCCTCGAGCTCGCCTGGGAGCTTCCTTCCTCGGAGGAGTTCGGCGGGGCCGACCTCGGCTCCCTCGCCCACTGGGTCCTCGCCCGGTGGGACTTCACGGTCCCCGGCCTGGACCGGTATCTCGGCAATGCCCTCCCGGCCCGCCTTCCGCCCCGGCTTCGGGCCTCCTGGAACGACGGGGGCGAGCGGGCGGCCCTCCGGAAATGGCTCACCGTCACGGCAGAAGGAGCGGCGGGAAGAAAACTGGCCGCCCTTGCCGCCGAAGGCAGCCTGCAGCGGGAGATCCCCTTCCGGGTGCCCCTCAGGGACGGCCCGATGCTCACCGGGGCCATGGACGCCCTCTGGCGGGAAGGAGACCGGGTGTTCATCCGGGACTACAAGATCACGGCGGGCGACGAAAGTCTCAATGCCGGGGAGGAGCCGTCGTGGAAGTTCCTCTACGATGCCCAGCTTCTCTTCTACGGCTGCGCCGCCCGGTCCGTCTTCGGGGAGGCGGAGACGGACATCCGCCTCATCCGCCTGCGGACGGGGCAAGAAGGCGCGCCCGTGGTACCGGAAGGCTCATGGCAGGCGGTGGAAGAGGACATACGGTCCACGGCCCTCAGGGCGGCCCAGGGTCCCTTCCCTCCCCGGACCGACCGGTGCCGGAGGTGCTTCTACCGCATGGACTGCCCTTTCCGGGGAGCGGCATCCTGAAGAAAGCGAAAATTCAGGTTTGCATTTTCTGTCACTCTGAGCGCAGCGATCACGGAGCATCCCCGGAGGGAAAGGATCTGTTTTTTGTTCCCCAATCCTGGATCCTTCGGCGATGAGGCCGCCTCAGGATGACAATACCAGGGCAGATCTCTCCTGTATCAGATCCTCATGGTGACAGACAGGATCAGGCTGAAAAGGATTAAAAACCGGCCTCCATGCGCAGGATCGCCCAGGTATTTCTGCCCCCGCAGGACGATCACTTCCCTGAGATCACGGACCGCCCCATCCGCCCGGGCACCCCGTACAGGATGGCGGCATAGCTCGTTCCGGACTCTACCCTTCTGCCCAGGATGGACGAAGAATCGGCGTGCTCGAGGACGATTCCCTTTTCGATCCCGAATTCGCGGAAGAGCATCAGCACCAGGGCCGCTGCACGTCGGGCATCCACATCAATGGCTTTTGTTTCGGCCGGACGAAGGCCTTCCAGGACGTCCAGGGTCTTCCGGTCCTCCGCGGCCATGGCCTCGGGGCTCTTGTAGTGGGACAGGTCCATGCTCAGGATGATGGCGTCGCCGTCGCGGAGCAGGTCCATGAGGGCGTTCTTCAGGATTATCAGCGCCAGGTCGGGCGTCCGTGCGCCGATGACCAGGGGAACCACCGACGCGTTGGGAAAGTGCCGGGCAATGAAGGGGATGTGGATCCTGATGCCGTGTTCCCTCCGGAACAGGGCCCCGTCAGCCCCCGCCACGGACAGGGAGGCGAGCGCTTCGCAGGCTTCCCGGTCCACCCTGAGAATCCGCTCCGGGGTCTGCCAGTCGTCGGGGCACAGGACCGAGTAGGTCCGGGCCCGGCGGAAGTGGTCGGGGGAAAGCAGCCAGACCCGCCGGACGTCCGGCGACCCCAGGTGGTCGTAAAACCGCTGTATCATGCCGAGGGCAAGATCATGGTGGGGAACGATGCCGCCGGTGATGCGCACCGGCCTCTCCCATTCCCCGAAGCCTTTCCCGGCAGGGAAGGCGGGGCCGGTTTCCGCCCCGCCTTCCGCCTTCTGCAGAATGCCCCCCGCTGCGCTCAGGACGCAGAGGAGCAACACTGCCCGAAAGAGCTTATTTCCGAAGCTCTTCATACCATCCGGGATGGTGGTTTTTCAGCTCACCGGACCGGGCCTTGTCGTAGACCATCGCTTTCCACTCCTCGTCGGTCATGCGGCCGTCACCCAGGGAGCGGGGGAACTCGTAGTAGGAGAAGATGAACCCCCTCGTCACCCGGGGACCGCCCGAGGCGTCGTTGATGAACACGTGGATTCTCTGGGGCCTGCCGGAAGCGATGTGCAGCACCCGGCCTTCGAAATAGTCCGTGGCGACATCGGTGACCAGGGCCATGCGGAGCTGCTTCGTATCCTCCACTATTTCTCCGGGCAGCAGCAGCTGGGCGTTGAAAGCCCGGGCAAGGTACTTGATGTTCCAGTAGTCCTCCGCCGTCACGGGCTTGCCGCCGGTTTCCCTTGCCGCGATGTCCCGGGCGATGGTCAGCAGTTCCGCCAGGGTATCCAGCCTGGAGGCATAGGGGATCCCTTCCTTCTCAAACTCCTCGTCCTCCGGCTCCATGCCGAATTCAGCGATGAAGGCCTTCAGCCGCGTCACCGCCGACAGGAGGGCATCGTAGGCCCGGGGATCGGGCTCCACGTACCCCTTCGGCTGCGGAGGGGCGTAGGGCCCCGCTTCGGTGTCGCCCCCGTCGCCCATCTCGGCGCCGGACTGCTCGGCGTACAGCACGGTGTCGTGCTTCAGCTCGGCCCAGGATGCGGAACATGTGGAGAGCTTCTTCCACTGCCACGCGGGGGACCGATAAAAGAACTGGTCCGAGCCTGAATCCCGGAACCCTTCACGGAAGGCCTTTATCCACAGGGAGTAGACCGTCTCCTCCCCGGCGAGGTGCCCGTCCATCCAGGTTTTCAGCTTCTTCAGCGCCTCGGCGTAGCCCTTGACGTGGTTGTTTTCCGACGCCAGGCCATTGGCGGCCGGCGACCCCAGGGCGGCCATGACGTCCGTCCCCTCCGGAAGGTTCCGGGGGTCTGCGTCGGTCCCCACCCGGGGGGAGGTGAGCATGTTCATCACGTAGGCGTCCGGGGTGAATCGCTTGCCGGACATGCGGAAGACGGGAAGCCGGGAGGCGAAGTCCTTCGTGCCGTCGTCCCCGCCCGGGGTGCTCTGGATCAGGGGGCCGGGGACGGTCTTCCTGATCTCCTCCGCCAGGGCAGAGAGAGCTTTCCCGTCGGCCAGCACGGCAGGGGCTTCCGCAAGGTCGCCCAAGCGCTCTTTGGCCAGCTTCCGGTAAATTCGGGTCCCTCCCGTGTTCGGCGCGCCCACGAGGAAATCGATGGGCGCCTCGAAGGCCTTCCACTCTACCTCCTGCTCTCCGAGGACAAGGGCCACCAGGGCCGCCGCCGCCACATTTCCCTGCTTCGGCGTGCCGTCGTCGGCGAAGAGGACAAGTTCCGCGGAGCCGAGCCAGCTCATGGCGCGGAAATACCGTTCCAGTTGCGGCCTGAGGGTGTAATGGCCCCGGGGCCTGAACAATGTATAGTCGATTTTTGCGCCGGTGACGACGGAGTCCGTCACGTCACTCGCGGCGAGGATCCGGCGGACTTCTTCCGAAGCGTTCTCCGACAGTTTTGTCCGTGTTCCCGGTTTTTCCTCCAGCAGTGCCAGCGGGATGGTGAACATGTCCCTGGCCGTTTCCCACGTCTCGCCCGCTCCCGCCGAGGCGCAGGCTCCCTCGATGCTGGCGAGGGCTGCCAGGGCCGTCTTCATGCTTTCCCCGAGGGCCGGGGCCAGGTAGGTGCGCTCGAATTTCTGCAGCATACGGTCGAACACAAGGTGGAAAGCGTGGAAAAAAAGGTCGGTGGTGATGAAGTCGGCCTGGTAATCAGTGGTGTACCTGTAGTAATCCGCCAGGTCGTCCACCTGGAGGGCATATTCGTCCATGGGCCACGGATCGTCGATGTAAAATCCCTTCCTGAGGAGGGAAGCGGCCATGTCCTTCGTCACGGGAAGGAAGTCCGTCATTTTTTCCGGGCTGTCCGTTCCCCGGAAACCGTCCCCATAAAAGGAAGACATGGCTGAGTACCGCATTTTCGACGGCAGCAGCCCTTTGTCAACCCGGGAATTGTCGGGCGCATAGCCTTCCAGGGAGCCGAAATCGGCCTTTTTGCCCCAGGCGTACCGGGACCCAACACCGCCGCCGCCGAACCTGGTGTCGGTGGAAAACTCGAAGAGCAGCCAGTTCTCCTTTCCTTCCGAAAACTCGCCCACCGCAGTCACCGTCTCCCCCCGGGCAAGGGACAATCCCTCGGCTGATATGCTGCGGGCCGTGCCGCCCTTTTCCGGCTGAAGCCGCAATTCCGCACCGTCCTTCTTCACCATGAAGGAACGGGGTTTGAAGCTTGTGTACCCGGGGACTTTTTCGATGCCCTTCTTCTGGATGTAGCAAAGCACTTCCCCGTCTTCAGGCGAGAGAAGGGCGTACCATCCGCCCGCGAACTGCCTGAATTTGCCGTCCGTTATGGCGCCCAGCTTCAGGTGATTGCCGTAGACGACGATCCCGTAGAAATTCGGGAGATCCCAAAGATCTGCCACCCTGGGAACGTTCGCCGCGGGTTTTTCGAACAGGGGGACCACATCCGCCGTGACGACGTACAGCCCGCCCCCGCCGGCCGGACCTGGAGCGCCCTTTGCCTGCGCAGCCGGGGCAAAGACGCACAGCGCCAGGATAAGGACGGCACAGAGCGGAACACTTTTCAGCAGCGATCCGCCCCACCCGGTTCCCATGGTTTTTCTTCCGTTCATCCCGATGACCTCCTCCTTTGTGCCTGCTTTTCATGTCCGGCCTTCCGGGAAAAAAACCCCGGCCCATTTCACTCGCTTCTTCGCTTCCGGTGTTTTCCTGCTCGGAAAAAACACATGGCCTTCGGCTTCAGACAAAACAATACCATGAAGGAAGCCTTCATGGTTAATAAATACTCCGGCAATTCCATTTTTTTCGAGGAAGCGGCAGGCTCCCCTCCGGCGAGTTTCGGAAGGCCGAAGATCGCTACAGGCTCTTCCAGCTTTTGAATCCCTTGCCCAGCACTTCGGACGCCTCGACCACGGACATGAAGGCCTTGGGGTCATGCTCGGCGAGGAATTTCTTCAGCTGCATGGCCTGTCGCGGCTCCAGCAGGGTCAGGAGGACCGGCCGGGGCTGCTTGGAGTATCCCCCCATGCCGTCCAGCCTGGTGACTCCCCGGTGGAGGGTGAGGTTGATGTACGCCGACACTTCGTCAGGGATGTTGGTGATGATGATGGCCTGCTTCCTCCGGTCAAAGGAGCGGGTGGTGTTGTCCAGCACAATGCCGAAGACGTAGAGTCCCACCGCGCCGTAGATGGCCGAATCGAGCCCCACCACGAAGAAGGAGAGGGCCAGGATCCCCATGTTGATGTAGATGGAAAACTGCCCCATCTCGATGCCGTACCGTTTTCTCAGCGCCATGCCGGGGATGTCGAGGCCCCCGGTGGATCCCCCCACCCGAAAGACCATGCCCGCGCCAAGCCCCCGTATGGCGCCGGACACCATGGCCGCCATGAACTTGTCGCCGATGAGGGGTACGGGGACAAACTCAAAAACCTTCAGCAGGAGGGAGAAGAGCACCACAGCCCATGCCGTCCACAGGACGAACCTGGGGGACAGCTCCTTCCAGGCCCAGATCATGAGCAGCGTGTTGCCGGCGAGGATCACCCACGCGGGAGAAATGCCGAACACGTAGTTCGACAGCACGGCGATGCCCGACACCCCGAGGTCGGGGAAGCGGTTCGGAAGCACGAACAGCACCACCGCCAAGGCCTGGAGTGAAACTCCGGCGGTCACGGCGAGAAAGGTCCTCCACTCATCCTTCATATCATGGAACAATCGCCCCGCTATGGAACGGAGGCGGGTTCTCATCATCGCAAATTTCATGGCGCTTCTCCTCCTCTGCAATGGGAATCATTGCCCTCTTTGCACGAAATCCCGCTCCCGGTCTGGTATAATAGATTGGTTGCAGACCGATGGAGCGGAGTGGGAAACATGTTTATTCCTCTTGAAGGACAGGGTGTGGTTTCCATCCGGCGCGTCGTCGCCATGATACGCCACGGGGACGAGACGGCCGTCTATCTCAACGACGGAACAATCCTGGCGACGGGCTTCCGCCCGGAGACGCTGGGTAAAAGATACAACGCTTTCAGCAAAGAGGCAAGGGAAAATGCCCTGGCTCTTCGCAGACGAATGGGAGGAAACAGAACATGACGATGAGTCCGGCGGCCCGCCAGTATACGGCCAGCAGCATCCAGGTCCTGGAGGGGCT
>Ga0123330_1003804_pt1 | contig 12176 bp, 8 predicted proteins | sample BioC13SIPDNA_2_FD_89704 | JGI IMG/M metagenome (GOLD analysis project Ga0123330, IMG submission 89704) | Anaerobic biogas reactor microbial communites from Washington, USA - Biogas_R2_A C13 SIP DNA | ecosystem: Engineered > Bioreactor > Anaerobic > Unclassified | place: Washington, USA... | reverse complement strand
CTGCGGCGGCGCGGTCGCCGCCGGTCCCGCGCCCGCCGACGGAGCCGCGGGCGGCGCCGCGGCGCGGGTGGCGGCCAGGTCGATCATGGCGCGGGCCGCCGCGGCGGAGGCCTGCGCCATCGAGGCCGGGACGTCCTTGGGGCCGGTGAAGGCGCCGGCGGCGTACACCCCCGGCCGACTCGTCTCGATCGGGGACAGCTCGGGCGTGGCGCAGAACCCGTCCTCGTCGAGGGCGACGCCGAGCGTGTCCGCCAGCTCTGCGGCCTGCTCGGGCGGTCGCAGCGCCACCACCAAGACGACCATGTCGTAGCGCTCCATGTGGCGACGGCCCTCGGCGTCGCGCCAGTGCACCAGCAGGTCCGCCGTGACGGGGTCCTCGCGGACGGAGGAGGGATGCGCGGCGAAGTGCCGCACGCCGCGCTCCGCGGCCCGGCGGTGGAAGCCGGCGAACCCCTTGCCGGCCGGTCGCCGCCCGACCGAGAAGACGTCGCAGCGGGCGCCCTCGACCTTGGCCGGGGCGAGCATGGCCTCCTTGGTCGCGTACAGGTCGCAGAGGCTCACGCAGGCCTCGTACATCGGGTCGTCGGGCTCCGCCGGCTGGACGAAGGCGATGCGCGTGGGGCGGGCGCCGTCGGAGGGGCGGGCGAGCCGGCCGAACGTCGGCCCGTTGGGGGCGAGCATGCGTTCGTAGCCGAACGAGGAGACCACGTTCGCGTAGCGACCGTAGCCGTACTGCTCGTGGTGGGCCAGGTCGTGGCCGCTGAACCCGGCGGTCACCACGACGGCGCCGACCTGCCTCTCCAGCGTCTGGTCGCGGGCGCCGTGCCGGACCGCGTCCGGGCGGCAGGCGGCCACGCAGGCGAGGCACTCCCCGCAGACGGCGCAGTCGAGGCAGCGTTGCGCCTCGACGCGAGCCTGCTCCGCGGTCAGCCCGGGCTCGGACTCTCCGGCATCGGCGGCGTCTCCGTCCGGCGAGCGTTGGGCCGCCGCTTCGCGCAGCACGACCGGTGTGGCCGCGAGCGCGGCGGCGTCCGGCCGCGCCTCGGGCAGCAGATCGTCGTCGAGGCGCGCGTCCTCGCCGCGCAGACCGGCGTGGACGCCGCGCGCCGCCCGGCGGCCGGCGGCGATCGCCCCGACCACCGTCGGTGCGGGGGCGACGGAGAAGACGCGCCCGTGCATGGTCGCCGCCGCCCGCGCGCCGGCCCCGGCCGCCTCGTCCCGGGCCTCGGCGGACAGGTGGGAGAGCTCCTCGTTCTGCTCCCCCGCGGCCAGAAGCACGGCCTCGAACTCCCCGCCCTCGAGCAGTCCCTCGACGGTGAAGTCGGCGCCGGCGCGGCGCCCAGTCTGCAGGTCGACACCGAGCGCCGCGATGCGGGCCACGTCCTGGTCCAGCGACGCGTCGGGGAGGCGGGACTCCGGGGGGCCGTAGCGCAGGCTCCCGCCGGCCTCCTCCTTCGCCTCGAACACCGTCGTCCGGTAACCGAGCGTCGCCAGCTCACGCGCCGCGGTGAGCCCCGCCGGGCCGGCGCCCACGACGGCGACGCGCTCCTCGTGACGCACCGGGACCGTCTCGGCCAGCGGCACGTGTTCCGCGGCCCACTCCGCCACGAAGCGCCCGAGCGCGGCGATCGCCACCGGCTCGTCCACCTCGCCCCGTACGCAGGCCTCCTCACAGGCCCTGTCGCAGACGTGGCCGCACGCCGCCGGGAAGGGGTTGGCCGCGGCGGCGATCGCGTACGCCTCCGCGAACCGTCCCTCGCGGACGAGGTCGAGGGAGCCCTGTACGCTGGTGTGCAGCGGACAGGCGAGCTTGCAGGGGCTGTGGCCGCGCTTGAGCACCGCGAAGACGTTGGGGATGGCGTGCTGGTACGGCTTGCCGATCGCCCTGCGCGTACCCATGCCGTCGTTGAAGTCGTTGGGGAGGGTGACCGGGCAGACCGGGACGCAGTCCCCGCAGGTCGTGCAGGCGGCCGGGTCCACGAAGCGGGGATGACGGGTGATGCGCGCCGTGAAGGCGCCCGCCTCGCCCTCCAGGGCGGTCAGTTCGGCGCTGGTGACGACCTCGATGCCCGGCTCCTGCATCACCTGCTTGAGCTTGGGCGTCAGCGTGCACAAGGCGCACTTGTTGTAGGGGAAGGCCTTGTCCAGCCGGGACATGTGACCGCCGAGCGATCCCTTCCGCTCGACGAGGGTGACCTTGTGGCCCGCCTCCGCGAGGTCGAGGGCGCAGCGGACGCCGGCGGCTCCTCCGCCGAGGACGAGGACGGCGCCGTTGGACGGCGGGGACGTTGCCGGCATGCTCACTCCTTGGCAGACGCCCGCACGCGGCGGACGCGCTGGCGATGGGCTGGGGAGGTCCAGTCTACAGGGACGGACGCGAGTATATACCCCTGGGGGTATCGGTCTTCCGTCGCACCAGCCCATCGGAAAGAGCCGCCGGCGTGTGATCCGGGTGTGGAGCCGGGGCAGACGCCTGGATAGAGTGAGGCCGCAATGTGGCGGTGACGAGGGCAGGGGGTGACGAGCCGATGATCGACCCGGACACGGCGGCGACGGGCCGGACCACGGTCTTCTCCTCGGTCGAGGTGCTGGACCATGAGCGCGGGGAGTGGACGACGTGGCTCCCGCTCAGGGCAAGAGACGCGACCAGCGCGGACGCGCTCGTGCAGGCGGCGATCTGCGCCGGCTGGGACGACGTCCGCCTGGTCGTCCACCTCACCGGCGACGCGCGCGGCGGGTGAGAGCGCTCCGTATCGCCGAAAGAGCACGCGTCTGGGCTTGTCGTGTCGATGTGGCAGAATCCAGTGACAGGGATCCTGCGGTACGAGGAACGGCAGTGGCGCGCGATTGGACGGAGTTCGAGGACGAGGCGGTCGTGACGGACTACTTTGCCATGCTGGCCAAGGAGTTGCGTGAGGAGCCCTACAGCAAAACGGCGCACCGACGCTCGTTGAAGCAACTGCTGGATCACCGGTCCGACGGCTCGATTGAGTTCAAGCATCAGAACATCAGCGCGATAATGATCGGACTCGGATATCCGTACATCAGCGGCTACAAACCGCGCTGGAACTACCAGGGTCGGCTGGCCCGGGCAGTGAAGGCCAGGCTCGAAGTCGATCGCGGACTCGTGGCAGCGGTCAGTCACGCAGTCGACGCCAAGCCTTACGCCGTCGATCTTGCCGACATGACCGGCCGGGTGGAGGAGCCTCCGGATGCGCTCGACGTGACGGCGCGCGACCGGCAGCGGTCCGATTGGAGTCCGCGCGTCGCACGTTCGGCGGTCGATTATTTGGAGCGCGAGAGCAGGAACCAGGCTTTGGGGCGGAGCGGGGAGATCTTCGCTGTCGAGTTCGAGCGCGCCCGTCTCCGTGAGGCCGGGCGCGAGAGGCTGGCGCGTCAGGTGGATCATGTCGCCGTCAGCAAAGGAGACGGTCTCGGTTACGACATCTTGTCGTTCGAGGAGGACGGGTCAGACCGTGTGATAGAGGTCAAGACCACCAGATTCGGCAAGGAGACGCCCTTCTTCGTGAGCAGGAACCAGCTGGGGGTCTCGAAGACCAGGCCCGAATACCACCTGTATCGGATCTTCGCTTATCCGTCGCGGCCTCGCCTCTACATACTCCGTGGACCGCTCGACCGAGTGTGTCGGCTGGAGCCGACGCACTATGTGGCTCGCTGTGCCGTATAGCTGAAGTATGCGGAAGGCATCGAAGGAGAGAACCCGCCTATGTATTGACGGCAGCGTGTGCATCGAAGTCGGCGCTGGGCGGACTTGACGTTTCGTATCGAACCGGATGGCAGCAGTTGAACCTCAAGGGGGAGCAGAGGGTGTGAACAGAAGTCGCAAAGAACGCGAGGTCGGGCGTCCAGTCGAGATCGGCGCAGAGCGTTCTCTCTATTCCAGAACACACGGGGCGCTGATGGGGTGTCTTGTAGATGCCTCGTAGATCTCAAGTGGGCGACACGGAACATCTGCGGGCTCAGTTGGTTGCTCTACTCGTCGATTTCGAGCATGAGCTCACCGACGGTGATCTTCGCAGCCGCGTTCGCGCCCTGATCCCTGCTCAGCACCTGCTGCGTGACCTCGGTGGCTCATTGATCACGTCGGGGATTGCCGGCTCCGGTAAAGATCGAATCTTGCACTACTTCCGCAGCTATCCGCGCACGGCAATCGCTGGAGACGAGCTGATGGTTGTCGCCGGTATCGGTGAGTGGGCACGGCGTGTTCGAGAACTGCGGCGCGAGGATGGGTGGCAGATCATATCAGGCATTACGCTCGCCGAGATGATGACGGATGGCGCCGAGGAGGACGCGACCGCCGCTGCCTCACTACCGCCGTTGGCGCCCGATCAGTACATGTTGCTTTGCGACCGGCCTGACCTCGAGGCTGCCCGTCGATGGCGCGTTGCAAATGGTATCCGCAAATTACGTGCTTCGGTCCGGGAGCGGATCCTTGCGTACTTCCGCGAGAACGTCGGAGCGAAGGTGACCGGTGAAGAGTTGCGTTACGTGGCGGGCGACAAGACCGAGTGGGCTCGACGTACTCGAGAACTTCGCACCGAGTTCGGCTGGCCCATTCTGACCATGGCAACGGGACGACCCGATCTTCCTGTGGGCGTTTATGTACTTGAGGAAGACCGTCAGGCGCCCGAACATGACCGGCAGATTCCGGACTTCGTTCGTCGCGAAGTGTTGATGCGTGATGGGTATCGATGCACGGCGTGCGGCTGGCATCACGAGTTGTGGAACCGCTCCGATCCGCGCCATCTGGAGGCGCACCACATTACTCGGCATGTGGACAGAGGCTCCAACGCGCCGGAGAACTTGACTACCCTGTGCACTGCGTGCCATGACAAGGTGCACGCATCGGACTGACTGCTCAGGCCGGGCTGCGCTTCATGAAGGTCGCTAGTCGCTCTCTCAGCATTTCTTGATCGCGTGTCTCGCATTGCCAAACGACGAGTACGTCCCAACCTCGGCTTGACAGCGTCTCGAGTGTCTCGGCATCACGTTCGCGATTACGTGCGATCTTCTGCGCCCACCATTCGTGACGCGTCTCGGGAAGGGTCGCGCGCGGACAGCCTTCATGTCCGTGCCAGAAGCAGCCGTTCACGAGCACTATCTTTCGGTGCCGTGTGAGCACGATGTCCGGGGTGCCGGGCAGTTTACGCACGTGGAGGCGGAAACGGTACCCCAGGCTGTGAAGAAGCCTGCGACACACCATCTCAGGGGCCGTGTCACGTTGACCCACGCGCGCCATGAGTGCGCTGCGGGTCTCCTTGTCGAAACGATCAGACACGCGCCAGAAGCATGGCCAAGACCACATCGGCGAGGCGGGCTGCGAGGACCGGGGGGACGGCATTGCCGATCTGCTTGGCGATGTCCGTCTTACTGCCCATGAAGCGGAAGTCGTCCGGGAAGGTCTGGATACGCGCGGCTTCGCGATGAGTGATCGGACGGTGTTGTTCAGGGTGGAGGTAGCGGCCCTTCTCCGGTTTGAAAAACTCCGTACGCACTGTCACCGAAGGACGGTCCCACCAAAGCCGTCCGAAAAGGTCAGTCCCGCCGCTGGTCTTGCGGATCCAGCAACCCGGCGTGATATCAGGACGGTTGTGCTGTAGATCGAACCGGTTGCCGCCCTCAGGAACGGCGCGGTAGCGCTCCTCGCTCATCTTGGTGGGGTTACGTCGGATATGTAGGTCAAGCGGCGGTTCGACATCCCCGCGAATCTCGGTCTCTGTCGGAGGTTCCAGGTCGGCGATGGCGTCGCGGACCGTCAGCCAGGGCTTCGGATGGTTCGTCCAACCAGCGGAATTGCCGTTGAACAAGGGTCGGTGTGGTCCTTCCGGCGGTTGTCGATGTGTCCTCTTGGGAGGGAAGAACAGGTGTGGGTCCTGTGACCGTGCGCCGACGATGATTGCGCGGTAGCGGGTCTGCGGCACTCCGTAGTCCGCAGCGCAGAGGATCGCCGACTTCGTTCGGAACCCGATGTCAGCGGCGCGCTCGAGGATTGCCTCGTGTTCGGGCGAGCCGAGCAACTGCGGCACGTTCTCCATCATCCAGACGGTAGCATCGCAGCGCTGCACGACTTCGAGAAACGGAATCCAAAGGTGCCGACGAGGATCACCGATGCGCTCTCTGTTGAGTAATGAAAAGCCTTGACACGGCGGCCCGCCGATGACGACATCTGCCTTAGGTATTACGACCTCATGGTCGTCAAGGAGCGAGACGATGTCGCCGGGGTGCATGTGACCGAAATTGCACTCGAACGTTGCGGCGGCGGCGAGGTCGTAATCGTTTGCCCAGACAGGCGTGAACACGTGTTTCCCGAAACGAGTGAACCCCGCGGTCATACCGCCTGCTCCAGCGAACAGGTCGATGAGGGTCGGACGCAGAGCTGCCTTCTGGGCGAGTACCCCCTTTTCTCGCCAAGCGCGGATTTGAAGTTCTGTCGGCGTCGTGGATTTCACGGCGGCGGATGCCATGCCATCTCCGGATCAGTAGACCTCACGAGTAAGTCGAACGCTATCATGTGTCGGGGACGAATCCTCTCCTCCTCAATTGAGGCGTCACCGTCGCGGTGGTCCACTGTATGGGCGCTCGACACTCTGTTGCTCAACGTCCAGGGGCCACACCCGTCAAGCTGGTGTACCGGCATGAGAATGGCCTCGGAGTACTATCTGCGTTCGGGCTGCACGTCATAGGATGGCGCAAGATTCCGGGACAGGGGCTTCGGGAGAACGCGGCCCAAGCCGGAGGGCCGCGTGGTCCTCGAGGCGACCGGCAACGCCCTGGCCATCGCGCGGATCATCGAGCCGCACGTCGCCGAGGTGGTGCTCGCTCACGCTCAGCAGGCGCGGGCCATCGACCACGCGTGCGTGAAGAACGGACAAGATCGACGTCCGCGTGCTCGCCGATCTGCTTGCCGCCGACCTGATCCCCAGGGTCTCAGGTGGGAGATGAGCGCACGCGCACGCTGCGCCGCGTAGTCTCGCGCCGCAGAGGGCTCGTCAAGCGCCGTACGTGAGGTCAAGAACGAGGTCTCGGTAGTGCTGCTCGTAACTTGGAGGGGTCGGCTGCCGGCGAGCGACCCCTGGCCCCAAAGGCTGCGCCTGGCTCACCGCCGAGGAGCTGCCCCGCCTGCTCACCATCCCCGGCGTCGACGTGACCACCTTCGTCATCCTCCTCGCCGTGATCGGCGACGTTCGCCGCTAACCCGAGCTCACGTCACCCCAGTCGACTAGTGACCTGAATCATGAATACGCGTGAATGATGGCCGGGTCTGTGCTCTCATCGTCCGTCTCTGCGATGATGGGAGGGACCATGGCCGGCAAGGGACGACCGAAGGCTCTTCTTCTGCTCACGGGCGAGGAGCGCGAGACGCTCGAGCGCTGGGCGCGGCGGCCGACCAGCGCCCAGGCGCTGGCGCAGCGCTGCCGCATCGTGCTGGCCTGCGCCGAGGGGCTGACGAACCAGCAGGTGGCCGCGGCCGAGAACGTCAACCAGGTCACCGTCGGCAAGTGGCGCGCGCGCTTCGTCGCGCGGCGCCTCGACGGCCTCCACGACGAACCCCGACCCGGCGGGCCGCGCACGATCACCGACGCCGACGTCGAGCGCGTGATCACCAAGACCCTCGAGGAGGCGCCGCGGGACGCGACCCACTGGTCGACGCGCTCGCTGGCCCGGGCCACGGGGATGAGCCAGAGCGCCGTCTCGAGGATCTGGCGGGCCTTCGGTCTGAAGCCCCATCAGCTCGAGGCCTTCAAGCTCTCCACCGACCCGCTGTTCATCGAGAAGGTCAGGGACATCGTCGGGCTCTACCTGAATCCGCCCGAGGCGGCCGTGGTCCTGTGCGTCGATGAGAAGACGCAGGTCCAGGCCCTCGACCGCACGGCGCCGATCCTGCCCCTGCTCCCGGGCACGCCGGCCAGGGCCACCCACGACTACCGCCGGCACGGGACCACCAATCTCTACGCCGCCCTCGACGTGGCCTCGGGGTGCGTGATCTCGGACTGCACCGAACGTCACCGCGCCGAGGAGTTCCGGCGCTTCCTTGCCCTGATCGACAAGAGCGTTCCCGCAGACCTCGACGTGCACGTCATCGTCGACAACTCCTCGACCCACAAGACGCCCGCCATCCACCGCTGGCTCCTGCGCCACCCCCGCTTCACCTTCCACTTCACGCCCACCTACTCGTCCTGGCTCAACCTCATCGAGCGCTGGTTCGCCGAGCTCACCGAGCGCTGGCTGCGGCGCGGCAGCCACCGCTCGACCAAGGAACTGGTCGCCTCGATCCGTACCTGGATCGAGCTCTGGAACGACGACCCGAGGCCGTTCGTCTGGCACAAGAGCGCCGATGAGATCCTCCAGTCAGTCGCTTCGTATTGTGAGCGGATCTCTGACTCGGGACACTAGCTGGGGCTGCAGCCCAGGGTGCGCCAGTCCGGCAGCGGGCCGACTCGCCACGGGCGGCTCTCCAAGCAGGACTCGGCCGCGGCCCGTCACGTGCTCGTCGAGGCGGCCTGGCCGGCGGCCGCTGCTCCGGGACCGCTGCACGCCTTCGCCACCGGCATCGCCGGCCGTCGCGGGCGCCAGGTCGCCGTGGCGTGCAAGCCCAGCGCGCTCTCGTGGTTCGTGCTCACACGCGGCGAGGACTACGCCTTTGTGCGCCCGAGCCTGGTTCGCTACAAGCTGCGCACGCTCGAGCTCGCCTCTGGAGCGGACCGCAGCCCGACCTCGCCTGGAACAGAGGCAGCGACGCTGCCGAGCGGCGCCTCGGGGAGCAGGCCGAGCGTGCCTACGAGCGGCTCGTGGCGGATCAGGCAGCGAGTCGTACAACAGTGGACGCGGGTGCTATACCGGGTGCGCATCTTGGTAGACCCTCGAAAGGCGAGGCCGCACGGCAGGTCGCGTGCCCCTGACGCCTGCACTTCGCGTGCATCAGTCGCCCGCGCCGAAAAGCGAGCATGGTACAGGAGGCCGAGAGCGTCCAGAAGGTGACTTTCATCCATGCGAAGAGCCTTGCTCCATCCGCTCCAGTCGATGTCCAGCTCGCCATGGCTGGAGCGTCACCTCCTCAGCATCCTCGAGATCGATGACGCGGTCACGTCCGCCGCGCTTTTCCGGTCGATGCCCGACGGGGACGAAGCGCTCCGCCGTTGCCGCACGCCCCGCCCCTTGAGAAGATGAGCCGACGACCGGACCGGTGACGGCGGCCGGAGGGCCTGGCGGCCGGGCGGCCGTGCGGGCGCTCGCGCCCCGGACGCCCGGGCAGGACGACAACTTCGACTGGGGGAGAAGACGGATGACTGGGGAGACGCTTCAGAACGTCGCCATCGTCGGCGCCGGCGTGCAGGGCTCGATGCTCGCCTTCCGCTGCGCCCTGCACGGCAAGCAGGTGGCCCTGGTCGACGTGGACAGGCAGGTGCTGGAGCGCGCCGGCGGCAAGATCGCCGGGTGGCTGGAGGAGCGCGTCTCTCGCGGCGAGCTGAGCAGGACGGAGGCGGAGGCGGTCCGCGCCCGGATCGTCGCGCACGACGCCCTGGCGGAGGCGCTCGCCGACGCCGACATCGTGATCGAGAACGTGCCCGAGCAGCTCGAGCTCAAGCAGGCGGTCTGGGCGCAGATCGACGCGCTCGCGCCGGAGAAGACGCTGCTCACCACCAACAGTTCGTCGCTGCGCAGCTCCGAGATCGGCGCCGGGGTGGGGAGGAAGGACAAGACGTTCAACCTCAACTTCATGACGCCGACCGAGGACGACATGGTCGAGGTCATGTGGAACGACCGGACCTCGGCGGCGACCAGGGAGGCCGCGCTCGCCTTCCTCGCGTCCATCCGCAACATCGCCATCGTCACCCAGCGGGAGATCAAGGGCTTCTCGCTCAACCGCGTCTGGCGCGCCGTCAAGAAGGAGTGCCTGCGGCTCTGGGCCGAGGGGTACATCGACCCACACGACCTCGACCGCGCCTTCATGCTGGAGTGGCGCACCGGCTACGGTCCGTTCGGGCTCATGGACAAGGTGGGGCTCGACGTCGTGCGCGACATCGAGCTCAGTTACTACCGGGAGAGCGGGGACGAGAGCGACCTGCCGCCGCGCGCCCTGGAGGAGATGGTCGAGCGCGGCGACCTGGGCGAGAAGTCCGGCCGCGGCTTCTACGAGTACCCCGATCCGGTCTACCTGCGCCCGGGCTGGCTGCGCGGCGAAGGCCGGGAGGAGGAGGGTTGAGCATGCGCGGACCACACGAGGTCAAGACCGTCGCCGTGCTGGGCTGCGGCTTCGTGGGCTTCAGCTGGGGGGTCGTCTTCGCCCGCCACGGCCGCCGGGTGCACCTCTACAACCGGCCGTCGCCGAGCCTCGACTCGGTCACGGGACGCGTGCGCACGGCGCTCGAGTTCCTGCACGGCGAGGGGGCGATCACGGCGGACGAGGTGGAGGCCGCCCTGGGCCGCGTACGCACTTTCGGCGAGCTCGACGCCGCCGTCGAGGGGGCCGACTACGTCCAGGAGGCGCTGCCCGAGGACCTGGCGCTCAAGCAGCGCGTCTTCGCCGAGGTCGCGCGCCTCACGCCGGCCGACGTCGTCATCGGCTCGAGCTGCTCGGGCCTGCGCCGGGCGGACATCGTGCAGCGCGTCGAGCACTGCCCCGAGCGCTGCCTCGTGGCCCACCCGGCCAACCCCCCGCACGTGATCCCCTTCGTCGAGATCGCCGGCGACGGGGCGAGCGAGGCGGCGAAGGAGGCCGCCTACGCCCTCATGGAGGCGGTCGGCCAGAAGCCGGTGCGCTGCCGTGAGGTCTACGGCTACGTCCTCAACCGCCTCCAGTTGGCGCTCATCCAGCAGGCCCTGCACCTCGTGCGCGAGGGGATCTGCGACGTGCCCGCCGTGGAGCGCGCCCTCACCGACGGCCTCGGTCTGCGCTGGGCCTTCCAGGGACCGTACGGGGTGGAGGAGCTCAACTCGGCGGACCTGACGGAGGGGCTCACCAAATACAAGGCCTACATGATCGAAGGCTTCCAAAACCTGGGCGTGGTGGAGGACTACGACGAGCGCTTCGTGGAGGAGGCGGTGGCCGCCTTCCGGCCCGTCATGGAGGGCCGCGACCACGACGAATACCTGGAGTGGCGTGACCGCATGATCGTGCGCACCCGGATGTTGAAGGATGCGCACGCGCGCGAGGACGAGCGATGAGGCGGCGGAGACGATGAGACTGCGGCTGAGCGCGCTCGAGCCCGGCGAGGCCGAGCGCATCGTCGACCGTGCGCTGGAGATCCTGGCCGGCACGGGCATGCGGATGGAGGGCACGCGGGCGCTCGCCGACCTCGCCCGCGCGGGCGCCCACGTCGAGGGGTCGGGTCTGGTGCGGTTCCCGCCGCAGCTCGTGAGGGAGGCGCTCGCCGGCTGCCGGCGCGAGATCCTCATGGCGGGCGCGGAGCCCGGGCGCGACGTGCATCTGCGCGAGGGCGGCCGGACCCACTTCCTGCCGGGGGGCTGCGGCGCCTTCGTCCTGGACCTCGAGAGCGGGCAGCGCCGGCCGGGCGCGCTGGCCGACCTGCGCGCCTCCACCGTGGTCCTGGACGAGATGCCCCATGTGGACGCGATGTACACGACCGTGGCAGCCAATGACGTCGCACCGGAGCGGCGCGACCTGGCCGAGTTGGCCACCATGCTGGGGGCGACCAGCCGGCACGTGATCTGCGTCGGCGGGCCGCCGACCCGGGAGGACGCGGTCCGCGTCATCGACGTCGTCTCCGGCGGCCGCGAGCGCTTCGTCGCGCGGCCCCGCTTCAGCACGCTGTGCACCACGGCGTCGCCGCTCGCGGTGGACGGCGCCGTCCTCGACCGCCATCTCGACACGGTCGAGCTGGGCGTCCCCCTGTTGATCTACACGATGCCTCTGGCCGGCGCGACGGGGCCGGCCTCCCTGATGGGCACCGTCGCCCTGGCTGCCGTTCCGCAGCTGTCCCCCGCGATAGTCCACGAAACAGGCCGGTTTTGCAGGCAAAAGGCGGGCTTGAGCGCGCAGACGGCGTGTATCTATGCGGAGAGGGGCGGTGAGGGGCTGGAGGAGGGGGCGGCCGCGAGGTCCTGCATCCGTGGCGGCTCGGCGAGCCCGAGCCTCGTGAGGATCGTGCGCTGGCCGGCCGTGAGCTCGCTGCGCTGACGGAAGCGGCCGGCGG
>Ga0123330_1003781_pt1 | contig 12223 bp, 7 predicted proteins | sample BioC13SIPDNA_2_FD_89704 | JGI IMG/M metagenome (GOLD analysis project Ga0123330, IMG submission 89704) | Anaerobic biogas reactor microbial communites from Washington, USA - Biogas_R2_A C13 SIP DNA | ecosystem: Engineered > Bioreactor > Anaerobic > Unclassified | place: Washington, USA... | reverse complement strand
TATGTCTTGCAGCGTCTTGGGTTACGTCGATTGTACTGAGAGTACCCCCGGTTGGATTCGAACCAACGACCACCGGTTTAGGAAACGGAATTTGATGTCGCCCAAGGTTGCACGTGCGTAAGGGGTTACGGCGACAGGCATGTGGCGGGGTGCTCCGAGCGGTGCTCGACAGCTTGCTGTCTATGGGTAAAGCTCGCATTGATTTGGGACTGTCTGACGGCATGAACGAAGGCTGGGAATTACCGCGAATATGAGATTCCACCGTTTGCCACAAGAATTCGAAGACCGATCGACGTTGCTGTGTGCATGTGGCGATGGTGGTCCAGATCCACTCGCACCAGCGGCGGCCGGTTTCGCTGCGTGTGCCTTGCGTGATCCGGCGGTCGATCACGACGAAGCGGATCGCTTGTTCCGCCAGGTTGTTTGTCGGTTCGATGCCCGGTGTGGTGATGAATTGGAAGTAGGCCTCGCCATGCTTGTGGAAGCGTTTGGCCAGGTTCTGAGCGTGCTTGCCTGGCGGCGAGCAGACAGTCGCCACGCGAACCACCTCCGCGCGAGCCGCTTCCAGGCTGCGTGCGAATCCGGCCTCACTGAAGTTCTCGCGTCGTTCGCACGCTTCCCCAGCAGATCCAGGCAGTCTACGTACGGATGCTGCCACAGCCCCCGACTGTGATTCCTGCCGGCGGTCCGCGTTGCCAACCCGACGCGTGGAGGCGTTATCTTCACACAAGCAGACTCACAAGAGGTTGGACAGCTTGTCCAATACTCTTAGCCTTGATCTCGTCCAGTATCCCCGGAACGGACAGCCCTATCACGTACAGCTTGGCCTTCGCGGCTCGCCCAGCACTCCGGACATGTAGCTCCCGCCGGGAGGATACATTGCCTTCGGACGGATAGACCAGAGCCGCCCGTGGTACAGCGTCTCCTTGGGGCGTAAAGGCATGAGCGTAAACGAACGATTGATAGATGTCGTGAGCCGCGACACGAAGATCGTCGTACAACTTGTACTTCGCGTCCAAAGCAAACCTTGTTGTCCTCGCTATCTTGTACCGGACGAGGAAATCTGGAATCACGCGGGCGTACGGCTTGTTCGAGTCGGCGTGTACGATCACCGAGCGATCGGGACGCTGATACTGAACCTCGCAGGAAGTGCCGATCAGCACGTGCTCCAGCAGTCTCGCTACAAACCGCTCGAATAACAGGTTCATGTCCAGCATGAACGCGAAGACGCGGGTGCTCCCGTTCACGAAGAGATTGTCCACCCCGAGACGGCCCAGGACCAGCCAACCGAGGTCGTGGGCGGGCTTGTAGTGCTCGTTGAGCCGATCGTAGAAAACGCTCTGTCGGGCTGCGTCCAAGTCGAGCCCCACAGGATCGCAGACCTCGTGGAACACGTAGCCGAGTTCTCGGGCCTTGCGGCGGGTGGGCAGATGGGAAGCGTACCGAGCACATGCATCCAGCGCCGCAGCCAGCAACTGGTTCTCGACCACATCCTGTCTGCGTTCATCAAAGCGGCATAACAGCCGGTCCACTCGGCCGAATCGTTCCAGCACTTGGCGTCCGGCCAGCAACCGTCCCCGAAGAACCGGCAGCTCATCCTCCTCCTCAACGTAGTCCGCCAAGAGACCGGCGCGGAGCACTCGCTCCGCCTCCTGCACGAACATCGCCGCGATCAGATCGAATAGATGCGATCTTTCCGACAGCAGCTCGTGGACGCCTGGAAATCGACTGAGGGCTTCTATGCCATCGGTAAACTCAAGCATTTCCAAGAGCCGGAGATCCCTTCCCACCAACTTCGGCACCACGCGAACCTCGAATCCGGTCAGCCGCACAACACCCACCCACGACGACGCAGTGAAGCGAAGACCTTGCCGCAATTCATCGACCTGGAAACGACGAGCGTTGCCGGAACACAGCGACCGTAGAAGCGAACGGTCCTCGCCGCTAAGCTGCAAGGCTGCGACCTCACGGGTCTGCCACTCCACAAGCTCGATTCTAGGCTTCTGTCCGGTAATCACGTCTGCACTTCCGCGGGGGAGGAGAACTCTTCTTCCAGAGCGGCCAGAAGACTGTCTGGGTCGTCGAGACGGTCCGCTCGTAGTGTTTGGGCCTCTTGGTCAACCAAGCCCTCACCAAGATACCGAGCCAGCGCCCCGAAGTCGTCATAACAGTACTCTTGGAGCAGCGGTAGCACTTCCTGTCGAAATCGCCGGGCAAACTCGTCTACATCGGTGATCGGTTGATCGCCCTCCATAAAAAACGAATGGCCAATCTGTTTTTCGCGTCCGACGTGCTGGGCAACACGCCCGTTCAACTCCACCACGAACTCGGCGAGATCCAACGCCCCCACTTTTGCCCCGTGGAGCAACTCGACGTCCGCCATCAATTCAACGAACGCAAAACGCCTTCGGATGGCGGCGTCGAGGAGTTTGATACTGCGATCCGCCGTATTCATCGTTCCGAGCAGATAGACATTCCTCGGAATTGCGAAACTCTCCTTGCTCTGTGGGAGAGTTACAGTCAGGCCTCGTTTATCGTATTCGATCAAGGTGATCAACTCGCCGAGCACCTTCGCGACGTTTGCGCGGTTGATTTCGTCGATAAGGACAAGGTAGTCCTTGTCGGGGTTGGCCTGAGCCTCGCGGCAGACTCGCTTGAACACTCCGTCTTCAAGCCGCAGTGTCAGGCCGCCTCCCGATTCAACGGGGCGAAAGCCCTCGATGAAGTCTTCATAGCTGTAGGAAGGATGAAAGGTCAGACGCGTAAGTTGGCCGATACGCGCGCCGTCATCGAGGAACTCCGCCACCAAGGGATCGCGCTCCGCCAGGATCGCCAGAAGTTGCTCTGACTCCGGGGGAGCCAGGGCGAACAAAGTTCCACGATTGCGAAACCGCATCGGCTCGGTACTCTTGAGCACCTCGTCTGCCAGCAGTTCGTCGTAGGTCAAGCCGTTTGTCAGATCGCAGAGGTAGGCCACCTCGATCGTGGCTGCGGACTCCGCTGACTTCTCTAGACCCCGTGAGATTCGACCAATCGTCACAATTCGCTTGTCGGGTGTCGATTGGTATCCGAGAAGGAGCCACATCATGACAGCCGTTACAGCACGCGATGTCGAACACATATTCGAATCGTTGCGGAAGGGGCTCGTCCCCGAGCGGAGCATCGACGCATTTGCTGTTGGAATCGAGAAGCAGCGAGGTGAACTCCGTCGACAATTGGATCTCGTCGCGAACCGCGAGGGATCGATCAAGTTTCTTCGCGGCGGCTACGGTTGCGGCAAGACGTTCATGGCTCGACTGGCCTTGCTGGACGCGCAGTCGCAAGGCTTTGCGACCAGCTTCGTCGTCGTGTCCGACAACGATCTCCATTTTCATCGCTTCGACGATGTCTATCGGAAGGTGATGACCGAGCTGGGCACAGCATCCTGCCCACGGGGGGCGCTGGGAGATATTCTCGATCGATGGATCGGTTCGGTCGAAGAGGCGTTGGTCAATGCGGGTGCCGACGATAGCGCCGATGATTTTGATGAATCAGTGCGCAAAAGACTGAACGAGGATCTGATTTCGCTTACGGGAGGAAAAGCGCCGGAAGACTTCATCCGCGTCATACAGACGATCTTCGATCTTAAACAAGACGGGGAAGCCTCCGAGGCCGGTGCATTGATCTCGTGGCTGTGTGGCAGCGGCAATGTGGCCGCGTCGGCCAAAAAGGCAGCCCAGGTCAAAGGCGATGTAGAAAGCCGGGATGCATTGCATTATCTTCGCGGTGTCCTCGAAATCGTGAAAGCCGCAGGCTACAAAGGGCTGGTCATTGTGATCGATGAAGCGGAAACCATTCTCCGCATGCGGAAGGACTCACGAAACAAGTCCCTGAACGGAATCCGGCAAATCGCTGACGCCGCCAGTTCTTATCCCGGGCTGCTGTGGCTGTTCACAGGAACCGCCGAGTTCTTCGACACCCGCCAGGGCGTGGCTGGCCTTGCCCCGCTTCACGATCGCATCCGCTTCATGTCCACCGGCGAGTTTGCCAGCATGCGGCAGGCCCAATTGGAGTTGAAACCGTTCGACGCGGAGCGACTAAAAGCCGTCGCCCTTCGATTGAGGGAATTGCATCCGACGAGGGATCGTCCGCGGCTGGAATCCGCCATCAGTGAGGAGTTCATTCAGAGACTGGTCGAGGAAGTCACAAAGGGATTCAAGGGTGACGTTGGGATCGTGCCGCGACAGTTCCTGCGGGAAGTCGTAACGCAAATGGACCTGGTCGATGAGCACGAGGCCTACGAACCGGCCAAACAGTATGGCTTCTCGCCCACCGAATTGAGCCCGGAAGAACAGAGTGTGCTTTCGGGAACTCGAACAAGATCCGAATCGGAGAGAGACGACCTTGTGCCGACGGAGGACGCATGGTGAGCGTCTTCGCGAGATTCGCTCCACGGCTTCAACAGGCCATCGTCGCACGCCTCGGCTGGTCCAGTTTGCGCCCGGTTCAGGAGATGGCCGGTGAGGCTCTGCTGAATGGCAAGAACGCCGTTATTCTTGCTCCGACAGCGGGAGGCAAGACCGAGGCGTCGATGTTTCCGACACTCTCGAACCTCGTGGACCGACAGCCGGTCGGCGTGGGAGCCATCTATGTCGCTCCCATCAAAGCGTTGCTGAACAATCAGGAAGACCGATTGGGCCTCTACACCGAAATGGTGGGGCTGCACCGCTTCGTATGGCACGGTGACACGATTACCAGTGCTCGCCAGCAGTTTCTGGGAGAGCCGGCTGAACTGCTCATGACCACCCCCGAATCGCTGGAAGTGATGCTCGTTTCGCCTCGTGTCGACGAGGGCGAGTTGTTCAGCGATCTTCGGATGGTTGTGATCGATGAAGTTCACGCCATCGCCGGAACTGACCGAGGCGCTCATCTGATGAGCGTGATCGAGCGAATTCGTCGCGTTTCCAGGCACGACATTCAGCGTGCCGGCTTGAGTGCGACGGTCGGGAATCCAGAAGCTATTCTCCAGTGGCTGCAGGGCACCTCCGAACGAGAAGGCGCTGTCATTGATCCACCGAAACGATCGTCGCGACGGCAGTTACTGATTGTTCACGAGCCGGATCAGACGCGGATTGCGGCCGCCGCAGCGCAAGTTGCGCGAGGACACAAGAGTCTGCTGTTCTGCCAATCCCGCGCAACAGCGGAGGCGGTGGCAGAGACGATGCGGCGCGCCGGAACGACCGTCTTCGTGCACCACAGTGCGGTTTCAAAGGAAGAGCGACTGCTTGCAGAACAGGAGTTCCATCAAGGCTCGGATGCGTGCATCGTCTGCACCTCGACTCTGGAACTGGGAATTGATGTCGGTGATCTCGACAAGGTTCTGCAAGCCAACGCCCCCGACACGGTGGGCTCCTTTCTGCAGCGAATGGGAAGAACAGGCCGCCGCGAAGGCCAGGCTGCGAATACAACGTTCTTCTGCGAGACCATCGATACGGTTCTGCAAGCCATCGCCCTGATCGAATTGGCTAAGGCAGGCTGGGTGGAAGATGCGGCTGTCAACGACCGGTGCTGGCCGGTGCTGATTCATCAATTGCTGGCCATGTCGCTGGCCAGCAATGGCATTGCGGCCGAAGACGCCTGGTCGCACCTTTCTTCGGTTCCCGATTTTCGAGGCATCTCCCGCGAGGAATTCGATCGGCTGATCGACTGGATGATTCACGACGGTTCACTGGTACTTACCAGCGGCCGGCTTGTCCTGGGCCCCAAGGCCGAACGAAGGTTTGGCCGGCGGAACTTCATGGAGTTGTACGCCGTCTTCTCCAGTCCACAGTCCTACACGGTCGAAACGATCAACAAACAAGTCGTCGGCACGCTCAACCAGGATTTCGTCGACGGACTTGTCGATGGCGTCAGCTGCTTCTTGTTGGGCGGGCGTGCCTGGGCGGTGTTTCACGTCATCCACAAGGACAGATCGGTTATCGTCGAGTCGGCGCCTCGTGGGCGCCAGCCGACCTGGGGCGGCTTTCTTCCGCAGTTTCTCGGCTTCCATTTGTGCCAGAGAATACTTGACATTGTCACCAGCGACGAAGCCTATCCGTACCTGACGCGACCCGTTGCCCGTCTGCTCGATGAGGAACGCGAAAGGTTGCAGTCTCTCGTCGAACCACGAATCGGCGGTATCGCTATGAACGATAATGGCAATGAAGTCGTATGGCGAACCTTCGCCGGGGGTAAGATCAATTCGACGCTTCGCTACGCCCTTGGCACGCTCGAGCCAACCTGGACAATCACCCCCGACAATTTCGCCGTTCGAGTTCGTGATGACAACATGACGGAAGCACATTTTCGATCGGTCGTCCAGGACTTGAAGTCAGAAGCGTTTTGGCAGGACGAGACGGTTTGGCAAAGCATCCGCAACGCTCTTCCCGGATACCGCCTCAGCAAGTTCCAGCCATTGATGCCGCAATGGGTTGAAACAGAGGTCGTCGCCACCTATTTGCTCGACGTTTGTGGGGCGAAGGAGTGGATCGCCCGAACGATGTAGGTACTACCGAGAATCGGACATTTTCCAACCCCCAGGAAGTGACTCACTGGCAGTTTGGAGGCGTTTGCGTTGCTCTGATTCTTCCCAGATCGCTCCAAGAGATCTCTTCGCTCGGACAAGCAGCACACGCGAAGGCGAATTGCGGGAGGGTGAATGCTTGCGAAGACGCTTCAGAACAGCTAAACTTCAGCATCCCGACGTCATCCAGAATGACCCTCAGGTATTAGCTGGATAGCCTCTGGGAGTCTCCCTGATGTAGCCAGTTCAGAACGGCGATGTTTGAGTTCTTCGGCGGGTAGTCCCTGCAATTCTCCGGTGTGGAGGCAAGTAGGAACACGCAAACTGAGGATTGGTGGTATGAGTGGCGGAGCTTCGGGGCTGGCAGGCTATGTCTACCAGCAACTGTATGTTGCGTATCGTGTGCTGGCTGCTGTTGCCACAGAATGCCTGGATATCGCCGACCGACCACCGAGTATCGGTTCCTTCGGTGTGGAAGCACAATCAACTCCAACTGGCCCAGCCTGGGATGTTCGTTTGGAACTGACAGACGGCTGTATCCAATTGCGAGAATGCAAAGACACTGCGATCTCCAAGAAAGACCGCAAGACTTTCTATCGCCGGATTCGCAAAGAAGTCGCCTCAGGTACGCCGGCCAGCAGATTATCGGCTGGTTGGGTCGTGAACCAGGACAAGCAGCAGGGACTCATCCTGAACCATCTGGATGGCATGAGAAAGCTGGCTGACGTCAGCAACTCACTTATAATCCCGGTTGGCCCGCCCAATGAAGTAGATGCCGCCGATGCGGCCCTTCAGGAAGCTCTGTACCATCTAACAAGTCCGTGTGCATGTGGTGAAACTGACTGCACCTGCAAGACGCCTTTGTCGACGAACGATGCTCGTGAAATAATCCGGCATCTAGAACTTGATTGTTGGCGAGCAGATGACCTCAGCACCTCGGTGCATCTGTTGGCGGAGAACGTTTTCGCGAATGGCACGGGATCTTCGATCTGGAGGTACGTCTGCGGCGAACTGACTGACCGAATCCATAGTCAAGGCCACGCGGAGTACTCCGTAAACAGTTTCCTTAACGTCCTTCAGACAGGTCCTCTGGCACTTGCCGCATCCGATCTCCTGAAGGACCTATTAACTTTCAATAGCGCGGCAGGGCACCAGCCATCCATGCCGGTCTTGAGATGGCGACGACTTGATGGAGAACCAACGAAGACTTGGCCGCTTGAGGAACGTCTGCCCGGACTAGATGGCAGCCGGTCTTGTGTCGTGGTAGCGCCCGTCGGCACGGGCAAATCCGTGAGCAGTCAGCAAGCTTTTGAGGAGGAGAAATGTCGGCGTGAGCCACATCACGTCCTTCGAGTTGAAGCTCAAAGTCTTGACCCACTCCGATTGCGCGCGCTGGTCCAATTAGCGTGTGTTCTGAGTGGCGTAGCGCCTACCTGGATCGCGATTGACGGCTTGGACGAGATATCCCGTGACGACTCGCGAACATGGCATGAGGCTATCCAGAAGCTCCTCAGCATTCCAAATCTGGCGGTTCTACTCACGGCTCGTCAAGAGGTAGTAACTTCTCAGCAATGGCTGCAAAAGATCACGGACATCGTGCCGGAAGTGCCACTTCCACCTTTGACAATAGAACAAGTGTGCGGTGCGTTCGAGGAAGTTGGCCTTGCCGCGCCGCGCAGCGAATCCCTAATCCAAGCTCTTCGCAACACATTTCTGTTTTCACTGTACGCAGGTGTAGCGACCCCGGATGATATGCCGCTTTCCTATAGTGGCGCCGCTACTGCATTTCGAGTCGTCGAGGAATTCTGGATGCGGACCGTTCTGGCTGAGAGTATTGGACATCGAATTGTCGGGGATGCGTGTCGCACACAGCAGGCCAAACGGGAATCGGTAGCGTACTTGGTGGCCCAAACGCTTGATGATTGCACCACAATCTCCTGTGTTGGAGTGTCCGACCGCGTGTCCGACGGAATCGAAATGCTCGTCCGAGAAGGGCTCTTGGTGAAGCACGGTTCGCAGGCTGTGCAATGGGTGCATCATTCGGTACGCGAGTATGCGGTTATCGACTACCTGATATCGCAAGTCAGTAGGGAAGAGGTAGCCACTCTCCTTGAGGTACTGACTGCCATTTCGGTAGACTGGGTGCGCCGGCTCGGTGCCGTTGCAGGTCTCAAGTGGGTAGCGTCGCATCCCGATTGGGGAACACCCGAGCAATACTTGAATCAACTATGGACCCGTGATCGGAACCTTGCGAGAGAGGCCATCACGTTTGTCGTTGAGGGGTCTTCGACGGTTCTAGCACTTGCGCGGCTGTCGATTCCTCTGCTGATTGAGGCCATTGAACAAGCCATAGTGCTCAAAGCAATTCAGTGGGAGCAACAAATACTTGCCTTGCCAGAGTCGTTCTTTTCGGACAATTTTGGAGTGACCTTGAACGAAACGGTGACAAGGTACGAATTGGAGATGGGACGGTGACAATAACAGCCTTGGAACGAGCGCAACGCTTGATCGCTCAGAATGACAGGCTTCGAGCAGCGGGTCAGCAACCCTTGTGGGGTTCAACCTACGGACTAGTGGAGTACATTGCATCGGAAATGCTCTGGGGTGATGCGTTGGTGGTCAATTGGTTGATCGAAATCGGGGGTACAACAGGTGTCCATATCGGGAGCATGATCTTGCGGGACGTGGTTCGTCCTATGCTAGACGCCGGAGGAACGGTAGATGCATACAAGATCTATAGGCGTGTGCTCGGGCTAGACGATCCGGCACGATGGGAAAGGCTTGCTCCCGTCCTTGTTAATCATGGCATGCTGGACGCCGCCGCATTTGAAGAGATTCTGGCCTATCCAGCTCTTCTTGCAGAACACCCGGCAACATGGGGGGCCACGGCAGTTGACTTGCTCGCGCGTCTCGTTCATGAGGTCCAGCAACAAGAGTGGCCGAGTCAACTACGATACCAGCAAGCGGTTGCTGAGCATCTGGGACAGTCGTTTGATGCCGATGCACCCTTCCAGCCACGCCACGACGATGGCCCCGACGCTTGGTACTTTGGAGCTGCCGACGACTCGCGTCCACATGTCGTGGTGGCACGCCACGTGGAGGGGGCGTTGCGGGAAGCCGCAAGACTAGATGAACAAGCGACCTTCCAGTCTTTAGCTGATAGGCTTCTTGCAGCGGGCTACGCTATCGGGGGCGGGTTGATACTTGCAGTGCTTCTAGATTGTCTGAGCGGTAGGTTGTCGCACGCCGCTTGGCTTCACGATGAAGCGATGCGGATTCTAGCACAACCGGAGATACAGAAGTATCAGTCTCTGTCGGATCTCCGTCGCCTGACCCGCCTCGCACTCCCCACGCCGACGGACACATTTCTGGCGAAAGAGATCTTGGAGAGCATTCGTGAATCCGAACTGGCCAACGAATGTCGGATTGTCGAATTGGCCGATTTGGAGGCTTGGGGAGGATTGGCCCAGGTCGAATGCGAGGCCATAGCAGAAGCAAGGGAGGCGGGTAGGATTAACGCACCTTCCGATCCACGTGACAAACCGGCTATGCGGAGCAGTTTGATCCCCAACGCCCGTCCGCGACAGCAACCCAGTTGGCCGCATCCGGAAGATCATGAATGGGTGAACAAGTTCTCCGAGCCGTGGCAAAGAGAGGACCCGTCTGCACTACCTGCCGATTACGAACTGAAGCTTACCGCGCGGTTGGAAGCTCTGGGGCGCATCGTTTCTCGTGACGAGGCCAGGAGCGATCGGTGGTTGGGGGAGATCTTGGGATGGTGTCATCGGGGAGTGACGGAGCTCCGGGCTTGGTGTCTGAGCCAACCGAAGAATAACCAAGATGAACGATCGCTCCTACCCCTGGAGTGGAAGGATGCGATGGACCGGTTTGCCCCTTGGTGGCTAAAGCAAGTTGAGCTCTCTCTTCAACGGTTGCGAGGCGAGATACCCGTTGGCCACGAGGACGATCATTCGGGCCATTTGGCGTGGGGATCGAACGATCCGATCTATCAGTCACTATCTTATCTTGATGAAGTCCTTTCGATCGAGCCAGATGAGCCGTTTCAGGAATATCAACAAGATCTCGCCGAAGCTATCGACAATATTTGGGATGATTGGCCGGCTTTCACTCGCGCAACTGCACTCTGTGTTCTGCGTCCTTGGTTTTGGCAGTCTTGTCATCTACTGCGAACACGGCTTACTACGGTCATAGAAGCTGAGATGAGTCCTTTGGTCCTTAATTATGCACTGGAGAATCTTCTTCAATTCCTGTGGCCAGAAATGGCTCAACTGCTCGAACGACTTCTGTTTCGAGCAATGCCGAATTCCGAGCTGGCGGAGATCGTGAATCGCGTTGCTAACCAGATCGGGTATGCGGTTGTTGCGGATCGCGGGAATGAAGCTGCGGCGCCTGAATTCCTAGCATTGACCGACATCCTTTCGGCACACAAGTCGCATCCAGTCGAGAATGCTCAGACGGAAGAGAACTTCGTCAACGGCCTCCTGCGGGGCTCAACGCATTGCTTGGAAGAATCGCCTATGTTAACCGTTCGGCATGCGGAAGGCTGGCTGGAAATCGTCAATTGGGGAATTCAAAGATGGCCTAGTTTCGCGTCAGGCTCCGACAATGACCGTTTTCCATTGCATTCGGTCTTCACCGGGTTATGGCGCCCGTGGCCAGACCCCGTGCGCGCCTATGTGTATCATGAATTGGAAGACGGCCTGCTGCACATCGTGAGACAGGGCACGCTTGGTGACTTCTGCATGCTTCACTATGAACTTCGGAATGAGCTTGAAGGGAAGAGGAGAAGACAGTCTGTTCTCCAAGGTAGTGGTAAGCCGGCATTGTTGGAGTCCGGATTCACAGATCAATACCTAGTCCGCTTCTGCCAGGAATCCGCAGCCCGCGTGTCCCGGTGGCGAGCGGAAGGTAAACGCTCAGATGACCTGGGATGGATGGGCGGGCCCTCAGGGCAAGATACAGCCCAACTTATCGAGAAGGTAATTGAACACGGCCGCGACCGCGATTACCTCCGCCGAATGTTGCCCTCAATCATTGATACGCTTTCGGAAGCGGAATGCACTACGCTAGCCGCGAAACTGAGAATAGGTGTACGAAACATGTGAAGTGGTGGCTGCAGACGGGTCTGTTAGGCAATTGTGGCGTTTATCGTTACTGCGTGTGGCTGGACATAGGGCGCACTGCGGGATAGCGTTCGTCACGATGAACGCCTCGACGCGGACATCAGCCGCACTGGGCAAACAGGCGTGGTAGTCGCGAGAGAGTTGCCATTGCGCTGTCCCTTGCAGATTCAGTTTTCGCTCCATTGTGCTGAAATAGGCGACGGCCGGGCACTTCCAAAGGCATCCCCGATACAATTGCGTACAGGTCTTCTGCATGCAAATTCCATAAGCGACCCCAGGATCAGAACTGAATGGCATCGGCTTCCCATCCACAATCCGATACTGCCGCATCCAACGTCGATGCGACTTTCGGATCTCGATCCGAATGCCGGGATACTCGGCTCGCCATCGCCGCAGGAGTCGCTTGACCTTGGCGAACTCCTTCATGTACCGCCGGGCCGTCCCGTGCTGACTGACGTCGAGACGACAGTCGGTGTCGACCAGCACGCGGGGCAGGTCAGGATGGCGGTGCAGAAGGAGTCCATTGCTCACGAGCATC
>Ga0123330_1003780_pt1 | contig 12224 bp, 7 predicted proteins | sample BioC13SIPDNA_2_FD_89704 | JGI IMG/M metagenome (GOLD analysis project Ga0123330, IMG submission 89704) | Anaerobic biogas reactor microbial communites from Washington, USA - Biogas_R2_A C13 SIP DNA | ecosystem: Engineered > Bioreactor > Anaerobic > Unclassified | place: Washington, USA... | reverse complement strand
CGCATCATCGGCGGAGCAGAGGTGCTCGCGATATGCCTTCAGGATGGTTCCGGCCTGCCCATCGGCGGCGTACGCCCGATTGCTCCGAAAGCCGACCAGTCCGCTGTCGGGATCGAATCCCTCCCCGAAGTCCTGCATTTCCCGAGCGCTGCGCTCCAGTTCCGGAAACAGCCGGGCCGGCGCGTGCGCGTAGTTCCACACGTGCGTGCAGGTTCCCTCGCAGCAGCCGACGCCTTCCCATGCCCAGAAGCGTCCGTTCTTCCACCATTGACACGTGCCGGTGGCCAGGTTGGCGACGGTCGAGTGCAGCCGGAACAGCAGCCAGCGCGGCAGCGTGCTGTCCTCATAGAACGTTCGGTGCCAGAGCTTGGTCTGGCCGCTGAGACGCTCGTGGTTGTCGAGCACGTAGTGCGCCACGTCCGCGGCGCTGTCGAAACGATTGGCGTATTCACGACCGTTTTGGTGGTTGGGAAAGAACCACGCCAGCACGAACGTGAACGTCGTCGTCTGGCCCGGTGCCAGTTCCACCATTTTCGTCCCGACGGTCGGGCAGGGCTTGCTCATGATGGGCGGGAAATCCGAGGCGTCATACAGTCCGAGGATACTCTTGACTTCCTGGCTCGTGCACGCCGGGCCGTCAAGAGCCAGCACGAGGGACCCGTAGTCGGGCAGCTTGTCGAAGGGGCCCATGTCCGCGTCGTACGCTTCGTCCGCCATCTCGATCTGGTCGATGTTGATGTGTCCCCATCCGCCCGAGTGACGGTCAAGGATCTCGATACAGGCGGTCTTGCCCTCCAGGTCTTCGACGTTCCAGAAGTGCCATTCAAGCTTCTCGTTGTCCTTGCCTGTGGCGGTGCGCACGATCTGATCGTCGACCAGCAGATTGATGCATGTCTCGTCCGCGTGGCTGCCTCCGCCGATCAGGAAGTTGATGTACTTCCGTGTGATCGTTATCGCCGGGCTTCTCAGTGTGCCATGTGGGCGATCGCCTCCGAGGTAGGTGTTGACCAGGCCGCTTCCGAGAAAGCCGCTGACAGACTGCTGATTTGCCAGCGTGCCATGCGCGGGCCTTTTTCCGAACGCTTCGCCTGTAACCTGCCAGTCGCCATAGTCCGGCCCCTCAAACTCCATCACCACGATCTTGGGACGCGGCGCCTGAGTCTCCTGCTTCGGAGGCTCCTTGGCCGTATGGATGAGCAGTGTCCGGCCTTTCTCGCCTGTGATGCGGCTCTGGTGCGTCACGCCGCGACTCTTGGCGGAATGAAAGCAAACCGCATTCTCCAGCCAGCCCAACACGCTCACCTCCTGTGTTTTGTCGGAGGTGTTCTTCAGTGCGATGTGGAAGAGTGTTGCCGGCAGGGCGGAGTCCTTGGCATTGAGCGGAATGAAGGGCGAAAACACCTCCATCTCCGCGTCAACCGGAAACCCGTCGGCGCGGTACCGGACTAGTCCGATGGGATATTCCGCTGCGCATTCGACCGTGCCGAAGTCCCGGTTCAAGGGCTTGCGCATCTGCGTGCCGTCTCGGCTGACGACGACTGCGAATCCTGACTCAACAGGCGAATCCGGTCGGTAGGTGCGATAGCATTCGGCGCCGTAACCGGTGAAGATGTGCCGGTTGAAGATGTGCCAGAGCCCGAGCGTGCCGTCGCTGCGCAGGTACATCTGCCCGGTCGCGATTCCGCCGACGGGCATGCCGAGGGTGTCCGCCTCGTCGGTCGCGTAGACGGCGCGCTGGCCGCGTTCACGGAGACCCTGTAGATAGGCGGAGGTGAGGCCCTTGTCCGCCGGCACCAGATGTTCGCCGGCACGTCCCATGCCCGCAACGCTCACCCACAATACAACGGCAGCCGACAACGTCGAGATCACTCGCTGTTTTCTCATTCTCCTGACTCCTGCGAAGTTGCATGGATTTACATGCGATTGTAGCTTCGAGGACGGGACGTTCGCAAAGGAAATCGAGGCGGGAGACGGCAGACGGATTGGAAGGCGACCCGATTCTGCGGAAAGGGAGGCGTCGGCGCCTGAGACGCAGGGCCGCTGAAGGTCACGGAGTCACGACGGCAGGACCGGCGACGCCAAGCTCGACGGCCAGCAGCGTCGGCTCGATGATGTGCAGGTTGTTCAGGAAAGGCTCGGTGTACTTGATGTCGCCATATTCGGCCTCGTCGAAGTGGTGCTGCCTGCCCACGTGGTTGTTCCAGTCGACGCCTTCGGTCAAGAAGCCCGTGTCTCGCTGGTGATGCTCGGCGATGGCGCGAAGGATGGTCAAGCCGTCGAGCAGATACTCCTCTTTGCCCGTATCCCGAAAGGCTTCCAGGTAGGCCAGCGCCGCCTCGGCGTTCTCCCAGAGATAGGCGGTGTCCCAGCTTCTCTCCATGTAGAGCAGGCCCTTGGTCTGGACCCCGTTACGATCTTCGGTCATCTTGAACTGATCCATGCCGGCCAGGCACTCGTTGTAGGCGAAGGCGCGTACGCGTTCGTCCTTCAGCAGCGATGCGGCCTGGCGCAGCACGCGAAACGCCACCGCGTACGCGACGCACTCGTGTTCGTCGTAGGTGTCGTGGTTGATGCTCCCGAAAATGCCGCCGGCCTCCATAAAGACTCTCACTTTCGTACGGACGGCCTCCGTGTAGTCGGCCAGGCCACGCTCGGTCAGGCCCACATGGAGCTGGAGGATGAACAGGCCGTCGCCGCTTTTCTCGAAGAGAATGTCACCATCGCCATAGGCGTTCTGCGGGAAGTGTTCGCCGTCGGGCTTGCAGCGTCGGGGATACCAGCCGTTGGGCGTGGGCTTGACGTTCCTGTCGATCCACTGGGCCGTCCTGGCGGCGACCTGGCGCATGCGGCTCTTGCGCGGCTCCTCGACGACGTCGCTGAACAGCAGCAGTTGATACGCGATTTTGGCCATCGACCCGGGGCAGAACCAGTTGTCCTTGTGCTGGTAGTTCAGGCAGAAGCGGTCGGTGGTGGTCTCGCGGTAGCCTGTGATGAAGCCCGTTTCGTAGTCGATGAAGCCGGCGTTCAGGACGTGGTCCAGGATGGACAGGGCCTTGCGCTGTTGCGCCGGATCCCTGTGCCTTCGGCCGTAGGCGTGCAGTTCGTACGCGCCGCCGACCGCGTTGGCGGCCCAGCCGGGACCCTCCAGGTTGCCGAAGTCGTGCCAGCCCATGATGTTGCCGTCCTTGTCGACGAAGCTGGACTTGCTCGACAGGTTGCCCTTGTACTCGACCAGAGTCCGCTCGATGGTGAAGCGGACCGAGTCGGCCGCCGAATCGAGAATCGTGTAGTCCGGATCTTCGGGCAGGTAGAAGGCGGGTTGCGCCTCTTCGAGCTTCACGTAGTCCAGGCCGACCATGTAGCTCTTGACGGCCTTGTCGTTGGCGCCGATGATCTCGATCCGCAGCGTGTGCTCGCCGGCGGACAGTTCGTGCAGGCCCATGTCCAGTTCGCCGGTAGCGACCACGCCGTCGTTGTAGAGATCGATGGGGTCGCCCAGCTTCCTGCCGTCGAGATAGAACTGCGCGATGCCGTAGTCAACGGCCTTGGTCAACTGCATCTTGAGTCGATACACGCCCGCCTTCTGCACGGGCACGGCCAAGTCCAGCGTCGCGCCGAGCCTGGCATCGGTCCACCAGAGATGCGTATCGCCGCTCCAGTCGGGTCCGAAGCCGTACATGTCCTGCGGGGCCGTATTGCCTGCGCTCCTGGCCAGGACCTTCAGATTCTCACCTTCGAGAGCGCCTTTGACCTTGAACACCTCGATGGGCGTCCAGTAGCCTCTGCGCTACTCGACGCCGAGAGGCTCATAGGGATCGCTCTGTCCGGCGGCCTGATACCAGTACGCCGTCGCGGCGTACAGCGTGGGCTTGTCGTTCGGATAGTATTTCTCAATCGCGGCCTCGAACGATTTCTGGAACGGGACATTGTCGGTGATGTGCCAGCGGTTGACCGATACGTGACCTCGATTGCTCATGCTGATCGTCTGGTTGTGGTAGCAGTTCTCGAACAGCGCCGGATCGCACCAGGCATAGCCGAAGTAGTCCTCCGAGCCGGTGCCGAACGTCGAAGGGAACTTCTCGCCGTCGACGAAGAACTTCTCGTCGCCCTCGCCCCACCAGCCGCCGCGCGGGTTCCAGACGTGCAGCATGACGCCGCAGAAGCGGCCGCGTCCCTGCGTCTTGAGCATCGTCCAGTCGATCTTCCGCCGCTCGGGGTCTTCCGGCAAAAACGCATCCCGATGCCACTTGGCGTGAAACCGCCCATATTGGCTGATGTTGCCTTTGAGCGGCACTGTCACGATCTCCAGGTGGGCCTTGCGCGACTGGGCTCCGTCGTTGACCAGGGTGATCTCGTAGCCGGAGGCGAAAGGCATGAACCAGTGGCTGTACCACCACCCATCGTCAGTCAGGCCGCAGGGCAGCGAGCGATACGCGTTGGCGCCGGCGGCGGTGCCGAAGAAATCGCCCAGCGGCGCCCAGACGCTCGGCGATTTCTCGCCGTCCCAGCGAATCTGGATCGTCCATTCGCGCAGCGCATCGCGGTCTTCCGGCCCGGCCGGCGGGTCAAGCTTCAGCCGAAGCGTCCTGATCGCCCCTGTGCGCCGGGGACCGGCGATCGTGCATATGCCGCCTTCGGCGCTGCTTGCGGTGTGCCGAGCGACATCGTCGCCTCGTGCCGAGAAGGCTTGCGGTCCGCAGTCGCTCAGGATTTCGTCCGCCCTGGCCAGTGCATCCTTCTCGGCCTGCGAAAGCTCCCGCGTGAAGGTCGGCAGGGCCGTTTCCCTCGGATATGTCGTATAGGTGAAGTGATAGTACGCGCCCCAGTCGCCCTGAGCGGTTATCTTGCAGGACTTCTGGAAGGGGATCGGGACGTAGCAATTCTGTCCACGTGCCGCTTCGTGGACGAGGGCAGGATAGGTGAACGGCTCATTCTCCCGGTTGAAGTACCCGATGAAGGGCAAGTCCACCACGGGTTCGGTGGCCCCGTCGAGATAGATCTTCACACGTCCTTCCTTGGGCAGCGCCGACCAGATGCGCCAGATCACGCCGGGACCTTCCATCTCGGCAAAGACCAGTTCGTTTCCTTCCTTGCGGATGATCCCGCCGCCGTCACCGTTGGCGTCCCAGTCGATATACTTGCCCGAAGCCTCGTCGTACTTGCTGCGCCGATCCCAGCTCGACCATTGCACGCACTTCTCACCAGTCTCAGGCAGCGTCGCCAGGTGCTCCAGGTCCGTCAGCCGACCGATCAGATCGAGGTAAGTCAGCGTCTCCGCGCGCACCGCCACAGCAGTCAACGCAATCAAGAAGAAACTGCCGAATCTCCCTGGAAATGGGGTGAACGAGAATCGTCGCATCCTGGCCTCCCTTTCTGGCATGAATCACCTTCTCCGGCCCCTTCGCCGGACATCACAGAATTCGGGAAGCCCATTCTAACGAAGAAGGCCCCTCGTTGCCAGCGGTTTCGTCGAGATCGACGCGACCCGGCAACGAGGGGCCCATCCGGTTTTGGACAGTTCATTTCCTGTAACGGCGGGCCGGCAGTCACAGTGCATCAGGTCTGCCCTATGGATTCGGATACTTGACCGAGCAGCCGTAGGGGGGCGTGGTCGGCGTGGTCACCGGCTGGCCGGCCAACAACTGAGAGATGGCCTGGTCCACGTAATTGACGTTCGCGACGTTTGCCTCCACCTTGCCCATCGGCGCGTTGTCGATGGCTCCCTGGTAGACGACCACGCCATCCTTGTCGATGACGAATATGTGGGGTGTGGTTCTCGCCCCGAAGGCCCGTCCGACCTGGCCCGACCGATCGTCAATGATTGGATAGGGCAGCTTGTGCTCTTTGGCGAACGTGACGTTGGCTTCCACCTTCGTGTGGTTGGTGCTGTTGACGGCTAACCACACGACCTCTTTGTCCTTGTACTTGTTGGCCAACTCCACCATCGTCGGCTTCGTATTGTAGTGATACAGGGAGAACGGGCATTCCATGTTGAACCATTCGAGCACGACGATCCTTCCCTCGAGGTCGGACAGCTTGTAGGTCCGGCCGTCAAAACTCTTGAGCTCCACGTCGGGGGCGCTGCGGCCTCGGCGCCCGGTCCGCTGGGGCCTGTCGGCTCGCTGTCGCATCCCTTGCGTCATCCGCTGCTGCTGTTGCTGAAGCTGCGCAAGCCTGGTGCGGAACGTCTCCTGCTGGCTGGCGATGAGCTTCTCGACCCTGCCGGCGGTCTCGGTGGCCTTCTCCTTGACCGCGCTGGCGTGGATGGCCTGCAACTGCTCGATCAGGGAGTCCTGCTGGCTCTTCAGTTCGTCGATCTGCTGCTGCAATGCCTGGACGCGTTGCTGCTGTTGCACAGCCATGCGCTGGTTGGCGGGGTCCTGTCCGGCAGGTCCCGAGCCTCCCTGGGCGAGCGAAATCGACGTCCACAACAGCACCACCGCTCCGATGGCGACCGTGTTCGGTTTCCGTGTCATGGCGATATCCTCCTAACAAGCAAAGGTTTTTTCCGATTTGCCTTCTACTTCGGCAGTTTTTCCGTGATACCCCACTTAAACTACCTGCTTGAAGATGTTGCGTACGGATTCCTACTGCCGTCAGAGGAGAAAGGTTCACCCGCGGACGAAAAATGGGGGGAAACAGGCGCTTTCGCATGCGGACACGTATCGTCCGGCTTTATCCGGACGTGGAAAGGGCCGCCTTGACCTGTCGGACGAAGGCGGAGACCTCGGCAATCGCCCGGGCGGGATCGTCCAGGTGGCCTCGATCATGCCCACGATCCGCGATCCGATGATTGCGCCGTCGGCGCCCGCGTCGGCCACCGCCCGCGCGTGTTCAGGTTTGCTGATGCCGAACCCCACACAGATCGGGACGGTGGTTAGCGATTTGAGCCGACGAACCAGGTCTTGTACACTGTCGGAGAGGGTGTCACGACTCCCCGTGACACCGAGGACGGAGACCGTATAGATGAAGCCCGTCGTCTTGGCGGCGATCCGTCTCATTCGTTCGGGCGAAGTGTTGGGCGTGACCATAAAGACGCTGTCCAGGCCGGCGGCGCGGATCGGTCCGAGCACCTCACCTGCGTCGTCGATCATCATGTCGGCCACGAGAACGCTGTTGACACCCGCCGCGTGGGCGTCGCGGAAGAACGCCTCCGTTCCATAATGGCCGATGAGGTTGTAGTACATCAGCAGACCGATGGGGATGTCCCTGTACTGCTTGACCTGCCGGATGAACTCCATTGCCCGGCGTACATTCATTCCACTGCGCACCGCGCGGATGTCGGCCTTCTGAATGGTCGGCCCGTCGGCGATGGGGTCCGAGAACGGGATGCCAAGTTCGAGGATATCCGCTCCGGCGTCGATGGTGGCTTTGACCAGGGCCAGGCTGTTGTCGAAGTCCGGATCGCCGATGACGAAGAACGGGATGAGCGCCGCCCGTTTCTCTCTTCTCAGTGCGGAAAACACGTCACTATAGGATTTCATGCTTGTTGATCCTGTCTATGTTGCTCTTGGATAGGTCCCATAGGTCCGATCGGACCTATTCCAACGGTCGATGTGCTTCCACGATTCCGACGTCTTTGTCACCCCGGCCGGAAAGATTGACCATGACGACAGTCTCCGGGGCCAGCGTGCCCTTCAGGCCGGCCACGTAGGCCAGCGCGTGCGTGCTCTCCAGGGCCGGCAAGATGCCCTCGATGCGCGTCAGCAGGCCAAATGTCTCGAGTACGTCCGCATCCTCGGCGGCGACGTACTGGGCCCGGCCGATGTCACTCAGGTAGCAGTGTTCCGGGCCCACCCCCGGATAGTCCAGGCCCGCGCTGATCGACTCGGTGTCCAGAACCTGCCCCTCCTCATCCTGGAGCAAATATGACCGCGCCCCGTGAAGGACTCCGGGCGTGCCCGCAACGATGCTGGCGGCGTGCTTGCCCGTGGCGACTCCCTGGCCGCCGGCCTCGACGCCGATCAGCTTGACGTCGGGGTCGTCGATGAAGTGAGCGAAAGCCCCGATGGCGTTACTGCCACCTCCGACGCAGGCAACCACCATGTCGGGCAGGCGGCCCACCTGCTCGAGAAACTGCTGCCGGGCCTCTCGGCTGATGCAACTCTGGAAGTGCCGCACGATCATCGGGTAGGGGTGCGGCCCGGCGGCGGTGCCGAACAGGTAGAACGTGTCCGTCACGTGCGCCGTCCAGTATCGCAGCGCATCGTTGATCGCATCCTTGAGGGTCCCTGTACCGCCCTCCACCGGTATGACTTCCGCGCCGCAGAGCTTCATCTTGTGGACGTTGACGCTTTGTCGCGCGACGTCGGTGACGCCCATGAAGATTTTCGTTTCCATCCCGAGCAGGGCGCCGATCATGGCGGTGGCCAACCCATGCTGGCCCGCGCCGGTTTCGGCGATCAGCTTGCTCTTGCCCATGTGCTTGGCGAGCAGGCCCTGGCCGAGCGTGTTGTTGACCTTGTGCGCGCCGCCGTGGAGCAGATCCTCGCGCTTGAGGTAGACCTGGAATCCCACGTGCTCGCTGAATCGCTTCGCATGGTACAGCGGGGTAGGGCGGCCGGCGTAGTGCGCCGACAGGTCGGCCAGCTCCGCCACGAACGCCGGATCGTCACGAAATCGATCGAACGCCTCCTCCAGTTCCTCCAGCACCGGGATGAGCACCTCGGGGACGTAGTAGCCGCCGTAGTCGCCGTATCTGCCTCTGTGTTTCATGTCGAATGTCCTTTCAAACACAGGTCCCATTGGACCTACAGGACCTATGGTCACGCTCTCAAGTGTCGGATATTGTCGAAGAGCCGCTTCATCTTCTGGTGGTCTTTCTTGCCGGGCGAAGCCTCGACACCGCTGCACACGTCGATCCCATAGACCCCGAGTTCGACGGCCGCGACCGCGTTGTCCGGATTGATCCCACCGGCCAGGAAGATGCGCTTGCCGATGTGGCCGATGATGTTCCAGTCGAAGGTCAGGCCGGTGCCGCCGTACTTGCTCGGGTCGTACGCATCGAGCACGATGGCGTCCGTGAAGAAATTGTCCGCCTGTTGAATGTCGCCGGCATTTTTGACGCGGATCGCCTTCATCGTCTTGGGGCTGTCGTAGGCCAGCCAGCGACAGAATTCGGCGTTCTCGTCCCCATGCAACTGGATCCAGTCGAGCTGGCATTGGCTGGCGATCTCCCGCGTCTCTTCGAGGGAACTGTTGACGAACACGCCGGCGAGGTCCACGAAGGCGGGCAGCTTGTTGATGATCTTCGTCGCCGCTTCCGGCTGGATATACCGCGGGCTTTTCAAGTAGAAGTTGAACCCGATCAGGTCGGCGCCCATTTCCAGGGCCGCCACAGCATCATCGTAGTTCGTAATTCCGCAAATCTTGACCTTAGGTATCAGCATGACAGTGATCCGAAATACAGAGAAAATTCACCCTTTGTTGGAGACCTCGATCAGTGTTTCGAGACAGTTCATGGCCTTCCCGTCGTCGATCGAATACTCCGCCAGCGGGATGGCCTGTTGAAAGTCGTTCACCAGTCCGGCCACGATGATCGCGGCGGCCGCGTTCAGGACAACGATATCGCGGCGAGGCCCCTGTTCCTTGCCGCTGAGGATATGGCGGATCAGAGCGGCATTGGTGATGGCGTCACCGCTGCCAAGCTGGTCGATGGACGCGCCGGCGAAACCGAATTCGGACGGGTCGAGCTCTAAGGATTCGATGCGCCCATCACGCAGCTCGATGACCTTCGTCTTGCCCAACAGGCTGATCTCGTCCATGCCCTGGCCGTGGACGACCATTGCCCGTTTGGCGCCCAGCAGCCGGAGCGTTTCGGCGATGCGGTCCAGCAGCTCGACGTCGGAGACGCCCATCACCTGGGCGGTCGCGCGGGCGGGATTGGCCAGAGGCCCTAAGATGTTGAACGCGGTCCGAAAGTCCAGGCTCTTGCGGATCGGCTGGACAAAACGCATCGCCGGATGGAACTTCGGCGCGAACATGAACCCGATGTGGGCCCGTCGAATGCACTCGGCGACGACGTCCGGGCCAGGGTCGATCTTGACACCCAACTCGTCGAGCACGTCGGCGGAGCCGCACCGGCTGGTAATGCCGCGGTTGCCATGCTTGGCGACGTAGACGCCGGCGCCGGCTGCGACCAGAGCGGCGGCGGTCGAGATGTTGAATGTCTTGATCACCGCGCCGCCCGTGCCACAGGTGTCAACGAGGTTGTCGATTTCCACGTTGACGGGCACCGCATGATCGCGAAGCGACTGTGCCAGGCCCGCCATCTCCGCCGATGTCGCCCGCTTCATCCGCATCATGGCCAGGAATGCCGCGATCTGCACCTCCGTGACTTCGCCCTCGAAGATCCGGTCTTGCAGGGCCTTGGCCTGCTCGAACGTCAGGTCGTTTCCGTTCAGGATGATCTCCAGGTACTCGGTGATTGTCGCCATGGCTTAGCTCCCTACCGTTTGTCTCTTCTGGGCCGCGATGCGCAGGATGTTCTGGATGATCTTGCCCCCGGCGGGGGTCAGGATGCTCTCGGGATGGAACTGGACGCCGTAGATGGGCAACTCCTTGTGCTGGACGCCCATGACGACGCCCTCGAATTCTGCGGTTTTCTCCAGGCAGTCGGGCAATCGCTGGGCCATCAGGCTGTGGTACCGCCCGGCCTGGAGCGGGTTCTCGATGCCTGCGAACAGCCCTTTCTCGTTGTGGCTGACGCGCGAGGGCTTGCCGTGCATCGGCTCCGGGGCGTGGCCGATCGTGCCGCCGAAGTGCTGCACGATGATCTGGTGCCCCAGGCAGACGCCGAAGATGGGCAGCTTGTCCTGGAAATACGCCACCGCTTCGAGCGACACGCCAGCAGTGTCCGGGTTGCCCGGTCCCGGCGAGAGCACCAGTAGATCGGGATCGAGCTGGGCACAGACCGCAATCAGATCGTCGAGGCTCGTGTCGGCGCGGTACACGCGGGTCGCGCAGCCCCGCTTGCCGAAATCGTCCACGAGGTTGTACGTGAACGAGTCGAAGTTGTCGATGAACAGGACTCTGGTGTCGTTCGTTTGCATGGTTTCGTCCTTCACGCGGTGCTTTCGGTGTCACCTTGCGATCACTGTCCTCGAATGGCGCGGATGCAGGAGCGGGCCTTGTGCTCGGTCTCTTCGAATTCGGTCTTGGGCACACTGTCGTGCACGATCCCGGCGCCGGCGCGGATGTAGGCGGTGTGGTCGCGAACCTGGAGGCTGCGGATCGTGATGCAACTGTCGAACTGACCGTCCACCGTCAGGTACATGACGGCGCCGCCGTAGTAGCCCCGCTTGTTCTTTTCGAGCCGGCGGATGATCTTCATCGCCTCGATCTTCGGCGCGCCGGTGAGCGTTCCCATATTCATCGTCGCCAGGTAGGCGCTTAGCGCATCGAGGTCGGGCCGGAGCGTGCCTTTGACGTTGCTGACCAGGTGCTGGACAGATTCGTATTTCTCCACGGTCAGCAGCTCATTGACGACCCGGCTGCCCGGATCGGCCACGCGGGCGATGTCGTTCCTCGCCAGGTCCACCAGCATCATATGCTCAGCCAGTTCCTTGCGGTCCAGCTTCAGCTCCGCCTCGTATCGGAAGTCGGTGTCGGGGTCGATCTCGCCGTCGATGCGTCCTCGCGGCTTGGTGCCCGCGATGGGCCGGATTTCGACATGGCGTGGACCGGTCCCGCTGACACGGAGGTTCAACTCGGGGCTGGAGCCCATCAGCACCGCGCTGGGCATGTTCAGATAGAACATGTACGGCGACGGGTTCAGCTTGCGCAACCGCTTGTAAACGTCCAGCGGCTCGTCCGGACACGGTTCGGTGATCGTCCGGCTCAGAACGACCTGAAAGATGTCCCCGTCGACAATGTGCTGCTTGGCGGCGCGGACCATGTTCTCGTATTCGCTCTGGCCTGTATCGCTTGACGCGGCCAGCAGGGGGCCGTCGTATCGCCTGCCCTTGGGCGGCTCGAACCGCGCCATGTTGAAGTAGTAATCGAAGGTGTCCTGCGCCTCGGCGACGACCGCCTCGCGGTTGCCGTTGGTGACCATGCAATTGACCACGACATACCCCTGGTTGTGCTCGTGGTCCATCAGGAAGATGTTGTCGGCGAAAAAAAGCTCGTAGTCGGGATTGCCCAGGACGTCCTGCTCGCTGGCCGGCAGCTTCTCGAACTGGTCCACGAAGTCATAGCTGAGGGCCCCGAGCAGGCCGCAGGTG
>Ga0123330_1003777_pt1 | contig 12228 bp, 8 predicted proteins | sample BioC13SIPDNA_2_FD_89704 | JGI IMG/M metagenome (GOLD analysis project Ga0123330, IMG submission 89704) | Anaerobic biogas reactor microbial communites from Washington, USA - Biogas_R2_A C13 SIP DNA | ecosystem: Engineered > Bioreactor > Anaerobic > Unclassified | place: Washington, USA... | reverse complement strand
TCCCAATTTCTTTTGCAGCAAAAATCAGCGAACCAGCGAAAGCAACCGTGGTAAGAAATATGAACGCTATTATGCGTATACATTTTGTACGGTGAACTGACATGACTGAACTTTCTTTTTATGCCTGGTTTCCTAATCATATTCTCTGCCATTGACATTATATTACACAATGTCAAAAAGGTGTGCTTCAGGGAGGCGATATCTCTTGAAAACTGAAAATATTTTCAGTATACTCTAGGCATGACCTTTCCGCTCGAAGTACATAGCTGTTATTCCATGCTCACGGGCACAGCATGGCCGCGGCAACTGGTTGCGCGCGCCGTGGAATACGGCATGCGCGCGCTGGCCCTGACGGATACGGGCGGGTTGTACGGGGCGCTACCTTTTTATACGGCCGCGCGGGACGCGGGCGTGAAACCCATCCTTGGTGCACGGTTGGGGCCGTGGCTCGTGCTGGCGCGGGACCGGGAGGGTTATGCCCATCTTTGTGCGCTGATCACGGCGGTGCGCCTGGGCGAGGCGGATGCCGCGCGTCTGGACGATTGGCCTTTCGATTTTGGCCCGGAACACCTTTTTCTGATCAGCGATGACTTGTCGACGCTGCGGTGCCTGGCGGCGAAGGGCTTCGCACCACTGGCGGCCGTCACCCATTATGGCGGCGTCGCGTCGCGGCGGCGCGCCGAGGGGGTGTTGCACGCGGCAAAACAACTGGGCATCAAGCCTGTGGCATCGCGGCCGGTCTATTTTCTGAACCGGGAAGATTACCGCTTGCACCGGGTGCTGGCCGCGATTCGGGAGAATACGACGGAAGGATCCCTGTCGCCGGAGGCCGTGGTTTCTCCGGAGGCGTGGTTCTGCCCGCCGGAGCACATCGAGCGGGCCTACGGGGCCTGGCCGGAAACGCTGGACACGCTTGCCTGGGTCGAAGAGGAATGCAATCTGGAACTTTCTCTGGGCAGGCCGCTATTCCCGGATTTCCCCCTGCCCGGTGGAGAGACCGCGTTTTCGTGGCTGTGGAAACAGGCTTTTGAAGGACTGCGCCGCCGGTATCATCCCCTGACGCCAAAGATTCTCGACCGTGCCCATCATGAGCTGGACGTAATTTCCGAACTGGGCTTCGCGCCCTATTTCCTGATCGTCTCGGATATCGTCCGTTTCGCGAAAAGCCGGGACATTCCGGCGGTGGGCCGGGGTTCGGCGGCCAACAGCCTCATCGCCTACGCGCTGGGCATTACCCGGGCGGACCCGTTCCGGCACAAGCTCTATTTCGAGCGCTTCTTGAACCGTTCCCGGCGGGACTGCCCCGATATCGATCTTGACCTGTGCTGGCGCGGCCGCGACCAGGTGCTCGATTATGTCTACGAACGCTACGGCGCCGACCGGGTCGCCATGATCTGCACGATTAATACGTTTCAGGCGCGGGCCGCAGTGCGCGAGACGGCGAAAGCGCTCGGGTTCACCGAACGGGAAATCGGGAACGTCACCCGGGTCATCCCCCATTACGGCGCCGGGGACCTGCGTCTGCTGGTGCGGTCGCTGCCGGAATGTAACCGCCTTGATCTTGAAGCGGAACCGCTCAAGAGCGTTCTGGACCTCGGTCAATCTGTTGCCGGGCTGCCGCGCCACCTGGCCACCCATGCCTGCGGCACGGTGATCGCCCCCGAACCGCTCACGCGCTATGTGCCCCTGGAACGGGCCGCCCGGGGCATTATCATCACCCAGTTCGACAAAGACCCTATCGAGCAACTCGGCCTGGTCAAGATGGACCTGCTGGGCCACCGCGCTCTGAGCGCCATCCATGACACGGTTGCCGCCATCCGTTCCGGACGCGATCCGGACTTCGATATCGAGGCCATTCCTGACCCGGATCCCGCTTCGGCGGTGCTGCTCCGTGCGGGCGATACCATCGGGTGCTTCCAGATCGAGTCGCCTGCCATGCGCGGCCTGCTGCGCAAGCTGCGGGCCGAGACCTGCAACGCGGTCATTCAGGCCGTGGCGCTCGTGCGGCCGGGCGCGTCGGGCAGCGGCATGAAACAGCATTTTATCGACCGCCGCCACGGCCACGAGGCGATCACATACCCGCACCCTTCCATGGAACAGGCCCTGGGCGACACCTATGGCGTCATGATCTACCAGGAGGACGTGCTCAAGGTGGCTCATGCCGTGGCGGGCATGACCCTGGAGGAGGCCGATACGCTGCGCCGCGCCATGAGCAAAAAACGCGGTCCCCGCGAAATGGCGCGGTCCATGAAGCGCTTTCTGGAAGGCGCCGCCGCCCGGGGCGTGCCGGAGGACAGCGCGCGGGAAATCTGGGAACTCATTGCCAACTTCGCCTCCTACGCCTACTGCAAGGCCCACGCCGCCACGTACGGAGAACTGGCCTGCCAGTGCGTCTGGCTCAAGGCCCATTATCCGGCCGAGTTCTTTACGGCGGTCCTCGCCAACGGCGGCGGGTTCTACGCGCCGCAGGTCTACGTGAGCGAGGCGCGGCGCCGTGGCGTGCCCGTGCTGCCGCCGGATGTGAACCGGAGCGCGCTGAATTACACCCAGGAGGGGGATGCCTTGCGTGCCGGTTTCGCGCAGATTGCCGACCTGTCGGAAAAGACCTCGCAGGCTTTGCTGGAAGCGCGCGGGGCCGGGCCTTTCCAGGACATGACCGATCTGCTGGAACGGGTGCGCGTCAGCTTCGCCGACGGCGAAGCCCTGTGCCAGGCGGGTGTATTGGATAGCCTGCCCGCCGCGCCGGGCGCGCTGCCGCTCACGCGGCCCATGCAACTGTGGCGTCTGCGGAATGTGCCGTCAGGCGCCATGCGCCTGTTTGTCGCCGAAGATGCCCCGCCGGATCTGCCGGTGCTCCCCGATGTTACACCGCGCCTGCGCGCCGACTTCGAACAAAACCGCCTGGGCCAGCCCCTGTCCAGCGCCATGCTGCGCCGTCATGCGGCCGCGTGCTGGGAAAAGCCCCTGATCGCCAGTTGCGACCTGCCATGCTACGAGGGACGGGAGGTTACCGCTGTCGGCACCATTATCGCCGAGCGGCGCCTGCCGCTGCACAACGGGCACGGGATGATGAAATTTCTTACGGTGGAGGATGCCTGGGGCGTATTCGAGGCGGTCCTGTTTTCAGAGGCCTACCAGCGCTTCGGCCACCTGACGGAACCGGGCGGCACGCGCCTCTATATCGGCGTTGTGCGCAGCGAGCACGGCGATACAGCCCTGGTCGTGGAGCGCATCACCCGGGCGGAATAGGGCATTGCGATCCGTCGGATCGGTCAGATCGGTCTGATCAGAGAGGGGCACATCCGCTTCTCAGTGCGTCTCGGAAGTTGGCGCTGGCATTTCGGCGGCCGGGGCTGTCCCGGAAATCGGGGGCCGCATGGGCGGTTTCTTCGAGGCGCCCAGGGCCATGAGCGCGCCGCCCATCACCAGGACGACTATCAGGGATACGATAACCGCCTTTAGGTGTTTCTTGAAATAACAGAGAAATGCTTGCCAGTTGCGAAGCAGGTGCAGCAGGACGGCCAGGGCGAAAACGGGGCCCATCCATTCATGCATGAATTTCATGCCAGGCACATAATGATGCGCCTCAAACAACATCGCCACGCCAGTGCCGCCGACCAAGAGGAAACTTGCGGTTGTCAACGGGGTGAGCCACGACTTCTTCAGCAATTTATCCCACATTAGATTTCTCCTTGTATCAGGGTTTCAATATCAATACCCCTGATCCTTCTAAGCATTTTTCATGCCCGGTTCAGAACGCGCGTATTGTCGCGTATTATAGGGGAATGAGCCGCACTGTGGGAATTTTTTGCGCAGCGTTGCTTCCCGTGCGCGCATTTATTCCGCAGGACTTACTGGCGGAACGCAGCAAATCGGGCTTTCCAGCAATTCTTGTTTCTTAACTCCCTGCGCTTTCGTACACGTCCTACTTCCTCACAATCGCCGCGGACCAGTCCTCTGCCAGGCGCAATTCCGTCCAGGTCTTGCCGTCCTCCCGCACTTGCGGCGCATTGAATCCTTCCACTTCGCGGCCGGTATCGTCGAAAACGTGCACCTCATGTTCCGAGGCGTCGTTCCACCCGAATACACCGCTGACCTTGGTGAGAATCCGTTCCTTGCCGATGATGTAGCCGGCATTGATCTCCACCGGCGTGATGGGGTACATGTAGTGCACGAGGTGCGCGTGGGTAGGCCTCACGGTAAGATCATTATACCAATGGTACACACAGCCGAAGTCCAGCGCGGCAAGCATGACCCGGTAGGCGTCGGTTTCCGAGCGTTCCGTCAGGTGGTCGCCCAGCGCGATGGGTGAGTGCAGGTGCGCCTGCACGCAGTGGGTGATGCTGCCCGTTTCGACAAAACAGGGAAACTTCAGGGCGGCCATGGCGCGGGTGAAGGGGGGGCCGTTGCCGATGAGCGGCCCGCGCGCCAGGATTTTTCGGGCCAGTTCCAGCCGCCACGGTTCGGACAGCAGCGTAACCGAGGACTTGAGCCGGGACACGGTCATGGATTTCGGGTCAATGTCTCCGGTATAACCATCCCAGGGTTCGTTATAGGTGTACGTAAAGCGGCTGTATTCATGCTCGTCCCAGTACACGCCGTCGGCGCCGATCTTGTCCAGGATGACGTTCACGTTTTTGGCAATCTGGGGTCCATAACTGTTTTCCGCCGTGGGCACGTATATCCGGTCATAAGGCTCGCCATAACAGGCCTGCGTGCCGTCGTGCTGCAGCAGCCGCGCGTCGGCGTAGTGTTCGGGGCCCTCGTCGGTGACATCGATGAAACAGTGGAAATACACCATTGTCTTGATGCCGGGAACCAGGTTTTTCCACCGGGCGAAAGAATTGATGTAATTGTCATGGGCGACCTCCTGGAAAGAGGTGCCGTGGGCGTAGCGGCCGTCCTTGTAATACCCGAGGGAGGAGCACACGTAGTAGGCGGATTTAAAACGCAGGAAGTCGGCGATCTCCGCGTCCGTCCACACGTCGGTCAGGTGACCGGCCCGCAGAAACACGAAGGCCCCTTCTATGGTGAAGTTGGCGTCATACAGGCGCCGGGAAGCATTAATAAACGTCCAGTAGTCCGGCTTCCCTGCGGGGATGATGGCCCACTCGGCCGTATAGGTGGCGCCGGGCCGCAACACCAGGTTATTGTCGGCAAGGCTGACCAAGCCCGCATCGCCCTGGTTCACCACATGCACCCGGGCGATATCATCCAGCGGTAACAGGCCAATACCTGCCGCGGCCGTGGTGGCGAAGGTCGTCGGGTTGGCCGGGCTGGTGCTGTGCCCCGTCTTGTCCGCCCGTTCCAGGCCGCCCAGCCACAACTGTTCCATGCGTTCGCCCAGCGTGATCTCGTTGCGGCGCATCAGGGCCAAAGGTTCCTCCGTCAAATTGGTGAAGGTGTCCCGCACGATCACGGCTTCGGCAGTGGTTTCCAGGCTGCGTTCCCGTTTGAACCAGGCATTATCGCCCGTTACCCATCCAGGCGCGGGCGTGGAAAAGCGACTTTCCACTAAAAAGGCCTCGTCCTCGACCCTCACTTCAATCGTGCTGTCGTTTACAGGCCTCGCTTCATAGGAAACGCCAGGCGCCAGTGTGGGCGCGATGCGTGACAGTGGACCTTCCGGCGGCCCTGATTTCTTCCGTGGCGGTGGGGGCGGCAGCATAAAGCGTACTTGTCCGTCCGCCAGTATGAGTGTGTGGGCAATGGATGGTTCCGTCTGTTCGAGTTCCACCGTGTTCGCGCCTGCCTTGACCATATCCGTCACATCGAGTTCGATCAGGCAGACCTGTATGGGATCCGCCGGCCCGTAATGGGGATGCGTATCGGGACTGGTGAAATCGGGGCTGTAATACACCGCCAGCCGCTCACCCGCCGCCATGGAATACAAGTCGCCGCCGCGCGCCTTGAGTCGTTGCGGCCGGTTGCGCATCCTTTCTCCGCCGGCCGGGACATCGTTCACGCGTACCCGCAGCACGGGCGCGTGACCCGCCACCTGCTTGGAATCCTGACGCGCATACAGGGACAGCACAGCTCGTAATCCTTCAGGGCAGGGTGGTATCTCGAACGTGAAGGATTGTTTTTCGCCCGGAGGAATCTGCTCTTCCGTGAAGAGTTGGGCCAGGGGTGGCGCGTCGTTTAATGTGCCGTCGGCGCCGGTCAACAGGACCGTTGGTATGGCGGTATTTTCGGGGAGTGGACCATTTGTCAGCGACACGGACAGGCGGAACACCTGTCCTGCCCGGGCTTCGAGTCCGCCCAGGGTCGCCCAGGGGATGGAAGTTTCAAGGGCCCAGGCCTGCTCGCCCCTTTCGGCGGCGGCATGAATGTCCGTGGTGACGGCGCCTTCAGGCAGGATCGTCGTTATAGACGGCGGCGTTGCAGCCGGATCGAAACGCAGTAGGTGAGTTCCGTTTTCAAGACCGTTGTCCACGGCGAGAAATACTGGTTGCGGCCTATCGGCCTTCGATTCCACGGCAAGGAACAACGCCTCGCCGCGCCACGCGGCACGGGCGGTTGTTTCCGGCGCGCACTCCCAGGCGGAAGACACCGCCTGCCAATCGCCCGTTTTCCCGTCAATGGCGATGGGGGGGTCGGGTTTGTAAGGAATCATCTGGAACGTTGTTTCAGCCCTGGTGCTGCTCATAAGAACAGGCACCGCAAGTATTAAAAAAGTAAACGAACGTAGATTCATGAAAACTCCCAATCGTCTGTGACACAGGTTTGAAGAGAAATGTGTCTTACACTGGATTATACCCGTTTATACTGGCGGGCAAGGAACTTCTCGCAAAGGTTCTTGAAAAATAACACGCCGCGGCGTTTTGTAGGATAAGGTCGCACTGTGTCGGACCTCGTCGGATTCTGTCAGACCCCGTCGGACCCGGTCAGACCTGCCAGATAAAGTCCTTTCCTCAGCAAAACGCCTGTGAGGCTTTCGAAACCTCACAGGCGTGAAAGACTGCATCTTTTATGTTACTTACACGATCAGCGCTTCATTCGCATGGTCGAAGCGCACCGCCTTCCCTCCGCGCAGGGAAAGGAACGACATGATCAGCGCGGTCTGCACATGGTAGGCAAGTTCCATCGGGCTGCTGGTGTTCGGATCCCCCGCCTTGCTGCAGTCGATGAGTTCCTGGAAGTGGTGTAACAGGTTTTCCTGACGCCCGATGGGGATGTTTTCCGCCTTCGCATCCGAGCCCCGGTTCGGAATGAAGACGATTTCATTATTCTTGACCGTCAGCGTGCCGTCCCAACCCCGGATAACGGGAATGCGCCCGCCGGAACCGCGTTCTTCGGTGGCCTGGTAGTCATTGCCCTGGGTGCCGAGCACGGCAATGGTGAATTTTTCCGGGAAGTCCACGAGCATGTTGAAGGTGTCGGGCACCTCCCGTTCCGTATAGCGGTACATGCCGCCCGTGGCCACGGCGACCGACGGCAGCTTCGCGTTCATCATGTGCATGACCGGTGTCAGAATGTGGGGGAACAGGTCGGTGCAGGGCCCGCCCGCGTAGTCCTCGTACATGCGCCAGCGGAAGAAACGGCTCACGTCGAAATCGCGTTTCGGAGAGTCGCCCAGGAAGGCCTCCCAGTTGAGGTCTGGCCCGGGTTGCGCGTTCGGGTCGTCGATCGGCATGCCCGCCTCGCCCCAGTCGCCTACGCGAAAATAACCGCATTCGGCATGAATCGGCTGCCCGATTTTGCCTTCGCGCACCAGCTGCCCGATTTGTTTCCAGGCGGAGTCGCTCATGCCCTGGGTGCCGCACTGGAAGACCCGTCCGGAGGCGGCCACTTCCTTGGCCAGTTTTTTGGTGAGTTCGAACTGGCGCCAGTGGGTGACCGGTTTCTCACAGTATACGTCCTTGCCGGCCGCGATGGCGTCAAGCGCCTGGTAGCCGTGGATATGATCCGGCGTGGCGATGGTTACCAGGTCCACCGCCGGGTCCGCCAGCAGCTCGCGGTGATCCATATAAGCCTTCGGGACGCCGTAGCGTTCAGCCGCCTTGTTTAACCGGGGCCGGTACACATCGCACACGGCGACAATCTCGATGCTCTTGTCGGCCTCCGCGATGTGTTTTAATGTTTCCAGGTGACTGTTGCCGCGTCCGCCGCAGCCGATGACGGCAACGCCCAATTTGTCATTTGCGGCTAATACATGCCGCTTCGGCATGGCCGCCAGACCTGCCGCCACCGCGCCCGCCAGCACCGTGTGTCCCAGGAAGGCGCGGCGGTTTACTTCGTGATACTTTTCATTCATGACGCATGCTCCTTTGCTTTTCGCGGATGTTTATTGTCCTTGTTTTCCAAAATCTTCTGCCATTGCTCGTAAAGGGCCTGAACCGTCTCGTTGTCAACGATGCCGTCCCACGCCGCCAGCCCGTATTTTGCGGTGAGGGTCTTGCCGGCCTCAAGCGTTATGGGGTTCCTTGAGAGATCAAAGGTGCCCGCCAGGTAGGAGAAAGGCTCCAGCATGGTGAACCACAGCGTGGGGCGGGGGTTCTCCTTCGCGCTGAACATGGCAACCGTCACGGGATGCTCCCCGTCGGCAACGGTGTAGGCGCACCAGGACGCCTGGGCGAGGTGATGGGGGCCGTCGTCAAAGGCGCCGGTTTCATCCTGCGCGAATTGGAACGACCCCACCTTGTCCATGAACACAGGAAAACGCATACCCAGGCCGTGATAGATTTTACCCACCAAGGTGACGCGCTCTTCTCCTTTCGGGCATTTGAGTTCCGACTGCCACGTCAGCAGCCGTGCCGAACCGCCATCTGTAAGGTGGTGCGTCAGCCGTCGTTGCTCAAACAGCATGATTTTCCCGCGCTTGGGACCCTGCCACACGAGTGTTTCCGTGAAGCCGGCCCGTTTCGGGTCAACGGAGACGTTCGCAAAAGTGCGGTGTAACTGCCGCCCCGCTTCCGGGATTTCTTCCCAAAAATTGATATCCCCCAGCATGATGGCGTACATCAGACTGTGGTGGTGCTTGTGGTCTTCGGGGGCATCGCGCAAAACATTCACCCCCTTCGGCGTGAACCAGGACATGGCGTAGGGCTTGAAGGGGACGCTACGGTACTTATACTGCAACACCGGGCTGTTTCCTTCCTGAAGTTCAAGCAACGTGTCGCTCAAGCTGATTTTCAAGGGGGATTCTCCCGGTGCGGCCGCCGCGACCGCGCATCCTAGGACAAGGATGGCCGGCAAAATAACCAGGCGCATGTGTTGTTCTCCTTTTCTTTCCAGCGTTGAATCCAGTACAGGGTGCGTTCCAAATAATAGATCGGCGAGCGGACGCCGTAATCCTCGTACTGATAGCCTTCTATGGTTTTCGGCACGGCAGGTTCAATTTGGGTACCCTCGTGCCACTCGTTGAAGGAAGTGATGGAAACCAGCGGCGCCCCGGACTTCAGAGCGCTTTCAAACATGCGGTCGTAATAAGCGCCGTCTTCACGGGCGCGCGTATTGGCGTTGTTCCACGGGCGGATGCGGGTGTCTATATACCCCGGTCCGACACTGGGAATAAAAATAAGTCCTTTCTCTTTTGCCCAGGCGGCCAGTTGAGGCCAGTTCGACGGTGTGGATCCGTAGGTAAACCTGTCCGTGGCAAAGTAGGTGTAGAAACCGTCGAAGCCGCCCCGCAACATAAACCCCTGTTCATTTTTCTTTACCCACAAGGCAATGGCGGCCACGTCATATTTCGTGCCGCGGATGCTTTGCTTGTCGCCTGACTGAAACAGGCCGGCCCAGTCTTCCGCCGGGGTCAGATAAGAATCATAGAGGTAAATCAGGGGGCGGTTGCCGGATTGGGAACAACGGTACAGGGCGGGATGATCGCCGTAGCAGTCAAGCAGATAGACCAGCGCGGCGCGCGTTGTCTCCGCATTCCGTCCGGGAAAGGGCTCTATATGAAAACAAATCTGAATGCTGTATTCCGGCGCGATTTCAAAAAGCAGCGCCAGGGACTGGTCGGAAATATCGTCTTTGCCCCACCAGGAAGCGGCCAGAACCCCGATGCCCGCATCCTTGATCTGTTTCATCTGGCGCGTCACATCATCCCGGTTCAGGCTGCTGCATAAGCCATCCCCTGGATAATAATTCGCGCCGATGTCCTCCGGCGGCGTATGAGGTGTGCCGGCGCCCTGGCGGGGCAAGGTCGGGTGATCCCAGTGCCGCCACTGGCCGTCCGTTTCCGGATTGCCGTACCACCCGTAATAAAACACATGGGCGTCAGGGCAGGGCATGTCCGCCCGGGCAATAGCAGGAGAAAGAACAACAAGAATACAGAGAACACTTACAGGCAGCCAACGGACCATTCCGGCATTCCTTTCCGCAAGGCTCGGACATGAGGCAATTGGTAACAGGGAATGCCATTATATGAATTTTCAGCGGGTTGTGAAAACATTTTCGTCCGCGCCATAGGTATTTTATAAAGGAGGTGACAATAACAGACGGGAAGGAAGCCAATTCTCATGTATCTCATAGATTTTTTGTGGCGTGGCGGATTGTCCGGGGCGCGCACAAGGAGATCTGGTTTCTATCCGCTTCAGGACAATACCCAGCCCAGAGAGAACAAAAGGCTGTAAAGCAGCAGCACTTTGCCTGTGCGGGCGAGACAGTCGTTCAAGGTTACTCCGTTGGTTTCTGTTATCACCACCCGGACGCAATAGCCGACGGGAGCCGCGGCAAGTATCGCGACACAGACAAGTATATGGCCACTGTGGACGGCTGCAGCCACGGGAAGGATAATCACCGCAATGATTATGCACAAGCTATATTGCAACCGGGCGTACCAGGGACCGAAACGCACGGCGAGCGTTTTTTTACCTGACAGACGGTCTTGATTCACATCGCGCAGGTTATTCACGGTAAGAATGGCCACGGATAGCAGGCCGGGACCCAGTCCGATCCAAACGGGCGTCCAGGGCAAGTGCAGAGCCTGCACATAATAGGTTCCCGCGACGGCCACGGGCCCGAAGAAGATCAGGACGAACAGGTCCGCAGCACCGATGTAGCCCAGCGGATAGGGGCCGGCAGTATACAGCACGGCAAAGAGCATGGACAGCAGGCCAACCACGAGAATGGGCCATCCGCCCCGGTAGACCAGGTAGAGCCCGGACAATGAGGCGAGCCCCAGTACGGTAACCATAGCCCGTTTCATCTGCGCGGGCTTGACCAGCCCCGCCTGGGTGGCGCGCACGGGGCCCAGCCGTTCCCCGGCATCCGCACCTTTGAGGTAATCATAATAGTCGTTGGCGTAATTCGCCGCAATCTGGATCAGGATAGCCCCCATCAGCGCGCACAACGCCGCCGGGAAATGCAAGGCGCCGGCATCCCAAGCCAGGGCGATACCCAAAATAACAGGCGATATCGCGGCAGGAAGCGTTTTTGGACGCGCCGCGTTCAGCCATACGCCTATGGAGGAATCGGACATGGGAACCTTTCGATGCTATTGTGCTGGTGGCCGGGCAAAGTCCCGAGTTCTAAAGCAGTTTGACTGACGCAGATTTGAACTCTGAAAACGTGAGCGACCACAGCAGGCTTTTCCTGACAAAGGGCGTTGATTACGTACGGCCTGCGTCGTGAGGCGTGATTATATACGGCACCACCCGGCTGCAGCCAAACGGCAAGCCTGGCTGTGTTACACCAGCCATGTTGTCATCGGTTGGCGGACAAGTGTATACAGGGTTGCGGATCCATTCGTATGAATGGTAATTAACATATTACCTATGGGTTCCAATCCACCTGGCCTACTGTTTGAGTTCGCAGGAGGTCGGCGGGCGGGGTGGCAGGGCGTCCAGAACCGGCCGGAGTGCTTCGGGAATTTCAACACCATACTTTTCATAGTAGCGCTGCACCTGCCAGAGGACTTCATTTGCCCGTTGTGGATTTCGAATGATGCTGGGTATGCTTGCCGCCCATTCAGGGAGTTTCTCCTCCAACGTTATCATGAGTTCTTCCCCTTTGCCGCTCTTCAGGTGTGAAAGCACATTGACCTGGTCCACCGCCATAATCGCATGCTGGGACTCCAGAAAATGGTTATAATGCCGGGTGAGCATCAGGTACGTCGATGTTGCGCCTGCAGCAACGCCAACAACAAGACACGCCAAGGAAATTATGTAGATCTTCATCTTTTCAAGGTCCTTTTGTTTTGTCCATTTTAGGAGCAAGCACGCGAGATCCATACTATCAGAAAACTTGCCCCGGACACATCTATCAAACGGTTGAATTCAAATT
>Ga0123330_1003773_pt1 | contig 12242 bp, 10 predicted proteins | sample BioC13SIPDNA_2_FD_89704 | JGI IMG/M metagenome (GOLD analysis project Ga0123330, IMG submission 89704) | Anaerobic biogas reactor microbial communites from Washington, USA - Biogas_R2_A C13 SIP DNA | ecosystem: Engineered > Bioreactor > Anaerobic > Unclassified | place: Washington, USA... | reverse complement strand
TGTGGCCGGGGAAAGCAGGTGGGGGAATCGGGGGACATGTTTGAATGGCGCTACTTTTAGCCCGCAAAGAAGGGACACCGAAAGAGCCAATAACAATAAAGGGCCTCGATCCTTTGTTAGTCATGGCTATTTCGTCATCAGTCCCTTTTTGTTCCGTCTTTATGTTTGTTTACGAGTGCCATAGGCATTTCCGCAAACTTTTCGCTGCCATGAACAGGAACAGGGGTGAGAACCTTTGGTGTATCGTGTGCGTAGGTGGCCCCAGCGCCCCCGTAATGGTGGTATTTTGACAATAGACGCTTTTGTAAAACCCCGCGCCGCTGTGGTACATTTATACCGCATTTTGATGCGATTCATGGATCAAAAACGCCTGACACCCTATACGCGGCCGGAGATGGGTTATTTTTCTTTTTTTGAAACGCCGGCCGTCTTTTTCCCGCAGGCAATAAGGATAAAAAATGACGCAAGAGAAAAAACCATTGACATACAGTGACGCCGGCGTTGATATTGACGCCGCGACCACAGCGTTGTCCGGGATCAAGGACCTGGTGCGGCGCACCTATACGGAACACGTTTTGCGCGACATCGGCACTTTCGGCGCCATGTTCCAGCTGGACCTGCAGAATTACAGCGAGCCCGTGCTGGTTTCCAGCGTGGACGGGGTGGGCACGAAGCTCAAACTCGCCTTCATGACGGGCAAGCATGACACGGTGGGCGTGGACCTGGTTTCCCATTGCGTGAACGATATTCTTGTTCAGGGCGCGCGGCCCCTGTTTTTCCTGGATTACTTCGCGGTGGGCAAGCTCAAGCCGGAGGTGGTGATCGAGGTGGTCCGCGGCCTTTCCGCCGGATGCCGGTACGCGGGCTGCGCCCTCATCGGCGGAGAGACGGCTGAGATGCCCGACATGTACCGCGAGGATGAATACGACCTTGCCGGGACCATTGTGGGTATTGTGGACCGCTCCAAAATCATAGACGGCAGCGCCATTCGGGAAGGCGACATCATTGTCGGCCTGCCGAGCACCGGGCTGCATACCAACGGCTACAGCCTGGCCCGGAAAATCTGCTTTGAGGTGGCCGGGCTCAATCCCTATGACGCCATGCCGGGCGTCGGCCGGACCGTGGCCGAAGCCCTTATGGAACCCCACGTCAGCTATGCGAAGCTGATGCAGCTGGTGATGCGCGTGGTTGAAGTGCGCGGCATGGCGCACATCACAGGCGGCGGCATTACGGACAACCTGCCACGCATACTCCCCGAGGGACTTACCGCCGAAATCGATTTGAACGCGTGGGCGGCGCCCCCCCTGTTCCGTTTCCTCCAGGAAACAGGGAATGTAGAGGATAAGGAGATGTTGCGGACCTTTAACATGGGTCAGGGCTTCCTGTTCGTCATCCCCGAGGACCAGACCGGGCGCGTCCAGGAAACGATCGGCCTTGCCGGCCAGCAGTGCGCTTTCGTGGGAAAAATCGTGCCCGGCGACGGCAAAGTCCATTACACAGGAAAACTGAATTATGCCGACACATCGAATTGAAGTGGCCATGAAACGGGATCTGCCGGATCCCGCGGGCGAGGCGTTGTGCGCGCGGGTGCAGGAAGATCTGGAAATCCGCGTTGAAAGCGCGCGCGTGATCGATGTCTACACCCTGAACGCGGCGCTCAGCGAGGAGGAACTGGAGCGGGTCCGGGCGGAATTGTTCACCGACCCGATTATCCAGGATTCCGCCGTGGACCGTTCGCTGGCCTTTGATTATGACTGCCTGGTTGAAGTGGGCTTCCTGCCCGGCGTGACGGACAATGTGGGCCGCAGCGCGCTCGAGGGCGTACAGGACACGCTCGGCCGGAACCTCGCCCCGGGCGAGGGGGTATACAAGAGCACGGCCTATGCCCTGTCCGGGGTGGACCGTGAAACGGCATCGCGCGTCGCTTCAGGCCTGCTGGCCAACGAACTCATCGAGCAGTTCGTTGTCAAGACCGAAGCGGAAATGAAAACACTGGACGGCACGCCGCTTTTGGCCCTGCCCGTCGTGACCCAGCAGAGTGATGCCACGGTTGGTGAAATTGCCCTGGATCTTTCCGATGCCGAACTGGTTGCACTGAGTCGCGACCGGATGCTGGCGCTTGACTTGGAGGAAATGCGGGTTATTCGTGACTATTACGCCCGGCCGGAGATGCGGGCATCCCGCGAAAAGGCCGGCCTGCCCGCAGCGCCGACGGACATCGAACTTGAGATTCTCGCCCAGACCTGGTCGGAACACTGCAAGCACAAGATTTTCAATGCGCTTATTGCTTATGAAGATGAAACGGGCCACCGTCAAATCGACAGCCTGTTCAAGACCTATATCAAAGGGGTTACCGATGAAGTGGCCAAGCGGGTGCCCTGGCTGGTCAGCGTTTTCGAAGACAATGCCGGCATCATCCAGTTCGACGGCGCCCATGTGTTCGCGCTAAAAGCGGAAACACACAATAGTCCTTCCGCCCTCGACCCGTACGGCGGGGCCATGACCGGCATCGTCGGGGTGAACCGCGATGTGCTGGGCGCGGGCCTCGGTTTTCAGTGTATCTTCAACACCGATGTGTTCTGCGTGGGCTCGCCTTTTTACACGGGAGAGATTCCACCACGCCTGCAGCACCCGAAACGGGTGCTGCGCGGCGTTCACAGCGGCGTGCGCGACGGCGGCAACCAGAGCGGCATTCCCGACCTGAACGGCGCCATCGTGTTTCACGAGCGTTTCCTCGGTAAACCGCTTGTTTTCTGCGGCACCGGCGGCATCAGCCCGGCGGTGGTGGGCGGCAAGCCCGTTTCCGAGAAGGCGGCCCGGCCCGGCGATGTGATCGTCATGACGGGCGGCCGCATCGGCAAGGACGGCATCCACGGCGCCACATTTTCTTCAGAGGCGCTTCATGAAGGCTCGCCCGCCACGGCGGTGCAGATCGGCGATCCCATCACACAAAAGAAAATGGCCGACTTTCTGCTTGAAGCGCGTGATCTCGGCCTGTACACCTGCATTACCGACGACGGCGCGGGCGGCCTCTCTTCCAGTATCGGCGAGATGGCCCGCAAACCCGGAGGCGCCGCCGTCCATCTCGACAAGGCGCCCCTCAAGTATGCCGGGCTGGCCCCGTGGGAGATTTTCCTTTCCGAGGCGCAAGAGCGCATGACCCTCGCCGTGCCGCCGGACTGCCTGGACGGGTTTATGGACCTGGCCCGCCGCCGCGAGGTGGAGGCTACCGCCCTCGGTGAGTTCACGAACACAGGTAGGCTGGAGTGTTATTTCGAAGGCAGCCTGATCGCCGCGCTCGACATGGATTTCCTGCATGACGGGCTTCCCCGTATGCACCTGGAAGCGCGCCTTGAATCCGTGCAGGCCGCACCGGAGCTGTTGCTGCCCGGGGATGCAAATGATCTGACCAGCGACCTGCTGGCCGTGCTGGGCTCCCTGAACGTATGCAGCAAGGAAAGCTTCGTGCGCATGTATGACCACGAAGTGCTTGGCCAGAGTGTGCTCAAGCAGTTCCAGGGCATCCGCCATGAGGGACCGGGCGATGCGGGCGTGATCAAGCCGGTGTCCGGCAGCGAACGGGGCCTCGCGGTTTCCTGCGGCATCTGCCCGAAATACAGCGACTTGGACGCCTATGCCATGGCCGCCTGCGCGGTGGACGAAGCGGTCCGCAACCTGGTGGCCGTGGGCGCCGGCCTCGGCAACATCGCGGGACTGGATAATTTCTGCTGGCCCGACCCCGTGCAGAGCGCATCGACGCCGGACGGCAGGCACAAACTCGCCCAGCTGGTCCGTTCCTGCGAAGCGCTGTATGACGTGTGCCTCGCCTATGACATCCCCCTGATCAGCGGCAAGGACAGCATGAAGAACGATTACCGCATTGGCGACACGAAGATCAGCATTCCGCCGACCCTCCTGTTTACGGCGGTGGCCATGCTCGAGGACGTGCGCAAGGTGGTCAGCATGGACGTCAAGGGCGCGGGCCACGCCGTCTATGTGCTCGGTGAAACAGGGGACGAAATGGGCGGAAGCGAATACCTCGCCCTGCGCGGCCAGTCCGGCGCGAACGCGCCGCAGGTGAGCCCCCTTTCCGCGCGCGCCCTGTATGAACGCCTGCACCGGGCCGTTAACGCGGGGCTGGTGGCCTCCTGCCATGACGTTTCAGACGGCGGGTTGGGGGTTGCGCTGGCGGAGAGCGCCTTTGCCGGAGGATACGGCATGACCGTCACTCTGTCGCCCCTGGGCGTGGAAAACGGGGTTATCGCGGTGTTCAGCGAATCTCAAAGCCGTTTTGTGGTGACCGTGCGCCCGGAGCATACGGCGGCGTTTGAAGCCACCTTGGACGGCAGCCCGTGGTACCGCGTTGGTGAAACCAGCCTGGAACCGGTGCTGCGCGTGATCTGCGGCGACGGAAAAATGCTTAACGCGGAACTCTCCGTCCTTCGCGACGCATGGAAAAATACGCTTGATTGGTGACAAGGCGATAAGGATGCTTTTACAATGACTGTTAAAGCCGTGGTACTGACCGGGTTCGGCATCAATTGTGACAATGAAACCCACCGGGCCTTCTGCCGGGCGGGCGCGGATGCCTCCCGCGTGCATCTCAATGATTTGATTGAACATCTTGAACTGCTGGACCAGGCGCATATCCTGGCCATTCCCGGCGGCTTCTCTTTCGGCGATCATATCGCGTCGGGCAAGGTGCTGGCCAACCGCCTGCGCCATAAACTGGGCGGGCCGCTGGAGCGTTTCGTGGCCGGGGGTAAGCTGGTCATCGGCATCTGTAACGGATTTCAGGTCATGGTGAAAATGGGCCTGCTTCCGCTGTTTGACGGCGCGTTTACGCAGGAAGTGACCCTCGCCTGGAACAACACCTGCCGCTTTGAGAACCGCTGGGTGCACTTGGGAACAGCGCCGGACACGGCCTGTGTCTGGCTCAAAGATATTGAACAGCTGCCGCTGCCCGTGCGCCATGGTGAAGGGAAGTTCATTGCCCGGGACGGCGCCGTCCTGCAGCGGCTGCTCGACAATCACCAGGTCGCGCTGCGATATATCCGGCCCGACGGGACAGCGGCCGCGGGCGAGTTTCCCTACAATCCCAACGGCGCCGCGGATGACATCGCCGGTATTTGCGATCCGAGCGGGCGTATTTTCGGGTTGATGCCCCATCCCGAAGGCTTCCAGGACCGGGAAAACCATCCGGAATGGACCCGGCTGCCTCTGCAGGCTGAAGGGGCCGGACTGCAAGTGTTCAGGAATGCCGTGGAATTTGCCCGGAAAGAACTGTGATGACAAGGGCATGAATCGCGGCGGCGGTTTCTGCGCGCGGTTCATGATGCAGGCGTGCCATGTCCCATCCACATCGTTTCTTCGCGCCCTATGACGAAATCACTGTCGCCAGGGTTCCGCTCCCCCCGGAGGAGGCCCACCATGCCCTGCGCGTGGCGCGGCTCAAACAGGGTGACCGGGTTTCTGTGATCAATGGCAGGGGGGATGAGATATCGGGGACGCTAATGGCCCCGGGCAGACGCGACGCGTTTGTGGAAGTGCTGGAACGCAGGCACTGTTCGCCGCCCCGTGTCGCCGTGACGCTGGCGCCGGGGGGGCTGCACCAGGACAAGCTGCAACAGGAAATCATTCGGCGCGCCGTTGAAACAGGCGTTTCCCGCGTGTGTTTCTGGCAGGCGGATCATTCACAAAAGAGCATCGCATTCCAGGAGCGCTGGCTCAGAACCGCCGTGGAAAGCTGCAAGCAATGCGGGCGCTTTTACCTTCCCGTAATTGACACGGCGCCCTCACTGGAGGCCTTTCTGGAGCAATATTCCGGCCCGGGTATCATCGGTCTTCCCGAGGCCGATCCCACCGCTCCCGTAACCGTCGAACTAACGGACCGGCTGGCGGTGCTGGTCGGCCCCGAGGGGGATTTCTCGACGCGGGAGAAAGCGATAGCCGCAGACTTCGGCATGGCGCCCGTCAGCCTGGGCGGCTATGTTTACCGCAGTGAAACAGCGGCGGCGTTCCTGATGACCCTTGTCGCCGATCGGCTGGGCGAACTGGGGCCGGCATTGACGGTCACGTCCAAGGTGTGTTCCGGGGAGGGCATGGAATGAAGATTCTTTTTTTGTGCCAATATTTCCCGCCGGAACCGGGCGCGCCTGCGGCACGCACCCACGAACACGCCAAAGAATGGGTCCGTTCCGGCCATGAAGTGACCGTGGTCTGCGGCGTTCCCAACCATCCCGACGGCGAAGTGCCGCTACATTACCGGCACCACTTTTTGTATGAAGAGTCCCTGGACGGCATCCGGGTGTTGCGCTGCTGGTTTCTGACTGCCCCAAACGCCGGCCGGGTGCGGCGCAGTGTCGCCTTTGTCAGCTTCATGGTGGCCGCCTTGTTCTGGGGGGCGGTGAAAGGCGGCAAGGCGGACGTGGTGCTGGCTACGTCTCCCCAACTTCTCTGTGGTTTGGCCGGGTATGTGTTGTCCGTACTTAAACGAAGCCCTTTTGTTTTCGAAGTGCGCGACTTGTGGCCGCAGCAGATTATTGATCTGGGCGTCCTGCGCGACGCGCGCCTGATCTGGCTGCTGCGCCGCCTGGAAGAATTCCTGTATCGCAAGGCGGCGGCCATTGTCACAGTGGCGGAAGCGGCGCGCCGTGAACTTGTCGGCCGGGGCGTCCGGCATGAAAAGATTCACACCATTACCAACGCCATCGCGCTCGATGTGTTTACCCCCCGGGAACGCATGGGCGCCATGCGCTTCCGTTATGGCTGGGGCGACAGGACGCTGGTGATGTATATCGGCACCCACGGCCTTTCGCAGGGCCTGGAAACCGTGCTGGAGGCGGCCCGCCACATTCAGGACCACAGTGACATTCACTTCGTATTTGTGGGTGCCGGGGCGGAACGGGAAAGCCTGATGGAAAAAGCGGAACAAGCGAACCTGACACATATTGAATTCATCCCAAGCCAGCCGCGACAGGATATGCCGGAGTTTTATGCCGCCGCCGATATTTGCCTGGTTCCCCTGAAGCGGCGCGACATATTCCTGACCAATATCCCGAGCAAGATGTTCGAGATCATGGCCTGCGCAAGGCCGATTATTCTGGGCGTGGAAGGACAGGCCTTGGAGGTGCTGGAGCAGGCGGGCGCCGGTGTCGCCGTGCCCCCTGAAGACGCGGGAGCCCTGGCCGAGGCCATTCTTCAACTCGCCGGGGACGCGCAGGCGCGGCAACAGTACGGGGAAAACGGGCGTGCCTACGTGGAAGTGCACTGCAACCGTGCCCGGAAAGCGCAGGAACTTCTTGAAGTACTTATGGGATTACGGAAGTAATTCGCGGTGGCGGGCATTTTTGAATTTCAACCTCCCATTGACTAGTATGTATCCATGACCGACCCGTTACCCACAACGGCGCGGAGTGTGGCCCGCGCTTCCCGGATGCATCCGCTTGCCAAAGTCGCCTTTCTTTGGACGATGCTGGCCGTCCTGTTCGCGGCCTTTAACCTGGTGTATTGGCCCAGATACCAGCGGCAGACCCTCAAACAGCCCGAGTCTTTTATGGCCTATGCCGATACGCTGCCGGAGGAAGAGGCGCGCCGGGTATTGCAGCAGGGCATCAGCCGATTCAATCCCCCGTGGGAAGAACCCTACGCAAGACTGGCCGCGTTGGAGACGCGTACCGGAAATGCGGCAGCGGCGAAATATTATAGAGGCCGCGCTGATTTTTATCGGGCTTTGCATGGAAAGACAACGGCTATTGATATGCTGTCGGCCCTGGCGCTGGCCTTTTCGGAACCTTACGCGAATATCGGCCCGTCAGCCGCTCGGGCGGTGGGCGCGGCTGCCACCTCCTTTTGTGAGGCCATGGGCATGCGGGGGCTGGGGGATCACTGTACGCTGCCGCAGCAAATCGCATTGTTCGACCTGGGTGGCGGGATGATTTCGCCCGACGGCCGCATCGGCGGCGCCGAGGTAAAAGCGCCCCTCCCCTTGCTGGCCTACAGCGGAGGCGGCAGGGATAAACGGCGCGGTGCGCATCTCTTTGTCGGGGACACGGATTACGCTTCAGAGCTACGGGGCATGCATATTGTCCTGCTGGACGGCGATAGGGGCGCCGTGATTCAGGCTGAACGCTTCGACCTCTGGGACAGCACAGAGGAAGCGTCGCGCATGGCGCTCTTTCTGGACAAGGCTCCACAAGGATGCATCGGCCTCTTCGCGGTGTGTGATGAAGGTTCGGCATTTATGACCAATGCGATAGAAGCGGGATTTCTCCACTTCGGCATCGAACAAAGCACCTTCGTGGGCGGGGAGCCCCGGATCCTCGGGCTGCGCTACAGTTTCGCCGCCATAGGCGTGAAGGGCGCTCCCCCGGGAAGCGCGTTGCAGGCCTGGTCACCCGACCGCTTCCAGAAACGACGCGGCCATCCGGTGGTATGCGCCGCATTTCCGGCGGGAGTCGGGCCATGAAAGCGCTGATGTTATATGCCGCCGTCGGCGGCGGCGCGTTCATGGTCGTTGCGGCGCTGGTGCCCCTGTTCCGTTGGCTGGCCCTGCGCCTTGACGTCGTGGACAAACCCGCGAGCGTGCGGAAGGTACATTCCCGTGAGGTGCCCTATCTGGGCGGCCTGCCATTTTTTATCGCCTTCCTCTGCCTGATTTTGGGCCTGGAGTTTTTCGCTCCCCGCTACGCACAACCCGAGTTTTATCCCATGGCCGTATTCGGATTCCTGGTGATGCTGCTGGGGGTGTTTGACGATATCTGCGATCTGTCCAGCAAGATCAAGCTACCGCTGGAACTGCTGCTCTGCGGCGCACTGTACTTTTTTGGCTTCGGAAGCACCATCATCATGCGCCCCTTTGGCGGGGCCTTGTACATCGGCGGTTTCGCCATCGTTATTACCGCCTTGTGGATTGCGGGGGTAATGAATGCGGTGAATTTCTCGGACGGCCTTGACGGGCTCGCCGCGGGGCTGGTATGCATTTGCTCCCTGTCCATATTCGCCGTCGCCTTTCAGGGGAATCGCGTTTCCTCCTGCATCCTTATGGCTTTCCTCACCGGCGCCACCTTGGCCTTTCTATGTTACAACTTCCACCCCGCCTCCGTGTTCATGGGCGACGCGGGCGCCCTGTTCCTTGGCTTTATCCTCGGCTCCTCCACACTGATAGAACAGCAGAAGGGCGTGGCCGTTATCGCGCTGACCATTCCCATGATGGTGATGGCGGTGCCCCTGGCGGACACAGCGCTCAGTTTTCTCCGACGCCTGCGGCGCGCGTCCGAAGGTGGTTTCTTCGAAGCGGACCGCAATCACCTGCATCACCGGTTGCTCGCGCTGGGATTGAGCCAGCGGCAGGCGGTCCTGTCCTTGTATTATATTTCCGCGTGTATGGGGCTGCTGGCCTTTATCCTTTCGGGCGTATCCAGCATCTACCGCTTTTTCATCCTGGCACTCGCGGCGGGAATCATCCTCTTCGGCGTCCTGGTGCTTCAGTACCTGGAATCCGTTGCGCGGCGCGGACGGGAGTGAAGGTAAGCGCTCTTTTCACAAAATCCCCGGCCTGGGAAAAGTAACAGCGGGGATCGCGCCATGACACGCCCCGCCGGACTCAAGTTTCAAACAGGCCTACTTCCGGCACATATGCATCACCGCGAGGCCGGCCACCGCCATGCCTACCAGGAACAGGTCGCCTAGTGTGCGTTCTTGTTCTCCGCAGCAACCGCATCCTTCACAGGAAACGGGACAGGGCGGCGTGTTCCCGCAATCTTTGACAACGACTTCGCCAGCGCCGTCCGCATAAGCGGGCAGCATGACGGCCGTGACCGCCAGCACAAGCATTACCGCGAACAAGCATTTCCAGGTTTTCATAAGGCAATCTCCTTTCTTTCCGGTATCATCGGAGTGACGGAATACCGGGACCGATTTGCCACACCTTACTACATTTCGCTATCAGGACGGCTTGCGCGGAATCTGGCGCATAAATAACAGACAATCTCATCAGTGATAGTACCGTTAAGTGCGCGTTTCTGTTACAAAATCGGAGGAAATCCTGAAGTTGCGGAACCGGGCATAGCCGCTCCTTCCGGGGACTTCGTCGACAAGATGACCGTATTGACAAGCCGACTCCTTATTCGTCAGTTTGGTCAATAAGGTTAATCCGGGCAGGTATTTTCCGACGCGTGCCGCAGGATGGCCGTACGGAAGATGTTTTTTAAGCGCTCAAGCATGTACAATTAGAGAGTGTATTTGGAAGCGAACTCTAAGACTGTTTGTTGACCGGCTGCGGTAACAACCCATAAGGAATAGCACCAATGAAAACAACCCTCTTTACAGGTTTCCTGGCGCTTGGTTTCGGCATGATTGCGGCGAGCGCGTCGGGAGGAGCGCCGGTAGGCGTCATTACGGACGGTTCTTCGGACTTCTGGAAGGGCATGCAGGAAGCAGCCCTGGCCCAAGCGGCGGAACTGGGTCTTGACCTTGATTTCCAGACGCCTGCGCCGGCCACCGTGGAGCAGCAGCAGATGCTTGCAAACCAGATGGCGGCAAAAGGGATGAAGGCGCTGGCGATATGCCCTTTAAAGCCCGCGGAACAGGCTGCATTCTTGAAAGAATTATCGGGTAAGACGGTGTTGCTGACCCTGCTTGTTGACGCGCCTGATTCCGGCAGGCGCGCGTTTCTTGGCCGGGACGAAAAACAGGTCGGCCGGCTACTGGGTGAAATCATGAAGCAATCCGTTCCCGAGGGTTGCAAAGTAATGCCCTTCTGCAAGGATCCGGCCGAAGCGGAAACGAAACAGCGCCTGGCCGGATTGAATGAAACGGCGGGAGAATTGTTTTTTATGGAGGCGCCTAAATCAGACCAGGGCGACAAGATGCTGTCCATAGCGCATATCGAGGACACGCTGACGAAACGCCCGGAGATCGCCGCGCTCATTGGGTTGGAGCAGTATCATGCCGGTTTGATGATGCGTTCCGTTGTGGAAAAAGGCCGGGCGCGCATGGTGCGCGTCATTGGCACGGGCGTGGGCGCGGGATTGCTCAAGGGCCTTCAGGAAGGCATTGTGCACGGTCTGGTCGTTGATGACGCGCAGGGCGCCGCGAAAGTTGTCGTGGGCGCTTTGAAAGCGCTGGCGGAGGGGGATGCCGCCTACGCAATACCGGAAGACGGCCATATCGTAACGCCTTCTATTATGCTTAACACGGAAAAGACACTTAGCACACAGGAAACAATGGATGCACTCAAAGTACAGGTACCATGGATATCTGAAGCAACTGTCGGGAAGCCCTGACCCGGAACAGCTCAAACATATCAACCAGGTTGTTTTTTCCGCTGACAGCATCGAACATTGGAAATGTACGGATGACCCGACGGAAAAAGAATGGTTGAATGTGCCGGTCCGGGTCAACCGGATTGAAGAGGGCGTCGCGTTGCGGGGCCATTTCGAAGACATCCGCCGCATCGACAATCTTGATCACAAGCAACCCCGGTTTTGGGCCCCTCTTTCGATTGCATCGGAAGAAGACCCCCGGTTTCCGCTGGACTGCCTCCAGCATCCTTTGGTGGAGATCACTTACCGATGCGCCACGTCACATGCCGGACCCGCCTGCCAGTGGAGCTATCCGGGCGGTGCGCACCTGGTTCACCTGGAACCTTCACGAGATTGGGTCACGGCGTGCGTACCAATGCAGCACAGAGGTTTCCCCAAGTCCATCTCGCGCTTTACCCTGCGCCTCTACGGATCCTGGCGCAGCACCGAAATTCTGGAAATCGCCGAAGTGCGGTTCCGTGCGCTTTTGCCCGAAGAGGCCGACGCGCTTACCTCGCTTTATGCGGAACTGGAGAACACCTCCGCTCCGCCGCGGTATCCGCTGCTGGAAGAGTTTCTTCCCTTCGGGGTGTACATGAATGGCGCCGTGGTGGAGCAGCTTGCCGACTTGATGGATATTTCCTATTTTGATTACCTGCGGCTCGCTTTTGAAGATATTGTCCGGCATCACCACAATTGTGTCGTCATGGAGGGAATGCAGGCATTGGACCTGGAAGACCGCAACGTGCTGGTGGAGCTTGCCGAGAATTTTGGATTACGCCTGGTGCCCACCTTTGAATGGCCGATGGAGGAGTTTGACAAAACGGGGGATGAACTGGTCGACTCTTACATCAAGCCACATGCCGATTCCAACGGCATACTGGCCTGGAATGTGCTGGATGCGCCGTCCGAGCAGCATCTTCAACATTTTATCAAGGC
>Ga0123330_1003765_pt1 | contig 12263 bp, 11 predicted proteins | sample BioC13SIPDNA_2_FD_89704 | JGI IMG/M metagenome (GOLD analysis project Ga0123330, IMG submission 89704) | Anaerobic biogas reactor microbial communites from Washington, USA - Biogas_R2_A C13 SIP DNA | ecosystem: Engineered > Bioreactor > Anaerobic > Unclassified | place: Washington, USA... | reverse complement strand
TGCTGAGTGAAATTAACGGCACCCAGGGCACCCTGATCATCCGGGACACCTTTGATGACACCACCACCCCCATCCTGCTGGTGAAAGGCGGTAAAACCCAGGAAATCCCCGTGGCGCCCAGCAAGCGCTATGTCAGGGAGGTGGAGGATTTCTCCGCCGCCATCTTGAGCGGCGACCCCGCCCCTCTCAGCCTTGAGGAAACCCGGCGCAACATCGGGGTGATTTTGCGCATTCTGGAGGCGGCAAAATAGCAAAGGCGCTCTTCCCGCCCTGAGGCATCCGCAGGGATGGACAGGTGTCCGGGAGGCTGAGCCTTCATCTATTTGAACCCGTGAAAAAGCGCCGGAAAATCCAGATGAAAAGCGCGGCGCGCAGGCATTTTGCAGATGAGGGGATAAAGGAAATCCGCGTGGAGCAGCCCCTGGGCTTAGGGTCTTAGAGGGCCACGATTCTTCTGACGTTCGCCGGGTCGTCATGGGGCAGCCCGGCGGGCTTTTTTGTGTCCAGGGCATAAAGGGCCGCCATCTCCTCCTCTGAAAGGGCGAAATCAAACAGGGCGATGTTCTCGCGGATGCGCCCCTCGTGGATGGACTTGGGGATGACGGAGATGCCCTGCTGGATAAGAAAGCGCAGGGCCGCCTGGGCAGGGGTTTTGCCGTGCCGGGCGGCGATGGCCTTCAGGGTTTGGTTGTCCAAAAGGTCCGTCTTCCCTTGGGAGAAGGGGCCCCAGGCCATCAGGGCGATGTTGTGCCGGGCCATCAGCTCCCTGGCGTCCAGACGCTGGTGATAGATATGGGTTTCCAGCTGGTTGACGGCCGGGACCACCTCAAAGTGCAGCAGCAGGTCCTGCAGGCGGTCCGGGTAGAAATTGGAAAGGCCGATGGCCCGGGCCAGACCCTCGTGGTGGATTTTTTCCATCACCCGCCAGGCGCCGTACACATCCCCAAAGGGATGATGAATCAGATAGAGATCCACATAATCAAGCCCCAGGCGCTTGAGAGACCCTTCAAAGGCGGGGCGGGTCTTGCTGTCCCCGGCGTGGGTGTGCCAGAGCTTGGTGGTGATAAACAGCTCCTCCCGGGGGATGCCGCTGTCCCGGATGGCCTGGCCCACCGCCTCCTCATTGCCGTAGAACTGGGCGGTGTCTATCAGCCGGTAACCAGACGCGAGCGCCTGGGACACGGCGCGCCTGCAGACCTCCTGGTCTTTGATCAAATAGGTGCCAAAGCCAATCAGGGGCATTTCGGCGCCGGTGTTCAGGGTGATGCTGTGCTGCATGCTGGCCTCCTTTAGATGATTGCTTAATGAGAGTCTACCCACCAGGGAGCGGGTATCATGGTACTGGCGCGGGCCCTCTGCGCCCTGGGGCCTCCGTTTGGAAAAACAAGCCGGAAATGCCTTGACAAGATGGGGGAAGGCGTGGTACATTATCCACAGATTAGCACTCGATGGACGAGAGTGCTAACAACCCGGAAGGCGGGAGAAGGGAGGGCCCATGAACGAGCGCAAACGCCGTATTCTGCAGGCAGTCATCGATGATTACATCCTGACGGCTTTGCCTGTGGGCTCCCGGACCATCTCCCGCAAGTACCTTAAGAACATCTCCAGCGCCACCATCCGAAACGAGATGAGCGACCTGGAGGAGCTGGGCTACCTGATGCAGCCCCATGTGTCGGCGGGCCGGGTGCCCAGCGCCAAGGCCTACCGGCTGTATGTGGATATGCTCATAGAAGAAGGCCTAAGCCCCAGCCAGGAGGACGTGGCGGCCAAGGACTATTACCTAAAGCGCGTCAGCCATCTGGAAAACGTGGTGGCCAGCACCGCGCAGGTGATTTCGGACTTTACCAACTACGCTTCCCTGGTGATGATGCCGGGGCAGGCGGAGCTGCGCATCGCCACCCTGCACCTGGTGCCTGTCAGCCGGGCCATGGCCCTTTTGGTGATCGTCACCGACGGGGGCATCATCCGGGACACCATGGTGCATGTGGCGGAGACCCTGGACGCGGATGCCCTGTATGCCATCAGCCGGATGCTCACGGAGCGTTTTGCGGGGCGCACGCTCAAAGAGGTGCGCAGGAAACTCCGGGAATTTGCAGCCAGCGCGCAGGCAAACCCCCAGGTGCTTCAGGGCATCGAGGAGCTGTCCGATCAGATGTCCCGGGAGAACGCCACGGACACCATCACCGTGTCCGGCACCCACAATATTCTGAACTTCCCGGAGTACCAGGAGGCGGAAAAAGCCCGCCCGGTGCTTTCGGTGATGGAGGACAGGGAGCGGCTGATGCGGCTGATCAAGGCAGCGGGCGCCGCGGATGGCACCGCCCTGTCCGTGCACATCGGCCCGGAAACCGGCATACCGGAGATGGCGGATTGCAGCGTGGCCCTGGCGGAGTACACCGTGGGCCAGGGGCACCGGGGCGCCATTGGCATCATCGGCCCCACCCGCATGCCCTATGCCCGCGTGCTCAACACCCTGCGCCTGGTGGGCAACGCGCTAAGCCTTGTCTTAAGCGGCGGCGGGCAGGCGGAGTAACTTTTGGAGGAAATCATGGACCGCAAGAAGAAAAAGGCAGGGCAGTCGCAAACGCCCGAACCTCAGGAGGGCGCCGGATTGGCGCCGCAGACAGCAGAGGAAACGGCCCCCCCAGACACAGAAACAGACAGGACCGAAGACCTGGAGGCGGCCCTGGCCAAACAGGAAGAGTACCTGGCCTTGGCCCAGCGCGTCCAGGCGGACTACGACAACTACCGCAAGCGCAACCGTCAGGTGGCGGCGGAAAGCTATGATGACGGCGCCCGCGCCTTTATCAAGACCATCCTGCCGGTGATGGATAACCTGGAACGCGCCCTACAGGTGGCGCGGGAGGAAGAGGACCCGCTGTATCAGGGGGTGATTCTGGTGCAAAAGCAGCTGATGGACGCCCTGAAAACCCGCGGCGTCATGCCTATCTGCCGCAAGGGAGAGCCCTTTGACCCGAAGCTGGAGGACGCCATTGCCCAGGGCGGCCCTGAGGAAGGGGAGCCGGGCACGGTGTGCGAGGTGGTGCTCAAGGGCTATCAGATGGGCGAAAACGTGATCAGGCACGCAATGGTTCGGGTTGTGCCCGACCTTTGACATAGATTAAACGCAGAAAGAAACGCACAAGCATAAGCGTATGGAGGAACGACATAATGGCAAAAATTATCGGAATTGACCTGGGGACTTCAAACTCGGTTGTCGCCGTGATGGAAGGCGGCGAGCCGGTGGTCATCCCCAACTCTGAAGGCGCCCGCACCACCCCGTCCGTGGTGGCCTTTACCAAGGAGGGCGAGCGCCTGGTGGGCCAGATCGCCAAGCGTCAGGCCATCACCAACCCGGACCGCACCATCGCGTCCATCAAACGCCAGATGGGCACCAACTTCAAGTGGAGCGTGGACGGCAAGGACTACACCCCCCAGGAGATCAGCGCGATGGTCCTGCAAAAATTGAAGCAGGACGCGGAGAGCTATCTGGGCGAGACCATCACCCAGGCGGTGATCACCGTGCCCGCCTATTTCTCTGACGCCCAGCGCCAGGCCACCAAGGACGCGGGGCGCATTGCGGGCATGGAAGTGCTGCGCATCATCAACGAGCCCACCGCTGCCTCCCTGGCCTATGGCCTGGACAAGGAGGAGCCCCACAAAATCCTGGTCTATGACCTGGGCGGCGGCACCTTTGACGTGAGCCTGCTGGAAATTGGCGACGGCGTGTTTGAGGTGCTGGCCACCAACGGCGACACCAAGCTGGGCGGCGACGACTTTGATGACCGGATCGTGGACTATGTGGCGGAGATCTTTAAAAAAGAAAACGGCATCGACCTGAAAAGGACCGAATGGCCTGGCAGCGCCTGAAGGAAGCGGCGGAGAAGGCCAAGGTGGACCTGTCCGGCGTCATGTCCGCCAACATCAACCTGCCCTTTATCACCGCGGACGCCAACGGCCCCAAGCATCTGGATATCACCCTTACCCGGGCCAAGTTTAACGAGCTCACCCACGATCTGGTGGAGCGCACCATCGGCCCCATGCAGACGGCGCTGAAGGACGCGGGGCTGACCGCCCAGGAGATAGACAAGGTCATCCTGGTGGGCGGCTCCACCCGGGTGCCGGCGGTGCAGGAAGCGGTGAAGAACGTCACCGGCAAGGAGCCCTTCAAGGGCATCAACCCGGATGAGTGCGTGGCCATCGGCGCCGCGATTCAGGCAGGGGTTCTTGGCGGCGACGTGAAGGACGTGCTGCTTTTGGACGTCACCCCCCTAAGCCTTGGGATTGAGACGGAAGGCCATATCTTTACCCGTCTGATCGACCGCAACACCACCATCCCCACCGAAAAAGCCCAGGTGTTCTCCACCGCGGCGGACGGGCAGTCCACCGTTGAGATCCACGTGCTCCAGGGCGAGCGCCCCATGGCCTATGACAACAAGACCCTGGGCCGCTTCCAGCTGACCGGCATCCCGGCGGCGCCCCGCGGCGTGCCCCAGATCGAGGTGAAGTTCACCATCGACAAAAACGGCATCGTCAGCGTCAGCGCCAAGGATCTGGGCACCGGCAACAGCCAGAACGTCACCATCACCGCCTCCAGCAACTTAACAGAGGACGAGATCAACCAGCGCGTGAAGGAAGCGGAGCAGTTTGCAGATGAAGACAAGCGCCGCAAGGAAGAGGTGGAAACCCTCAACCGGGCGGACTCCTTCCAGTACGAGATGGAAAAGCAGCTGAAGGACAACGGCGATAAGCTCTCTGAGGAAGACCGCGCCACCGTGCAAAGCGAGATTGACAGCTTCAAGAAGGTGCGCGAGGGCGGCAACGTGGAGGAGATCCGCCAGGTGATGGATCAAACCACCCAGAAGGTCTATGATATCTTTGGTAAGATTTACCAGTCCCAGGACGGCCAGCAGGCCGGTCAGCCCCAGGACGGCCCGGCGCAAAACCCGGACGGCTCTGTGGACGCTGACGGAGAGGTGCACTGAGCTTAAGGGCAGGGGCGGCTGGCATTCGGGGGCTTTCCATAAGGGGAAGCCCCCGGACAAGCGCCCAAAACCCTTTGGCACACAGGATTTATTGAGGAGCTATGGCAACAAAAAGAGACTATTATGAGGTGCTGGGCGTTGATAAAAAGGCGGGCACCGATGAAATAAAAAAGGCCTACCGCAAGCTGGCCAAGGAGTGCCACCCCGACCTGCACCCCAATGACCCGGCCTGCGAAGCGCGCTTTAAGGAGCTCAACGAGGCCAACGAGATCCTCTCAGACCCGGAGAAGCGCGCCCGCTATGACCAGTTTGGCATGGACGGGCCTCCCCTGGGAGGCTTTGGCGGCGGGGCGGGCTTTGACGCCTCCGGCTTTGGCGGGTTTGAGTCGATTTTTGACCAGCTCTTTGGCGGCGGCATGGGCGGCGCGGCTCAGCGTAGCGGCCCCAGGCCGGGCAACGACCTGCGTTTTAACATGCGGGTCACCTTTGAGGAGGCGGCCTTTGGCACCAAGAAGTCCTTTGACTTCATGCGAAACGAGGAGTGTGAAACCTGCCACGGCACCCGGGCCAAGCCCGGCACCCAGCCGGTGACCTGCGCCACCTGCAAGGGCACGGGCCAGGTGCGCTCCGGCGGCGGCTTTATGGTGACGGTTCGCACCTGCCCCACCTGTCAGGGCACGGGGCAGACGGTGAGCGACCCCTGTGAGGCCTGCTCGGGCAGCGGACGCCAGCGCAAAAAGCGCACCGCCACCATCAACGTGCCGGCCGGCATTGACAACGGGCAGGTCATCGTGATGAGCGGCCAGGGAGAGGCGGGCACCGGCGGCGGCCCCAGAGGGGATTTGCAGATCGTGATCTCCGTTTCCCCCCACAAACTGTTTGTCCGGGACGGCACCACGCTGTATCTGGATATGCCCATCACCTTTACCCAGGCGGCCTTAGGGGCCACCCTTGACATCCCCACCCTGGACGGCAAGACCAGCCACAAGATTCCGGAAGGCACCCAGGACGGGGCGAAGTTCCGCATCCGGGGCGAGGGAATCAAGCAGCTGCACGGCGCCGGCAAGGGGGATCTGGTGGTGCGGGTGAAGGTGGAAGTGCCCAAGCGCCTAAGCGCCCGCCAGAAGGAACTGCTCAAGGAATTTGAGAAAGCGGCCTCCGGCAAGGAGTATGAGGAGCAGAAAAGCTTCCTTGACAAGGTGAAGAGCGTTTTTCAATGACGATGTAAAGCAAACAGCGGCCGGGAATGAGACACCCTGGCCGCTGTTTTTTTAAGTCTGAAGGCGTTTTGCTGAAAATCTTATAAGCCTTTGCCGCTTTGCGCGTGGCAACTTGGGCGCGGCTATGATATAATGGCCGAAAGAAAGGGGAGATTGCGTCTTATGGACCCTGGGCCTGATGGCATATACCTGGTGATTCAGTTGCTTATTCTCCTGCTATATATCCTTCTGTCCATGGCGGAGGCTGCCGCCCAGCACATCAGCGTAAGCCGCCACCGCAAGGCTGCGGAGGGGGAGGATGTTGCGTTAACGCCCACCAAGGAGCAGGCGGAAATATTGCTCACCGCCCCCAGCGCCATCCGCATCGGGATGATGTTCTTGCTGCTGGCGTCCTTTGGGTTTTTTCTTCAGCAGGCGGCCCTGCCTGTGGCGGAGGCGGTGGCAGGCGGCTGGGGGAAAAACGCCCCGGCCCTGTCCTTCTGGCTGTGCCTGCTTTTGTTCACGCTTGTTTATCTGTTTGTCATTCAGCTTTTATGCTCCCAGCTGCCCCGGCGGCTGGCCATGCAAAAGCCAAGGGGCATGGCCCGGCGCCTGTTCCCCATCGCGCTTTTCTTTCACCGCGTCTTCCGCCCCCTGGCGCTTCTGCTTGAGGCCATTGTCAACGGCCTGCTGGCCCTCTTTAAGGTGGAGGTGATGCAGCCCACCGAGGAGATCACGGAGGATGAGATCCGCATGCTGGTGGATGTGGGCGAGGAGAAGGGCGCGATTGAGGAAGCGGAGCGGGAGATGATTGAGAACGTCTTTGAGTTCAACAACATGACCGCCGCTGAGTGCATGACCCACCGCACGGATGTCTACGCGGTGTGGGTGGATGACACGCCGGAGGAGATCATCAAAACCATTGTGGAAAGCGGGCTTTCCCGTTTTCCGGTGTACGAGGAGGATCTGGATCATATCATCGGCACCCTCACCACCCGGGATTTTCTGTTAAACCAGCAGACAGAGCAGCCCAAACCCTTAAGGGACCTGCTGCGGGAGGCGCGCTTTGTGCCGGAGAGCGTGCGCACGGACATCCTGTTTCGGGACATGCAGCGCAACAACTACCACCTGGCCATTGTGGTGGATGAATACGGCGGCACCAGCGGGCTGATCACCATGGAGGACCTGCTGGAGGAAATTGTGGGCAACATCTATGACGAGTATGACCCGGCGGCGGAAGCGGAATATACGGAGCTGGCGGAGGGCCGCTGGCGCGTGGCGGGCGCTTTGGAAGTGGAGGCCTTCAACCACCTGGCAGGCTTCAGCCTGCCGCTGGATGAGGAGTATGACACCATCGGCGGCCTGATTTTAAGCCACCTGAGCAGCATCCCCGAGGAGGGCAGCCAGCCTGAGATCACCATGGACGGGCTCAGGTTCAAGGTGGAAAGCATGCAGGACCGGCGCATCGCCTGGGTGGAGGTAAACAAAAGCAAGGATGAAGTATGACCTGATCATCATGGGCGGGGGCGTGGCCGGCTGCGCCGCCGCCATCACCGCCCGTCAGCGGAATTTAAATACGCTGGTGCTCTATTCCGGCGGAGGGGCCCTGGCCAAAACCCGCCGCATCGATAATTACCCCGGTTTTCCCCAGGCAACGGGGCCGGAATTGCTTGAAAAACTGCGAAATCACGCGCGGGAGATGGGCGCTTCTTTTAAGGCCCAGCTGGTGCGCCGGGTGATGCCCATGGGGGGGACCCTCTCGGTGCTGGCGGATAACGACCTCTACGAGGCCCGGACGGTTATTCTGGCCACCGGAACGGCCCGGGTTAAGCCCCTGCCGGGGGAAGAGGCCCTGGTGGGCCAGGGGGTAAGTTATTGCGCCACCTGTGACGGCATGTTCTATCAGGGGGGAGAGGTGATTGTCATCGGTGCCCATGAGGAGGCGGTGGAGGAGGCCAACTACCTGGCCAGCCTGGCCAAGGTCAGCTACTGCCTGGAAAAACCCCATGACACCGCGGGCCTGCATGAGAAAATCACCCTGATTCCGGGCAGGCCCAAGGGGCTTTCCCGCCAGGGGGATCGGATTGCGCTGGCCACCGACCAGGGGGAGGTGGATGCGGAGGGCATTTTCGTCCTGCGCCCCGCCGTGGCCATGACCCAGCTGATGCCGGAGGCGGCGACCCAAAACGGCGTTATCACCGTAGACCGGAACTTAGCCACCTCCATCCCCGGCGTGTTTGCCGCCGGCGATATCCTGGGCCCGCCCCTGCAGGCCGCCAAGGCCGCGGGCGAGGGAACCGTGGCTGCCCTGTCCGCGGCCAGCTATCTGATGAAATCCGCCCCAAAATGAAAGGAACACCATGAAGAAAACCCTTGTGATCGCCCTTTTGATCAGCTGTTTGATTTTTACCACTGCCCTGGCCGCGCCCACGCGGCAGCGCAGCGATAGCTTCACCCTGACTGACGCGGAGCTTCTGGCCGTGCAGCCCCTTCTGAACACCGTGGCCTTTGCCGCCTTTCAGAAGGATATTTTGTCTTACGCTGGGGACAGCGCCCCTGATCAGGCCCTGGTGGAGGGGGTTCTCCTTCGGGCGCTGGAGGAGCGCATGTTCCCGGTGGAGCTTATCGACCTGGCCGTCACCTTAACAGATCAGCAGGTGGGGGAAATGGCGGCCCAGCTTTTTGCCTGGCAGGGAATTGCCGGGATTCAGGAGCCCCTGTGCCCCTGCATCAAGCGGGTGGCAGGCGGTCTTCGCTTTGACCTGTCAGGCCAGCCGGATTTTATCGGCGTGTATGCCTATGACGCGGTGAAGACCCCGGAGGGGCAATTGCATATCCAGGGGGATGTGTATCAGCTAAGCGGCATCGAGGGGCTGGCCGAGGACGTGCCGGAGGACAGCATCCTGTGGCTGGGCCATATCACCCTGGCGCTGACCCCGCATCAGAACGCCCCGGGGGGCTATGTGCTAAGCAGCTATGAGATCAGCGAAACCTATCAGGCCACCGGCCTAATCCAGTTTTTTGACGAGGAAAACGGCTTTGAGCTGGCCTATCCGGACATCTTCCCGGTGATTGAAGCCCCGCCGGAGCCAGGCCAGCCCCTGGCCCTTGAAAGCGCGGACGAAAAGGCCCGCCTGGGGGTCAGCTTTATTCCCGGCACCTTAAGTGAGCTGGAGGCCGCCTGGCAGGCTGAGGGCGCGGCTAGTACGGTGGGGATCAATGAGTTTGGCCAGCTTACCTATAAGACGCCTGGCGAGATGCGCCTGGCCATGCCGGATGAGATGCTTGGCGCCTGCGTGGTGCTGAGCCTGGTGTATCCCCAGGAGCGGGCCCATGAATTTGGCCTTTATCTGGAGTTTCTGATGAATTCCTTTGTGGTTTACGCTTTCGCTGCAGGCTGATCTGTCAAAGGGCATCCGCGGCGCGGCTTAGGCTGACTGTTTCCTCTCTCAAATTAACAGGAGGTATATTCGCATGCTGATGAATGCCTTGGTGAAGCCGGCGGCAGCGCCGGGCCTTAGGCTGGAACAGGTGGAAAAGCCCCAACCCGGGCCCCGGGATGTCCTGATCAAGGTGCTGAAAACCGCCATCTGCGGGACGGATTTGCACATTTACAACTGGGACGCCTGGAGTCAGGAGCATATCCAGCCGCCCCTGGTGATCGGCCACGAGTTTGTGGGACAGGTTGAGGAAATTGGCAGCGAGGTGAAACACTTCCGCCTGGGGCAGATCGTCTCCGGCGAGGGGCACATCGTCTGCGGCCAGTGCCGCAACTGCCGGGCCGGCCGGGGCCAGTGGTGCCGGGAGCCCCTGTCCGTTGGGGTCAGCCGGCAGGGGGCCTTTGCGGAATATCTGGTGATTCCCGCGGGCAACTGCATCAGGCTGGAGGATGACATCGACCTGGAGGTGGCGGCCTTCTTTGACGCCCTGGGCAACGCCACCCACACCGCCCTGAGCTTTGACGCGGTGGGGGAGGATGTCCTGATCACCGGCGCCGGGCCCATCGGCATGATGGCGGCGGCCATTGCCCGGCACATCGGGGCCCGGCATGTGGTGATCACGGACCTGAGCGACTACCGCCTGGGCCTGGCAAAAAAACTGGGCGCCACCCGCACCGTCAACGTGAGCCGGGAGGATCTGGGCCAGGTCATCCATGAACTTGGCATGAAGGAGGGCTTTGACGTTGGCCTGGAGATGTCCGGCGCCGTGTCCGCCCTTGATCAGATGCTGGCGGCCATGCGAAACGGCGGGGACATCGCCCTTTTGGGCCTGTTTTCACAAAGGCCCCAGCTGGACATGAGCCAGATTATCCTAAAGGGCTTAAGCCTCAGGGGCATCTATGGGCGGCGCATGTATGAAACCTGGTACAAGATGATAGCCATGGTGCAAAGCGGGCTTGATTTAAGGCCGCTGATCACCCATCGCTTCCCCTATCAGGATTTTGAAAAGGCCTTCAGCGTGATGAACACGGGGAACAGCGGCAAGATTATTCTGGAATGGAGCGAAAAGGCATGAAACGCGCACTGGCATTGTTTGAGCGGCAGCTGACGGAGATTCAGGCGGCCGGCACCTATAAAGGCGAGCGGGTGATCACCAGCCCCCAGCGGGCGCGGATTGACACCACCCAGGCGGACGGCGTCATCAACCTCTGCGCCAACAACTATCTGGGGCTTTCCAACGACTGGCGGCTGATTCAGGCGGCCAAGGCCAGCTATGACAGCTGGGGCCTGGGGCTGTCCAGCGTGCGCTTTATCTGCGGCACCCAGCTGATCCACAAAAAGCTGGAAAGCAGGCTGGCCAATTTCCTGAAGATGGACGACGTGATCCTCTATTCCTCCTGCTTTGACGCCAACGGCGGTTTGTTTGAAACCCTGCTGGGGGAGGAGGACGCCGTGATCTCAGACGCCCTCAACCATGCCTCCATCATTGACGGCATCCGCCTGTCCAAGGCCAGGCGCCTGCGCTATGCCAATTCCAACATGGCGCAGCTGGAGCAGCATCTAAAGGACAGCCAGGACGCCCGCATCCGCCTGATCGCAACCGACGGCGTGTTTTCCATGGACGGCTATGTGGCCAAACTGAATGAAATTTGCGACCTGGCGGACAAGTATGACGCCCTGGTGATGGTGGATGACAGCCATGCCACCGGCTTTATGGGCGAGACGGGCCGGGGCAGCCATGAGCACTGCGGCGTGATGGGGCGGGTGGACATCATCACGGGCACCTTTGGCAAGGCCCTGGGCGGGGCCTCCGGCGGCTTTACCGCCGCGCGCCAGCCCATTGTGGACCTGCTGCGCCAGCGCTCCCGCCCTTATTTGTTCAGCAACACCTTAGCGCCCGCCATCTGCGCCGCCACCCTGAAGGTGATTGATATCCTGGAAGCATCGCCCGAGCTGCGGGACCGGGTGCACGAAAACGCCCGCTATTTCCGCGCGGGGATGGAGAAGGTGGGCTTTGAACTTTTGCCGGGTGAGCATCCCATTGTGCCGGTGATGTTCTATGACGCCCACAAGGCGGCGGAGGCCGCCAGCCGGATGCTGGAATACGGCGTTTATGTGATCGCCTTTTCCTATCCGGTGGTGCCGGAGGGCCAAGCCCGCATCCGCACCCAGATCAGCGCCGGGCACAGCCAAAAGGATCTGGACCAGGCGATAGAGGCCTTTGCGCGGGTGAAAAAAGACATGGAACAAGACGCGAAAGAAGGGGCGCTTTGATGAGTCAGACCGAAAAAAAGCCCGTTCTGTTTTCGGGTATCCAGCCCTCCGGGCACATCCAACTGGGCAACTATATCGGCGCCATGCGCAATTTTAAGCTGCTGGAAGACCAGTACAACTGCCTTTTTTCCATTGTGGACCTGCACGCCTTAACCGTCCGCCAGGTGCCCGCCAGTCTGCGCCAGCAAACCCTGGAGCTGGCCGCCATGTACATTGCCGCGGGCCTTGACCCCCACCAGTCCATCATCTACTGTCAAAGCCACGTGCCCCAGCACGCGGAGCTGGCCTGGATTCTTAATTGCTTCAGCTACATTGGCGAATTGTCCCGGATGACCCAGTTTAAGGACAAGGCCAGAAAGCATCAG
>Ga0123330_1003672_pt1 | contig 12483 bp, 9 predicted proteins | sample BioC13SIPDNA_2_FD_89704 | JGI IMG/M metagenome (GOLD analysis project Ga0123330, IMG submission 89704) | Anaerobic biogas reactor microbial communites from Washington, USA - Biogas_R2_A C13 SIP DNA | ecosystem: Engineered > Bioreactor > Anaerobic > Unclassified | place: Washington, USA... | reverse complement strand
TCGTTCTGGCAATGGCGGCAATAGCACTGCTTGGGGCCGTACCGGATGTAGTCGAAGTGCAGTCCGTCGATATCATACTTCCTCAGGCATTCGATCATCAGGTCGCTCTGGAACCGACGCACCTCGGGTTTGCCGAAATCGTACCACAGGCTGCCTCCCGCCCCTTCGTCCACCGCCCAGTCAGGATGCTTGTTGAGGACGTGCCGGGGACGAGTCGCGCCGTAGGCGCCGCAGACGAACCATGCATGGACCTGAATGCCCCGCTTGTGACATCGCCTGACCATATAGCCGAGCGGGTCGTAGCCCGCTTGGACCCCTTCGCCCATCGGAGACAGTTCGCTCTGGAAGAACGCCTGGCCGCCCCAGTACCATACGAGAAGGAAGACCGCGTTGAGATGGGCCTTGTCGATCTTCGCCACCATCGCATCGGCCTCGGCCGGCGTCTTGATCTGCGTCGCATGCATCCAGACCCCGCGCAACTGCGGCCCGGGCGCACCGCAGACCGCCGCCGACAGCCCCATCGACAACAGCACACCCCATCGCAGCACTTGGCTCATGTCCCGTCGCCTTTCCAACTCGTCTATTCGAATCTGATGTGTATGGTGACACGCCTTGCGACGAAAATCCATGAACGCATGGCCCGCCACGGGAAGGAACTGCCGGGAATACCCCGAGGATGAGGGCAAAGGGAAATGGGCGGTATTGGACTTGAACCAACGACCTCCTGCGTGTCGAGCAGGCGCTCTAGCCAACTGAGCTAACCGCCCTCAAAGGGCAACGTGCTTATGGTAGGATGCATGGGTGGAAGAATCAAGGTTTTTTTTCGAACTTCCCTGAAATGTCGGGATTGTGCGATCCCCCGGCCCGACGGCGCAGACGAAAGGCCGCCCGAGCGGGCAGCCTTTCGCATTGTCCTGCATCATTCGAAGGCCGGCATCTGCCCCACCTTCGCTCCATCGCCGCTACAGCGACTCGTCGCCGCCCGACCACTCTTGCGGCCCTTCATAGGGAGCGTACACGTCCTGCCCGAACTCTTCCCTCGGATGGGCATTGTCGTAGACCTCCTTGAGCTTGCGGGTGGTCAGGTGCGTGTAGACCTGGGTCGTCGAGAGCGACTGGTGCCCGAGCAGCTCCTGCACGCTTCGCAGGTCGGCCCCGTTGTTGAGCATGTGGGTCGCAAAACTGTGCCGCAGCGTGTGCGGGCTGATGTTCGGGTCCAGCCCGGCCATCTTGAGGTATTTGTCCATCTTGCGGCGGACGCTGCGGGTGCTCAGGCGCTGCCCGTGCTTGTTGACGAACAGCACCTTCGCGTCGAAATTGCTGTTGCTCTGCGACCGCTTGTTGCGGAACTCCATATAGCGCTGAATCGCCTGCAGAGCCGACGAGCTGATCGGGGCGATTCGCTCCTTCTTGCCTTTGCCGCGAATATGGATGATCTCGCCGAGGAAATCGACGTCGTCCATGTTCAGCGCGACCAGCTCGCTGACCCGGATGCCCGTGCTATACAGCGTCTCGAGGATCGCCCGATCGCGAGCGCCCAGCCACGTTTCCGTCGGCGGAGTATCGAGAAGGCGTTTGATCTCTTCATATTCCAGGAATCGCGGGAGCTTCTTGTCCTGCTTCGGCGTACGGACGGCCGTCAACGGGTTCGAGCTGCGGCGGTTCGTCTTGACCATGAACTTGTAGAAGCTGCGCAGCGTCGCCAGCTTCCGGGCGATCGTCGCCTTTGAATAGGCCTTGCCGTTGAGGTGGGCCAGGTAGGCGCGCGCCTCGTTGACGTCGGCAGCCAGCAGGAGCTGATCGACGTCCTGCACCGTCTGGACGGCCGTCGCGGTGGCGGTGCCGCCGTGTGCGTGATCCAATGCGCCCTGCTCCTCCGAGAGGTCACCCTCGCAGCTCTGGAGCAGGAAATCTCCGAACTGCGCCAGATCGGCGCCGTAGCACTTGGCGGTATGCTCCGAGAACCGCTTCTCAAACTTGAGATAGTTCAGGAACTGCTCGACTATCGCATGATTGTCTTCCATAGTCCACCTACCCACTTCATCTATCGGCATCATCGATCACCTAGTTGTTCCCGGCTCTATTCACGCGAGCACGCTCTCCACAAAAGAGCGAGTCGTTTCACTCAGTGCACCAATGTCACATCGGAGTCACCGGCGAGGAGTCCCTCGGCGCGACCGATCAACATCTGGCTCAGTTTGAAACTGAGCACCGCCGCATCGAACCAGTCGAAGTCCGTCCGGTGGTCCTTCACCTGATCGACCAGGGCATCCAGAAGCTCGTCTTCGCGTCCCTGTTCGTAGCGGAAGATGAACTTCTCGGCCCCTTTGTTCAAAACCAGTTGTCGCTGCAATCGCTTCATGTCGGCACCTCATTCGGCCGCGTTCCACGCCGTATCGGACGCAACACCAACCGAAGGCCCAAGCCGAAACGCTCGGCGCGATCCGGCCTTCGCGGGACGCTACACACATTTATCGGCCAATTGCGTGTCGCTCTTTACAAAAACTGGGCGTGAATATCGGGCATTCCCCCGATGAGGTCCGAAGATAGGTCTTTCGCGGTGAGAACCAATGCGGTACTTCAGGCGCCCTTTGGGGTCAGTCCGAGCGGGTGCAGTAGTAGGTGACGCCCCCCTGGCGTTCGGAGGTGATGGCCTTCTCATCGAGAAGCAGGGTGATGTGTTTGACGGCCTCATTGCGGCTGATCCCGATGCCGGCGCAGATGTCTTCGAGACGGCAGGGCCGCCGTTTCAGCATTGATAAGACATCCGCCGAGGTCCGTTGGACGTGGCGGTCGGCGCGGGCCTGCGGAGCGGCCCCGACAACCTCGCAGTTGCCGCCGATCCGGCGGGCGATTTCATCCATACGTTGACGGCCGATCGCCTCGATTCCGGGCTCCGCAGCGGGCCGGACAGCACTGTTGAGCTGAATTCGGTCCGGCCGGATGCGGTCGATGTGTCGTTTGAGGGCCGCGATCTGATCCGCGGTGGTGTTCATCCCCTCGATCAGGAACACCTCCAGCCAGATCTGCCCGCTGTACTCTTCCCGAAACCGGGCGAGCCCGGAAACCAGCTTCTCAATGCTGATATCCGATGCCGGCCGGTTCACGGCTTCGAACGCCTCCGCATCGGCGGCATCCAGCGACGGGACGACCAGATCCGCCTTGGCGCAGTCGGCCCGCACATCCGGCCGATAGAGCAAGGTGCCGTTCGTAATGATGGCTACGGGAATCTTCCTGATCGCGCGGATGCCCTCGATCAAGAGCCCAATCTGCGAGTTGAGCGTGGGTTCACCCGATCCGCCGATCGTGATGTAGTCAGCCGCGACGCCCCCGGCCAGCTTGCCCGCCAGTTCATCGAGCACCTCCTGCACATCGAAAAACGGGCGGCGGACCGTGCTCTTCTCGGTGGTCCTTCCGATCTGGCAGTACACGCAGTCGAGCGTGCAAATCTTGGCGGGCACGACGTCGATACCAAGGCTTCGCCCCAGCCGGCGGGAGGGAACCGGGCCATAGATGTAGCCAACCTGGTTGGCGTCTCGGTCAGCCATGGACGATCCTGTGAATCTTCAGACTGACGGCGATCAACTCCTCCAGCCAATCCAGCGGCAGGACCGATCCGGCGTCGGACCTGGCCTTTTCAGGGTTGGGATGGACTTCGAGAAACAGCCCGTCGGCGCCGGCGGCCACCGCCGCTCGGGCAAGGATGGGGGCCATCTCACGCCGCCCGCCGCTGGCGGTGCCGAGCCCGCCGGGCTGCTGCGAGCTGTGGGTAGCATCGAAGACGACCGGACAGCCCAGTCGTTTCATGCCTTCGATGGCGGTCATGTCGTTGACCAGCCGGTTGTAGCCGAAGAACGTCCCGCGCTCGGTCAGCAGGATGCGGTCGTTCTTGCAGGCCCGAACCTTCTCGACAACGTTGCCCATCTCGTCGGGCGAGAGGAACTGCCCCTTCTTGACGTTGACGGGCTTGCCCGTCGCGGCGCACGCGCAGAGCAGGTCGGTTTGCCGGCACAGAAACGCCGGGATCTGCACGCAGTCCACGACGGCCCCGACCGGCGCCGCCTGCCCGGACTCGTGAACGTCGGTCATCACCGGCAGACCCGTCTTGGCACGTACCGTTTCCAGAACGCGCAACCCTTCGTCCAGACCCGGCCCGCGAAAGCTCGATATGCTGCTGCGGTTGGCCTTGTCGAAGCTGGCTTTGAAGAGCATTCCCACGCCCGTTCGCTGCGCGATCTGCTTCAGTCGCTCGGCGATTTGCAGACACCCGTCGAGACTCTCGATCACACAGGGACCGGCCATCACGAACAGCGGCTCACCCGAGCCGATACGGACATTGCCAATGTCGAAGTTCATCTGAGATATCCAATCTGAGCTTTTCTTTTGGGCGCCATGATACCGACGAACGCCGTGTCCGACAAGACGATGCGATCAGCGAAACGAACGAGCGATTCGGGTTCGGATGCCGGCCGGCTTGGCGCCCGGCGGGACCAGGCATTGCACCGCACCGGGCAACACCTCGATGTGCACCGGCAGCGAAGGCCCGGGATCGCCGTCCATTTCGGTGCGGATGGCAGGCGCCAGCGAACTGACCGTGATGTGCCGGCCCTGGGTATAGATGACGTCACGGCACCTCGCGTGCTGCTTGAGAACCGTCAGCACCGAATGCTTGGCCAGGTGAATTCGTCCCGCGCACCGATAGATGCAGACGTCGAGCCACCCGTCGCTGAAATCGGCATGACGGAGGATCTGAAGTCCGATGGCATACCGTGAGATGTTTCCGACGAACACCATGCCCGGACCTGCAAAGACCTCGCGACCGTCCACAACCACCGTCATCGGATCGAACCGGTGCTCCCAGAAGGTGCGCCAGAGCGGATGCACATAGTCGAAGTGGTTGATGTGCCCGGTGCGACGTCGGTGGACCCGCCCAACGACGTCGCCGTCAAAGCCGAACCCGACGATGGACGTGAAACACTTGCCGTTGGCCGTGCCCAGATCGAGCGGCCGCGTGAGGCCACCCTCGAATGTCCGAACGAGCGTCTCGAGCCACCGGTCAAACCCCAACTCGTTGGCCAGCAGGTTCTCCGTGCCGCACGGCACGATCAACAGCGGCTTGGCGCTGCCTTCCATGCCGTGGGCGGCCTCGCGAATCGTCCCGTCCCCGCCGGCCACGACGACCAGCGCACAATCGGGATCGACCGCCGCATCGGTCGCCAACTCGCACACGTGTTCAAGCGATCTCGACGTCGCGATGCGCACGTCGTACCCGCGCTGGTTCAGATGGCGACAGAATCGCCGACAGACGAACTTGCCGCTGCTGGCGCCCGATTTCGGATTGATGATGCACTTGATATAGCCGTCGGATGGCTTCATGCTGGCTCGAACCGTATCGTCACAGGAACACCTCCCTCCGTTTCGATTCGAGACGGGACAGCGCCGCCTCCATCAGGCAGGCGTAGCTGTCCATGACGTGCGGAACATCGGTCAATCCCAATGTCTCCTGCACGCTCCGGATGATCGAGGAGTTCACGCCTTCGATCTCCACGAACGTGCCGATCAGCGGCAACGTGTCCAGCGCGACGAGGCAGTCGCTCAGCTTCCATTCTCGACGCTGCTTGTTGAAGGCCAACGCGCGCCGGTATCCCAGCCCTTCCAGCAGAGACTCCACCGCCGCGGCATCGGTGACATTGAGGTTCACCTCCTTGCGCCTCTTGAAGTCGTCGGCCTGCTTGGGGCCTTTGTACGTCAGGACGAAGTACTCCTGCCCGTGCATCGCCTCAAGCCGAAGGCGCAGACATCGATCGGTCCGCGTCAGATCGCCGGCGGCGGTGTCGAAGTAGATATCGGTCTGGATCGCCTCGGAGACGAGCGACGCGGCCTGCTCGACCAACCGGCCTTCCACCGGTTCGAACGAATCCACTTTGAGTTTCGCTTCGATCTCCAGGTACATGCCGGCTCCTTCAGGGCAATCAGACGACGACATTGACCAGTCGCGACTTGATGACGATGACCTTCCTCGGGGCCTTGCCCGCCAGGGCCTCGACGACCTTGTCGCTGCGAAGGGCCTCGGCCTTGATGGCGTCCTCGTCTGCTTCGGCGGCCACGACGATGCGGTCCTTGATCTTCCCATTGACCTGGACCGCCAGCTCGATCTGCTTTTCCCGGATGAGCCCCTTGTCATACGACGGCCAGGGCTCGTGGGCCAGACTGCCCGCATGGCCCAGCCGCTGCCAGAGTTCCTCGGCAAGGTGCGGGGCGAAGGGCGCCAGGACCAGCACGAGGGACTCCAACACCGACTTCGGCCGCACCTGCAGGCGGCCGAGGTGATTGACGAGGATCATCATCGCGCTGATGGCGGTGTTGAAGCCGAACGACTCGACGTCGTCGCCGACCTTCTTGATGGTCTGGTGCAGCAGGCGCAGCGTCTCTTCGTCGGCCGGGGCGTCCTGGACGGCGGGCGAGAGCCGGCCCGTCTCTTCCTCGACGACCAGTCGCCAGGTCTTCTGCAGGAACCGGTGCACGCCCTGCACCCCGTTCATGCTCCAGGGCTTCATCGCCTCCAGCGGGCCCATGAACATCTCGTACAGCCGCATCGAATCGGCGCCGTAGTCCGTCACGACCTGGTCGGGGTTCACCACGTTGCCGCGCGATTTGCTCATCTTCTGTCCGTCTTCGCCGAGGATCATTCCCTGGTTGACGAGCTTCTTGAAAGGCTCCTTCGTACTGACGTAGCCCAGATCAAACAGGAACTTGTGCCAGAAGCGCGAGTAGAGCAGGTGCAGCACCGCATGCTCGGCGCCGCCGACGTACAGATCGACGGGCATCCAGTACTTCTCCTTGGCCGGGTCCCAGCCCCGTTCGGCGTTACGCGGATCGAGATAGCGCAGATAGTACCAGCAGCTTCCCGCCCACTGGGGCATCGTGTTCGTCTCCCGCCGGGCGGCGCTGCCGTCGGGCAGCGTGACATTGACCCAGTCGGTCGCCTTGGCCAGCGGCGGCTCGGCCGTCCCGAGTGGCTTGTAGTCGTCGAGATCGGGCAGGCGCAGCGGCAGTTCGCTTTCCGAAATGCCGGTCACAGTCCCGTCCGCCAGATGCACGATCGGGAACGGCTCGCCCCAGTAGCGCTGCCGGCTGAACAGCCAGTCGCGCAGCTTGTAGTTGATCGCCTTCTTGCCCAGACCGCGCTCGGCCAGCCAGGCGGTGATCTTCTCCTTGAATTCCGCCGTCGTCAGCCCGTCGAACGGCCCGCTGTGGATTGCCGTGCCGTCCCCGGTGAAACACAACTCGCCCCGCGCCACGCGCTCGGCGTCCTCGGCGCTGGGCGGCTGCACCACCTGAACAATCGGCAGCGCGAACTTCGTGGCGAACTCGAAGTCACGCTCGTCGTGCGCCGGCACCGCCATGATCGCACCGGTCCCGTAGCTGATCAGCACGTAGTCGCTGATCCAGATCGGGATCTTCGCCTCGTTGACCGGATTGACCGCATAGGCGCCGGTGAAGACGCCGGTCTTGTCCTTGGCCAGGTCGGTCCGGTCGAGATCGCTCTTGCGGGCGGCCGCTTCACAGTAGGCCTCAACCGCCTGCTTCTGCGCCTCCGTAACGATGGTCCCCACCAGCGGGTGTTCCGGCGCCATGACCATATAGGTGGCGCCGAAGAGCGTATCCGGGCGGGTCGTGAAGACCCAGATGTTGTCCTCGCATCCGTCGATCCGGAAGCAGACCTCGGCCCCGACGCTGCGGCCGATCCAGTCGATCTGGAGCTTCTTGATCGACTCGGACCAATCGACCTCTTTCAGATCGTCGAGCAGCCGTTCGGCGTACTTGGTGATGCGCAGCATCCACTGCCGCATCGGCTTGCGAATCACCGGGTGGCCCCCCCGCTCGCTGACGCCGCCGACCACCTCCTCGTTGGCCAGCACCGTCCCCAGCGCCGGGCACCAGTTCACGGGAACGCTCGACTGGTACGCCAGTCGACGGTCGTCGATATAGCGGCGTCTCTCCTGGTCGCCGAGCCCGTCGGGAATCGGCAATTCCTCAATCGGTCGAGCCTTCTGAAGGCCCTCGTCAAAATAGCTGTTGAACAGCTTCAGAACGATCCACTGGGTCCACTGGTAGTACTCCGGATCGGTCGTGGCGATCTCGCGGTCCCAGTCATAGCTGAAGCCCAGCGCCTTGGTCTGCCGCTTCATATTGGCGATGTTCTTGTTGGTCGTCTCCTCCGGGTGGGTTCCCGTAGCGATCGCGTGCTGCTCGGCGGGCAAGCCGAAGGCATCCCAGCCGAACGGGTGCAGGACGTTGAAGCCCTTCATCCGCTTGTAGCGGGCGACGATGTCCGTCGCGGTGTAGCCTTCCGGATGGCCGACGTGCAGACCCTGGCCGCTCGGATAGGGGAACATGTCCAGAACGTAGTACTTCGGCTTCGACGCATCACAATCGGTCGCCCTGAAGCACTTGTGCTCTTGCCAATACGCCTGCCACTTGCGTTCGATTTGCCCGAAATCGTACGTGCCTTCCGTCATACCCATCGATCCAACAACCTTTCTCAGACCTCGGCTGCCCCGCATTCCGGAGCCACCGTGCGCGAAACGATCCCCGACCCTCTCAGAGATCACTCACGCCCGTCGTGGCCGTACCGGCCCTCTGCCCGGTGACCGGAGGAGGTACTATACCGCATCTGTGGTCGGCTTTGAAGGGAAACTTCCGGAGCGGGCGCAGAGATTCACCGCCACGTCAGATGACGTCCGATTTCGAGCACTCTTCTGAGGCCATCGCCCCGCCGAACGGAGCGGGCCGGCGGACCTTATTCGTCAGCAGATAGCGGCATGACGATCGCGAACGGCTCGTCGCTGGTGTCGTAAACGGCCAACTGCGTGGCGCTCGAGACGCGGATCAGGCACTGCTCGGAATCCACCGGCGGGACCGTCCACTCGTAGAGGCCGCTGTTGCCGACGTTGGCCGGGAAGACCGCCATCCAACTGGCGCCCCCATCGAACGAGAACTCGATCAGGACTTGCTCGATGGCCTCGTCGCTTTCCCACTGAATCGGCGTCACCGTGCCCGCGACCAGGAACTCGCCACCGTTGGGATCCGTCAGCGAAATCGACGCGGCAATCGGCTCGACCACACGCAGGTCCACCAGGTCCTGTGAACCCCATCGATTCGCCGAGCCGAACGTGCTGAAATCGGAGCCGTCGTCGTAGTCGTTGGAGTATGGCGTGATGGTGTCGTCCGGGTCGGTTTCGAGCCGGAACACCTCCGTGCTGCTGATCCCGCTGACCGGACTGATCCCCTCTCCGGCCGGGCCGAACACGATGGCCCCCGCGGCGTCGCGAATGCGCAATTGCCAGTTGTTGCTGCTGACCGGAAACGACGACGCCTCGATGTACAACCCATCGGCGTCGTTGTTGGCCTGGACGTTGATCCACCAGTCGCCGGCCGCCGGATTGTAGCTGATGTCGCTCGGCACGTCCTCGGCCACCGTAATGATGGTCCCGCTGCGCAGGTCCGACCAGATCGCGTGATCGGTCAGAGTCAGCGTCTCATCCAGCGCGCCGCCTTCGAAGATATCGAAGTGCCAGCCACGCATGTCCAGATGGTCGGTGATCACCACAAGCTCGAACCAGTCGCCGCCGTTGCCCTGGACGCGTCCGAAGTAGCTGTCCGAAGCCCGGCCGCCGTCCTCATCGACGGCCGAATCGCCCCCGTTGAGAAACTCGCTGCCGCCGACCGCATTGTACTCGTTGAGAATGACGTCCGCGCCCCAGGCAGTTGCCGACATCAGGACCAGCGCGATCGCGACTACCATCATTCTGCACGTACTCATGACTCCACCCTTTCCTTGTTCTAGACTCGAAACTCACTACGGGCCGTGTCGCCCCGCGCCACCGCCGTTACAATGTCGATTCCTGGTCAGTCGCTTGTTCGGCTGACGTACTCAGTTGCTTGTGGCTCCTTCGATCCGCGCTACGGAAACGGCTCCGGCCTGGAGTTCCCACATGCCGTCCGGACGTACCTCCAATACCTCCGTATCCCGGTAGAAGTTCAGCGTGGCGTTTGCATAGTCCGTCAGCGCATCGGCGGCTTCGTTCCTGGCATCATACAGATGCTCCAGAGCCGTGAGCACTCGTCGGCTACTCACGCGAGCATAGGAAAGCAATTCGAGCGTGCTCTCCACGCGCTGCTCCGCCAGACGCACCCCTTCAGACAGGACCTGATACCGCTGCGCCGCTTCCAGCAGCTTGCGATGGGCTTCACGAACCTCCATGCGGATGGTATCGGCCGTCAGGTCGTATTCCCGCAGTCGCTGATTCAGCGTGACCAGGGCCCTGGCATACGAATCCTGCTCCGCCACACGGTCCAGGGGCAGGTCGAGGGTCGCGCCTGCCGCCACATTCCGCTCACCGTCCGTGCGCGTCTCGGCGCGGGCGAAGATGTTCAGGCCGGGACGCAGAGCGTCCTTGGCAACATAGACCGCCCGCTGGGCATCGATCACCGCATCGGCGCTGTTGGTCAGATCGAGACGCCGAACCAGGGCTGTCTCCACAGCTTCCTTCAAAGAGATGTCGGGGTACGGAATCCCCTGGGTCTTCCAGCTCTCGAAGATCTGCACGTCCAGATCGAATTCCATGGTGGGCGGCACCCCCATCGTGATCTTCAGGAGGTCGAGCCACCGCTCGTATTCCTTCTGCGCCAGAATCTGGGCATCTCGCGCCCGCAGGATTTCCTGACGGACCTGAGCGAGCTCTTCGTTCGACAGGCGACCGGCGACGACCAACGGCTCTACGCGCGTCTCCAACACCTCAAGAGCCTCCACATGGCGCGCCGCGTTCTGTGCCATCACCCGCAGCTCCAATGCTTCGTGGTACAGAGCGACAACGGAGACGATCGTCAGCTTCCGGAAACGGCAGAGAGTGCGGATCTGGTACAGCGCGTTGCGTTCTGACTGGGTCAACGGCTCTCGGACGACGATCGGGTCGCTGCCGCGCAACAACGGCTGAATCACACTGGCGCCGAAGGTGCCCGTCCAGCCGTGCTCTCCCAGGCCGATGAGGATATCCGCCCACCGCGCGCCGACGGTGGTTCCGATGGCTGTCCCCGTGGCCAGGAGGCGGTTGAACCCGAGGTTCGGCTCCACAACCACCCGCTCATTTCTGCCGTCGTTGGAGTACAGAGCCGTGCCGCCTCCAAACAACCGCGTCTCGTAGGAATGACGGATCAGACGCATGTCCAACGTCATCGTGTACAGCAACTCTTTCTGAAGGTGGTAGTCACGATTGCGTGCCAGGGCGATGGTTGCCGCCTGGGGAATCGTGAGAATCCCCGTCTGCGCGACCACCTTCTCAATCTGCTCGACCTGGTCGATGTCGATGTCGTTGGCCGAGGGAGCCGCGCCTGTTATCCGGTAATTCGCCTGTGGGCCGAATTCGGGCTCCCATCGGCTGTCGACGAAGCCGTAAACCCTTTCGTCGGCGTCGTGTTTGTAGCTCTTCGGACCGCAACCGATCACGAGAACAAGACATGCGATGCACGGAATGCTCCGTGCCATCCAGTATCGGTTGTGCGATGCGATTGTCACTGCTCCATCCGCCTTTACCCTGTCGACGGCACCCGCCGGCGCCGATCAGACGACTGCACGGGCGCTACAGCCCGCTGATGCCGACGATTTCGCCCGAGACCACCGACAATCCCGGAGGGATGCCGATCAGCACCGGGCGGCCCCACTGGGGGACATTGGGATTGACCCACAGACGCTGCGGCATCAGCTCGATAACCGGGCCGATGCGCAACACTTGTGACTCTGCAATCTGGGCCGGCTCCCGCGCCTTGACCAGCTTCACCGTCATCTGGTCCTTGAGAAGCGGCAACTGACTCTCGCTGACATAGGCGACAATCTCGGTCGGTTCGGTCTCCGCCACGACCAGAATCGGTTCGCCGGCCGGCACCACCTCTCCGGCACGCCGCACCACTTGCTCACCGGGTCTCTGCTGGAGAGCGTCGTTGGCCCGCCCATGAACGGCGATCACCACGCCGTCAATCGGAGACGTGAGCGCCACACTCCGGCGGGATTCCAGCGCCTCCAACTGGGCCAGCAGGCCCTTCATCAGCTCCTCCTGAACTGTGATCTCCTTGCGAATCGCCTCCAAAGCGTGATCGACGGACGGCTCCGGCAGACCTTGCTGGGCAAACCGGTCGCGCCGTTCCTCGGCTTTGCGCAGATCTTCTCTGGCCTGTTGCAGCAGTTGCTCATTTTCCTGCACCTTGCTCTCGAGCGTCTTGTACTGGATCCTCGCCTTGTCTACCTCATAGGGGGCAATCGCCTCCTTGCTCCGCAGGTCCTCGAGGATTTTCACTTCTACGCCCAGGTCATCCAGGGTCCCGCGGTCGAATGCGGTGGTCGCCTGCAACTCCAGAATGCGCAGTCGCATGTTCTCGACGTCGGCGGCGAATCTCCGTTCGTTGTCCGCTCGGTCGATCTTCAGG
>Ga0123330_1003635_pt1 | contig 12582 bp, 8 predicted proteins | sample BioC13SIPDNA_2_FD_89704 | JGI IMG/M metagenome (GOLD analysis project Ga0123330, IMG submission 89704) | Anaerobic biogas reactor microbial communites from Washington, USA - Biogas_R2_A C13 SIP DNA | ecosystem: Engineered > Bioreactor > Anaerobic > Unclassified | place: Washington, USA... | reverse complement strand
GTCGTGGTCGGTGACGGGCCGGAGACCTCGCTGGAGGCGCTGATCGCCGGGGCCACGGCGACGACTCCCACCGGGGGCGCGCTCCCGCCGCGCGATCCCGACGACCTGTGCGGGCTGCACTACTCCTCGGGCACCACCGGTCACCCCAAGGGTGCGCAGCGCACCCACCGCAACTGGGTCGCCTCGGTGGTCAACATGACCTTCGACGTGCTCGGCGGACCGCCGGGACCGGACGACTGCTACGTCCACGCCGGGCCGGTGACCCACACCTCCGGCCTCTTCGTCCTGCCGTTCCTGGTCGCCGGCGCCCGCCAGCTGGTGCTGCCCACCTGGGACCCGCAGACCTTCCTGGAGGCGGTCGCCGAGCGCGGCGCCACGCACACTGCGCTGGTGCCCACGATGGTCGCCCGGCTCCTGTCCAGCGGCGCGACCCGCGAGGACCTGGCGGGGCTGCGGATGCTCGGCTACGCCGGCGCCCCGATGCCGCCGGAGCAGATGCGCCGCGCCCACGACGAGCTGACGCCCCACCTGGTGCAGTACTACGGGCTCGTCGAGGCCATCCCGCCGGTCACCGTGCTGGACGCCGCCGACCACGCCCGCGGCCTGGCCGGGGAGCCCGAGCTGCTGACCAGCGCCGGCCGCCCCGCCCTCGGCGTGGAGCTCGGCGTCGTCGACGAGGACGGCCGCCCGCTGCCGCCCGGCGAGGTCGGGGAGGTCGTCACCCGCGGCGACCACGTCATGGCCGGCTACTACAACGCCGAGCAGCGCACCGACCTGTCCAAGGCCGTCGTCGACGGGTGGCTGCACACCGGCGACCTCGGGCGGCTGTCGGAGGACGGGCACCTCTGGCTGGTCGACCGCAAGGGCGACATGATCATCTCCGGCGGCTACAACATCTACCCGCGCGAGGTCGAGGAGGTCATCGCCGAGGTGCCCGGCATCGACGAGGTCGCGGTCGTCGGGGTCGCCGACCCGGACTGGGGCCAGCGGGTCGTCGCCCTGGTGACCGCCCGGCCCGGTGCGGAGGTGACCGAGGACCAGGTCCGCGACTTCTGCGCGACCCGGCTTGCGTCATACAAGAAGCCCAAGGAGGTCCGCGTGGTCCCGGAGTTCCCGCTCAACTCCACCGGCAAGATCGCCAAGAAGGTGCTGCGCGCCCAGCTGGAGGAGCAGGAGCCGTCGCAGCAGCCCGCGGGGGAGGCCTCGCCGTGAGTTGGGAGGACCCGGTGCTGCGCACCGACTACGCCCCGGCCGAGGCGGAGCACCCGGGGCAGTACCCGTATACCCGCGGCGTCAGCGACGAGCCGAAGGTCTGGATCATGGGGCAGTACGCCGGGTTCGGGACCGCCAGGGAGTCCAACGAGCGCTTCCGCGCGCTGTTGGACGCGGGCGTCACCGGCTTCTCGGTTGCGATGGACCTGCCGAGCCAGATGGGCATCGACTCCGACGACCCGCGCGCGGCCGGCGAGGTCGGGCGGGTCGGCGTCGCGATCGACTCCCTGGCCGACATCGAGGTGCTGATGGACGGCATCCCGCTGGAGGAGCTGTCCCAGGTGCGGACCACCGCGAACTCGATCGGCTACCTGTGGGCGGCGCTGTTCGTGGCGCTCGCGGAGAAGCGGGGCGTGCACCCCAACGAGTTCGGCATGTTCATCCAGAACGACGTGCTCAAGGAGTTCATCGCCCGCGGCACCCAGATCTTCCCGCCGGAGGCGTCGCTGCGGTTGGCCGTCGACTGCATCGAGCACGTCGCCCGCGAGACGCCGCGCTGGACGCCACTGGCGATGAGCGGCTACCACATCCGCGAGTCCGGGGCCTCGGCCACGCAGGAGATCGCCTTCACCTTCGCCAACGCCCGCGCCTACCTCGACGAGTGCGTGCGGCGGGGCGTCGACGTCGACCAGGTCGCCCCGACGCTGTTCACCTTCCTGGCCATCACCACCGACGTGCTGCCCGAGGTCGCCAAGTTCCGCGCCGCCCGCCGGGTCTGGGCCAGGCTGCTGAAGGAGACCTACGGCGCGCAGGACCCGCGCAGCCAGCAGCTGCGGATCTTCGCCTTCACGGCCGGGTCGACGCTGACCGCACAGCAGCCGATGAACAACCTCGCACGCACCTCCGTCGAGGCGACCGTCGCCGCGCTCGCCGGGGTCCAGACCCTGCACGTCTCCGCCTACGACGAGGCGCTCGGCGTGCCCACGGCCACCGCGGCGACCCTGGCGCTGCGGACCCAGCAGGTGGTCGCCTTCGAGACCGGCCTCACCCAGACACTGGATCCCTTCGCCGGGTCGTATGCCGTGGAGCAGCTGACCGACGAGCTCGAGTCCTCGATCTGGTCCCTGATGGAGGACATCGAGCAGCGCGGCGGGGCGCTGGAGGCGATCGACTCCGGGCGCTTCGCGCGGGACCTGGCCGAGGCCGCCTACCGGCACTCCCAGGCGGTCGAGTCGGGGGAGCGGGTCGTGGTGGGGGTCAACAAGTTCCCCTCGGAGACCGAGCCGCTCGAGGTCTTCGAGATCGACCCCGGCACCGAGCAGGGCCAGGCCGACGCGGTGCGCAGGCTGCGGGAGACCCGCGACCAGGCCGCGGTCGACGCGGCGCTGGCCCGGCTCGGCGAAGACGTGGCTGCCGGTCGGTCGGTCATGCCCGCGACGATCGAGGCGGTCAAGGCGTACGCCACGCTCGGCGAGGTGGTCGAGGTGCTGCGCGAGCAGTTCGGCACCTGGCGGCCCTCCGCGGACTTCTGAAGCAGGCCCATCCTGGGCACGCCTAGCGGGCCTGTGCGACACCTATATCCCGCTCGAAGCGCGGATAAGCGTGCCCAGGTTGGGGTCCCAGGTTGGGGTCAGACCTCGATCAGGACGGCCGTGCCCTGACCGACGCCGATGCAGGCGGCGGCGATTCCGAGGCCGCCGCCGCGGCGGGCCAGCTCGCGGGCCAGGTCGACGACGACGCGGGGGGCGCTGGCGCCGAGCGGGTGGCCGATGGCGATCGCACCGCCGTTGACGTTGACCTTCTCCGGGTCGATCTCCGGCAGGTCGTGCAGCACCGAGAGCGCCATGGCCGCGAAGGCCTCGTTGATCTCCCACAGCGCGATGTCGTCGAAGTCCAGCCCCTCGCGCTCCAGCAGCTGCCGGATGGCCGGCACCGGCGCGACCGCGAACAGCTCGGGGGACACCGCGACGGTGCGGGAGCCGACGATCCGTGCGATCGGCTCCACGCCCAGCTCGGCCGCGGCCTCGGCGGTCCCGACCAGTGCCGCGAGGGCGCCGTCGTTGATCGGGGAGGAGTTGCCGGCCGTCACCGCCCCGTCCTTGGTGAAGGCCGGCCGCAGCGCGCCGAGGGTCTCCGCGGAGGCCTCCGGGCGCAGCGACTCGTCCCGCTCGACGCCCTCGAGCGGGACCACGAACCCCTCGTGGTCTCCCCGCTCGTAGGCGGCGTGGACCAGCTGATGGGAGCGCACGGCATACGCATCCTGCTCGTCCCGGCCGATGCCGCGCGCGTCGGCCACGGCCTGCGCACTGGCGCCCAGGGACGCCGTCCACTCCTCGGGGAAGACCGGGTTGACCATCCGCCAGCCCACCGTCGTCTGGTGGAGCTCCATCCGGCGGGGCAGCGCCTCGTCGGGCTTGGGCAGGACGTAGGGCGCGCGGCTCATCCCTTCCACGCCCCCGGCGACGACCAGGCGCGCGTCCCCCACCGCGACCGCCCGGGAGGCCTGCACCAGCGCCTCCGAGCCCGAGGCGCACAGCCGGTTGACGGTCGCGCCGGGCACGGTCACCGGCAGCCCCGCGAGGAGCGCGGCCATCCGGGCGACGTTGCGGTTCTCCTCGCCGGCGCCGTTGGTGTTGCCGTAGTAGACGTCCTCGATCGTCGCCGGGTCCAGCCCCGGGTGCCGCGCCAGGAGCGAGCGGATCGGAGCGGCGCCGAGGTCGTCGGTGCGCACGTGCGAGAGTCCGCCGCGCAGCTTGCCGAAGGGGGTGCGCACGGCATCGATGAGGAAGGCCTCGTGTCCGATCATGCGTCCATCATGCCGGGGCGGGCCACGACAAAGCCCCCCGGGGATCCCGAGGGGCTTGGCCGTGCGAGGTGGTTCGGTCAGGCCTGGCCGAAGTCGTCCTTCTGGCCGTCGAGGCCGTCCAGGGCGTCCTTGACCTTCTCCTGGCCCTCGTCGACCTTGTCGGCGTACTTGCCGCCGGTCTTCTCGTCGACGAAGTCCCCGGCCTTCTCCACGCCCTCCTCGATCTTGTCGGCGTGCTGGTCCACCGCGTCCGCGACCTTGTCCTTGTTCTGGTCGAAGGCGCCGGTGATCTTGTCCATGATCCCCATAGAAGTTTCCTTCCGTTGGTGGCCGACCCTACGCCGACCTGACGGCCCCAAACTTTTCACACGGGACGGTGACTTGTCGAGAGCCACGCGCTACGTGGTCGCACGACCGGGAGATGGTCAGGTCAGCTCCCAGGTGACCGTCACGCTGGCCGAGACGCTGTGCTCCCCGCCCTCGATCGGCATCGCGCCGCCGTCGGAGAAAGCCATGGCCCGGGCCATCTTCGGCATCGGGCTGTGGCCCGCTGGTGCGTCCACCACGGAGCGCACCGCGCCGAGGCTCCGGCCGGCGAGCGCGGCATACTGCTCGGCCCGCTCCCGAGCGTCGTCGAAGGCGGCCTCCCGGGCGCGGGTCTGCAGCTCGGCGGGGTCGGCCACGCGCAGCGACAGCCCGTCGATGCGCAGGGCGTCACCGGCCGCCTCCGACACGTCGGTGACCAGCTGGCCCGCGAGCTCGGTGCCGGCCACCGTGAGCCGCAGCTGCTGCGAGGCGGTGAAGCCCACCACCGCCCGGCCCTCACGGTCGGTGCGGGTGTGCAGGTTCAGACCGCTGGTCTGCGGGGCCGGGACTCCTTCGGTGCGGTGCTCGGCGGTGCGCTCCAGCACCGCACGCGTCCCCTCGGCGACCGCCCCCAGGGCCGTGGTCACGCTGTCGGCCTCGGCCTGGACCCGGAGGTCGAGCACGACCAGGTCCGGGGCGCCGGCCGCCTGGCCGTGGCCGGTGACCTCGATGGTGTCGGTGTGGGTTCCGGGGGTCGTCATGACGGGATCGTATGCCGTGGCGCACCCGGGCGCGTCCCAATCGTTGCGCGAATGTCATCCACGAACCGGTCCGGGCGTGGCATGGTGAGAAGGACAGGACCGCGCTGTCGTGGTCCCGTCGGGCACGGTCAGGAGGTCGCCATGGCGCATCGTCAGCTGCCACCGGTCGAGGTCGCCCCGCTGCACCGCGGGGGATACCTCTCGGGCTTCCTGCTGCTGCGCCGCTGGCCCGAGGACCCGGTCGAGTGGGCCCGCTTCCTGGTCCTGGCCGTGCAGATGGCGGCCGTCCCGGGGATGCTCCCCCGCGGCAGCACCGTCTTCCGGGTGGTGGAGGAGGTGCCCGACGAGGGGCCGGACGAGGCGGTGGGGCTGGTCCTCGCCGAGGGCCAGCTGGTGGGGGAGAACCCGCTGACGCCCGGCCGGTTCGCCGAGCACACCCCGCCGGGTCTGGCGGTGCTGCACCCGCCGGCCTCCACGCTCCACTCGGTGCCGGAGTACGACACCGCCTCCGGGTGCCTGCTGCTGCCGGGCGTGCCCGACCTCGGGCTGGACCACCGCGCGGCCTGGGCCGAGGCCGACATGGAGGGCACCGTCACCCGGTTGGAGACCAGGTCGGGCGTGGACCTGCAGGGGGACGTCGACACCGCCGCGCTGTCGTTGCTGCTGGTGGCCTGATCGGCGGACCTCGGACTGGCCGACCCCCCAGGCCCGCGCGAACCCTCACTGTCGGTGTCTCCTGCCATGCTGACGTGATGGAGCACCGGTCGGTCGAGGAGCAGGTGGCGGGGCTGCGCGCCGCGGTGGACGCGTTCGCGGCTGACGCTGCGGCCGCTGGCCTGGAGTCCAAGGTCCCGACGGCCCCCGCGTGGACGGTGCGCAAGCTGCTCGCCCACCAGGGGATGGTCCACCGCTGGGCGCGGGCCACCCTGTTGGGGGAGGACAACCACCCGCCGAGCTGGAACGCGGAGGGCCAGACGGTCGAGGACCCGGTGGGCTGGTTGGTCGACGGTGCCGAGGCGCTCGTCGCCACCCTCGAGGCGGTGCCGGGCGACGTGCGGGCGATGGTCTTCCTCAAGGACGCGCCACCGCCCCGGTTGTTCTGGGCGCGCAGGCAGTGCCACGAGACCACGATCCACGCGGTCGACGCGTTGGCCGCGAGGCTGGGTCGGCACCCGTCGCCGGGGGACACCCGGATCCCCGACGAGGTCGCGCTGGACGGCATCGACGAGGTGCTCACCGGCTTCATCACCCGCGGCAGCTCGCGTTTCACCGGCGTCGACCCGGTGCGGGTGCAGGTGGCGCCGACCGGGCACGACCGGGGCTGGTCGGTGCTGATCCGCGACGGTGCCGCGGAGACCACCCGGACGAGCGGCCCGGGGACGGCGGCGGACGACGCGGACGGCGTGGAGGGTGTGGACGACGTCGAGGACGTGGACGGCGTGACGCTGTCGGGTTCGGCCGTCGGGCTCTACCTGGCCCTGTGGAACCGCGCCGACAGCACGGCGGTCGAGGACCCTGCGGGGTTCCTGGACGACGTCTGGCGCGATCGGGTCCGGGTGCGGTGGAGCTGAGCAGGGGCGCTGACCGGACCGGAGGGGGACCGGCGGCAGAGAGGAGAAGGTGAGCACACGGCATACGGCCGTCGGGTGGAGCGGGTGACGAGAATCGAACTCGCGTAGCCAGTTTGGAAGACTGGGGCTCTACCATTGAGCTACACCCGCGTGGCTGTCGGCACGGAGCCGGCCAGCGAGGGACTACTGTACTGCCCATCTGTGCCGGGGTCTAAACGCCCTCGGCACCGGGTGAGCGCGGGGTATGGCGCAGTTTGGTAGCGCGTCCGCTTTGGGAGCGGAAGGCCGCCGGTTCGAATCCGGCTACCCCGACCCATTACCATGGAGCGATCTGTGGGTGTCCGGCTGCCCTTCATGCCGGCGCCAGGCCGCGAGGAAGTATGCCGGGAAGTCCGGTGCGTCGCCGCGGTCTGGTGGGTGCATCCCCAGGTCCTGAACATCAACGACCAGATTCTGGAGTGCCGCAACAGTGAAGAGTGCCGTCGAGACCCTGAGCCCGACCCGGGTGAAGCTGAGCGTGGAGGTCACCTCCGCCGAGCTGCAGCCCCGGATGGATGCGGCCTACAAGACCATCGCGCAGCAGGTCAACATCCCGGGCTTCCGGCGTGGCAAGGTGCCCAACCGCATCATCGACCAGCGCTTCGGCCGCGGCGCCGTCGTGCAGGAGGCGGTCAACGACGCCCTGGGTGAGTACTACTCCCAGGCGCTGACCGAGCACAACGTCAAGCCGCTGGGCCAGCCCGAGGTCAACATGACCGAGCTGCCGCTGGAGGACGGCCAGGAGCTGAAGTTCGAGGCCGAGGTCGACGTCGTGCCCGAGTTCGAGCTGCCCGACTTCAGCACCATCACCGTCGAGGTCGACCCGGTCACCGCCGACGAGGACGACGTGCAGACCCGGCTGGAGAACCTCCGCGCCCGCTTCGGCACCCTCGTCGGTGTCGACCGCGCTGCCCAGGAGGGCGACTTCACCTCCGTGGACATCAAGGCCACCATCGACGGTGAGGAGATCGACACCGCCGAGGGCATCTCCTACGAGATCGGCTCCGGCACCATGCTCGCCGGCATGGACGAGGCCCTGATCGGGCACACCGCCGGGGAGACCGTCGAATTCACCGCCCCGCTGGCCGGTGGCGACAAGGCCGGCCAGGACGCCGACGTCACCCTGGTCCTGCAGACCGTCAAGGAGCGTCAGCTGCCGGACGCGGACGACGACTTCGCCCAGCTCGCCTCCGAGTTCGACACCTTCGAGGAGCTCATGGAGGACCTGCGCGCGCAGTCCGAGCAGGGCGCCAAGTTCGAGCAGGGCGTCCAGGCCCGCGACAAGGTCCTGGAGCAGATGCTCGAGCTCGTCGAGATCCCCGTGCCCGACTCCGTCGTCGAGGCCGAGGTGCACAGCCACCTGGAGGGCGAGGGTCGCCTCGAGGACGACGTGCACCGCGCCGAGGTCACAGAGAGCACCACCAAGGCCGTCCGCACCCAGCTGCTGCTGGACGCCCTCGTCGAGCGCGACAAGATCCAGGTCGGTCAGAACGAGCTGGTCGAGTACCTCATCATGACCGCCCAGCAGTACGGCATGAACCCCAACGAGTTCGCCCAGCAGCTCGACAACCAGAACCAGGTGCCCGGCATGCTCGCCGAGGTGGGCCGCCGCAAGGCGCTGGCCGCGGTCCTGGAGAGCGTCACGGTCAAGGACACCGACGGCAACGTCGTCGACCTCAACGAGATCGACCCGTCCGACGACGAGGACGAGGCCCCCGTGGCCGCTGCTGAGGAGTCGGGCGACAGCGTCGACTCCGAGGACAGCGTCGACTCCGTCGACAGCCCGGACTCGGTGGACTCCGTCGACTCGGTCGACAGCGTCGACTCCGTTGACTCGGTGGACAGCGTTGACTCGGTCGACAGCCCGGACGAGGAGTCCGACGAGGTCTCCGACGTCGAGGCCGCACTGGCCGAGGTCGAGGCCGCCGACGAGGCGTCCGACAAGGCCTGAGCCAACATCTGAGACAACCCCGAACGCGGGCTGCCGGAGCGATCCGGCGGCCCGCGTCGTCGTTTCGGCCAGCCCACGGCGTCGCTTGCCGGGGGGTTCCGCTGCGCCACGGCATACGGCATGATGGTCCGCCCATAGGGGACTGGTGAGGGGTGAACAGCGATGTCGATCGCAGAGCACATCCGGGTGATCACGGCCTTCCACGAGGGGCGAGGCGACTACGGGCGGCCTCTGGTCCCGAGCGAGGTCAGACGGTTCGAGACCGAGCTCGGTGGGCCGTTCCCGCCGGAGCAGGCGGAGCTGTTCGGGCTCGTCTCGGGCGGGCCGTTCCTGGACGGCTACCGGCTGCTGGACCCCGAGGGGGTCATCCGGGAGAAGCAGATGTGGGACGAGGTCGGCGAGGACTGGGACGAGGAGGACGAGGAGGACATCGTCGCCTACCCGCCGGACCAGGTGGCCCGGAAGTACTGGCAGATCGGATGGGTCCCGTTCCTGCAGGAGGAGGGGACCGGGCACGGGTTCGCCATCGACACCGCGCCGCTGCCGAACGGCCGGATGGGCCAGATCGTCAACTACGGCCCCGACGACGATGGGCGCTACCTCTGCGCGCCGTCCCTCGAGGCTTTCCTCGGGATCATCGCGACCGAGATCACGGCCGGTCGGGTGGAGTGGGACGGCGACGAGTGCCGCCTCCAGGCGGCCGAGGGCTACACCCTCCTGCACGTCTTCACCAAGGACCCCGCGATCGAGGCCTACGAGACGCAGGTCCGGGAGGAGAAGAAGCGCGCCCGGGAGGCGCGGAACCAGGCCCAGGCCCAGGCCGCGAAAGAGCGGGCCCAGGCGGCCGCGCAGGCCAAGGCCGGGCAGGGTGGCGCGGCCACGGCCAGCCCCACGACCGAGGCCGCCGCGAGCCCGGCGGTCGACCCGCTCACCCTCCAGGTCCACCCCGATGGCCGGATCATCATCCGGCACAGCAGCTCCGAACCCGCGCACGTCGAGCCGCTCGCATCCGCCGAGAACTGGATCCGGCACGCCGCGACGACTGCTCAGCCGATCCAGGTCTCCGGCCCGCTCTCCGACGAGCAGGTGGGTGGGACGATCGAGCGGCTGCGCGAGGCGGCACGCGGCAGACCGGTCACGGTGACCGACGAGGCCCTCGAACCCCTGGGCAAGGGGTGGACCGGGATGATGTGGGCCGCCTGGCACGGACGCACTGATCTGGTGAAGGACCTGGTCGCCCGCGGGTTCGACCCACGGACCGCCCCGCGGACGTTCGGTGGTCTGCTGCCCGGCCCCACGGCATACGACCTGGCGATGCGCCGCGGTCACGTGCCGGTGCTGCAGGCCCTGCGCGAGGCGGGCGTCCCGAACCCGGTGCGGGGCCGGCCGCCCGGGGCACCCGAGGCGATCGTCCTCCGCGCCGCCACCCCCACCTGGCCCTACGCAGTCGGCGTCCTGGCGGTGGTCGTCGGCGCGGTGCTGGCCCTGGTGACCCGGTCCTGGACCCCGCTGATCGCGCTGGGGCTGATGGGTGTGATGGTGGCCGCGCTGACGGCGTTCATCGGGGCCATCGCTGGTGGCGAGGGGATGGCGGTGGACGGCTCACGGCTCTGGACCCGCCGCAACTTCCGCTGGCACGGGCCGGTGGAGCTGCCGGACGTCCTGGCGGTCGGCCTGTCGGAGAGCGCCCACGTGCGGTCGCCCACCCTGCTCCGGCTGGGCACCGCGGACCAGGGCTCCCCGGTCGGCAGGCTCACCTCCTCGGGCTTCGACCCCGACCAGGTCACGCAGCTCAAGGAGCGTGACGGCCGGGTGTTCACGCTCCACTTCGGCGGGCACTTCCGGCCCGGGGTGGAGCAGTATGTCGGCACCCAGATCGACCTGGACCGGACGACGGTCAGTGAGTCGGCCAAGCAGACCGTCGTGCGCAAGGGGTGACGTCGCCCAGACTCGAACCAGGCAGTATGCCGTGAGCTCGCGGTCGTGGGTCAGCTCGCCGGCGGGGTGGGCACCTGCCGCGTGGGCACCCCGGCGATGACGTCCGGCGCCCGCCCGGTGTGCAGCAGGCCGAGCCGCCCGGTCGTCCGGGTCATCGCGACGTAGAGGTCGCTGTGGCCGCGCGTGGCCTCCAGGAGACCGCCCACGTCGGCCACCAGGACACCGTCGAACTCCAGCCCCTTGGCCCGGGTCGGGTCGATCACCACGCAGCTGGATGCGAGGTCCAAGTCCGCACCGGACGAAGACCCCTGCACGGACTCGGCGACCGCGGAGGCGAGGGCGGGCACGAGGGCCGTTGGGGCGATGACTGCCAGGTGGCCGCCCTCGAGGGCGGCGTGCTCCTGCGCGGCCAGCCGCGCGGTGACCGCGACCAGGTCGTCCTCGACCTCCAGCCGCCAGGGTGTGTCCTCGCCGGACCGCGCGGAGACCGGTGCGGTCGCCGCGGGGTCCATGGCCCGCAGCACCGGCAGCGCGGCGTCCATCACCGACTGCGGCGTGCGGTAGTTGACGGTCAGCTCGACCACCGTCCAGCGCCGACGCGGGTGCTGGGCGGCCAGCGAGTCCCAGGAGGTGCTGCCCCCGACGGAGGAGGTCTGGTTGACGTCCCCCACGACGGTCAGGGAGCCCGAGGGCACGCGCCGCAGCAGCATCCGCCACTGCATCGGGCTCAGCTCCTGGGCCTCGTCGACGACCGCGTGGCCGTAGGCCCACGTGCGGTCCGCGGCAGCGCGTTCGGCCAGCACGCGGGTGTCACTCTCCGCGAACCGGTCGGCCATCGCCTCCGCGGAGACCCCGCGGGTGCCGCTCCCGGCCAGGACCCGTCGGGCGTAGGCCAGGTCCCGCTCGCGCGTCGCCCGGTCGGCGGCTGCCGCGTCCGTGTCGTCGACGCCGAGCAGCTCGGCCGCCTCGTCGAGCAGGGCGACGTCCGCCGGACCCCAGCCGCCGCCGGGAGCGCGGTGCAGCAGCTCGGCGGCGTCCTCGGTGCCCAGGCCCAGCTCTGCCTCCGCCGCGGCGAGGGCGGACTCCAGGCGGCCCCGGTCCGACAGGAGGTCCTCGAGGAACTGCTCTGCTGTCAGCACCGGCCAGAGCCCCTCGACGGTGGAGCGCACGGTCGCGTCGGCCTGCAGCTCGGCGCGCAGCCGGTCGCGCTCGTGGGCGGCCACCGCGCCGGTGACCTCGGTGCCCTCGGCCTCTACGCGGCCCGACACCTGGTCCGGGTCCCGGGCCAGCGACGCGTCCAGACGCCCGACCTCGGCCTCGAAGCCGTGCTCGACGTCGCTGAGCAGCTGCTCCCCGTGGGCGACGACCAGGTCGGTGAGGTGGCCCCAGATCTCCTCCCGGAAGGCCCTGCCGGCCTGGTTGTAGCCGGGACGCCCGTGGGTCGCGCGCTCCCGGGCGGCGGCGATCACCGGTGCCTCGAGCACGTGGGTGTCACCGTCGAAGACGACGGCAACGTCCTCCACGGGTGCCTGCCGGTCGGTCACAGCGGCGGCAATCACCGCGGCCATGGCCGGGTGCCCCTTCAGCGCGGCCACCGCGGCCGGCTCGGAGCGGGTCGGCACGACCCCCGGCAGCAACGTGTCGGGAGTCATCAGCACGGCCTGGGTCTCACCCAGCGAGGGCAGCACCTGCTCGATGTAGGACAGGAAGGTCGAGTTGGGCCCGACCACCAGCACCCCGCTCTCGGCGATGCGCGGATAGGTGTAGAGCAGGTAGGCGGCCCGGTGCAGGGCCACCGCAGTCTTGCCCGTGCCCGGCCCGCCCTGGACGACGAGGATGCCCTCGGCGGCCGAGCGGACGATGCGGTCCTGCTCGCTCTGGAGGGTCGCCACGATGTCGCCCATCCGACCCGTGCGGTGTGCGGTGAGGGCCTCCATCAGGGCGCCATCGCCGACGAAGCTCTCCGCAGCCCCGTCCGCGCCGGAGCGCGCCAGGTCG
>Ga0123330_1003624_pt1 | contig 12602 bp, 6 predicted proteins | sample BioC13SIPDNA_2_FD_89704 | JGI IMG/M metagenome (GOLD analysis project Ga0123330, IMG submission 89704) | Anaerobic biogas reactor microbial communites from Washington, USA - Biogas_R2_A C13 SIP DNA | ecosystem: Engineered > Bioreactor > Anaerobic > Unclassified | place: Washington, USA... | reverse complement strand
CGTTCAAGCAGGTGATCACCGAGATCCTGTACGGCGAGGGCATCAGCCGCGAGGGCGAGCTGATCGACATGGGCGTGGAAGCCAAGCTCGTCGACAAGGCTGGCGCCTGGTACAGCTACAACGGCGAGCGCATCGGCCAGGGCAAGGAGAACGCGCGCAACTACCTGCGCGAGAATCCCGAGCTGGCGAAGAAGCTCGAGGCCGAGCTGCGCGAGAAGTTCCAGCCTGCCGAAGCGCGGCGCGACGAGGATGACGATGCCGGTGCCGGCGCCGGCTGAGGCCTGTCAGGACTTCGCGGCCAGGGACGGCCTCCTCCCGCGACCCTCCCTCGTGCCGGGGACGGGTCGCGGCATGTGGGCCGGGGTGTTTCCGGATCGGCGGCGTGGCGTCCCGGCCGGCGCGATGCCACGTGCCGGCAGCGGCGGTCGGCGTGATCATGGCCGACGGGCCCGGGACGCGGGCGCGAAGGGCGGGGAGATGTACGGACTGATCGGAAGCGCCAGGGCCCGGACGGGCCGGCGCGATGAAACCGTGGCGATCCTGCTCGAGAACATGGATTCGACGCCGGGCCGCCTCAGCGACGTGGTGGCCGAAGGCCCCGGCAACCCCGACGTGGTGTGGATCACCGAGGGCCGGGACAGTGCCGGGCGCTACCGCGCCTCGCTGGCGCTGCCCGCGGTGCGCGGCGCGATCGCCCGCGGCAAGCCGCTGATCGCCGCCTTCGGCCAGCACACCGAGACCCGTCCCGTGGGTGGGCACGGGCTCGCCCCGGCGGCATGAGCGACCACGCGCCGAAGCGGCGGCGCCCGCGCCAGCCGCAAACCCCGGTCCAGCGCGCGCTCGGCCTGCTGACCCGGCGCGAGCACTCGCGCCGGGAACTGATCCGCAAGCTGGGCGCCCGCGGCGTCGAGCCCGAGGAGGCGAGGGCGGCGGTGGAGAAACTGGCCGCGGCCGGCTGGCAGGACGATGCGCGTTTCGCCGAATCGCTGGTGCGCAGCCGCGCCTCGGCCGGCTACGGTCCCCGCCACATCCGCGCCGAACTCGGCACCCATGGGCTCGACGGCGAGGCCATCGAGCTGGCCATGGCAACGTTCGAGGGCGACTGGATCGAGCTTGCGCGCGACCTGGTGCGTCGGCGGTTCGGCGAGGAAGGCCCCAGGGACCTGGCGCAGCGGCGCAAGGCCGCCGACCTGCTCGCCCGGCGCGGATTCGACGGCGAGGCCATCCGCGCGGCGACCCGGTTCGACCCGTTCGACCCGGACGTCTAGCCCGCAGGGCAGGCCGGACGGCTCGCGGGCAGTCGCCACGCGCGCCCGGGCCCGTCGCGACAGGCCAGCCCCGGCGACTGCGGGCGGCGGGTTTGCTAATCTGGCCGCTTTACCGGGTTGTCTGCCCTGGCCATGGGCCTCGTGTCGGAGTGTCGCGGGAAGGACCAGACCGCCCGGCCGTCCCCCCAGGCCCGTCATGACCACGTCCAGCCAGTACACCACCGCGCGCATCCGCAGCGAATTCCTCGAGTTCTTCCGCGGCAAGGGCCACGAGATCGTGCCTTCCGCGCCGCTCGTGCCCGCCAACGACCCGACCCTGCTGTTCACCAACTCGGGCATGGTCCAGTTCAAGGATGTGTTCCTGGGCGCGGAGAAGCGCGCCAACCCGCGCGCGGCCGACGTCCAGCGCTGCCTGCGCGCCGGCGGCAAGCACAACGACCTCGACTCGGTCGGCTACACCGCCCGCCACCACACCTTCTTCGAGATGCTGGGCAACTGGTCGTTCGGCGACTATTTCAAGAAGGAAGCCATCGCCTGGGCCTGGGAACTGCTGACGGGGGTCTGGAAGCTGCCGCCCGAGCGCCTGCTGGCCACCGTCTACCACACCGACGACGAGGCCTACGCGATCTGGCGCGACCAGGTCGGCCTGCCCGGGGACCGGATTATCCGCATCGGCGACAACAAGGGTGCGCCGTTCGCCTCGGACAATTTCTGGCAGATGGCCGACACCGGCCCCTGCGGCCCCTGCACCGAGATCTTCTACGACCACGGCCCCGGCTACGCCGGCGGCCCGCCGGGCTCGCCCGACGAGGACGGCGACCGCTTCATCGAGATCTGGAACCTGGTGTTCATGCAGTTCGACCGCCAGCCCGACGGCACCCTGGTGCCGCTGCCGGCGCCGTGCGTGGACACCGGCATGGGCCTGGAGCGGCTGGCCGCCGTGCTCCAGGGCGTGCACAGCAACTACGAGATCGACCTGTTCCAGGCCCTGATCGGCGAGGCCGCCGCGCTCACCGGCACCCGGGACCTGCAGAACAAGTCGCTGCGGGTGATCGCCGACCACATCCGCGCCTGCAGCTTCCTGGTGGTCGATGGCGTGCTGCCGTCGAACGAAGGCCGCGGCTACGTGCTGCGCCGGATCATCCGCCGCGCGCTGCGCCACGGCTGGATGCTGGGCACGCGCGAGCCCTTCTTCCACCGCCTGGTGGCCACGCTCTCGGCCCTGATGGGCGAGGCGTACCCGGAACTGCCGGCCAAGCAGGAACTGGTGGAGAAGGCGCTGCTGGCCGAAGAGGAGCGCTTCGCCGAGACCCTCGACGCCGGCATGCGGATCTTCGACGACATCGTCGAGCGCAGCGGCGGCAAGGTGATCCCGGGCGCGGACGCGTTCCGCCTCTACGACACCTACGGGTTCCCGCTCGACCTCACCCAGGACATCGCCCGCGAACGCGGGATGGAAGTGGACACCGCCGGTTTCGACGCGGCGATGGAGAAGCAGCGCGAGACCGCGCGCGCGGCCGGCAAGTTCGGCGGCGGCGTGCAGTTGCCCGCCGACCTGGTCGCGCAGCTCCAGCCGACGGCCTTCCTTGGCTACGACCGTCTCCAGGCCGAGGGCCTGTCGGTGCTGGCGATCCTGCGCGATGGCCGCCCGGTGGAGTCGATCCAGGCCGGCGAGGAGGCGATCGTGATCCTCGACCGCACCCCGTTCTACGGCGAGTCCGGCGGCCAGGTCGGCGACACCGGCGAGCTGCACGGGCTCGACACCCGCTTCGCGGTGGCCGACACGCAGAAGCTCGCCGGCCAGTTCCACGGCCACTCGGGCCGGCTCGAGGCCGGTGTTCTGCGCCGCGGCGACACGGTCTCCGGCAGCGTCGACGCCGCCCGCCGCGCCGCGACCGTGCTCAACCACAGCGCCACCCACCTGCTGCACGGCGCCCTGCGCGGGCTGCTGGGCACCCACGTCGCGCAGAAGGGCTCGCTGGTCGCGCCCGACCGCCTGCGCTTCGACTTCTCCCACTTCCAGCCGGTGACCGCCGAGGAGCTGGCCGAGATCGAGCGCCGGGTCAATGCCGAGGTCCGCGCCAACCATCCGGTGGTGATCCGCGAGATGGGCATGCAGGAAGCGATGGACGCCGGCGCCATCGCCCTGTTCGGCGAGAAGTACGGCGAGCGGGTGCGGGTGGTGGCGATGGGCGATTCGGTCGAGCTGTGCGGCGGCACCCACGTCGGCCGCACCGGCGAGATCGGCCTGTTCAAGCTGGTGTCCGAAGGGGGCGTGTCGGCCGGCGTGCGCCGCGTCGAGGCGCTCACCGGGCAGGCCGCGCTGGACCACGTCGCCCAGGAAGAGCGCCGGCTGCGCGATGCCGCCGGGCTGCTGGGCGGCACCACGGCCGACGTCGCTGATAAACTCAAGGCCCTGCTCGAGCGCCAGAAGCGGCTCGAGCGGGAGATCGAGCTGCACAAGGCCAAGGCCGCCAGCGGGGCGACCGCGGACCTTGCGCAGCGCGCCGTCGACGTCGACGGCGCCAAGGTCGTGGCAGCGCGCCTGGAAGGGCTGGACGCCAAGGCGCTGCGTGATGCGATGGACCGCCTGAGGCAGCAACTGGGGAACGCGGTGATCGTGCTCGCGGGCGTCAGCGACGGCAAGGTCGCGCTGGTGGCCGGGGTCGCGGGCGCCGTGATGGGGCGCGTGAAGGCAGGGGAACTCGTGGGCTTCGTCGCCGGTCGCATTGGTGGCAAGGGCGGCGGACGGCCCGACATGGCGCAGGGCGGTGGCCAGGACGGCCCCGGGCTGCAAGAAGCCCTGGCCGAGGTTCCAGCGTGGGTCGCGGGCAAGCTGAGCCCGGGCTGACGTGGGAACCGGCCATGACTTGTTGCGGTTGACCGGGAGACCGGTCCCCTACATGCTTCACGTTTGTTCAGTTTGAAACGAATGTTGGCCGCAGTTCGAAGCCTGTGGCCGGTGGCGTTTCAGGACCTGGCCACTGGCCAACGGAGATTTCCAAGATGTTGATTCTGACCCGCCGCGTCGGCGAGACCCTGATGATCGGCGACTCGGTCACCGTGACCGTCCTCGGGGTCAAGGGGAACCAGGTGCGCATCGGCATCACGGCGCCGAAGGACGTGGCCGTGCACCGCGAAGAGATTTACCAGCGCATCCGCCGCGGCGAGGGCGACGAAGGCCAGCGCGAGCCCGACGCGGGCACGGGGGGCTGAGGATTTGCCGCACGGGTGGCGGCTCCGGTATCCTTCGCCCCCTGTCGTGCAGCGCATCCGCGCCGCACGACGAGCTTTCCGGAGACTTGCCCGAGAGGCCGAAGGGGCTCCCCTGCTAAGGGAGTATGGGGTCAAAAGCTCCATCGAGGGTTCGAATCCCTCAGTCTCCGCCAGTTCCGGCCAACGCGGACATCCGTCGGGCATGCATTGACGACAGGGCATCCGAGTCGGCACAATTCCGCTTCTGCCACGCGCCCGTAGCTCAGCTGGATAGAGCACCAGGCTACGAACTTGGGGGTCGGAGGTTCGAATCCTTCCGGGCGCGCCAAGCAGCAATGAAGAACCGGCCCCAGGGCCGGTTTTTTCATGCCCGCGTGCAGGCCGGCCGCGTCCGCGGCGCGGCGGCGCCCTAGGGCCTGCGCGAGATCCAGCCGTGGATCAGTCCGGCCTGGAAGAAGCGCGTCGGCGCGTCGAACCCGGCGTCGGCGAGCATCGCCTCCACCTGTCCCGGCGGCAGCACCGCCACGTCGGTCGAGTAGGCGAGCCGGATGCGTTCGATCGCCTCGGGCGCCACCTCGGCGGCGGCCATCATCCGCAGCCACGCGGGCAGCAGCACGTCGTAGCCGGGCGCGGCGGTGTCGGCGGCCAGGTCGGTGCTGGCCAGCAGGCCGCCAGGCCGCAGCCGCGAAGCGATGCCCGAGAAGAACCGCACCCGTTCGGCGCGCGCGGTGATGAACTGCGAGACCAGGAAGCAGGTCGCCGCATCGTAGGGGGCATCGGCCGGCAGCGTCTCGAGGAAGCCGTGGTGGAAACGGCAGCGCGTCGCGAATCCCTCCGCGTCCGCGCGCTGGCGGCAGGCCTCGAGCATCGCGCCGGAAGGTTCCACCGCGGTGAACGACCAGCCGGGATGGGCCGCCGCCAGGTGCGCCATCTCCTGGCCGGTGCCCACTCCCACGCACAACACGCGGGCCTCGGCCGGAAGCGGGGCGAGCAACGGTTCGAGCAGGAAGTACAGGCAGTCGCGAATGGGCGCGGTCTTCGCCCATTGCCGGTCGTAGCCGGCGGCCTGCTGGTCGAAGAGCGCGACGAGGTCGGATGGTTCCATCGCTCCATCCTAGCGCGCCGCGCAAGCCGCGACCGGCGTGGCCCGGCAGCCGGTTCGTCCATCCCCCGCCGGCGGCGCTTGCCGCCCCAGGCGGCGGCTGCGACGATGCCGTGCGATGCCCTGGCAACGTGCCCCGCAACCGTCCGAGCAGCACCCGTTCGCGCTGGCGTTCGCCCGCAGGCCCGGTGCGCGACGGCGGATCGACCTGGAGACCGGGGTTGCGGTGGCGGTGTTCGACCTCGGGGCCTGGCGGCCGCTGCTCGAGGGGATCGAGGCGCTGGTCGGCGCCGAGGCCGCGGCGCGCGCGACGCGGCAGCGGATCCCCGGCAACCGGGACGCCCTGCTCGCGACCTACGCCCTGCAGCGGCTGTGGATCGCCGAGCTGCTGGGGCTGCCGCCGGCCCGGGTGGAGCTGGCGCGCGACGAACGCGGCCGCCCCTGCCTGGCCGATGCCCGCCTGCACACCAGCCTCAGCCACGCCGGCGAGCGGGCAGCGCTGGCGCTGACCGCCACCGGTCCGGTCGGCGTCGACCTGGAACCTGCCGACCGGGCCCGGGACATGCCCGAACTGGAGGAACGGGTGGCGCACCCGCTCGAGCGCCGCGCGCTGCCCGCCGCGGCCGACGCGCGCGGTCACGCACTGCTCCGGCTCTGGGTGCGCAAGGAGGCCCTGCTCAAGGCCGCGGGGATCGGGCTGGAACTGGAAATGGACCGGTTCCAGGCTCCCGAAGGTGTCGCGCTGCCGCTGCCCGGTCCCGTGTTCGGCGGGCGTGCGGTCCGGCTGCAGGCACTGGACGGTGGGCGTGGCTGGGTGCTGGCCCTGGCCTCGGTGCCCGACGCTGCCCCCTGCCTGCTGGAGCCGCTGGCGGACCGCTGAGCGCGTGCCGGGCTGGCCTTGTGCCGTCCCTGATCCCGTTTGCAGTGCAGGAACCGGCGGATGCCGGAACGGGAATGCGGATCGATGGACGGGATGTCTGGATACTGGCAGCGGGCACTGGCCGATGCGCCGGAGTCGATTGGATTGACGACCGCAGGCGATGCCGGCGGATCCGGTCGGGTGGAATGCGCCATCGATGCCGCACTGGCAGCGCGGCTGCGGGCATCGGCCGGGGGCGCAGGCGACGCGATCGGCACCCTTTGCCTTGCGGCATTCGCGATCCTCCTGCGCAGGCTCTCGACCCAGGCCGACCTCGTGGTCGAACGGCTCGGCTCCGATGGCACCGCGCTGCCGCTGCGGTTGCGCTTCGGGCAGGCCGCGACCCTGGCCGACGGCATCGCCCTGGCCGGCGAGGCGCTGGCGCAGGCGCGCGCGCATGCATCGGAACTGGCGGCCGAAGGCGAGGCCGCGCGCGCCTGGCAGGCGATGTTCGCCGACGGCGTGGCGCTGGCGCCGCGCGACGGTGCGACCCTGGTGGGGCTGGGGCTGGGCAGCGCCGGCGACGACGGACCGATCCCGGTGGCGCTGTGGTTCGCGACCTCGCTGCTGGACGAGCAGGCCGCGCGGCAGTGGCTCGACGCCTGGTGCAACCTGCTGCGCGCGCTGGTCGACGCGCCCGAGGCCGGGATCGAGGCCCCCGCGCTGCTCGATGCGGCCCAGGCCGCCGTGGTGCTGGCGCGGGACCAGGCCAGGGCGGTGGATGTCCCGCCGGTGGATGCGGTGCACCGGCTGTTCGAGGCCCAGGCCGCGCGCACGCCCGACGCGACCGCGCTGGTGCACGGCGACCGCCGCCTGACCTACGCGGAACTCGACGCGCAGGCCAACCGCCTGGCGCGCCACCTGCGCGCGCTGGGCGTGGGTCCGGACGAGCGCGTGGCGATCTACGTCGAGCGCGGGATCGAGGTGGTGCTGGGCCTGCTGGCCGTGCTCAAGGCCGGTGGCGCCTATGTGCCGCTGGACCCGACCTATCCCGCCGAACGCCTGGCCTACACCGTGTCCGACGCCGCGCCGCGCGTGCTGCTGACCATGGCCGGCATGGAACACCCGGCGCGCGAGGTGCTGGGCGAGCTGCCGCCGTCGCTGGCGGTGGTGGACATGGTCGCCGACGCTGCGACCTGGGCGTCGCTGGATGCCCGCGACCTCGACGCGGATGAATGCCCGGTCGGCGCCGCGAACCTCGCCTACGTGCTCTACACCTCGGGCTCGACCGGCAAGCCCAAGGGCGTGGCGATGCCACACGGGCCGCTGGTGAACCTGGTCCAGTGGCAGCTGCGCGAGCCCGGCAACGACCAGCCGTTGCGCACCCTGCAGTACGCCGCGCTCGGCTTCGACGTCGCCTTCCAGGAAACCTTCGCCACGCTGGCCAACGGCGGCGAACTGCACCTGATCGACCAGGACACGCGCCTGAGCGCGGGCAAGCTGTTCGAGTTCATCGTGCGCTCGCGCATCGAGCGCATGTTCCTGCCGTACTTCGCGCTGCAGATGCTGGCCGAGGGCCTGGACGGGCACCTGGCCACGCTGCCGGCAGGCGCGCCGCTCGACTGCGCGCTGCGCCAGGTGATCACCGCCGGCGAACAGCTGCGAATCGAGCCCAAGATCGTACGCTTCTTCGAGCACCTGCCGGGTTGCCGCCTGCACAACCACTACGGGCCGACCGAGACCCACGTGGTGACCGCGCTCCAGCTCGGGCCGGATCCGGCGTCATGGCCGCGCCTGCCGGGCATCGGCTGGCCGATCGCCAACGCGCGCGTATACGTGCTCGACGCCCAGGGCCGCCCGCTGCCCGACGGCGCGGTGGGCGAGCTGTACCTCGGCGGCCCGGTGGTCGCACGCGGCTACCTCGCGCGCGAGGACCTGACCGCGGAACGCTTCCTGCCCGATCCGCACGCCGGCGGCGATGCACGCATGTACCGCACCGGCGATCTCGGCCGGCGCTTGCCCGACGGCAGCATCGAGTACCTCGGCCGCCAGGACTTCCAGGTCAAGATCCGCGGTTTCCGGGTGGAGCTGGGCGAGATCGAGGCGCGCCTGATGGCGTTCCCGGGCGTGCGCGAGGCCGGCGTGCTGGCACGCGAGGACGTGCCGGGGCTCAAGCGCCTGGTGGCGTACTTCTCGCCGGTGGATCCGGCTGCGCCGGTCGACGTCGACGCGCTGCGCCGGCAGCTCGCGGCCGAGCTGCCCGACTACATGGTGCCGGTGGGCTACGTGCAGCTCGACGCGCTGCCGCATTCGCCCAACGGCAAGCTCGACCGCAAGGCGCTGCCCAAGCCCGGGCGCGGGCGCCCGGAGTGGGCGGGTCCGTACGCGGCGCCGCGCACGCCGGTGGAGGCCGCGCTGTGCCGGATCTTCGCCGACGTGCTCGACCTCGAGGACCTCGGCCGCGACGACAGCTTCTTCGAACTGGGCGGAACCTCGCTGCTCGCGATCCGCGTGCTGGAGGCCGCGCGCCGCGAGGGCGTGGGCGACGTGCCGCCGACCGCGCTTTTCCGGGCGCCAACCCCGGCGCTGCTGGCCGCGGAGATCGAGGGCGGGGCGAAAGACCCGCTGGCGGCGCGCCTGGCCCGCGGCCGGCGCAACGACGACGAGCCGATCGCGATCGTGGCCATGGCCGGGCGCTTCCCGGGCGCGGCCTCGGTGGAGGCGCTGTGGCAGGCGCTGTGCGAGGGCCGAGACGGCATCACCCGCTTCAGCGCCGACACGCTTGATCCGTCGATTCCCGCCTCGCTGCGCGCCGACCCGGCCTACGTGCCGGCGCGCGGCGTGTTCGACGGCTACGACCGCTTCGACGCGGCGTTCTTCGGCATCGCGCCGAAGGAGGCCGAGCTCATGGACCCGCAGCAGCGGGTGTTCCTGGAGCTGTGCTGGGAGTGCATCGAACGCGCCGGCCACGTGCCGGATGCGACCACGGTGCCGGTCGGCGTGTTCGCCGGCATGTACAACGCCAGCTACTTCCAGCGCAACGTATCCGCGCACCCGGAACTGGTCGAACGGCTGGGCGCGTTCCAGGTGATGCTGGGCAACGAGAAGGACTACATCGCCACCCGCGTCGCCCACAAGCTCAACCTCACCGGCCCGGCGGTGAGCGTGCACACGGCCTGTTCGACCTCGCTGGTGGCGATCGTGCAGGCGGTCGACAGCCTGCGCAGCGGGCGCTGCGACATGGCGCTTGCCGGCGGCATCGCCATCACCTGCCCGGTGGCCAGCGGCCACCTGTACCAGGAAGGCGGGATGCTCTCGGCCGACGGCCGCACCCGCAGCTTCGACGCCGATGCCACCGGCACGGTGTTCAGCGACGGCGCCGCGGTGGTGCTGCTGCGGCGCCTGTCCGACGCGCTGGCCGACGGCGATCCGGTGTATGCAGTGATCCGCGGCGCGGCGATCAACAACGACGGCGCCGGCAAGGCCAGCTTCACCGCGCCCAGCAGCGAAGGCCAGGCGGCGGTGATCGCGATGGCGCACGCCGACGCCGGCGTCGACCCGCGCACGATCGGTTACGTCGAGACCCACGGCACCGCGACGCCGATGGGCGATCCGATCGAGATCGAGGGCCTGACCCGTGCGTTCAGGCTCGGCACGCGCGACAACGGCTTCTGCATCGTCGGCTCGGTCAAGAGCAACATCGGCCACACCCTGATGGCCGCCGGCGCCGCCGGCGTGATCAAGAGCGCGTACGCGCTGCAGCACGGCCTCATCCCGCCGACCGCGCATTTCAGCCGGCCGAATCCGGTGATCGACTTCGCCGCGACGCCGTTCCGCCCCAGCGGCGAGCTGTTGCCATGGCCGGAAGGCATGTCGCCCCGCCGCGCGGGCGTGAGTTCGTTCGGCGTGGGCGGCACCAACGCCCACGTGGTGATGGAGGAACCGCCGGAGATTCCGCCGTCCGATGCCGCGCAAGGACCGCAGCTGCTGGTGCTGTCGGCGCGCACGCCGGCGGCGCTGGCCGAATCGGCCGCGCGGCTCGCCGCGCACCTGGAGGCCGAGCCGCAGGCGAACCTCGCCGACGTCGCCTGGACCCTGGCGGTGGGCCGCAAGAGGTTCCCGCACCGCCTGGCCGTGGTGGCCGCCGATGCCGCGGACGCGGTGGCGCGCCTGCGCAGCGCCGAGCTCGCCTCGGCCGCACTCAAGGGCAAGCCGGCGCGCGAGGGCGGGGTGGTGTTCCTGTTCCCCGGCCAGGGCTGCCAGTACGCGGGCATGGGCCGCGAACTGCACGCGCGCGAGCCCGCATTCCGCGAGGCCTTCGATGCCTGCGCCGCGGTGCTGGCCGACGAGCCCGGCCTGGACCTGCGCGGGCTCGTGTTCGGCGACGACGCCGAGGCGCTGCTGCCGACCTCGATCATGCAGCCGGCGATCTTCGCCATCGAATACGCGCTGGCGCGCTGGTGGATGGCGCAGGGCCTGCAGCCGGTGGCGATGGTCGGCCACAGCGTGGGCGAGTTCGTCGCCGCCACCCTGGCCGGCGTGTTCGAACTGCCCGACGCGCTGCGCCTGGTGGCGCGCCGCGGCCGCCTGATGCAGGCGCAGCCGACCGGCGCGATGCTGTCGGTGCGCATGCCGCTCGACGCGCTGCAGCCGCGCCTGCCGGCGACGCTGTCGCTGGCGGCCGAGAACGCGCCGGGCGCCTGCGTGGTGGCCGGCCCGCACGAGGAGGTCGCCGGGTTCCAGCAGCGGCTGGAAGGCGAGGGCGTCGCCTGCCGCCTGCTGCGGACCTCGCACGCGTTCCACTCGGCGATGATGGACGGCGCCGTGGCGCCGTTCCGGGCCGAGGTCGCGGCCCTGGCGTTGCAGGCGCCGTCGATCCCGATCGTTTCCACGGCAACCGGCGACTGGCTCGGGGCGGGCGAGGCCACCTCGCCCGACTACTGGGCCCGCCACCTGCGCGAGCCGGTGCGCTACTCGGCCGCCGCCGCGCGCCTGCTCGAAGCCGGCTCCGGCCGGGCGCTGCTCGAGGTCGGTCCGCGCAACACGCTGGTCTCCCTGGCGCGCCAGCAGCCGTTGTTGCAGGAGAAGAAGGTGGCCGCCGTGGCCTCGCTGGGGGCGGAGCCGCAGGGCGAACACGTGGCCCTGCTGGAGGCCTTTGGACAGCTGTGGGCCAGCGGCGTGGCGCTCGATCCGGCGGTGCTCGACCGCCGCCGGCGACGCCTGCGGGTTCGCCTGCCGACCTATCCGTTCGAGAAATCGCGTTATTGGGTAGAGCCGGCGGTCGCAGCCGCCAGCAACGTCGTTCCCCACCCCGCCATCGCCGCCCGCGCGGCCCCGGAGCCCTTGATGTCCGTCGTCGCCCCTCCCGCCCCGCCCCCCGTCGACCGTCGTCCGCGCCTGTCCGGGCAGCTCAAGGAAGTGTTCGAGGACGTGGCCGGCTTCGACCTGTCGGACGCCGATGGCGATGCCAACTTCATCGAACTGGGCCTGGACAGCCTGATGCTGACCCAGGTGGCGCTGCAGCTGCAGAAGACCTTCGGGGTCAAGATCAGCTTCCGCCAGCTGATGGGCGAGTACGCCAGCCTGGACCGCCTGGTGGCCGCGCTCGATGCGCAGCTGCCGCCCGAGGCCGCGCCGGAGGCCGCGCCTGCCGCCGCGGTGCCGGCGCCTGCCCCGGTCGCACAGGCACCGGCCGTGGCCGCCGCGGCGATGCCGGCGGTGGTGGCGGCCCCGGCGGCGTTCGCCGCGCCCATGCCGCCGCTGGCCGACGGCGATGGCCTGCGCAGCCTGATCGCGCAGCAGATGCAGCTGATGCAGCAGCAGCTGGCGCTGTTGGCCGGCGCCGCGCCCGGCGTGCCGGGGGCCGCCGCCGCGTCGCCCGCGCAGCCACAGACCGCGCCGGCACCGGTGGTGCCCGTCGCGGCCGCGGCTTCGCCGGTCGCGGCCGAAGCGGACGCCCGGACCGGCGACGAGGATGCCGCGCCGAACCGCTACGACGTCAAGAAGGCCTTTGGCGCGATCGCCCGCATCGACACCGCCGGCGGCGCCGAGCTCAACCCGCACCAGCGCGCGCGCCTGGATGCCTTCATCCGCCGCTACGTCGAGCGCACGCCGAAGTCCAAGGCCTACGCCCGGCAGCACCGCCCGCACATGGCCG
>Ga0123330_1003590_pt1 | contig 12705 bp, 6 predicted proteins | sample BioC13SIPDNA_2_FD_89704 | JGI IMG/M metagenome (GOLD analysis project Ga0123330, IMG submission 89704) | Anaerobic biogas reactor microbial communites from Washington, USA - Biogas_R2_A C13 SIP DNA | ecosystem: Engineered > Bioreactor > Anaerobic > Unclassified | place: Washington, USA... | reverse complement strand
TAAATCAGAATCATCTGCAGATGTTTCGATTTCCGATGAAGATTCCTGTGAATTGCCGATCATGCTTACAAGCTGTTCCAGAGCAACTGTTTTATCGAGGCTGGCAAGTTTCAGAAGCATTATTTCAACACAAAATCTTGGGTAAGCGCTCCATTTAATGTCATTTTCAGTTTTTCTGACTATTTCACTCATCCGCAAAAGATCTCCTTCAGAGAACCTTGATGCGGAACTGACAAACCGCTCAATGAGATCCTGCTCCATATCAATTCCCCTGGTTTCGAGAGCACCCGGGATTCTTGCGAAAAGAAGGTTACGGATATGTTCCTCGAATCCGACAACGAATTCCTGAAGGTCAAAACCCTGATACAGAACATCATGCACAGCCTTTAAGGCCAAAGCTGCTTTTTTTCCGTGTATTGCATCCATTACACTGTCAAAAATATCCATGCCAACGAGACCAAGAACAGACCGGACCTCTTTTTCTGTGAGGTTATCATGGCAAAAAGAGTATACCTGATCGAGCAGACTGAGTGCATCACGCATACTTCCTTCAGCTTTGCGGGCCACCAGCATTAAAGCGGACCGTTCAAAGGCGATATTTTCTTTTTCACAGATATGAGCCAGTCTCTGAAGAATCTGTTCTGCACTTATACGCCGGAAATCATACCTCTGACATCTTGAATGTATAGTAGCAGGAATTTTTTGCGGTTCGGTTGTTGCAAAAATAAAAATCACATTTTTAGGTGGTTCTTCAAGGGTTTTAAGCAAAGCATTAAAAGCGGACTTTGTCAGCATGTGCACTTCATCAATAACAAAGATACGGTATTTGCCACCCATTGATGAATACCCGATATTTTCGCGGAGTTCACGGATATCATCAACACCGTTATTTGATGCACCATCAATCTCAAGCACATCGAAACTGGACCCGCTTATGATATTTTTGCAAGAGACACATTCACCACAGGGATCTGTAGTTGGTCCTTTTTCGCAGTTAAGGGCGCGGGCAAGTATTCTGGCTGAAGTGGTCTTACCAACTCCACGGGTTCCGGTAAAGATATACGCATGAGCAACCCTGTTTTTTTCGATTGCTTTTTTCAGGGTTTCTGTGATATGTTCCTGACCCACGACATCATCGAATGTCAAAGGACGCCATTTACGGGCAAAAACCAGATAGCTCATTTTACTTCTTTATATTTCCAAAAAATAAATTAAAAGGGCCAAGTTTACCTGCGGCACACCAAGCATCTGCTTACCGTTGCTCCCTTCCAGGCCTGGCGGGGTTCACAGCCTTTAGTTGCGCAGGGCCTGGCCCAAACTTGTTAACTACGATTTTTGTTCCTTGATATTACAGTTTTGTATCCTGTTTATACTTTTAGAATGGCGGAGAGACTGGGATTCGAACCCAGGGTACGGGATCCGTACACACGCTCTCCAGGCGTGCCCCTTCGACCGCTCGGGCATCTCTCCATGATTTTTAAAGGTTTAAAAGTATAAACCAGGAAAAAAATATATCAAAGAACCTGAAATTCAAGTTTATAAAAATAGATTATAGAACAGCCAAAGACAAATAGAGCTGATTAAATTAACCGATCTACCCTTTACTGGATTAAAGTCACGAAATTGAGTCTAGAAAGACTAAAAGCAACAACTTATAAGGTATAGAAATCAAGGTATTGATTCACTGATTTAACCTATAAAAGGTTTTTTAAATTCGGAGAGGCAGGGATTCGAACCCTGGGAGCCGAAAATTCAGCTCAACGGTTTTCGAGACCGCCCCTTTCAACCGCTCAGGCACCTCTCCTGTGAATTGTTATTCTAAGTTATAAATTTCAAAGAGTTTTGGTTATAATTAATTTTTTTCCCGTTTTTTTTGTAAGTATGTTCAACTAACAATTAATAGTCGGAAAAAGAACCTTTTTAAAGGTTTTTTGGTTTTTAAATATAATTGGAGGGATAATTGAACGCAAAATCTGTCGGGTCGGACCACAATAAGCTATTGAATTTGTTCGGAAATCATCAAAATTTTAACCGATTAAAATATCGTTTTTGACCTGAAAAAGTGAGTTTTAACTTGTTAGACCCACAATGATAGAGCCGCTATTATAATTATTTATCACAGAATGTTTTGGGACTAAAGAAACTCTTTTTTTTTAACTCCACGTGCGCAGTTTTTAGTCACCTTCCTTAATCGCGCTTGCGTAGCAGGTCGTCGCCGCCCTTCAACGCAAACCGTATAAATGTAACAGCGCGAATCTCGCGATAGTCATCACCGGTGTGCAGCTCGCTCCGTGCCCCAAGGGTAATCTGTGGGGTGAGAACATAACCTAGCTCCAGCCCACCATCGAAGCCCAGCCCGAGCGATTCGCGACCCGGATGCCGGGCAGTCGGTTCTGACATCAGCGCACTCGCCCCAAGCGGAAAGTAAGGGGCCTCATCCATCTGGAACCACGTCACACCAGGCTCGAGGGTCAACCGCCACGCCATCGCCTTATAGCTGCCCCGCCAATCAATCGGCAGGCCGGAGTGAACAAAGCGCTGGGGACTGAAGTAGCCGCCGTGGCCGTAGGTGAACTCTGACAAATTGCGCTCGAAAGCCATGGCCGAAACCGCAATCCCGGTCTCGAGACACATGCTCCTGGCACTGTGAAGCTCCCACCGAAGGCCAAGATGCGCTGCGAGTGAGTGATTCGTCTTGACATCCGTACCGGTCAGGTATTTGTAGTCGAGAACCACGTAGGACCTGAAGTTGCGACCATCATGTCGCAAGATCACTTCCCCGCCCTGCTTCACCACTGCGCCCCAAACGCGCCCGGTGCCGGGGTCTGAGATCCCTGCGAACGAGAGCACACTTTCCTCCACTGCCCGACGCGAGATTTCGAGTGTCAGGGCAACATCGCGGAATGCTTGTTTCCAGCACAGACCGCCGACTATAGTCGAGCGGGCGAAATTCACCGGGGTGACACCCAAATCGAGCTGCCAACCGCGATGCTCATATCCTGCCCCGAGAGCCACACCATCCGCCTCGACATCGCGCTCCCCTACAACCCCCTCGACGGTGCCGAAAGGCACCATATCGGGATCGCCACCTAAGACGAGACGTCCAGCACTTAGATGGATGGGTGTTACCTGAAGAGACAGCGTCCCCCACGGATTCGGAAACTCCAGCCGCGAAGGCGCCATTAGCTCGAACATCGCCTGCCGGCCGGGCTCGCCCTGTCGTGACCGCATCGTGATCTCCGGCTTAATCTTGATACCGGCGGCAGCATGTACCCGCTGCATCTCAGACTGAATTTCCGAGTGCAAATGCTCAAGCTCGGCCTCTGATTGCCGGACCTTTGAGGGCGGCCTGTTTGAGATCGTTTTCTCATTAAAGGTAAACGTCGCGACTGAGCGCATTTCATCCTCAACGAGTCTTCTTGCCTGAGCAAGCTCCTCAAGTGCTGCTGCATAGCTCTGGGCCTTGGCGTCCAGGCGAGCAATGAACAGGTGAAGACGCGGATCACCACTACGCACAAGAAGTCCCTGTTGCAAAGCGTGTCGAGCCTCGGCCAGGTCGACACCATCACCCAAAGCCGCATATGTCAAGCCTTGTAACGCATCGAAATTACCGGGCTCCCGCTTCAAGACGTGAATATACTGCTTTGCGGCCGCCTCACAATCACCTGCATCGTGCAAAACCCGCCCGTAGGCGTTGGCGATTTGTGGCTCGGGAGGACGAGCTCCAGTCCATGGAGCCAGCTCACGCCGGGCACCGGCCAGATCACCTTGTGACCGCCGCGAGTCGGCAACGCGCACTGCGCACCCAACTCGCAGTTTCTGAAGCGCATGCAGCTCTGCCGATGCCAGACCAGGCTGAGCAACAAGTTCCTCAAGAACGGCTTTCGCCTCACCTGTGCGACCAGCCCGCAGCAGCAATGCCGCCATCTGCAGCCGCACACCCGGAAACTCGGCCGATGCTGTTCTTCCCGTATGCAGCAGCAACACGGCATGATCAACCTCCCCGATGTCGGCCCACGCCTCGGCAATAATCGCAAGATGGTTCAAGCTGGGTGCCGCCCGCTCAAGCTCTGAGAGCTGCATGCGGGCAGCACTCACTCCACCAATACGAAAAACACGCACTGCCCTGGCTGCGGCAAGACGCATCTCGAGCCGCCGTCGCAGATTGTCGATCTCGTCGGAGGAAGCCGGTGCGTCAATGGTTCCGAGCAACTTGAGGCCGCGCTCATGCTCGCCGAGTTGCTCGGCAAGCCGCGCCGCTACCAGAACCGCCTCGGGCAGCTCCGGTTCCGTCTTCAACAGTGTTTCGATCGAGCGTTGTGCCTCGTCAAGATAGCCGAGTTCAAGATCCAGGTGCACCAAGTCGAGCAACACCCGCGAAGCGCGCAAGTCAAGACCGGCCGCAACCACCAGAGTATCATGAGCGGCAATGACATCGCCTGTCTGTCGCAGATGTATCGCCCGTTGCCGCAACTGTTCGACCTTCAGACCTTCCGGACTAAAGGCAGCCGATGTATCAATGTCGCGCAACATATCATTGGCAGCCGCAGCCTGCTCATCCAGGTTGGCACGCAGCAGCAGCGACACCATCCATCGCAGATCCGCGGCCTTGGCAGGCGGCGCGGTTATCAGTTCATTCAGGCTGTGTTGGGCTCTTGAAATATCACCCCGCTCAAGCAGAAGATCGACGAGAGCCAGGACAGCCTGGTACCGCTCAGTCGCAACTGAGGTTGCCGCGTGTTCGAGTAACGCTTGCGCCTCGTCGAGCCGGTTCTCGCGCCGCAACACGTCGGCACGCTTGATAGCCTGCCAAAGCTCAGCCGTGCGCAACAACGGTTGCCACAGCTCGGTTCGCTGCGGGGCGAGCTCCCGCGCCCGGCATAATAGCTTAACTGCCTGATCGAATGCCTCACGTGCCAGTGCAACGCTCGCCAATCCCCCGAGCACTTCCGGATCGCGCTCGGCACCATTGATACTCTGGAACTTCTCTTCAGCCTGGTCCAGCTCGCCGTCTTCGAGAGCCTTAAAAGCCTGACGCAAAGCCTTTTGCCGTGCCAAACGCGGCTCCAGCAGTTCCAGTCGACGGCGCAACTCGCTGTCTTTCGGGTTGGCACTCACGTAAGCCCGCAGACACGGCAGTGCCTGAGGAGTCTCGCCGAGCCACATGACAGCCTGGCGCCAGCCGGTATGCGCTTCGCCATTTACCTCCGGCATGCCGGCTAACTTCTGCAATAACCGTATGCCGCGAGTACGGGTGGATGGGTTGTATGTTAGATGAAGGGCCAGCGCAAGCTGTACATGGGCTGCTTCGGGGTACATCCCGGCCAAACGTTTGAGGCCAGCATGGGCGGCATCCCAACCATCAGGAGTGGCGGCAAGCACCTGGTAGTACTCAAGACCCAAGAGGGTGGTGGGCTCGGTTTCGCCAAACGCCTTCCGGTAATGCCGCAATGCCGCGTTAGGGCGGCCTGCCTCGGAAAGCAAACGCGCCTCCCGCAGCTCTGCCGCAACATGGTCGCCTCCACGCAGCATCGCGCGCACGAACGTTAGCCGATCATCCCGCGGATCCGCCTCCTGTAGCTGACGCAGGCACCGCTGCGACTCAGTCAACACACCTGCAGTAACAGCATGAACCGCCAATTCGCAGAGCGCAGTCTCGTGTTGCGGTTGCGAGAGCAGCAGTTTGCGCCACATTTCGGCCGCTTTGTCTGCGCGCCCGCGTTGCATCCAGATGTATGCCTGTGCTTCGAGGGTCTCCGCTATGCGGCTTTGCGCAGCTACGACAAAGCACAGCCCAAGCACAAAGCAGATTGCCAGAATATAAGCGTTTACGGGGTGCCCGCTTCGGCTTTTACGAGAAGATGTAGATACGAAGGAACCGGCGTAGCCGGTTTTACGCGTGGGTACCAGGTAGAGTGCAAAAGCGCGCCTCCAACTCCCGGGAAATCCAGAAGAACAGTCTGCACCCCTGAACTGTAACGCCGGGGCGGTTGTCATTAACAGATGCATTGAGACCTCCAGTTTGGGTATAGAGCGTTGTCCACCGCGAAGTTGTAGTGACACTGGATGAAGCCCTGGCCGAACAGCACCAGGTTCATATCATAGCAGGCTGGCAAAACATTGTAGTCGCCGCTGTCATGAAGGTATGCGGCCAGCCTCTGTGCGAAGCTCTTGCTCCACGGCAATAACATGGCGAAAAAACCGACCGGAACCCTGGCGTTCAGTAAATCTCCAACAATCATGATTGCCTTCGCCGCGGCAGTTGCAGCCGCCTCTTCGCCAGGAGCTCGAGTACCCGAGCGGACCGTCGTACCAGAAACAAAGCTGGCACGACCAGCATTGGCACGAGCAGTAGCCAGTGAGTCGAGAAAAACCAGCGTCCCTTGCGCCACAATGGCAGAGCTCCCCAAGTAGTACGTGGTCCGAGCACGAAGGTGCCACGGCGGGCTGCACCGGCAATTAACAAGTCACCTCCGGCAAGCGACGCTTCAGCGTGGCCCATCGCGTCAACTAAGGCTGGTACCTGACTGTTTTCGGTTGCGAGCAGAAGGATAGTGCTGCGATCAGTGGCCCAGGGCGATTCGACACCAGCAACACCAAGGACGGGCGATACTGTCTGGGCGAAACGGCGGGCCTGGGGCAACTGAACGAAAGCGGCAAATCCGGTCAGGTAGTTAAGCAGCACACCTGGCCGCCACGGACGGCGCGGTACCAGGCCGCCGGGAGTGTATGTAAAGGGCAGCTCGTCTGCATGACTTCGAAGCCATGGATGCCAGGGGCCGCTGGATATTACGAGTAGATCTCTGTCACGCCCTGCCTTCTCGTAGGTGCTGCTTGAGTTCGCGAATACTGCACGCTTTGGCAGCTCTCCCGTAACTGCTGAAACGTGCGCCAGCACAGAGAGCAACAAGCCGATCTCGGCCGGACGCGGCTGCGGAGCAAGCAACACGGCGGTCTCACGCAGGTCGGCGAAACGAGTGAAGGGAAAGCCGTCATAAACGAATAGCTTCACGTCCGGCATGACTGCGAAATGGTGTAGTTTTTCGACATGCAGAACGGTGCTGCCCTCAATCACGACACGGGAAACCACTGGTCTTAACAATTCACAACCTCTCCCGTCAGGACTGAATTCAGCATGCAGACACAACTCGTTGTAGCCTGACAGTTGGCTTGGGTGGATAGCGAAGCGGGCGCGTTGAAGCATGGAACGCTGTTCTGGCCCGGGTACCGTCAATCTGCCAATTATATGGTGATTCAACTCGACCATCAGCTCTGGGAGAGGAGCCCCGGGCGGTACGCTCACCCGATAGTCAACAACGAGCGGAATCGACTGGGTGAGCTCAGCAAAAAGATCGGGCGCCAGCCGGAACGAGACCACCTGGGTCGCCCTGCCCGTTCCTTCCAAAACAAGGTCGTTGCCCGCAGTCAAGTCGCTCAAACGGATCGCCTTGTCGTTCTTCACCCAGCGAGGCGACTCGTAAGGTAGGTACTCGCTTCGATTACCGGGAAGAACACCACCACGAGTGATATTGCCCGCTGCGAACCGCTGCGCGACCGCCAACAGCTCGCCAGGCATCGCAGCCCCGATGACGAGCAGCTTTGCCGCATCATCCGCACCGTTCGGGTGGTCGACCAGACGTACTGTTGGGCCTTCGCCCTCGATCAGGCCATGCGTCAGCTCTGATTTCCCTGCCGCAATCACAACTGCATTCCCATTGGGCAACTCATCGAAGAAGACCACAAAACGTAACCGCGAGCCACCCTGAAGCCCAAAATAGGCGGCTACAAGGCCGGCTGCACGCACCATCTCCAGCGTTCGCTCGCCTAAAAACACAACCTGGATAGTGGTCGGTTCCTCCACCCGGGGGTCGAGAAACGGTAATGGGAGTAAAGCCACATCATTGGCGATCGGAAGCGCGGACTGCTGAAGCTCGAGCTCAGAGGTTTTGAGTGCCAGAAGAAGCTCATTACCTGCGGGCTCGCATGGGTCGGCGCCCGGCCGGCGCAGCACCAGAACATTGTCATCGGAAAACAGGGATGGGTCGAGGGCCAGAACTTCAACCTGTCCCGCGATCAGCTCGATTCGGTCAACAGTGCAGCCGTTGAGAACCACCTCAATATCGACCGCCCCGCCCTTTTTGTCGGTTGTGCAGAGACGAAGCTGCGCAGCGGTTATCAGGCGGTCAACACGTAACCTGAAGAAAAAACGAATTCCGGAGCCGGAAGTGCTAAGTCCGGAAGTTTCTTTACCGGGTTTTACAATCGAAATGGTACGCCAGTCATTTGCCTCAAGCGGCTCGGGTACCGAAGCCTCAAGCACAGAACGCTCAGTCTGGTCCAGAAGAGCAGATCGTGAATCCCTGTTTCGAGCTACAGGGTCTGCGTGCGCCCGTAAACCACCACCGGCAACCACCACCAGCCACCCAGCCGTCCAGATGAAGCTACGGATAATCTTTTCCGCGATCATGTGTACCTTCTTGATATTGTTGAGTTCGATGTTGTTGAGTTGACGACTAACTGTATGAGGCCGCGCAGACCGCACAACGAGATATCCAGAAACGAACGCACTGGCTGATCGAGCCTGCGTTCGTCGGCCCAGCGTATCCAGTTGTCTGCCCGACAGAAAAGCGCCCGTACCAGGAAGCGCTCTCGCTCGGGAGAGAGCGTTGCGAGTTCGAGTCGCAAGATTCCTGCCTTGGTGCTTACAACCCGGGCCGGCATGGGCAAGCTTTCTTCACCGAGACGCAGAGTCAGATGGAGCTCCTCGCCGCGTTCGATCTCATTGCCGGCGTGACCCAATGAAGCCCCGGAGAGCGATAAATCACTGAGCTCACAGGCAACAGTGTTCCCATATGAGCGTTCCACCATGGCCGGCAGTCGCAGCACAATACGGGCGTGTCTGCGGCGCTGCTGGCGCTCGAAGGCGGCGGCAATGGCGACCGAGAGGATAATCAGGTTATAGGTTGCCCAGCCAACATTGATGAGCACAGAATCGAGCTGCTGTCGCCCCGTACTGGCAGCCCAAAGTCCGGCGGCGATACCAGTAAGATTGAGACCAAAAAGCACCAGGAACGGCAGAGCAATACGCCAGTCGAAATAGCTCGTGGTAATGAGTCCGCCCTTTGCCGTGACATTGAAACGCCCGAGCCGTGGATTGATAAGAGCCAGAATTGTCGGCAGGACGATATAGGCGGAGAGAACCGTTTCGTACAGCTCGCCCCAAAACGAGCGCCGAAAGCTGCCCTGAATACGGGAAGTAGCCATAAGCGTGAAAGTCAAGTGCGGCAAGGCATAGGCGAGCACCATGACAGGCTCGGCGGCGAAGATGTGGGCATTGAGCAGCAAGAAGCCAAGCGGCGCAGTAAGGAAGATGAGACGCGGAAGCCCGGACAGAAAATAGAGCAGCCCGTTGAGATAGCAGAGCCTTTGAGGCCAGGTCAGTCCCGGCCCGAACAGCGGGTTATCAACTCTTAGGATCTGCACCATACCGCGGGCCCAGCGGACCCGTTGGCGTATGTGACCAGAGAGAGACTCGGTTGCAAGACCGCCCGCCTGGCGTACACCAAGAAAAGCTGTTCTCCAGCCGCGCCGGTGCATTCTGAGAGCTGTGTGCGCGTCCTCGGTAACGGTTTCCTCGGCAATGCCGCCTACGTCAACCAGGGCCGCTCGCCGTATAACCGCGCAGGAGCCGCAGAAAAAGACGGCGTTCCAGAGATCATTGCCGGGTTGAATGAGGCCATAAAACAACTCGCCTTCATTCGGGCAGGTTTTGAAAATACGCAAGTTCCGCTCGAGCGGGTCGGGAGAGTAGAAGTGGTGTGGTGTCTGCACCATTGCCAGTCGGTCATCCTCGACCAGCCATCCCATGGTGAGCTGTAAGAAGGAGCGGGTCGGGATGTGGTCGCAGTCAAATACAGCCACAAAGGGAGCGTTAGTGCGGGCCAGCGCAGCATTGATGTTACCGGCCTTGGCGCCACGATTGTCGCGGCGACTGAAATAGCCAACCCCCACATCATTCGCGAAGTGCTGAAAATCCTCACGGTTGCCGTCGTCGAGCACGAAGATATGCAGCTTGTCCTGCGGCCAGTCGAGTGTCTGAGCGGCCAAAATGGTGGCGCGTACAACCTCCAGCGACTCATTGTAAGTAGGGATAAACACGTCCACTGCCGGCCAGTCTCTTAGGTCGGCGGGCAACGCCAACGGCTTGCGCACGATCGGCCGCGATATCTGAAAGTAACCAAGGACCAGGATCAGAAAGGCATAGAGCTCAGCGAACAGCATTGCAGCACTGAGCATGAGGTCGAGCGACTCTACGCTCATGGTGGCGCTGATACGCCAGGCCAGGTAGCGCGCCGACACCGTTATCGCCATCACCATCAACATTAGCGTGCTTAAACGGTGACGTGAGCGGGTGACGACCAACGCCACGAGAAACAGCATCCCACTCAGACTCACTTGCTCGCGTAGCCCTAAAGGTGTGAGCACCACCAATGTCAGTGTCACCACAGCTATTACCATTGCCAGCAGGCGCACCGCACGTGCAATTCCCCCAGCGAACGTGATTGAAGGCGTTTGAAGCAATTTTGCTTTTTTCATGATTCACCTCGTTAGCGGCAAACTTTGGCCGTGTGTCTTTGAAGATCGACGAGCGGTGTCAGCAGGTGCTCGCTCAGCTCACGCAAAGCAGCGACTGCCCCGGTTGTGGGACTGTGCAAGGCGACCGGCAACTGTTGGGCCCATGCTTCACCGACAACGGGATCGCGCGGTACCGGGCAAGGCACCAGCCGCTCACCCAGGTGTCGCCGCATCAAGAACTCCGTGTCACGAGCGAGTTTACTGCGCGGCTCCATTTGGTTGAGCACATGCCAGACTGCCGGCTTCAGCTCACGCCCACGGCACTGGCGTTCCAGCATGGCCGCCATAACCGGAAGTGTAGCGAAGCAGGCGGCATCGGGCAGGTGCACACCCACGATAACATTTGCCATCTCAAGCACGTGCTCCGTCCAGACCCGCTCCCCAGCCGGTGTGTCGACCAATACAAGTTCAGTGCCGGAAGGAACAACATCCAGTACACGGCGCATCAGCCAACCAGAATCGGCCAGGAGAGTACTCTCAGCCTGTTGCAAATCGTCGCGGTCACGGGTGCCAAACGGAATGCAGGGCACCTCTCCTCGTTGCGCAGTCAGGTACTCGATGATTTCGTCAGGCGAGGAGCCTTCGGCGATACCAAGTCGCAACCCGGGCGGTATACCCAGGTGAGTCCCGAGGGCATTTTGCGGATCACAGTCCAGTGCGAGCACACGGTGGCCCGCACGGGCAAGTATGACACCCAGGTTGGCTGCTAACGTCGTGCGGCCGGTGCCTCCTTTAGCCGAGACAAAGGCGATGAACTTCATATAGCGGCTCCCTCTTTGTGCAAGGAAACGGGTTTGGCGACATCGGCGGATCTTTCCGGTTGGTCGAGCAACTCGGATACCAGATGCAGCAAAGGCCACCGCTGCCGGGTTTCAAGCTCACGGCGCACGCTGTTGAACTCGATGTAATGCATCTGCTCCCCACCCACAGCGGCCAGAAGAGCGGCCACATCAAAAGCATAGCCGTCGCCACTATTACGTATCGTTTCTTTTCGGGGAATGAACATCTGTGAAAATGAGCTTTCCACTTTGACCATAGAACCTCCTTCCGCTTCCTATAGATGTGAGGGTATCCTCATCAGGCGGCGCCGAAACATGATCTGGTGAGAGCGCCCCAACCCCACATTACCCGATAGTTCAAGAATTGTGCCATCAGAACAATTCGGCGTTTGCAGATCTCTGCTGTAAGGTGTTTTGGATGGTCAGCATCGCAGTATTGTCAACCTTATCATGTTTTTAAAAGGTTTTTGGGGTCGCCGAGCGCACACGCCCCACGCGGTAATGCATTGCAGTTCTGTAAATCTCTCTTGTGGGCGTGTGGAAAGGTGTGAATAGCTCCGATTGACAGGAAAATCATAATACAAACAGAAATAATCAAATAAAATTTATAAACAGAAATATTTTATAACGAAAGAAGATAACGGGCTTGTTAAAAAGAAATATTTTTCAGTGAGAATCTGTGATTATTACTTACGGAATTACTCCACCCCCCAAAAAACAAACTCTTGCAAATAAACAAGTCTATAGGCAGAATGGTTTGGACATTGATGCTTTGGTCTACAAACAACACAGCCATGCATCGCAAGTACGCTTCAAATTGCCGCTGAACACTTATGAGTTGTAAAATGGGTATTATCCGATGAAAAACAATTCGAACTTTAAGGACATGTTTTTTGTTTCTGCTATTGCAGAAATTTCTTTTTTGATCTTCTGAATTGCTTTTTCATAAACGAGCCCTATTACACGGGCTTTAGTTTTGCGGGTATCACAATTCATCAGTCGTTCTTGGATTGTAATCATCTCCTCAATTGTCTTCTTTACCAATACGGAATCAGAATTTTTAATCTGATAATGAAGAGTAATAAATCCATGCACATCAGTTTTTCTGGATGAACAGGCTAGTCCACCAATAAGACCAAATGCGAATCCCATTCCTGCACTTGCCGCAACCTTTTGTTTATAATCAGGTACTTTCCATTTTAATTCCCTAATGGTCAGATCAAGGAATAAATCGGTAGTCATTTGATCACTGCTATCATTTTTCAGCTCAACAGCTTTTACACAAGACATT
>Ga0123330_1003588_pt1 | contig 12714 bp, 4 predicted proteins | sample BioC13SIPDNA_2_FD_89704 | JGI IMG/M metagenome (GOLD analysis project Ga0123330, IMG submission 89704) | Anaerobic biogas reactor microbial communites from Washington, USA - Biogas_R2_A C13 SIP DNA | ecosystem: Engineered > Bioreactor > Anaerobic > Unclassified | place: Washington, USA... | reverse complement strand
GACGATACCGCGTTTACCCGCACGGTGCGTGCGAGCCTGGAAGTCATCAACCGCGTGGACGGCGCGCTGGGCAGTAACGAGTTCGGAAACCGCTGGTGGCTGGATGAACTCGACTGCGTGGTGCCCGGCGATGGGATCACGGGGCCCGGCCCGACGGCCGTATCACGGCTGGGGCCGGTCGGAGCGCGGACCGAAGCGGGTATCGCCCTGGTGCGCGGCGACCATACGACAACCTGGTTCGTTGCTCCGAAGGTGGCTCCCGGCGCAGTCGTGGAGATCGACGATGCGCGCGCCGGTCGCGTGACGTTCAGCGATCCGGTCTACTGGGTCGGCAAGTCTGGCGAGAAATCGCCAGTCGTGGTGAGCGCACCCCCGTACCGCTCGTCGACGGCCGGGCTGGAGCAGCGTGAGGTGTATGTGGGCTGGCATTTCCCGGACCTGCAACCGGGGCATATGTACCAGCTGTACGTAGACTGGGATGCGGCGCCGCATCACGCTTCGAACGCTGTGTATACCATCCACGGCGCCCAGCCGGTGGCGGGCGGCACCACCACCGTCTGTGTCGACCAGCGGTTCGTGCCTGGCGAACAGGGGATGGCAGGGCGATCGTGGCGCAGTCTGGGGTTCTTTGCCGTCGCCTCGGCCGACGACGAACTGGAGGTGCGGCTGACCACGTTGGTCGAACCGGGACGCTTCGTGGACGGAACGGTCTCGGCCGGCGCGGTTATGCTGGTCGACCGGTGGGAACTCCCCTCACCCGCAGCCTCCCCCGCGCGGCTGGAGATCGACCCGGAATCGGGCGCCATACGGCTGCTGACGAAGGCCGGGGAACGGCGCGAATTCAGCGCCGATACGGGCCTGCTCAAGTCACGGAAGGACCGGAACGGGAACCGCACCGCGTACCGCTACGTCGACGCCGACCGCGACGGGCGGTCGGACGAACTGGACAGTATCACACGTCAGGGAGGGCTGGTCACCAGGTTCCGCTATACGGCTGGCAAGCTGGTTTCCATCACAGACTTCGCCGGCCGGGTGACCCGATGGAGCATTGTTGGCGGCCTGGTCCAGTCGGTGACAGCCCCCGCGCCGGGGTCCGGAATGACCACACCCCGCTATAGGTTTCGGTATGCCCCCGACGGTCTGCTCACCCAGATGAATAACCCTCGCGGGTACTTGACGCGGATCGCGCGTGATGTGCGGACGCAGCGCGTGACGTGCGTGATCAACCCGGACAATTGCAACTGGTCCATCGGCGGGTATCTGGTGGATGGCAGCGACGGCGCGCTGCGGCTGCCTGCCAGCGCTCACATCGGCGCGCTGTCCGTGGCCTGTGCCGGACTGGTCGAACCGCGTGCCACGTACGTGGACCCGCGCGGGAATGTCTGGGAGTACCAGATGGATCGCTTCGGACTGCTGACTGCCGAAGCCCGCCCGGCTGTTCCCGGTTCGCCCCAGAAGGATGTGTGGCGGTGGATGCGCGACGAGCGCGGGTTGCCTCGGGTGATGATTGAACCGCCGGGGGGCGGTGGCGACCTGCCGTTACCCGCGATCCGGACGCGGCAGTTCTTCAACGCCGCCGGCGATCTGGTCAGACGGATCTTCGCCGACGGTACCTATGAGGAGTGGTATTACGAACCCGTGTTTCATCAGGTGCGTGACCACAGCGACAGGTTGGGGCACCGCACGGGCTACGTGCGCGATGCATGCGGAAACGTGGTGCTGCAGAAAGAGTACGCCATGCAGTATGATGGGACGCCCGATCGCTACACACGCTATACGTACTCGGCGCCCCCTACGAACATCAACGCGCTTCCCGGCGGTCTGCTCACCCGCGTCGTCATCGCAGCCGACTCGCCTGCGGCGGTGACCACCGTGCAGGAGTACTACACGAGTGGGCGTCAGGTGGGCCTGGTCCGCGCCATCCGTACGGCGGTGGGCGCAGCGGACCCGGATGTAACCGGTACCACCGTGCTGACCTACGACCAGCGGCGAAACCTCATCACCCGGACCGATCCGCTGGGGCGCGTGACCAGGTTCACGTACGACGTTCTCGGCCGGTTGATCATGCGGCAGGATCCGTCCCCCGAAACCGGCGATCATGCAGCGCCCGTGACAACGTATCTCTATGATGCGGCGGGCAACGTCACGCTTACCGTCGATCCGGCCGGAGTCCGGACGTTGCAGGCCTATGATGCGCTGAACCGGTTGTACATCTCCCGCACGATCGGGTCCGACGGGACTTCCAGCACGAGCCAGACCGAGCTTATTACGCGGTACGGTTACGACGCCAGCGGGAATCTGATCCGGCAGACGGACCCTTTGAACCGGAGAATTGAGTATGTGTACGACGCGCGCAATCAGAACACTGCAATCAAGCACTCCGGGCCGCGACCGACCGGCCTGCCGGCACCCCCCGAGTCTGTCGCAGGTCAGGCGGCCACGTTCTACGACTACGACACGCTCGGCAACCTGCGGTCCGTGACGGACGCCAGCGGCGCGACGACCAGCTACGCCTATGACCGGTGGGGCCGCATGATCCGCGAGACTGCGCCGGCACCCGGGACGGGGCAGCACGCCGCGCCGGTCTCGCACCACGTCTACGACGCCGTCGGGCATTTGGTGGAGGTGCGCGAGAGCGGTGTGAACGGGTGGCGCGTGACCAGTTATACCTGGGACAGCCTGGGACGCCTGATCCGTGAAGTTCAGCCGGCGGACCAGACGGGCCGGCGCTCGGAAACCGGCTATACCTACGACGCGCGCGACAACGTGCTCACCGAGACGCGGCCGGATAGGCTGACGGTGGAGTACCAGTACGATCTGCAGGACCGTGTGTGCCGCATCACATCGCCCGATCCGGATGGGGCAGCGCCGCTTGGTCGCCAGATCATCGCGCGCCAATACAACCTGGATGGCACGTTACGCACAGAACAGCAGTGGAACGCGGCCGAACCGGCCGCCGTGCTCGTTACATCCTACAGCTACGATCAGCTCGGCCGGCTCACGCGCGTCACGCAAATGGACCCGGATGGGTGCGGGCCGTTGGTGGCGCCGGAAACAACCTATCACTATGACGTCGTGGGGAATCAGGTGCAGGAGTGCCAGCATCTCGATCAGGGCCGCGTGCTGGTCCGGAAAACCTCCTACGACGGACTGAGCCGGCCGTGGAAGACCGTCGAGAGCACAGTGGGAAACGCGGTGCGCGAAGAAATCACAACATATGATCGTGGCGGTCAGGTCGTCCAACGGCAAGTCGGGGTCGGCGATGGAACGGCGACGGTTGTCTACCGGCAGACTGACTACGCGTACGATGAGCTGGGGCGTCTGGTGATGCAGGCGGATCCGCTCCCCGCCGCCGAGGCGACGCGTCCGGTGACGTATTACTACTACGACGCCGTGGGGAATCTGCGTTTCGTTCGCGACCCGGCCGGGTGCTGGACCGAATACGAGTTTGACAGGCTGGGACGCCTGGTCATGGTGGCCAAGCCTGCGGTCGAGGGTATGGGAACGGCTGTCACACGGTTCGAGTACGCCGTTACGGGTGCCGTTACATCGGTCGTTGATCCGCTGGGGCGGCGCACCAGCTATGTGCGTGACGACTTCGGGCGGGAACTGCTGCGCCGACTGCCCTCCATTGGCGGCCAAGTGCCAGAAGTGCGAACCGACTACGACGTGATGGGGAACGTGATCGGCAGGTATACCAGCGACGGTCATGTGACGCTGGTGGCCTACGACGCGTTCCGCCGGCTGGTCTCAGTGATGGAAGACGGCGTCAAACGCAGGTACACGTATGACCCGCTGGGAAGGCTGGCCAGCGAGACGGACGTGGCGGGCCGGTCGACACATTACGGCTACGATCTGCTCGGACGCCAGACTTCAGTGCAACGGCCGTCGCCGGCCGGAGAGGAACCGTTCAGCCAGACGCGGGACGACCGCCAGGCGGAGTTGGTCGGCGATTGGCAGGTGGTGCCTGGTGGTTTCGAGCAGTCGCAGCAAGTGGCGGCGGCCGAGGCGGCCAACCCGGTGCGTGCCACCTGGTCGTTCACCGGGTTGACAGCCGGACGCACGTATGAAGTGCTGGCCACCTGGGAGCCCGACCCCGGCCACGCGCCCGACGTCGCGTTTCAGATCTGCGACTCGACCGGACCGCTCGCCCCGCCAGTTGTCGTGGACCAGCAGCAGATTGCCGCGGATGTGCTGGCCGGCCACCGCGCCTGGCAGCGGTTGGCCGTCGTGACTGTCGCGAGTGACACGTTGTCGGTGCAGCTGGCGCCGGGGGCCGGCAGCGGAAACGTGGTGGCTGACGCCGTCCGGGTCATCGAGTTGTGCGGCACGACCTACACCACCTATGATCTGGCTGGCAATATCGTGTCACAGACAGATGGATTGGGCCATACCACACGGTACACATACGACGAACAGTCGCACCAGACCAGCATCACCGATGCCAATGGAGACACGACACGGTTCACGTACGATCCGTGGGGCCGGCTGGCGGCAGTTGTCGATCCGCTGGGAAATGCCACGACCTACGGCTATGATGCGCTGGATCGGTTGACCCAGGAGTGTGTCGAGTGGCAGGGGGCCAGCTACACGACCTCCTATCAGTACGATGTGCGGGGTCAACTGCAGCGGGTCGTCGATCGCCTGGGACGCACGCGTCTGTTCCACTACGACGCGCTGGGCCAGTTGCGGGAGGAGATCTGGTACGAGAACGCAGCCGATGCAGCTGGGGACGTGGACCGCGTGAACACGATCGCGCACAGCTATGATCTGGCCGGCAGGCTGGTGGCTGTGCGCGATGGCACGAGCATTTACAGCTTCACGTACGATGTGTTGGATCGCGAAGTGGCGGTGATCGCTGACCTGCCGGGCACGCCGGCGGTGGTGCTGGCCACGGACTACGAGGGACACGACCAGCGCCCGTCCCGCGTGACGGCGTGGGTCGGGGCGGCACAGGATTTCGAAACCCGTTTCACGTACGATGCGCACGGCTGGCTGCGCCGGCTCGAACAGACCGGGCCGGGCGTAGCGGACAAGCGGGTCGACTTCCGCTACACTCCAGCCGGCCAGTTTGCGCGTTGCGAGCGATATGAGGGGCTGTTGGGCGACCAACTGGTGGCGGCGTCGGTCTATACGTACGATGGCCAGGGACGCATGACGGGCCTGATGCATCAGCGGGAGGACAGCCAGTTGGCCGGATATCAATGGGTGTTGGATCCTGCCGGTCGTGTCGCGCAGTGCGTCTCCGTGCGGGACGGTGTGGCGACCTACCAGTACGACGCGCGCGGACAACTGCTGCACGCCGACTACACCAGCCAACCGGACGAATCCTACGCCTATGACGCCAACGGCAATCGCGTGGCGGACGGCAGCACGGTGGGAGCGCGCAACCAGCTGGAGTCGGACGGGACGTATTGCTATGCCTACGACGCGCAAGGCAACCGGATCAAGCGGACAGAAATCGCCACCGGCGCGGTGACCGAATACCGCTGGGATCTGCTCAACCGCCTGGTGGAAATCACTGAACGGGCGCGTGACGGCGCCGTGGTCCGGACGATACAGTATGCCTACGACGTGTTCGGGAGGCGGGTCGGCAAGACGGTGGCTCCGGCGGTGGGGCCGTCCACGACGGAAAGCTACGTGTACGATGGTGCCCAGATGGTGCTGCGGTTTGAGCACGGTCAACTGACGAACCGCTACCTGCCCGGTCCGGTTGTGGATCAGGTGCTGGCCGATGAACAGGTGGGGGACGCCGCGGATGGCACCGCGGTGTGGTGGCCGCTGGCCGACAATCTGGGGACTGTGCGGGACGTGGTGCGTTACGACCCGGCGTGCCAGTCGGCGGAGGTGGTGAAGCATGTGGTCTACGATGCCTTTGGCAACGTCGTCGACCAGACCGGTGAGGCCGTCGACTACATCTTCGGTTTCACCGGGCGTGAGGACGATGCGGAATCGGATCTCAACTACTATCGTGCGCGGTACTACGATCCGGGTCGGGGGCAGTTTATCAGTGAAGACCCGAGCGGCTTGAGTGCAGGGGATGCGAATCTCTATCGGTATGTGAAGAACAGCCCGACGAACAAGATCGATCCGACGGGCTGCTACGACGAAGACGTACATTTCTATTTCAACTATTATCTGGCACGCTATCTCGGGCTGGACCAGTCCTCCGGCTGGGGCAATTCGCGTGGTCAGCCCATGTCCGAGGCGCTCATCATCGCGCAGTTCGCCACGCGCGTCGATTACGACGCCCAGACCAAGCCTTTGGGCGCCGGCATTCAGGCGCGGAGTCGCTTCCATATGCCCGATCCGGATGACGGGATGGGTGTACGGATGAATGATGGGCGCGTGTACAAGGCGATGTGCGAGGTCGCGGACGCAGGTGACCTGGAGATGTTCGGAGTTCTGCTGCACGTGTACCAGGACACATTTGCCCATTTCTCATACGGCGATGCCATCGGACATATCAGAGCGCCCGGCGGAGTCCACTCGCCAGACGAACCGTTTCGTGATTCGGCGCGCGAGCGGTGGATGGCGTTTTGCGTGTACAGCCAGATGGTACGCCTGCTGATGGCGCGGCGCGGCATTGACAAAGACGACGTGCAGGCCCAGACAGCCGTCCTGAACGGACGCAGCTTCAAGGATTTCTGGAGCCGTGTGTCACCGACACTGCTCATCGCGCCGACTACTCCCGATGCGAAGGCGTTCCGGGACGACCGGGTGGCTGCGTGGCAGGAACTCATTGCGCGCGACTTCCGCGGCGCGACACCGCGCTTCAATGACAAGTCGTCTGCTGCGACTAACTACATGACCAGGTGGCAGCGCCGTGTGGCGGCGAAGGTGCCTGTGTGGTACAGCCCGAAGTACGATCACCACGCCCACTGGGGACATTGGCGGGCCGTGCCACGGCAACCCTCCAACTGGTCGACCATCAAGGACAGCCTGCGGTGTTCCTGGAACACCCACCATGCGGATCCTTCGCGAAACACTCGCCCGCAGAGTGGAGCTGCCCGCGATAAGTGGCCCTGGACGTACGGTGGTTTGAAATGGTGACAGCCGGCCGCCGTGGCCGGCGGACAAGGGGTGAGTGATGACCACGAGTTCCTACAATCTGCAGGTGGGTTACAGCGTTGGCATGGCGGCGGCAGTGGGGGTGGTCTGTGCGCTCCCGATCCTCCCCGTGTGCAACGAGGTGGCGGGGGGTGGACACGGATCGTTGTGGCCATTCTACGCATTCTTTGCTCCGGTGTGGTTGATGTCGACGATGTGGCCGAATCTCCCCGGCGACATGTTCCTCGATTTGTGGTTCATGATCCTTGGCATGCTCGGACTCTACGCCCTCTACGGCGGCTTCATCGCCTACGCGCGGGCCAGGCAGGCAGGTGTGTGGGCCGTCTTGATTGTGCTGGGGGTTCACTACGTGTCGTTGGTCTGGCTGCCACTTGGATTCGACACGATTGAATCCCTGAGGAGTCTCGGCGGGACGCTCGGCAGCTTGTCCATCGTTTACAGCGTGGGGCTGACGGAGGCGTTCGTCGGGCTGCAACTGCTGGCGTTTCAGTTTGCCCGCAGCGCCGTGCCGTATCGGCCCCGCATGTCCTGGGCGGCGGGAGTGGTGCTGGCAGCTGGTTTGGCTGCCGGTGTGGCACTGTACTCCTGGGGCCTCACCTGTGTCTGACGTTAGCGAGCCATTCGGCCGCTCTTCGCTGCTGTGGCTGCGGCAGCAGAACGAGCAGCGAGATGCTCGCAGAGTCGAACACGATGTTGCCGTTGCCGCCTGCATCGACAAACAAGGCCGCTCCCAGGTGCGCCTTGAGGTCCTGGATCAGTTGGGTGGCGTCCTGAGCGGTGATGTCTTTGAGCGGGTAGATCTCCAACTCCGGCCGGCTGTCGAGTATCGACTGACTTGCGATCTGGATGGTTCGGTTGTCGATGACGCGGTAGTTGAGTTGCAGAGGTGTCAGCCAGGTATCGAGCAGCTTCGACAGCGGCTGACCGTCCTCGCTCGTGAGCGTTGACAGGGTGGATGGCAGCCAGTTCATCGGGGTGGTCGACGGCCAATCCACGATCAGGTGCAGCTGCGATGCAACGCGGAAGTACTCGAGAATGCGGGCCACCTCCGTCGGCTCGGGGAAATTCGCCGACACGGGCTGTCCCAGTTCCCCCGCGGCCTGCAGGAATACGGGGGTCAGGTCGAGCAACTCGTCGGGCAATTCGCTCCGTGGCAACAGACCGCGTGCGAGGCGCAACCTGTCCAGAAAACGCGCGACGTGAAAATGTCCCGCGACCGTCTGTTCAATCCCCAGCGACTGGTCATCCACCATCAGCGTTCCGTTGCCCCCCGCGTCGGACCAGGTGGCCGGTACAACCAGTTTCAGGACGAGCTGGGCCAGCACTTGCATCTGTTCGTCATTGTCAGCCAGATCCGACACGTCGTAGGCGACCTGCTCCACCTCCTGTTCCACGTCGCGCTGGGGCGCGATGACCAGACTACCTTCCGCGACGGAATACTCCAGACCCACTGGCTCGAGCACCGTCTGCAGTACGTCATCGAGTGTCACCTGTTGCTGGTCGCAGCTGAGGTTCGTGTCCAGCGGAATGCGGGACACGCGGATGGCGTCGACATTCAGAGAGACGGGAAGAGCGGTGAAGTCAGCCACGAAATCGATGAAGGTGATCAGCGGCTTGTCGCGGAACTCCAAGGCGGGAATGACCTGGGCCAGACCCGCTGGCAGGGCTGGAGGCGGTTCGGGACCGGATGCGTGATCCGCCGGCGCGGGCTCCGTCGTCCCGGTACTGGCGTCCGTCCGGGCAGCATCGTCCGGTGCGACTTCCTCCGGCGGATCCGCCGGATCCGTCGTATCCTCCACCGGATCCTTCGTATCCTCCGCAGGTGACGTCGTATCCTCCGCGGGTGACACGGGGTCAGGAGTTGCGACCTGGTCGGGCTCGTCCGCGTCACCCGTGTCGTCCGCGTCACCCGTGTCGTCCGCGTCGTCCGGTTCGATGGAGGGTGCCGGGTCCGCGGGTGGTTGAGTCAGATCGGATGTGTTCTCGGGTGCGGTCGGGGTGGACTGGGCGGGAAGATCGGGGAGCGGGGCTTCAGCAACGGGCAGCGGTGGCGAGCCGAATTGCGAGGCAACAACGGCAAGCAGCAGCAGGGCCAAAGCGACGCCTGCAACAGCCGCGCTGCCCAGCAGCAGCCACTGTTTCACTATTCGGGCCGTATCGGGCTGGTGCGCCGCGCCAGCAGTGGGTGGTGGTGGGGTATCACCGTCGAGTGGCGGGGCAGAGGCGGTGGGGCCTGCTGTCTTCGGGGGGCTGGGAATGTGCCGACCGCGTGGCGACTTGGCTGCCACGGGCTCAATGGTGGGGGCGTAGTCCTCGCGGAACTTGAACGTGCGCTGGGGCCGTGTCCCTGCAGTCTCGTCGGTGTTTTCCACTGGAGGCGGCACCACCGGACTGCCCGACTCGGTTTCGGGCGGGGCGGCTGGTGTCAGGGGTGCGGGCGATTCGGCGGCGGGATCCGCGGAATCGGGTACGGCCGTCTCGCCGTTGGGACCGTGGATCAACACCATGCTGCCGCACTTCGGGCAGGCGAGTATCTGTCCGATGGCCGAGCTATCGCGCACGCGCAGACGCGTCTGGCATGTTGTACAGGAAATGGAGAACGGTTCCACGGAAGGCATTCCGCAAGGCAAGGACAGGCGAGCAAGCTACCCCCAGGCTACCCCGTGCGGCCCGGCCGAGTCCTCCTGCAGGGCCATCCGACCTCGACAGCCAATTGTACCATTGGATTCAGTCCTGTCGAAAAATCCGGGCGCCTTCGGCTGGTCGCGATACGAACATGGTGGGCTGTATGCCGGTTTTGTCGAGATAGCCGGCAGCCAAACGCTCGGCGATCGCCGCCAGTTGGTCTGAGCGGACCAGGCTGACGGTGCAGCCACCGAATCCGGCGCCGGTCATGCGCGAGCCGTACATCCCGCCGGACAGGCCGATCTGGCGCGCCAGATCCACGACCAGGTCCAATTCCTCGCAACTCACGGCATAATCATCGCGCAGCGACTCGTGGCTGGCATACATCAGCTCGCCGGTAGCCGGCCAATCACCGCGGCGGATGGTATCGGCTGCGCGCGTGGTCCGCTCGATTTCACTCACCACGTGCCGAGCGCGGCGCATCAGTGCAGGCTCCAAGTCCGCCTGGCGTGCGGCGAGCTGTGTTACGGTACAGTCGCGCAGCGAACGCACGCCCAGGCACTGGGCAGCCGCTTCGCACTGGCCACGCCGCTCGGCGTACTCGCCGCCGGTCAACGCATGTTTAACGTTCGTGTTGGTGATCAGGATGCTCACGTCGTCGCCGCGGAGCGGCACCAGTTCAGCCTGCGCGGAACGGCAGTCGAGCAGGATCAGTTGGTTGGCGCGTCCCATCACGGAGCTGAATTGATCCATGATGCCGCAGGGGACTCCGGCGTACTCGTGTTCGGCCTGCTGGCACAGCAGCGCTTTTTTCACGGGATCGAGCGTCTGCCCGGTGATTGCTTCGACCAGCGTGGCGGTCGCAACTTCCAGCGCGGCGCTGCTGGACAATCCACCGCCGACCGGGACTGTGGAGTGCAGGACGATTTCGAGCGGGCCGGTTGCCAGACCACGCTGCTGACACAGATCCAGCACGCCCCACACATAGCTGGTCCAGTCACCCTGGCCTCCGGGCGGCGCTCCGTCGGCCGGCCACGATTGGTTCTGGCCGGAAGTCATACTGCAGAGCGTGTAGTGGCCCGGGCCGGACGTCTTGGCGGGGGCCGCATCAGCCGCCAGTACAACATACCGTTCGATCGCCATGGGCAGTACGAACCCGTCGTTGTAGTCGGTATGTTCGCCGATCAGGTTCACGCGCCCGGGCGCCACCGTGATCCAACGCGGAGGGCGGCCAAACCGGCGGCGGAATTCCGCCTCGGCTTCCTCTGCCAGTTGCGGTACGCTGAGGTTCTTCTCGATCACGCGACGAACTCCGTGGTCTGTAAGGGTGCTCGCGGCGCCGCCCCCGACGCGCGCAGCCACCGGTCGATTCTCTCAGTTGTTGCTTACGTTGGTTCCTTACGGTCCGCTGCGATCGTCCCGCTGGCCAGCTCGTCCGCCACCTGGCGAATGATCGCGGCCGCGGCGCGCGTCTGCTCCCGGCTGACGTCCAGGTGGGTCACGGCGCGGACTCGCGTTGGGCTCGTGGGCAGCATCCACACGCCATGATTCTTGAGCGTTGCCGTGAACTGGCTGGCGGTGCCCAGGGCCGGATCGACCGTGAAGATGATCATGTTGGTGTCCACCGTGTCTGGTGACAGGGTCAAGCCGGCGGCGCTGCGCACGGCGTCCGCCAGCACCTGGGCGTTGGCATGATCGTCCGCCAGTCGCTCGCGGTGGTATTGTAGTGCGTGCAGCGCCCCGGCCGCAATGATCCCGGCCTGCCGCATGCCGCCGCCAAACAGCTTGCGGTGTCGCCGCGCTTCGGCGATCAGCTCGCGGGGCCCGGCCAGGGCGGACCCGACCGGTGCGCCCAGCCCCTTGCTGTAACACACGCTGACCGTGTCGAAATGTGCGGCCCAGCGATCGGCCGCCACGCCGCTGGCCACCACAGCGTTGAACAGCCGGGCGCCGTCCAGGTGGGTCCGCAGTCCGTGTTCGTGCGCCCAGCGACAGATCTTCTCGACCGCCGCATACGGCTGCACCCGCCCTGCGCCGCGATTATGCGTGTTTTCCAGGCACACGAGCCGCGTGCGCACCTGGTGCACGTCGTCCGGACGAATCTGGTCTACGAACTGGTCGGGGCGCAACAGGCCGTGTTCGCCGCTCAAGGTGCGCGCGACCACCCCGCTCAACTGCGCAAACGCACCTTGCTCGTAGTGGAAGATGTGGCACTCGGCTTCACACAGCAGTTCGTCGCCGGGCTTGCAGTGCACGCGGACGGCGATCTGATTGGTCATGGTCCCGGAGGGCATGAAGAGCGCCGCTTCCTTGCCCAAGAGTTCGGCGGTCGTGCGCTGCAGGCGGTCCACGGTCGGGTCGACGTCGATGACGTCGTCGTCCACCTCCGCCGCTGCCATCGCGGCCCGCATGGCGGGGGTCGGTTTCGTCACGGTGTCACTGCGCAGGTCGATCATACGGTCGATCCTAGTTTTCACCAATCGATGGTTTGGGACACGTCTGCCGCGAGCGGCACGCAGACGGGCGCATAGTGCCGGTTTGTATAGCAGGAATTGCCGGGGAGCGGGAGACGCCCCGGGCGGTGTGGGGTTCGCCGCGTCGGGGCCGGTGGTTACACTGGGGTGCGAGCGGTTTGCCGCCTGGCGGGGTTTGGGTGCTGCGGACAGGGTGGACCGCCGGTTCACGTCTGGCTGGCGGGAAGACCGTGCTGTGCTCCATTGATTGCACTGTAGGGAAGTCGGTCCATGACATTAAGCGTTACCCAGATTGATGTGCGTCACGACGATGTGGCGGTGGCGCTCCAGCAGCTCCGAACCCGGCTCAGCCTGCAGGGGAATCTGGTGAGCGAGCGGGGGCGGGCGAAGACTGTCGAAGTGTTCGGGCAACCGCTCACGCCGGAACAGGTGGTGGCCACGATCTGTCAGGACGTGCGGACCGAGGGGCTCGGTGCGGTACTGCGGTACACCCAGGGGCTTGATGGTGTGGCGGTGTCGGCCGACACGCTGCGGGTGCCGGCGG
>Ga0123330_1003581_pt1 | contig 12725 bp, 9 predicted proteins | sample BioC13SIPDNA_2_FD_89704 | JGI IMG/M metagenome (GOLD analysis project Ga0123330, IMG submission 89704) | Anaerobic biogas reactor microbial communites from Washington, USA - Biogas_R2_A C13 SIP DNA | ecosystem: Engineered > Bioreactor > Anaerobic > Unclassified | place: Washington, USA... | reverse complement strand
GCATGTCCAGCGATATCTGCGTCGGGGCGTGACGTCCGTTTCGAGCGTGTGTCGGCGGCGTCGGCGGAGCGGCCACGCGCGCGTGGGCGCGACAGGAACACGGCACGGGGACGGCCCGGCTCTACACGGCCGTCCCCGGCCAAACGGGGGCCGTGCCTCCGGGCGCCTCCCCGCGCTCAGTAGTCGATCTCACCCGCTCTCGTCTTGCCCCGGAACGTCCTGTAGACGAGCGCGGTGTAGAAGAGCACCGCCGGGATGAACAGGAGCGCGAGGATGAGCATCACGAGCAGGGTGAGGTGCCCCGAAGAGGCGTTCTCGACCGTGAGGCTGGTGCCGGCCGGGGTGTCGCGCGCCGGGATCATCTCGGGGAAGTTGCCGACCGCCGCGATGCCGGCCAGCCCGACGATCACGGCTGCCGAGCCGAGGAACGACCCGAGCTCGCCGCCCTCCCGATGCATCTGCACGACGGCGAGGACGGCACCTCCCACGACGATCGCGAGGAACAGCCAGCCGGCCGGCCGGCCGAACACGTTGTCGGAGGCGCGGGGAACGGCGATCACGGTGGCGACGGACGTGGCCAGCGCGAGGGCCGCGAACGTCCAGAACGTCGCCCTGCGGTACCGGAGAGCGCGTCGGTGGAACGCGCCCTCCGACTTCAGCGCGATCCAGGCGGCGCCGTGCTGCACGATCAGGAGGAGGCCGGTCGCTCCGACGAGCAGCGAGTACGGGTTGAGCAGCTCCCAGAAGGTGCCGATGTAGTTGCCCTGCTGGTCCATCGGCACGCCCCGGACCACGTTGCCCAGAGCGACGCCGACGAGCAGCGCCGGCACGAGGCTGCCGAGGAAGAAGGTCGCGTCCCAGAGCGCGCGCCAGTCGCTGTCGTGGTGGCGGAACTCCAGCGACACGGCGCGCACGATCAGGCCGAACAGCACGAGCATGATGGCGAGATAGAAGCCGCTGAAGGTCGTCGCATAGACCATCGGGAAGGCGGCGAAGAGCGCCCCCGCCCCGGTGATGAGCCACACCTCGTTGCCGTCCCACACAGGGCCGATGGAGGCCCGGATCACGTGACGGTCGCCCTCGGAGCGGGCCACGAACGGGTAGAGCACGCCGGCTCCCAAGTCGAAGCCGTCCAGGACCACGTAGACCGTGAGCAGCGCGGCGACGAGGAAGAACCAGATGTCGGCCAGGGTCATCGCGTCACCTCTCTGTGCCGGCGGGCGCCGCGACGGCGTCGGTCGCGACCGGTCCGGGCGCGGTGTGCCCGGCTTCGGGCATCCGGGTCACGTCGTCCGGTCCCTTCTTGATGATACCGAGGAAGATGCGCAGCCAGGCGATGAAGAGCACCAGGTACACCAGGGCGAAGATGCCCAAGGTCGCCCAGATCTCCCCGGCCGACACCGTGGGCGACACGCCGTCGCTGGTCCGCATCAGGCCCTGGACGACCCAGGGTTGTCTGCCGACCTCGGTCGTCGTCCATCCCATGTTGATGGCCAGCAGCGAGAGGGGCAGGCAGCCGATGAGCACCCAGTGCATCCAGCGCGCCTTCTCGAGACGGCCCCGGATCCGCAGCGCCACGGCGACCAGGAAGACGAGCGCGAAGAAGAAGCCCAGGGCGATCATGAGGTGGTAGCTCTGGAAGACGATCTGGACCGGCGGACGGTCGCCGGAAGCGACGCTGTTGAGGCCGGTGACCTCGTGTCCGGGACTCAGGCCGAGCATGAGGCTGAGACCGCTGGGGATGGCGAGCCCGACGGTCTCGCCGTCGCTGCGGACCCAGCCGAACAGGTAGAGCGGCGCGTTCTTCTGCGTGTCGCCGACGTTCTCGAACGCGGCCATCTTGATCGGCTGGTGCTCGGCGACGACGAGGGCGTGCCAATGGCCGATGAAGGGCATCGCCACAGAGAGGACGACCCCGACGACCACGGCGTAGGTCATCGCCTGGCGGGCGAACGCGGTGTCGCGGCGCTTGAGGAAGTAGTAGGCGGCCACCGCGGCGACCACGAAGCACCCGGCGATCAGGGTGGCGACGACGGTGTGCACATAGCGCGGCCCGATGGACGGGTTGAGCGCGGCCGCCCAGAAGCTCGTCAGGATCGCCTTGCCGCCCTCCACCCTGTAACCCGCCGGAGTGTGCATCCATGAGTTGGCGATGAGGATCCACAGCGCCGAGAGGAGCGAGCCGATCCACACCAGCCACGCGGAGACGTAATAGAAGCGCCGGCTCACCCTCTTGCGGCCGAACAGCAGGATGCCGAGGAAGGTCGACTCGAGGAAGAAGGCGACGAGCCCTTCGGCGGCCAGCGGCGCCCCGAAGATGTTGCCCACGAAGCGGGAGTACCCCGCCCAGTTCGTGCCGAAGGCGAACTCCATGGTGATGCCTGTGGCCACCCCGATGGCGAAGGTGGCGGTGAACAGCTTGATCCAGAAGTCGGAGGCCGCTCTGTCGGCAGGGATCGCGCTCCTGTAATGGCGGCGCTCGAAGAGCACCACCATGAGGCCGACGCCGATGCTGATCGGCACGAAGATGAAGTGGTATCCGATCGTGAACGCGAACTGGATGCGGGCGAGCGTTTCGGCGTCCATGCGCGACCGCCACCTCCTCTGGCAGACGAGTGGACCGGCGCCTCCGCCCTCGGACCGGCGTCGGCCGGATGTGACCATCTTCGTCGCCGGGTCGACGTCCTGTCAATCGAAGCCCGTCGTCCGAGGCAGATGAAGGCCGGGTTGTCCTCGTTTGCGGAGTGTTAAGCGGATGTTAAGAGGTCTGTTCGGACTTGAGCGACCGTGCTACTATGCTCGCGGGCCGGCACCAGGACGCCGGCCGTTGTTCTGTCCAGGAGGCTGATCCGTTTGTCGGAAGAACAGCTTGAGTGTCAGGAATGCTCGGCTCAGTGCGAGAAGGTCGTCTACCCGGCGGCCTGCCTCGCCATGAACTGCCGCTTCCTGTACGCCTTCAGAGAAGATGGGGACACTTTCTTCGGGTGCATCGAGAAGGTGTTCCCGCACGAGATCGACCTGCGCATGTTCCAGGAGATCGAGCGCGGCAAAGGCGGGTTCGGCGTCGTCAAGGTCGCCCGCCAGCCGTTGCCGCAGTGCTCCATCGCCGTGCAGAGCTGCTACGCCAGCGGCGAGGGCCCGATCTGCCGCAACATGTACTTCCGCCGCCGCGACCGCCGCGAGGTCCAGACGGTCGAAGACTGAGCCGCGTGGCCGGCTCGACGCGCGGGGCGGCGCCGGTCGCCCCGCACGAAGGGACGTGCGGCTGACTGAAGCGGCGCCGTCGACGTGCGCCGCCGCCGCAGGGCGGGCGGCGGCGTCTCGACGTCCGTGTGCAGGGGTATACTCGAGGATGTGACCGCTGAGGTCACCCACGTTGGGGGCGAACAGGTCTCGACATGGGCTGTACCGAGGTGGGAGCAGCAGGCCGAGGTCCGGTGGCCTCGTTAAACTGCCGGAACAACACACTTGCTGAGGATAACCTCGCACTCGCCGCCTAATCACTAGGTAGCGCATCGCACCCGGGACGCCCGCGCCCGGGAGTCGCGGTGTCATTGAGCGGGCTGGGGTGCGGTCGCACTGCTCCGAGCGGACGCATCCGAGATCGATCGGGGCTGGCGGACGGCACCCGGCCGACGCGGGGGCCGCGAGCGAGACTGAATGCGACGGCTAAGCCTGTAGAGACTCCGCCGAGGCGTCCGTGGACGCGGGTTCGATTCCCGCCGCCTCCACCACTCTTACGGGCGACTCACCTATACTGCGGGCCGTGGAGCGCCCCGTCGACATCCTGGGAGCGCCGACGGCCTCTGGGGTCCGTCGCCGCCCGCCGCTGCTCGACCCCGTGCCCGTGAGCGTCTTCCTCGCCCTGGTGTTCACCGCCGCCGGCCTTGTGGAGCTGCTCACCCGCGGCGGCGTCCCGGTGGGCTACCGTGACGACGGGGCGGCGCTGATCGTCCTCACGGTGGCCAGCGGGATCTCCCTGGCGGCGCTCTGGCTGTCGCCGCTCGGGTCTCTGACGGCGGGGACGGCGCTGCTCTGCGTCCAGAGCGTCGCCGGGTACGAGTTCACGCAGGCGGCGGTGTGGGCGGTGATCGTCGCCTCGTTCGCGACGGTCGCCTTCGACCACTGGAGGCGTGCCGTCGTGGCCGGGTTCGTGGTCACGACGGGCATCGTCGTCGTGTTCGTCGGCATCCCGGACTTCTCCTGGCAGTCCGCGATCAGCACGTGGGCGTCGCTCTCCATCGTCTGGGTCGTGGCCGTCATCATCCGCGTGTACCGGGGCAGCATCGAGCGGGCCGAGCGTCGCGCGGCGCTCTTCGCGGCCGACCGCGAGGCGCGCGCGCGCGAGGCCGTCGCGGCGGAGCGGGCCCGCCTCGCGCGCGAGCTGCACGACAGCGTGGGGCATGCCCTCAACGTCGTGGTCCTGCACGCCGAGGCGGCTCAGCGCGTGATCGAGAAGCGGCCGGAGGCGGCGCGTGAGGCGCTCGGTTCCATCGAGTCGGCCGGGCGCCAGGCGCTCGGCGACATCGAGCGTATGCTCGGCATCCTGCGCGCCCCCGACGAGGAGGCCAGCTGTGACGTCAGTCCCGGTATGGCGCAGCTCGAGACGCTGTGTGAGAAGGTGCGCGAGGCCGGGCTGCCCGTCACGCTCGTCCAGCACGGGGAACCCCGGGCGCTCCCCGCCAGCCTCGACCTCTCCGCCTACCGGATAGTCCAGGAGGCGCTCACGAACACGCTCAAGCACGCCGGCAAGGCGCGCGCCACGGTCACCGTGCGCTACGAGGACGAGGCGTTGGCGCTCGAGGTGCTCGACGACGGCAGAGGAGTGACGCCGACCGTCGCGAGCGCAGCCGGTGGCCGCGGACTGCTCGGCATGCGCGAGCGGGTGGCGACGTTCCGCGGGGAGCTCGAGGCGGGCCCGCGCACCGAGGGCGGCTTCGGCGTCCGCGTACGGCTGCCGCTGCCGCGCACGTCCGATGTACAGGGAACGGAGGGGAGATGACCGTACGACTCGTGCTGGCCGACGACGAACAGCTGGTCCGGTCGGGGCTGCGCCTGATCCTCGAGGCCGAGGACGACATCGAGGTCGTCGGCGAGGCCGGCGACGGCGCCGAGGCGGTGGCGCTGACCCGGCGTCTCGACCCGGACGTGGTGCTGATGGACGTACAGATGCCGGGCATGAACGGCATCGAGGCGACGCGCGAGATCGTCGCCCTGGGGCGCGAGGACAGCTCGCGCGTCGTTATCCTCACCACGTTCGATCTCGACGAGTACGTGTGGGAGGCGCTGCGGGCGGGGGCGAGCGGGTTCCTGCTCAAGCGCACGCCGGCCGAGGACCTGGTCGCCGGCATCCGCGTGGTGGCGGCGGGTGAGGCGCTGCTGGCTCCTTCCGTGACGCAGCGCCTCATCGAGACGTTCCGGGCGCGTCCTGAGGCCGCGCCGGCGAAGGATCTCAGCGAGCTGGACGATCTCACTGGGCGCGAGCGCGAGGTGTTGGGTCTGGTGGCTCGCGGCATGGCCAACGGGGAGATCGCGGCCCACCTCTTCCTGAGCGAGGGCACGGTCAAGACGCACGTCAAACGGATCTTCTCCAAGCTGGGGCTGCACGACCGCACCCAGGCCGTGATCCTCGCCTACGAGGTAGGGCTCGTGCGGCCGGGCGAGACGCCGGAGGAGTGAGCGCGATGGGCTCCGGACGCTGACGGCCGGGACGGCCCTGCCGTCGGACGGCTACCCCTGCGGGGGTAGTCCGCCGGGCGGCCGAATCTCACTTCGCCGCCGCACGGTTCCCGCCGCGGGGTGACGACTGCTCCAGGTCCGTCCGCTACGCTCACGGTGTACATCGTGGCGGACCAACGGAGGCCGGCCCTTGAAGGACCCGGTGCTGACTCGCTTCTTCGGCGTCGTGACCTGGCCGCGGACCTGGTTGGGCATCGTGTTCCACCTGCTCGCCTTCCCGCTCGGCCTGTTCTACTTCGTGTTCCTCGTCGTGGGCCTCGCGCTCGGCGTCGGTCTGGTCGTCGTCTGGGTGGGCATCCCCGTCCTGCTCGTGGTCACGGGGGCCTGGTGGCTGTTCACCGCCCTCGAGCGTCTGCAGGCGCATCATCTTCTGGGCGCCGACGTCCCGCCGGCACCGCGTCCGTGGGAGGCGACCGACGGGGTGTGGGGGAAGCTCAAGGCGCACTTCGGCGCCGGCTCGACGTGGCTGGGTCTTGCCTATCTGATCGCCAAGCTCGCGTTCGGGACCGCGTCGTTCGCATTGGTGATGGCCTTGGGCGGCGTGGTCGTCGCGCTGCTCGCGATGCCGGCGCTCGCGATCCTCGACGTCCCCGTGGTGAACGGCACCTGGGTGCCGCCGCTGTGGCTCGGCCTGCTCTGCGCCGCCTTCGGCGTCCTCGCGTTCTTCGGATCGCTCCACGTGCTCAACGCGTGGAGCTGGGTGTGTGCCCGCTGGGCCGAGCTGCTGTTCTGCGGTCCGGGGAGCCCCGGCCGGCAGGTATCGCCCGGCCCGCCGCCGCCGCCGGTCCCGCCCGCATCGCCGGCTCCGCCAGGGTCTCGTGACGAGACGGCGGGTTGATCCTGCTCCTGTGGAGGTGACGTCATGAGAGACGACAGACGGTCCGGCATACTGCGGTCGTCGCTCACTCTGGTCGCACTCGCCGCGCTGCTCGTGCTGCTCGGCCCGTTGTGGATCGCCGGCCCGGCGCCGGCCGCTGCGTCGTCGCCGAGGGCGGCCGCCGGCGCCGCGACGCCGAGCCCGGCGCCGTCCGTCGAGCGCCGCGGCGCCGAGGTGCGGGTGGGTGACGACGTCGTGGTGCCGGCGGGGGTGTCGGTGCCGTCCGTGGTCGCCTTCGGCGGCGACGTGACGGTGGACGGGCGCGTCGACGACGCCGTGGTCGCCTTCGGCGGCGACGTGCGCGTCACCGGATCCGTCGGCCAGACGGTCGTCGCCTTCGGCGGCGACGTCACCGTCAGCGGCACGGTGGGAGCCACCGTGGTCGTCTTCGGTGGAGACGTGCGGCTGACGGAGACCGCCGCGGTCGGTCTCGACGGCGCGGCGGACGAGGCCGCCGTGGTCCTGGTCCGCGGTCGTCTGCATCGGTCAGAGGGGGCCCAGGTCCACGGCCCCGTGCAGCGGTCCTCAGGCGTCGTCGACTGGGGCGGGGTGTTCGGGTGGGGCCTCCACGGGTTGCTCTTCAACCCGCTGCTCGGCCCCGACTTCGTCGGGTGGCTCGTCCAGACCGCGTTCTTCCTTGTCCTGGCGCTGGTGGCGGCGGCGCTCATGCCCGGCCAGCTGCAGAGCGTCGGAGCGCACCTGGCGCGCAGACCGTGGGCGTCCCTCGGCTGGGGCGCGCTGACGCTGTTCCTCGCCCTGCCGGGGATCCTCGTGGTCCTGGTGGTCAGCATCATCGGGCTTCTTCTCGTCCTGCCGTATGTGGTGTTCGTGCTGCTCGTCTGCTTCTTCGTGACCACGGCGGTGGCCACGATGCTCGCCCAGAAGGGGCTGACCCGCCTCGGCGCACGGGAGAGCCTCATGGCCGCTGTCGCCGTGGGGGTCGTCGCCACGACCGCGGTATCGCGGATACCGGCCGCCGGGCCGGTGGTGGTGACGGCGATGACGGCGTTCGGCGCGGGCGCCGCCCTGCTCGGTCTCGCCGAGTGGCGCCAGAGTCGGCGGGAGGCGGAGGCGGCGCGGGCCGCCGCGGTCGAGGTCGCGGAGGCGACGGAGGCGCGCGGGGCGGACATCACGCCGATCGTGCAGACCTCGCCGGCGACCCAGGGGGCGCTCCCGGAGGTCGCCTCACCGCTCATGCCACAGAGCCCGCCGACGCCGCCGACCTCGCCGGAGCCGCCTTCCGCGACGGATGCCGGGGTGCGACCGGGTGCGGACGGCAGGGTCGAAGACGCGGGCGACCCCGGCGCGGGAGCGCGGTGAGGGCCCCGCGCGGACGCGGCCTCAGGTGGGAGCGGAGGACCGCGCGCGGTATCGTTGACGACGTGGCGCGGTCCGCCGGCTCCGGAGCCGCCACGGGCTGCGGCCGGCGGCCACGACCAAGGGAGACGACATGAGTGACGACGCGGACGTGACGATCGCACCGCGGCCGGATCCGGCGCCGGCGGCGTGTGGGGCAGGGACGACGATCGGCCTCTCCGACGCCGTCGTCCAGGCCCGGGGCGTGGAGCGCGAGTACGGGCAGGGTGACGCGCTGGTGCGCGCACTGGTGGGCGTGGACCTCGACCTCGAGCGCGGCGCGTACACGGCGATCATGGGTCCCTCCGGCTCCGGCAAGTCCACGCTGATGCACATCCTCGCCGGGCTCGACCGGCCCACCGCCGGGAGCGTCCGGATAGACGGCGAGGAGATCACCAGGCTCAAGGAGCGGGCGCTGACGCGGCTCCGTCGCGACAAGATCGGCTTCATCTTCCAGACCTTCAACCTGCTGCCCACGCTCAACGCGGCGGAGAACATCACTCTACCGTTGACGATCGCGGGTCGCAGGATCGATCGGGAATGGGTCGGCCAGCTGATCGAGACCGTCGAACTGGGCGACCGGCTCAAGCACAAGCCCGCCGAGCTCAGCGGCGGGCAGCAGCAGCGCGTGGCCGTCGCCCGCGCGCTGGCATCGCGTCCGGCCGTGCTCTTCGCCGACGAGCCGACCGGCAACCTGGACTCGCGCACCGGAGAGGAGGTGCTCGGGCTCCTGCGGCGCTCCTGTGATCAGCTTGGCCAGACGATCGTCATGGTCACGCACGACGCGCACGCGGCCGGCCACGCCGACCGCATCGTCTTCCTCAAGGACGGCGCCGTCGCCCATGACTGCGGACGGCTCGACCGCGATGAGATCTACGAGGTGGTCAAGTCGCTCGAGGACGTCGGATGATCCGGGTCGCCTGGCGCAGCCTGAGGTCTCACAAGCTCAGGACCGTCCTGACCACGGTCGCGATACTGCTGGGCGTGGCGATGATCAGCGGCACCTACGTGCTCACCGACCAGATCGACCGTGGTTTCCGGGAGATCTTCACGGACGCGTACCGGGGCACGGACGTGACCGTGACGCGCAAGGCCCGCTTCGCGGGGCAACTCGTCGGTGCGACCGAGGGTCTGCCCCAGGACATGGTCGAGCAGGTACGGGCGGTCGACGGCGTCGAACAGGTCTACGGATACGCCACCGGCATGGGGGCCGTGGTCGTGCGCGGCGAGGTCGTCCAGACCGGCGGTGCGCCGACGCTGTTCTTCTCTTACTCGCCCAACGACCTCACCCCGCCGGACTACGTGCGGGGTCGCCCGCCGGAGGAGCCCGGCGAGGTGGCCGTGATCCAGAAGCTCGCCACCGACGAGCGGCTGCAGCCGGGCTCGCCGATCACCGTCGTCACTGATGACGGCGCCCACGAGGCGACCGTCTGCGGCGTGTTCAGGTTCGCTGCGCAGTCCTCCCTCGGTGGGTCGATCCTCGTCCACACCACTCTGTCCGACGCCCAGCGCTGGTTCGGCATGGCGGGTCGCATCTCCGAGATCGACGTCAGGGCGGAGGCCGGCGTCTCCGCGGCGGGACTCGCCGCGCGCATCCGCGCCGCCCTGCCGGCGTACACCGAGGTCAAGACGGGCGCCCAGGCTGCGGCGGATCAGACCAAGGCGCTCAGCGACGCCATCGGTACCTTCCTGCGTCCCGTGTTGCTCAGCTTCGGCGGCATCGCCGTGTTCGTCGGCGCCTTCATCATCTTCAACGCCTTCTCCATGACGGTGGCGCAACGCCGACGGGAGTTCGCCCTGCTGCGTGCGCTCGGCGCCTCGCGTTCGCAGGTGCTCTGGAGCATCACCGCAGAGGCTCTCGTGATGGGCGTCCTCGCGTCGACGGCCGGCCTGTTCGCGGGGCTGGGCGTGGCCGCTGCCGTCAATCAGGTGTTCAGGTCGGGCGGCTTCGACATCCCCCACAGCGGGCTGGTCCTGCAGCCGCGCACGATCGTCATCGCGCTCGTGGTCGGTGTCGTCGTCACCATGCTCTCCGCGGTCGCGCCCGCGCTGCGCGCTACGAGGGTCCCTCCGGTCGCGGCCCTGCAGGAGGGCGCCGAGCTGCCGCGGTCGCGCCTCACCCGCCTCACGCCGGCGCTGGCTGCGGTGGTCGCCGTGCTGGGGGCGCTCCTCATCGCCGGCGGCATGTACGGTGGCGGATCCACCCTGGTGCGGCTCGCCACGACCGCCGCCGGCGCCCTCTCCGTGTTCGTGGCCGTGGCGATCGCGAGCCGCTCCTTCGTGGGGCCGCTGGCCGCATGGCTCGGCTGGCCGCTGCAGAAGGTCTCTCCCGTATCCGGGCGACTGGCGCGCGACAACAGCCGCCGCAATCCGGGCCGGACGGCCCTCACCGCGGCGGCTCTCATGATCGGTCTCGCCGTGGTGGTGTTCGTCGCCGTGCTCGCCCAGGGACTCAAGAGCTCGTTCATCGACAGCTTCGACCGCACGGTGCGCGCCGACTACATCATCGCGAGCACCAACTACATGACCATCCCCTCGGACACGGAGAGGAGGATCGAGTCGGTGCCGGGCGTCGAGGCGGTGGTGTCCCTCGACGCCCAGCAGGTGGAGGCGAAGGACGGGGTGACGGCGGTCGTCTGGGGCATCGACCCGGTGGCGATCGGGCGGGTCTGGAGCTTCGACTGGATCAGCGGTGACGATGCGGCGCTCGCGGAGCTCGGGAGGCGGGGTGCGGTCATCGAGGAGCAGACGGCCGCCTCGCTCGGGGTGAAGCGGGGCGGCATCGTCAGGGTGACGACCGTTGAAGGGCGGCGGGCGGATCTGAAGGTGCTGGGGACCTACCGGGACCCGATGATCCTCAACGGCATCACGGTGGGCATGGCGGGGTACGACGCGCTGTTCCCCAAGTCGCAGACCTTCATGGTCGTGGCCAAGGCACGGCCCGGCGTCGACGTCGGCGCCACACAGAGGGCGATCGAGACGGCCATGGCCTCCGTGCCGACCGCCAAAGTGCGGTCGACCGACGAGTACAAGGAGAGCACGGTCGACCTCGTGAACCAACTGCTGACGCTGGTGTACGGGCTGCTGGCGCTGAGCGTCGTGATCTCCCTCTTCGGTATCGTGAACACGCTCGTGCTGGCCGTCTACGAGCGGACACGCGAGATCGGGCTTCTGCGGGCGATCGGCATGTCCCGCGCCCAGGTGCGGGCGACGGTGCGGTACGAGAGTGTGATCACCTCGATCATCGGGGCGCTCATGGGGATCGTCGTCGGCGTCGTCTTCGCGTGGGTCGTGACGACCAGGTTCGCCGGTCAGGGCATCGTCTTCTCCATCCCCGGCGCACAACTGGCCGCCTTCCTCCTGCTGGCCGTCGTGGTCGGCGTCGTCGCGGCCATCCTCCCGGCGCGGCGCGCGGCGCGCATCGACATCCTCGCGGCGATCCAGTACGAGTGAGCCGGCCGGGTGCCGTCCCGGTCGCGCGGGCCGGGTCCGCCGGCGCCGTCTCCACTGACGGCGGACGGTGTGTGCTCGGGTATCATCGGCAGACCATCACGACGCGCCTGGAGGTGCGGTCATCCGGCTTCTTCACGACCAGCTTCGGTCCTTCGCGCCGCGGCGCACGGCGGCATGACGACCCCGTCGTTCGAGCAGGGCCCCATCCGCCCACCGAGCGAGGCGCACAGCCTGCTGATCCGCGTGATCCGCAACTGTACCTGGAACCGCTGCACGTTCTGTCCGGTCTACAAGGGCACGAAGTCGTCCCTGCGCCCGGTGGACGAGGTCCTCGCCGACGTGGACGCGATGGCGGCGGCCGCCGAGGTGCTGCGCCGCCGCGGCGTGCACGCCGTGCGCGAGGGGCTCGTTCCGCCTGAGGCGTACCAGGTGTCGCTGTTCCTCGGCGACGGCGCGCGTGCCGTCTTCCTGCAGGACGCGGACCCGTGCGCGGTCAAGCCGGAGAGGCTCGCTGCGGTCGTCAGGCGGGCCCGCGAGCGGTTCCCCTCGGTCGAGCGGGTGACCACGTACGGGCGCGCGAGCACGCTGGCGCGGCGCGCGCCCGACGATCTGGCCCTTCTGGCCGACGCCGGCCTCACGCGCGTGCACCTCGGCCTCGAGTCCGGCGCCGACGAGGTGCTCATGGCGGTCGACAAGGGCTGCACCAGCGGGGACCTCATCGCCGCCGGCCGAAAAGTGCTCGCGGCCGGTCTCGAGCTCTGCTTCTATCTCATGCCCGGGCTCGGCGGGCGCGCGGACGCCGCCGTGCACGTCGAGGGCTCCGCCCGTGTGATCCGCGAGGTGGCGTGGTCCGCACCCCCGCTGAACCCCCCGGTCGTCCGTCTCCGGACGGCCGCGGTGGTGCCCGGCACGCCGCTCGGCGCGCGCGCCGCGGCCGGCGGGTTCGAGTTGCCCGACGACGTCGAGATCGCGCGGGAGCTCCGCGACCTGTTGACGCAGGTGGGCGACGCGCCGTTCGAGCTCCGCTCCGACCACATGCTGAACCTGCTGCAGGAGCTCGAGGGCTCACTGCCACGCGACCGCGCCCGCCTCACGGCGGTGCTGGACGAGTACCTCGGCTGGCCGCGCGCCGACCAGGCGCGGTTCGCGATCGGCGTGCGGCTGGGCCTCTTCCGCCGCCTCGCCGATTACGACAACGCGACGCGGCGGAGGGCGCTCGAGGCCCGCTTCGCGGAGTACGAGCAGCCGAGCGCCGACGAGTTGCTGGAGGCCGCGTCGGCGCTGCGCTCACGCTTCATCT
>Ga0123330_1003575_pt1 | contig 12739 bp, 10 predicted proteins | sample BioC13SIPDNA_2_FD_89704 | JGI IMG/M metagenome (GOLD analysis project Ga0123330, IMG submission 89704) | Anaerobic biogas reactor microbial communites from Washington, USA - Biogas_R2_A C13 SIP DNA | ecosystem: Engineered > Bioreactor > Anaerobic > Unclassified | place: Washington, USA... | reverse complement strand
TCGGCCCCGCGCGCTCCCCCGTGACCGCCCTCTTTTTTTGTCTCGGCCCCGCGCGCTCCCCCGTGACCGCCCTCTCTTTTTGTCTCGGCCCCGCGCGCTCCCCCGTGACCGCCCTCTCTTTTTGTCTCGGCCCCGCGCGGTCCCCCGTGACCGCCCTCTTTTTTTGTCTCGGCCCCGCGCGGTCCCCCGTGACCGCCCTCTTTTTTTGCCACGACCCCGCGCGCTCCCCCGTGACCGCCCCTCTCCTTACGACCCCGCGCGGAAACCCGTGACGATGATCCGGTGCACCACCTCGTCGCCGTCGCCGCGGGAATCGAGCCGGAAATCGGTCCCGCCGGGGAGCTGGTTGGCGAAATGGGCGTCGGGCAGCGTCCAGCGGACCGTGACCCAATCATCCACCGGCCCCAGCGCGGCGCCCTTGCGCGCGACCTGGCTGACCCACTCGCCCCGCGCGTTCAGGTATTCCAGCGCCACCTCGTCCTCGCCCCGATTCAGCAGCACGGCCTCCACCGTATAGCCGACGCTTCCCCCCGCCGCGATGGGCGCCTGCCCGGCGTAGGGGTAGCGGTCGTCCACGTCGAAGGACATGTAGCGGTTGCCGCTGGCCTGGTCGGTGCGCCGGGCCGAGTGGTAGCCATAGATGTGCCGGGCGGCGGGGGCGGGCAGCGCCGAGGCGATGGTCTCGGTGAGCGCGACGGTGGCGTTGCCGGGGATCCCCTCGGGGCGCGTCAGATAAAAGTCCCAGTCGCCGTATTCGCCCGAGGACCAGCCCTGGTACTTGGCCTTGGTGTGGTAGGTGTCGCGCAAGAGAATCCAGACGTCGGGGGTGGTCTGGGCGTCGCGGCCCAGGTGCGCGTCGATGAAATCCCAGAGCGGAAAGATCGGGTCCAGCCCGCGGATCACCTCGAACATCTCGGGCGCGTCGAAATCCAGCAGGTCGGCGCGGTGGGCCAGCGCGTTCATGATGGACCAGTAGGCGTCGGCGGGGCGCGCGGGGAAGGCGTGCTCGAAGGCGATGGGCAGCGTCTCGGAGTACTGGTTGACGATCTCGAACTTGCCGCCGCCGGCCAACGAGTTGTAGCCATAGGAATCGTTCAGGTCGGGGGCCAGCACGTTGAGCTTGATCCCCATGGGCGGGTCCATGGTCGCCGCCAGCGCCGCGGTATCCTTGCGGGTGCCCCAGCCGCCGCTGTTGATGATAAAGAGCGGCTTGGTGGGAAAGGCGCGGCGATAGGTCTCCATGGCGTGCAGCACCCACTGGGCGAAATCGCCGCCGTGGCCGAACACATAGCGGCAGCCGTCGTAGGTCTTTTCCTCGATGGTCTCGCCATAGAGCCCCGTGGCGATCCAGACCGAGTTGACCCGCGGGTCGGCGTCGTAGCGCTGGCCCAGCGCCAGCACGAACTCGTCGTAGAGCCGCTCCCAGGTGGCGTCGCCCCAGCGGGGGACGCCGGTCGGCGCGCAGGCGCCCTCGCCGTCGGGGTCCACCAGCCAGCCGACGCGCGCATCGCCCAGGCGCGGCGCGGCGGGGATGTAGCGGTCATAGACCCAGCCCGGCGTGCCGTCCGCGCCCTTGTCGGGGTAGATCTGCACGCTGAGCGCCACCGGCTTGGGGATCAGCTCGCCGCTGGCCAACTCCACCTGCTGCGCCGCGGCGGTGGTCAGGTAGCTGTCGATGAGCTCCCAGTTGTAGCGCCCCGGCTCGGGGTTCAGCCGCGCCCAGGGCCACCACATCCACGACCCCAGCGGCCCCCAGTCCGGGCGGGCCAGCCGCCAATCGGTGTTCTCATAGTCCTGCATCTCGTAGAGGATGGGGACCAGGCCCGCCGTGCGCGGCGCGGCCTCGACGGCAGCGGTGGCCGTGGTGGTAGGCGCGACGGTCGAGGTCGCCGTGGGGAAGGGCGTGTCGCTGGAGACGCTGGTTGCGCTCGGCGTCGCCGGCGGCGGGTAGGCGGTGCGCGAGGCCATCGCGCCGGTGGCGGCGGCGGGCGGCTCGGGCGTGTGGGTGGGGATGCGGGTAAAGATCCAGGGCGTCGAGGTGGAAATGGCCGTCGCTGTCGCGACGGGGGTCGGCGGCGCGGCGGGCGTCGAGGTCGGCGGCGCCGAAGACGGCTTGGGCGGCTGGCAGCCGGCCAGCAGGATGAGCAGGAGCAGAATCCCCCCCAGCCCCCGCTTGATCAGGGGGGCAAGAGAGGAACGACATCCGGACCAGGTAGTAGCGACTTGAGTCGCTCCTGTGGATTGCGCTGGTGTGTTCATGGTCTGAGGACGCCGGGGCGGCGCCGAGGGTTCCCGAGGGTCCAGGGGGCTACCCTCCCGCGGCGGGGAGCAGCGCCGGGGGCAGCTCGAGGGCGACGCCGTTGGAGAGGAGCCGCCCATCGCGATAGCGCAGCGCCGCCTGGAAGGTCAGGCGCTGGCCGGGGCGGGCGTCCCGCTCCACCGTCGCCTCCACCACCCACTCGATGGCCTCCCTTGGCTGCAAGGCCCCCAGGGTCCGGGTCGCCCGATGCTCGCCGCGCACCGCCAGCGGCCAGGGGACCTCCAGCGATAGCTCGGCGCCCTCGGCGGGGGCGTCGCCCTGGTTGACCGCCCTGACCACAAAGCGCACCGCGTCGCCAGGGCCCGCGAACTCGGGCGAGACGCTGAGCGAGAGCGCCGGGTTGGGCCGCGGGATGGGCGTGGGCGCGCCAGGGAGCGGCGTCGCCGTCCAGGTGGGGGGCGGCGGGTCCGTGGGCGGCGGGGCGGGCGTCACCGGCGGCGGCGTGCGCGTCCAGGTGGGGGGCGGCGTGCGCGGCACGGTCTGCCCCTGGACGGCTCCCCAGGGCAAGGCCAGCCCGAGCAGGGCCAGCGAGAGGCCCGCCAACAAGGCGAGGGCCAGGGTCCAAGCGCGCTCGCGGCGAGGGATGGTGGGTGATGGTTTCATGCGCGTTCGCCGATCTCGCCCGTCACGGCGCCCGGCTCAGGGACGGCAAGTAAAGCTGCCGCCCCGAGAAGCGCGCCGTATAGGCGGCATAGGTTTGGCCGAACTGGGTGATCGTGCCCGGGTAGGCCGTGTCGCGCCAGTCAAAGAGCGAGCCATTGTAGCCGACAAAGGTTTGCAGGTCGATGAGCTTGTCGTTCAGGCTGTACCACGACCAGCGCTGCACCAGCCGGTTGCCGTCGGCGGGGCAGCCGAGCTCGTCGTCCACCGCCGTCAGCATATAGTCGAAACTGCCGACCATGAAATCCTTGACCACCTGGTCGCCGTGGGCCGCGTCGCCGCCGCCGAGGTAGGCGGAAGGCATCAGCACGCCGTACTCGGAGATGACCAGCGGCTTTTCCCGCTCGCCGCGGGCGCGCATCCAGCTCCGAAAGTCCACGATGTGCTGGCGAAAGATGTCGAGGCTGGCGTTGTCATAGACGCTATAGAGCTGGCCCTGGTCCACGTCGCTCCCCGGCGGGACGCCGCAGCCCCAGGAGTAGCGGTCCTCTTGCAGGATCTGGATATGGATGTTCCAGATATCCACGGGCATGCGGGTCCCATAGAGGGCATAGTGGGCCTGCCAGGCCTGGTCCAGCCATTGCAGGCGCAGCGGCGTGGGCTGCACGATCCCTGGCGCGGAGAGCCGCGCCGTGGGATCGCGCCCCTTGATGAACTCGTGCATCTCGTGGTAGCGCCGGGCGTATTCCTCCGGCAGCATGGCGTCCTGCCCGGGCGTGTCCGGCTCGTTGCCGATCTGCCAGACGGCGCCGGGGTTGGCGTCCACCGCCTGGCCCAGCGCCGCCCAGTTGGGCGCAAAGGTCGCGCCGCCCACATAGATGGTCTGCACGAATTCCATGCCGTGGGGCCGCGCCGGATGGGCCTGGTACGCCCAGTTGGTGTACCACCCCGCGCGGAGCTGGCCGACGTCGTATTGGGTGATGTCGCCGTAGCGGCCGGCCACGCCAAAGCCGAAGCGCTTGAGCGGCGAGGCGTAGAGAGAGGTCCCCTCCGCCCGCGCCAGCGCCGCCGGCCCCAGCAAGAGCGCGGCGATCAGCGCCAGCCGCCACCCCCACGTTGGGAATCGTCTCATGGCGCCAGCACCGTCAGGGCGGCCTTGTACGTCCAGCCGGTGTCGCCGCCATAGGCCGGCGCCCACTTGTCCACGGCGCGCATATAGACCTTGCGCGGCCCCACAAAGGCCGACTTGAACGACAGGCGCAAGGTCAGCATCTTGGTCCAGGTGTCCGCATCGCTCGCCTTGGTGACCTTGAGCGTGATGTTCACCGCTTCGTTGCTCAGGGTGACCGTGTCATTGGGGATGCTGTACCCCGTCCCCCAGGTCGTCCCCGCCCAGTCCGCCAGGTAGAGCTTGCGCTCGACCGTGTCGTAGCGGATATAGACCCCCTGCGGGTGGAAATCGGCCGTGGGCGGGTTGTTGGCGATGGCCAGGTAGAGATAGCGCAGGTCGCTGGACTGGTCCTGGTCGCGGTAGCGCGGCTCCAGGGAGAACGTGGTCCCCGCCTTGAAGGCCAGCGGCTGCGCATAGATCGTTGGCAGGATCAGCGCGCTGGGCGCGCGGTTGATCACCCAGTCGCCCCGGTCGTTCCAGCCCTCCGCCGCGCCGCCGATGTCGGTCAGGCGCAGGTAGAGGTTGTGGGCCAGGGCCGACAGGCGATAGCTGGGCCGCACCGCCCAGGAGACCGTCAGCGTCTTGCCGTCCGCGCTCTTGGTCACCGTCGTGGCGGCATAGTCCAGCGCGAACCAGGCCGTCTTGGCCACGCCCCCGCTCCCGGGCTGGCCGCCGCCGGTCCAGGCCGTGTCGGCGGGCAGGCGAATCCAGAGCTGGTTGAGCTGCGGGTCATAGCGGGCATAGACGCAGTTCGTCTGGGCGGTGGTCCCGTTGATCAGCAGATAGACGTCGTCCATGCTCTGCCAGCCCTCGCTGTGGTAATAGCTGGCGGCAAAGGAGACGAGGGCCCCCGGCTCGGACCAGCCGCTGCTGGGCGTCACCTGCACCGTCTGCATCTGCACGTCGCGGACGCGGACGGCGCCATAGAGGTCCCAGCCGTCCTGCAGGCCGCCGGCATCCCGCACCAACAGGTACTCGTTCAGGGTGCGGCCTCGGACGGGCCCCAGGAACTCGAGCGCCCAGGTCATGGTCAGCGTGGCGCCGGACTGGATCGCCTGGCACTGGCTGGCCTTGACCGTCACCAGTTCGTTGCTCACCGTCCCCGCCGAGCCCGCGGCGATCCCGCCGGCGGGGAGCCAGGCGGTGTTGGCCACGTCCCGCAGGTAGAGGAGGTTCGTGGCCGGGTCATAGCGCAGGTACACGCCGCCGCTCTCGGAGGCCGAGGCGTTCAGCAAAAAGTAGGCCGAGGCGATATTGGACGCCCCGTTGAAATCCGAGTAGGTGGTCTGGAAGAGGTAGGTCGCGCCCAGGCCCAGGTCGCCCGAGGTGGGGGAGACGCCCACCGTCTCGGGCGCCCAGGCGCCGATGCCAAAGGCGGCGGCGGGGTCCCAGCCGTCGAACATGGCGTGCTTGTCCCGCGCCTTGAGCCACTGCGTGTAGCGGACGCCCGACATGGGCGTCTTGAACCGCAGCCCCCAGCGGACGGTCAGCGTGTTGCCCGCGCGGGTCACCGAGCTCTCGCGCGCGTCCAGGGTGACGTTGGTCGTGTCCGCCACGTTCCAGGTGCCCACCGTGTGGCCGTCCGGCACGACCCAGGCGGTGTCGGTGAGGTTGCGCAAAAAGACCCGGTCGTTGTCGGGATCGAAGCGCAGGTACACCCCGCCCTGTTGCAGCTCGTCGGCGTTGATCATCAAATAGACGTCGTCCAGGTCGCCGATGCCGTCGGCGTCGGAAAAGGTGGTGGTGATGTATTGGGTGGGGCCCGCCTGAAAGACGCCGCCGCTGGGCGAGGCGGTCCCGGTCTGCGGGTCGGCGTCGTTGGTGAACTGGGCATACTTGACGCCGAACTTGGTCAGGACGTCCTCATCCCACTCGGCGAGGGAGCCGTTGTAGCCGCCCGGCTCCGGATAGGGCGGGACGTTGAGGCTGAACCAGTTCCAGGCCTGCACCATGCGGTAGCCATCGGCGGGGAGGCCGAGGCTAAAGCTGGTGGTCCCCAGCAGGTAGCGGAAGGTGGCGTCCATGAAGGCCAGGACCGCGTCATCGCCGCCGGCGAGCAGGATGCTGGGGTACAGCACGCCGTACTCGGTGACCATCAGCGGCTTGTTCTGCTGGCCGTGGTCCTTCATCCACTGGCGGAAGCGCTGGATGTGCTCGATGAACAGGGTCGAGCTGGCGTTATCGGCGATGGCGTACATCATCCCCTGGGTCCAGGTTTGGCCGGGGAGGAGCTCCGCCGCCTCGTTATACTGGCAATAGCCGATGGCGCCGGTGCTGGTGTTGGTGCAATAGATCGGCTTGGGGACCGAATAGATGACGCCGTTATAGAGCCGCGGGATATACGCCTGCGGCACAAAGCAGCCATAGACGTTGGGGTTGGAGGGGTCGTATTCCTCGCGGAGGATCTGCTCGTGGGTGGTCCAGACGTCCACGGGCATGGTCTCGCCATAGAGCGACTGGTACTCGTGGAAAACGTCGTCCAGGTAGCGCATACGCAGCGGCGTCCCCTGCACGATGGGGCCGTTGGCGAGCCGCGCCGTGGGGTCCAGCCCCTTGATAAAGGTATAGAACTCGCGGTAGCGCTGGGCATAGGCCCGCGGGTGCAGCGGCTCCTGGCGGTCCGGCTCGTTGCCGACGATCCAAAGGGCGCCGGGGTTGTTGGTCACCGCGGCGGTCAGGCCCGTCCAGTTGGTGAAGGGCTCGCGGACCGAGAGCACCTGCACGAACTCGATGCCGTTGGGACGCAGCGGCGTGACCTGCCAGGTGAAATCGGTGTACCAGCCGGCCTTGAGCGCGGCGGCGCTGATCGGATAGCTGGCGATGCTGGTGTTCCAGCCCCAGGTGACGCCATAGCCGAAGCGCAGGCGGCTCTCGGGATAGAGGCTGGTGGCCTGCGCCGGGGCAGGCCGCGCCGCCGCGATCCCCACCAGCAGCGCCAGGGCCAAAAGGACCTGGGCTATCTTGATAAAACGCCTTGACAACATGCTTACCCCCAATAATCCAGGATACAGCTCGCCAGGCAGGGGATAGGGAGTCCCCGCGCTACTAGTTCCCCGTTCCACGGCCTGGAAAACAGGTCGGCGCCCATTCCGCTGCGGCTCAAGAGTTGATGAGCAACAGGGGCAGATGGATGATGGGCGGCCTCGTCGCGGTGGATGTCGGGGTGGTCGTGGGCGTCGCGGTATCGGTCTCGGTCGAACTAGGTGTCGCCGTCGCCGTGTGGGTGGGCGACTCGGTCGCGCTGGGCGTGGCCGTGGGCGTGGCGGGGGCCGGCCCGATCGCCAGCGCGTAATCCACCACGGTCACGATCTCGCCGCCGGCATGGGCGGCGCGGTAGGGCTCCAGCGCCGCGCCGAAATTGAGCCCGGCCCAGGCGGCGACATCGGCATAGGCGGGGGCATAGCCCGTCAGGCCCCAGCGATCCCCCACCCCGGCGCTGGCCAGGACCGCATAGAGGTCCCAGGAGACGAATGTGGCGTCGTTGTGGACGGCATCGGGCGGGAGCGTCGGGTGGCCGTGGGGCGCCGGCGGCTGGACCAGGCCGGGCCAGCCGGACTCGGCGCGGTCGAACCAGGGGTCGCTGAGCGAGACGCGCTCGCCCAGCCCGCCCGCGCAGTCGACGCAGGCGAGCGCCACATAATGCCCGCCCAGCCGGGCCCATTCGCCGTCCTGCCGCTCCCAGAAGCCCAGGAGCAGCACGATGGCCTGCCCCTCCTGGAAGCGCTGGCGCACGGCGGCATAGGCGGGCCGCTCCAGGAGCGTCGCCTCCAGCCCCACGGCAGCCACCCAATCGGCGGCGGCGGCGTGCAGCGCCTCGATGGCGGTCCCCTGGAGCGTCTCGGCGGTCCCCTGCCCGTCGGTGGCGGCCAGGTAGGCCAGGTCGCCCACCAGCAGGCGCACGTTGCCGGGGGCGTGGTCGTCCCAGGTGGCGCCGTGCAGCGCGCGGACGAGCGGGTACGAGTCGCTCACGGCGGGGGGCGGCACGGCGCCCGTCTCGTAGCGGGAATCGAGCCACCAGAGCGCGTCGGCCAGGGCCACGGGCCCGTCATAGGACCAGGCGCTGGTCTGCGGGTTCTGCCAGCCGACCTGGCGCTGGCCGAAATCGGGCAGCCCCGCCGGGGCGTAATCGGGATAGCCCGGCAGGCAGCACATCCCCGCCACCGGCGTCGAGGTCGGAAGCGGGGTGAGCGTGAGCGATGGGGTAGCCGTCTCGGTAGGCGTCGCCGTCGTCGTCCCCGTCTCGGTGGGCGATGGCGTGAGCGTCGGCTTGCGCGTGGCGGTTCGGGTCGCCGTGGCAGGGACTGACCCGGTCGCGGTGGCCGTAGCCGACGACGTGGCTGTGGGCGACGCCGTGACCGTGGGCGATGGAGTAAAAGTAGCCGTGGCCGTGTGGACCGGCGTGTAGGTGGCGGTGACGGGTGCGGCGGGTTGGATGGCCACGTCGACGCTGCCCGAGCCGGGGGCCATGACGCCATCGGCGTACATCCCCAGCAGCCAAAAGCTGTTGGTGGTCGGCGCGCAGGCGGCCAGCGCGGTAAAGCGCACGGTGACGACGATGCTCCCGCCGGTCGGGATATCGCCCAGGGGGACGGTGAGGTCGCCCCAGGTGATATGCCCCTGGCCGTCGTTGCTGCCGGGCGGCGTGGACGAGTGGAACGCGAGGCAGCTCGGGTCAAAGGTGTCGCGGGCGGAGGTGATGGTGGTGACGGGCGACTGGTAGACGTTGCGGAGGGTCACCTGGTAGGTCAGCAGGTCGCCGACGCGGGGCGCGGCGGGAGAGACCAGCGCCTTGGTCACGTCCAGCACCACCATCGCGGGGATGGTCTGCTGCCGGACGGGAAGCGCCGCCGAAGGGGGCGGGGCCCACAGGGCGGAGGCCGCGCCCATCACCAGGGCCGCGAGCAAGGACAGGGGCAGCCAGACCGGCCAGGCCGGCCGCGCCGATGTCTTTCGAGCCAGCATGCGTATCGCTTTCATGATCTAGGGGGGCAACCGGGCACAACCAACCAGAGCGCTGTGCTCCAGCGCCCTGGTTGGCGGATCGAGAAACGCGCGCGAGATGGCGCCAGGGCCAACGACAGCCTAGCTATTGGTTGGCGGCAACTGGGCGGTGGGCCAATAGGCCTCTTGCGGGGTGCAGCTAAAGGCGCCCTGGCCGCAGAGAAAGCCCGTGCCCTCATCGCAGAGAAAGAGATTGCCGGTGGTCGGAGCGCAGGAAAAGCTCGACCCGCAGGTGAACATCCCCTGCCAGCCGCACTCGTAGGCCCCGACGCATTGGAACGGGGCGTTGGCGGTGCAGAGCGGGTCATAGTCCTGCGTGTTGCTGATGGAGCCGCAACCGAGGACGCCTGCCCCAGACGCGCCCGCCAGCGAGCCTACCACCACATTGGCGATCTTGTCGATATCTTGCGGTTTCATCTTGCTCCTTTCCAGAGCGGACCGAGCGACCACACGCCACAAAAGAGATGCCTGGTTATTTATACCACAGAATCGTCGATTTGTCCAGTGGCAAATCACGGCTGGGCCACGAGGTCGCGGTAGGCCGCGCCGTATTCGGTCAGCGCGCCGCCGGCGTCATAGAGCCCGCCGTTGAACTCGCGGGCATTGTTGGCGATGAACCAGGCCCAATGCTGCACATAGCCCGTCTCGGCCAGCCAGGCCACCGTCTCGCGCATATAGTCCACGGTCTTGGACGGCGGGTCCACCGGGCGGCCGCAGCAGCCGGAGCCATAAAGGACGCCGAACTCGGTGAGAAAGAGCGGCTTGTCCGCCTCGCCGATCTCCATCATCCAGTGGCGAAAGCCGATGATGCGCCGCTTGAACTCGGCCACGTCGTAGGGGTCCAGCTCGGCTTCCAGCAGGTAGTTGTGGATGTTCCAGCCATCCGCCGGGGGATATTCGCCATAGAGCCGCTGGTACTCGGCGCGGAACTGGTCCAGCCAGCGCCAATCGGCGTTGGAGACCCCCGCCGGGATCACCTTGCAGCGGCGGTCCACCTTTTTGGCCCACCGGTACAGGTCATGGTAGAAGCGGGCATAGTCGGCGGGGGTGCGGTTGTCCTGGTTGACGTCGTTGGGCTCGTTGCCCGCGGCCAGCCAGGAGCCGGGGGCGGCGCGCAGGGCCTGCTCCAGCGCCTCGCCAAAGGGCTCCCAGCGCACCATCAACAGCCGCGGGTGCCCCGCGACGCTGGGCGTGTCATAGTGGTAATCATAGTACCAGACCGGGCCCAGGCCATCCAGTTGGGCCTGCAGCTCGGGCGTGTATTCGGCGCAGACGCCATAGCGCCCCAATTCCGGGCCCTTGGCGCACCCCGTCAGCGCCCAGGCCAAAGCCAGCGCCACGGCCAGGGCGGCGAGGGGCCTCGGGACGAGGGCCCTCGGGACGAGGGGCGCCGGGGCGCTGATCGCCGGGGCGCGGCGACCGCGGCGCATCTCAGGGCCCTCCCGGCGCGGCGATGACGATGAGGCGGTGGGTGTAGCCCCAGGGCGGCCAGCAGGTCACCAGGGTCAGGCGGTCGTCGTCGGTGGGGGCCAGGTAGCGGGCGTGGTCGAGCCGCTCGTCGAGGGAAGCGGCCAGCTCGGGCAAGAGGACCGTCTCGGCGACGCGGTAACGCAGGGCGCGCCCCTCCTCCAGCACCAGCCGCACCTCGTCGCCGAGGGCCAGCTCGGAAAGGCGGGCAAAGGCGGCGCCATCGCGGCCATGGGCGGCCAGCACGGCGTTCCCCGGCTCGCCCAGCGGCGCGCTATCGGCGTGGCGGCCCACCCGATCGGGCGGGGCCACCTCCCACTCGGCCACCACGCCGTCGTTGGTCTCCACGGCGCGCCAGGAGACCTCCACGATGCCGGCGCTGACGCCGATCTTGGGGATCTCGAGGCGGGGCGGCGGCGCGGCGAGTACGGTGGCGGTGGGCGTCGCACCGAGTACGGTGCTTGTCGCACCGAGTACGGTGGCGGTGGGTACACCGCTTGCACCGAGTACGGTGGCGGTGGGTACACCGCTTGCACCGAGTACGGTGGCGGTGGGTACACCGCTTGCACCGAGTACGGTGGCGGTGGGCGTCGCACCGAGGACGGTGGCGGTGGGTACACCGCTCGCGGTGGGTACACCGCTCGTGGCGGCAGGGGCGGCGCTGGCCTCGGCTGCCGCGGCCGGGCTGGACCACGTCGCCAAGACCACCGGCGAGAGGGCGGGCCAGGTCGGCGGCGGGGTGGAGCGGCGCAGGTCGGCCAGGCCCCAGGCCCCGGCGCCGGCGAGCACGAGCATGCCCAGCGCGATGAGCGTATTCCCCCATATCCTGCGCGACATCCCAGTCCCGCTCCTTTGGCCGCCCCGCCCGGGGCGCCAGCTCAGCTCCCGGCGCTGGCGATCCAGCCCGTCTCCACCTCGTAAGGCGTCTCGCGACGCAAAAAGCGCACCAGGATGCGGGCGCGGTTCTCGCCGGAGAGCCGCCGGTCAAAGATGCCCTCGTAGCCCCGGAACGGCCCCGCGGTGATGCGGACCCGCTCGCCGGCCCGGAAGGCGGGCCCGGCCTCCCCCGCGCCCAGGAGCGCCCGCACCTGCTCCTGCAACGCCTGGACGACGCCATCCTCGATGGGGATCGGCTCGCCATCCATGTTCACAATGTGCACCAGCCCCGGCGTCCAACGGACCCAGCTCGTGTCCTCGGGCAGCGCCAGCCGCGCAAAGATATAGCGCGGGAAATAGGGCCGCCCGATGCCCAGCCGCTTGTCGCGGGAGGTGCGGGGCAGCTCGGGCAGGTAACATTCCAGCCCCTGGCTCTGCAAGAGCAGGCTCACCCGCCGCTCCGTGCGCGGCTTGGTGTAGAGGCAATACCAGCGTTTGGCCTGCTCCGGCCCGACCTCCGGGCCGCTGGCCGAGCTAATGGTGTCCGTAGCGCACGACCTCGAAGCGATAGAGCTTGATCGGCTCCCGCGGCGCGATCCAGGCCTTGCTGCGGGCGATGGCGATTTGCTCCTCCACGGTGTCCACGCCCTCCAGGTTGGGGAGCAGCAGCCCCCGCCGCCCGCCCGCTTCCACGATGACGCCGTAGCGGACGGGGTCCAGCTCGGCGGGCGACTCGATCGCCTCGGGCGCGCTGAGGACGTCCACCGAGATGACCAGGTCGTCGAGCTCGTCGGGGCGGACCGGCGTAAAGCGCGGGTCGCGGGTGGCGGCGCTGATGGCGTTGGAGATGACCTCGACCGCGACGTTGGGCTGGGTGGGCATAAAGGTGCCGATGCAGCCCCGGAGCTGGCCGAGGCGGTGCAGCGAGACAAAGGTCCCGGCGCGCAGCTTCATCTCGGGGGTCAGCTCGCGCGGGGCGGAGATCCGCTGGCCCTCGCGCACATAGGCCTCGATGGTGCGGCGGGCCAGTTGCACCAGGGGATGCTCTTCGGGCGGGTGTTCCGGTTTCATGGCCGACTCCCTTCGCAAGCGGCGCGACGCCGCATGACTGGCACGGCTCGCATTATACCACGGCCCCCGGCGGGGCGCAACCAGGCGCCGCCTGATAAAAAAAGCCCCGCGCGGCGAGCGGGCTCGCGGCGGGGGCCAGGGATCAAGGCGGAGAGGGTGGGATTTGAACCCACGGAGCATTGCTGCTCACGCGCTCTCCAGGCGCGCGCATTCGACCAAACTATGCTACCTCT
>Ga0123330_1003574_pt1 | contig 12740 bp, 8 predicted proteins | sample BioC13SIPDNA_2_FD_89704 | JGI IMG/M metagenome (GOLD analysis project Ga0123330, IMG submission 89704) | Anaerobic biogas reactor microbial communites from Washington, USA - Biogas_R2_A C13 SIP DNA | ecosystem: Engineered > Bioreactor > Anaerobic > Unclassified | place: Washington, USA... | reverse complement strand
TTGGGGAGATAAGATGCGAGGTTGGCGCCGTCGATGGAAATGGGCGCGTCGCCGAGCCGTTTGAGGACGGCTCCCGGGACCTCTGGTGGTCGAGGGCGGGGAGCCACCAGATCCAGATCGTCGCCGGACTCCCAGAACTGGTCGAGCCGTTCTTCGAGGGGCCCCCTATCCAGATCTGGGGGGACGGTCTCGACGGCTTCGACTTGGTCCTGTGGCATGGTCGATGCGCGGCTCTCTCGGAGGGCTTCGATGATCTCGTCTTTCGTCCTACCCCGGAGCTTGAATAAAAGAAACGGGTCCTCGTCGAACTTCTCTGCCATGATGTAATAGACCGCAGCGATGTGTTTGCAGGGGTCTGCCCAGTCCGGGCAGGAGCAATTGGTCTTGATATCCTTTTTACCTGGAAAGAGGGAGCAACCCGCATCGACGAAGGCCTCCTCGATATCCTTCGGCATCTCTCCGGAGAGGAGTTTTGCCGCGAAGACCGCCTTCGAGGCCATGGCATCGATCGCCTTCTTCCAGTCGTCGTCGGAGATCTGCGTCAGCCGGATCTCGAGATCGTAAGGTTTCGACCGGGCTCCCTGAACTTTGGATCTGACGACTCCTTTCCTGACGTCGATGGATATGACCTGGCCTTTTCGGGCGTAGGAGCGGCCCCGGCCGAGCCTCGCCCCCATCTTGAAGGATTCGAGGAGGGCGACCCACCTTTTCGACCACCACTTCTCCCCGATGGCGCCCCGTCTGCTCTTCGCCTTGATGCCGTCTTCGACCTCTTTCGGACTTCTTGGCTCATAATATCCCCAGTAGCCGGGCATCATCGATCATCTCCCTCGATGGCATCCCGGCTCAGGGCCAGGACCTCTCGGAGGTCTTCTGTAGAGAGCTCCGTCAGCCACGCCTCGCCGGCGCCGACCACCGCCTCCGCGAGCTCCTTCTTCTCTTCGATCATCTTATCGATCCGGTCCTCCAGGGTGCCCAAACAGACGAACTTGTGGACGAAGACGTTCTTCTGCTGGCCGATCCGGAAGGCTCGGTCGGTGGCCTGGTTCTCCACCGCCGGGTTCCACCACCGGTCGAAGTGGAATACGCGGTTCGCCGCCGTAAGGTTCAGGCCGAAGCCTCCTGCCTTGAGGGAGAGGACGAAGAGGGGCGGTCCTCCTTCTTCGGACTGGAACCGCTCGATCATCGCATCTCGCCCTCCCTTAGGCGTCCCGCCGTGGAGGAAGAGGACCTCGCAGCCGAGCTTCTCCTGGAGGTGGTGCCTCAGCATGGCGCCCATCCCCGCGAACTGGGTGAATATAAGAGCCTTGTCTCCTTCCGACAAAACCTCGTCCAGCATCTCCTCGAGGCGGGTCAGCTTCCCGGATCGGCCGTCGAGAGGGCTCCCGTCCTGGAGGAAGAGGGCGGGGTGGTTACAGATCTGTTTGAGCTTGGTGAGGGCTGCGAGGATCTGACCTCTCCGGTCGATCCCCGCCGAGGACTCGATCTTTGCCAGCATGTCTTCGACGACGGCGCCGTAGAGGGTCGCCTGTTCTGGGGTGAGGTGGTAGTAGACCTTCGACTCGACCTTATCGGGCAGGTCCTTGATGATGGCCGGATCTGTCTTGAGCCGCCGGAGGATGAAGGGTTGGGTCATCCGCCGGAGGCGTTCGGCTCGGTCGAGGTCCCGGTACCTCTCGATCGGGAGGGCAAAGGTCTCGTGGAACTTCTTGGCCGGGCCCAGGTAGCCGGGGTTTAAAAAGTCCATGATCGACCAGAGCTCTGAGAGGCGGTTTTCGACCGGGGTGCCGGTGAGGGCGATCCGCTGGGCGGCCTTGAGCCTCTTCGCCGTCTTCGTCTGTTTGGCTTGGGGATTTTTGATGTTCTGGGCCTCGTCGAGGACGAGGTTCTCCCAGGATACGGCCGATAGGGCTTCTTCGTCCCGGTAAGCTGTGGCGTAGGTGGTGATGACGAGGTCGTGGCGTTTCGCTTCTTCGCCAACGTTCTTCTCCGATAGCCGGTCGGCGCCGTGGTGGACCATGACCTGGAGGGATGGCGCGAAACGGTCCAGTTCCCGTTGCCAGTTTCCCACCACCGACATGGGGCAGATCAATAGAGACGGCTTCCGGATGTCGCCGGTGGCCCGTTGGTGGAGGAGGAAGGCGATCAGCTCTACGGTCTTGCCGAGGCCCATATCGTCGGCGAGGCACGCCCCAAACCCGAACTGGTGTAGATAGCTGAGCCAGGAGAGGCCCTTGGCCTGATACGGGCGGAGGGTTCCCCTGAAGCTTTCGGGGACGTCGACCGCTTCGATCTCGCCCTTTCCGGTGAGGCGCGTCAGCATATCCCGGATCCTGCCCTCGGCCTCGACCTCCAGGACGGGAAGGTCGCCCTCGATCGCCAGTTCTGCGCCCAAGCCCAGGCGGATCGCCTCCTCCAGGGATATGGGGTCTCGCCGCCTCTTCTCGAAGAACCTTATGGCGGTCTCTATCTCCTCTGGAGGCAGCTCCACCCATTCGCCCCGGACCTGGACGAGGGGCACCTTGAGTTTGATCAGGTTATTGAGCTCCGCCTCGGTGAGGGCGGAGTTGCCGAGGGCGAGCTTCCAGTCGTACTTGACGACGGAGTTCAGGCCGAAGAGGCCCCGGCTAATCTCTAGGTCGGGTTCGGTCTCGTCCTCGAGATCTATGAGCCTCAGCTTCAGGCCGAGGCGCCCTTCCCGCCTCTCCCACCACGACGGGAGGAGGACAGAAAACCCGTTCTGTTCCAGGAGGGGTGCCGATTCTCGGAGGAACCTGTAGGCCTCCTGGGTTTCGAGCTCAAGGCTCGAGGGGCGGGCGGCTTGTAGGCACCGTTCGATCTGGGGGGAGATCCGGGATGCGGTGCCGAGGTCTGCCAGGAGCTGTTCCTGGGGGTTATGGATCTTTCTTTTTAGGAAGGTGGCGGTCTCGGACCGGGCTTTCCAGACCTCCTCAGCCGGGACGAGGAGGCTTTTATCGTCTTTTGCCTGGAAAAATATGCGCAGGTGCCACGATTCGTCGTCGCCATCTCCGGTGGCCGGAGGTGAGTCCAGCCTGAAACAGGTCCGGAAGGGCGCGTCGGGGAAGGGGGGCTTCAGCGAGGATAGCCAGCGGTCGATCTTCTTATAGAAGGCGTTCAGCTCTGGGACGGCTGCTTTCAGTTCGGGGTCTTCGCCTGCTAGCGCCCGGAGGAACTGGTGGGGGAGGGGCGCGGTTTTGGTTGGTCGGCCGCCGAGTTTGGGCTCGAGATCGATCCCTTCGGCGATGAGGGACCGGCGGACGAAGGCGTCGGTCGTCTCGTCGATGAAGCTTGTCACCAGCTGGAGGGGTTTTGGTCCGCCTCTTCCAGGCCTCTTCCTCGACGAGCTCTCCTCCTCGAAGGCGAGGCAGGTTGGTGGAAGGGCTTTTGCCAGGGTTTGAAGCCGGGATTGGTCGTCCTCGTCGATGATCGGCCTCCATCGAGCTTTGCCTTCCTTTGCGATGGGAGCAAACTGTTCGCGGGCGATCATCTCCAGGGAGAGCCTCGCCGCCACGATCCAGAGCCGGAGGGAGCTCGCGAAGGCTATGCCCGGGGGCGGGTGGACGGGCAGATCGAGGAGGATATCGAGGGCAGAATAGGGGTCGAAGGCGAGGGAGTCTATGCGCCACGGGGATAGGCCCGAGGGCTCTTGGTCGATCCGATCTTCCCTGATGAGCCAAGGGGATGGGAGCGGCCCCCTCTTGGTGGCGGGCAGCTTGCATATTATCGGCTCGGCGCCGGAGGGGTTCATCCCGAAGATCGTCGCCATCTCGTCAGTGAGCATCTCTATTGGGACGGCGAAGGGGTGGGGCCTCGTTTTCTTCTTGGATGCTCTTCCCCTCGACGGCTTGACCTCTGCTGGAAGGGCTGACGATTCTGCCCAGAGGTGGAAGCAGGAGCGATCCCAGATCCCGTGCAAGACCAACATTCAGAGGAAGGGGTTTGATGCTTGCCTGGTATAATTATGCTTTTGTGGAGGGGGTAAAGGGCCCGGTTCTTGGATAGCTTGCTGGCGGGGCCTGCGTTCGCAGGCAATGCGCCGCCCGCCCTTCCGGTCGGGCGAAAGATCGTCACCACGGTTCCGTGTAAGCCTGTTCCATCCTCAGGCTGCAGAAAACCATTCTTCGCGGCTTATCTTGGCTTTCCTCAGAATCTCTACCAGTAGGCTTGCTCCTATCACCTCGCCGTGGTGGGGGTTGGGTATTGTAACGTAAAGATGGTTCCGTAAGCATGACCGGATCCTGAATAGGGCCCATCGAAGCCCAGTTTACTCAGCCTCCGGATGAGCCTCGGCTCTGGAGACAGGAACGAGCCTGGACCATGGCCATCGGCTCCGTGGAGACTATTATGGCAGCGTCTCCGATCACCGGGATGGAGTCGCCCATCGCAAGGCGCAGCGCAATCCAGCCTTCGATGACGGATATCAGCTCCTTTCGGCACTCTTCGACCGTCGCACCTGCGGCCCAGACGCCCTCTAGCTCCGGTACCTCTCCAAAGACCGGCAACGTGTCTTCTATTAGCTTGTACTCCGCCTTATCCAGGGCTGCCTGGATGTATTCTGCGAACGTGACTGCTCCCTACCCCTGAAGGGGTAAGGCTTCCATCGATTCGATACGAAGAGATTGCAGCCCCAATCTCAGAATGTTGATCGCCGCGTTCTCGTCTCGGTCCATGACAAGCCCGCACTGAGGACATTCATGGACCCGATCAGAGAGCGACTTAGGCACCTTAAGACCACACCTAGAGCACATCTGACTTGTGTTCCTGGGATCTACCAGCACCACCACAGAACCAGCTTCTACCGCTTTGTTTTGGGTGGTTGTTACCAGCATCCTCCAGGCTGCATCTGAGATGCTCTTAGCCAGACGGTGGTTTTGAAGCATATTTTTGATGTTTAAATCTTCAAAGGCTATTACTCCAAATCTATCAACCAGAGTTTTGCTGAGTTGGTGAGCAAAATCCGACCGCTTGTTCGCGATACGTTCATGGACTCGGTGGACCGCCTTAAGCGCCTTCCTTCTCTCAGGAGTATCGTTAGCACATTTCGATAGCCGCCTTTGCGCTTTAGCCAAAGCTCGCTCTTCAGATCTGAAGAATCGGGGGTTATCGATCTTTTCCCCGGTGGACATGGTGATGAAACTGGAGAGACCGACATCCACTCCCACAACCGATCCGTCATTGAAGGGCACATCCGGATCGGGGAGTTCGACGGTCAGACATATGAACCATTTTCCTGTCGGGTATCGATGGACGGTACACCGCTTGATCTTCCCTTCGATCGCTCGGTGAAGCTTGATCTTGACATCGCCTATCTTGGAGAGGTATAGCTTGCCTGATTTGAGCTTAAATCCCATCTGAGGATAGGTGAAGCTGTCGTATCGGCCTTTCCCCTTGAACCTGGGATAGCCGGGTTTCTCACCGTTCTTAACCCGTCTGAAGAAGTGCTGAAATGCCAGGTCTACACGTTGCTGGCATTCCTGTAGGACTTGCGAGAACACCTCTTTAAGTTCTGACCGATCCCGTTTCCAATCGGGGAGGAGCTGATGGGTCTCATATTTAGAAACCGATTTGCCATCTTTTTCCCAAGCGTCTTTTCGGTATGCTAAGGTTCTGTTATAGACCTGCCTACACAGTTCTAACGTATCCTCCAGCTTTCGCTTTTGGGATTTAGTCGGGTATATGCGGAACTTGTAGGCTTTGATCATCGTTTCTATCCTTATGTGGTTGTGGCTATATATAGATTGTCGCATAAGAGCTGAGGTTATTGGACGGCATTCATCCCCTCCCTTAAAAGGGAGGTGTCTTCTGCCTGCTTTTCTATAACGGAATATTGTTGGCTGGTGATGGATTTAACCCTATCCCGAATCGATGCTAGCTATCTTGCTCCGAGAGATCGAACGGATGCGCGTCATCTCCGGAGGGGGACCCAGAGTTCGATGCTCCGGGTGACAGGGGTGGGATTTGAGGAGCCTGCGGCCAGGATGACGGCTTTGACGTCGCGATCCAAGTCAACAATATAGGAAGGTAGGAAGGGTCTTGCAGGCGATGGGCGACCTGAATGGAGCTAAAGAACAATACGAGGGCGCTCTTCCGATATTCCAGAATCGTCTGGGAGAAAACCACCCTCGTACTAAAGCCGTGCAGGGTCAGTTGGAGAAAGTTATGATCTCCTGAAATCAGAGCGCTTTGGGTCCGTATCTCGATCATCAGACCTGGAAGCCGGAAGAATCGATCGCAATATGCGATTGACCGTCTTTTGGCGATTCTCAGCGTCCTCTGCCGCCACTTTCAGCAGAGATTCTCCGTCAATCTCTAAGTCCTTGCTCTTGAAAGATACATCCAGCATGTACTCTTCGCCGTCATCATCGACGGCAAAAAGGTGGCAAGCTGGGTGATAATGCTCGTCAGCGTGCATGACCCAACCTCCGCAATTATAGATGCGGATCCTCTCCGGCATTTCTTCAGTCGGCGGATGCGCTCCCCAGCCGCCATGGTGCGTATCCCCATAAACAAAGGTCATGTCTCCCGTGAGCATTCCATTCTGCTCAAGGTAGCTCCTCATATGGGGGAGGAAGTAGTCCTTCCATCTTCGAACGGAGTCGTCCTGATCGCTGATCTTCCAGATCCGATTCTTGTTAGATGGAAGCTGCAGCTCGTCCCAAGAGAGGAGGACGCTTTCGTCGGTGATCCTTCGCCTTTTCCGATCTTCAAGGGGGACGCTGCTCAGTCTAGCCCGGAGCATTGTGAGCAGATACCAGAAGTCATCGGATTTTGAAGTAGGGTTGTTCTTCGAGCTGACCCATAACGAGTCCACAAAGGGTGCTACAGCCTCTTCAAGCCCCTCCAGGTCTCTGGCCTTGGTCACATCGCAATCCGATTCGATATTGATGTGACCCAAAATACTGTCTAGCCCCGAATAATCAACGATCCTCTTCATCTTATCGGGGAGGCAGACATCCCGCCTGAAATGGGTGCCATGTGTAAAAATATATGTTCTGTCTTCGCGAGATCGATTTTTAATCTGGGTTGCATACAATGGATTAGCGACGATAAAATCGAAGCTATCCGGCATATTCCTCATGGAGCTGCCATGGGGGTAACCAAAAAATATAGATAACAGTTCTTCGGCCCAGGGCTTATATCTCTCGTCGTCGCAACGTTTGCCATCCTTGATGACGAACTCTCCGGAGGGCTTGGTGTAACCACTTTGATGTTTTTTCGAAGAAAATCGTTTTCTCATGAGATAGCTCGTCCACAAGGTATGATCGTGATTTCCTGGAATGTATACCCCTCTTCTGATATCTGCCGCGCTCCCCAAAGTTCTGATCAATGCGCCAGTATGAGTTATAATCTGAGATGTGGATGCGAGGGCTCGATCGGGAATATCCCCCAGGAGGATCATCTCCTCAACCTCAAACCTCCGTTCAGGGTCGTCAGGGCTGAAGCTCTTCCGAAGAACCCGCCATAAGTGCTGGAGGCCGATGGGATACGAGAGGAGGGAGGTATCCTCTCCTACGTGAGTGTCCGAGATGGCAAGAATCTTCAGTTTCATCATCATAAATTTCTCGTCTTAAAACTTATAAGGCTATGCAATTTGAGAGATGGTCCCTGCGGCCCTCTCACCCATCTAGCCAATTCGGCCAGACTATCTCAAGCTCTTAAGGATGGTGTCGGGTCCACGACGGATTGGGAGAAGGGGCCGGCCCCTCCGGGCGGTGGTCGGAGGAGAAGAGCCCGAGCTTTGCCGACTATCCTCCGGATATCGGCGTTCTCCGGGGAGCGTTCGTCGGCTCAGCTGCGGACCTCACGCCTTCGTCAACGTGACGAGACCGCCGCCAGCCGTCCGACCGTCTGACCATCCATCGTCCATCGTCCATGACCGCTTCATCAAGGGGCAGAACGCTGGGATCACGCAGATTACTCCGTTGGGCGCCATGCCACCGACTCGGCGGCACCCTCGGTTCAGAGCTGCAGCCACCTCTACGACCCTTCAACCCTTCAGACGGCCGATATCAGTTTCGGGCCGAGGGTCTTCGGGGGGGGAGGCGCGTTTTTTGCTGCGGGTGGTCTATCAAGCTGGCTAGGCCGGAAGCCAAAAGATTTATTATACCTTAACTCCTCAGAGGGGCGGGGAACAGTATCAGATCCGAGCGTATCTGATCCCCGCCGGAGAAGGCGCCTTGCGTCCGAATTGATCTGATGATAGGAGGGTGCTAGGCGGATGGGGCGGAGGCCATCTTCCGGAAAGCGTTTTGAGCTTATATTCTCATAAGTGTATTTAATTAACGGGCCTCAACTCCCTCAACTCTCTCCCAGCGAATAACTCCATCTCGATCGAGGGATCCATCGGCCATGACCAGGAAGTACGCGATAACGGGGGGAGCCGGGTTCATCGGCTCGAACCTGGCGGAGGCCCTGGCCGACGGAAATGAGGTGGTGGTCGTCGACGACCTCTCGGCCGGGAGAAAAGAGAACCTGGCGGGGCAGAACGTTGACCTTGTCGAGGGGAGCATCCTCGACCTCGATCTCCTGAAAGAGGCCTTCGAGGGGTGCGCCTGCGTCTTCCACGAGGCGGCGATCGCCTCGGTCCAGAGGTCGGTCGAGGACCCGATATTTACGAGCCGGGTGGGAGTCGAGGGGACGCTGAACGTCCTCGTCGCCGCCCGGGATGCAGGAGCCGAGAAAGTCATCTTCGCCTCTTCGGCGGCGGTCTACGGCGACACGCCAGCTCTTCCCAAGAGGGAGGATATGAGGCCGGAGCCGAAGTCCCCCTACGCCGCCGGAAAGCTCGCGGGAGAGGGGTTCTGCATCGCCTTCAACGAGGTCTACGGGATGAGAAACGTCGTTCTTCGCTACTTCAACGTCTACGGGCCGCGGCAGGACCCCAACTCGGAGTACGCCGCCGTCATCCCCAAGTTCGTCTCTGCATACCTCGCAGGAGATGCGCCGTTGATCTTCGGGGATGGGGAGCAGACGAGGGACTTCGTCTACGTTAAGGACGTGGTGAGGGCGAATATCCTGGCGAGCAAGGGTTGCGTCCCGGGGGTCTACAACATCGCCAGCGGGACGAGGACGAGCCTCAATGAGCTCTCCCGGCTTGTAAAAGAGATCACTGGGTCGAAGGTCGAGGCGGCCTATTCGAAGGCGAGGGCCGGGGATATCAGGGATTCGGTGGCGGATATAGGGCTTGCAGAGGAGATCGGGTATTCTCCAAGTTACACCATGGAAGAAGGACTTCGAGACGCAATTCGATGGTATCGGCTATTGGATTGGGGTAATCATGTATAAGAATCGTACAATAGCAGTTGTAGTTCCATCATATAACGAAGAAGACTTAATTTCAGATACACTAAAATCGATTCCACAGTTCGTAGATAGAATTTTTGTCGTGAATGACGGATCTGAAGACTCCACAGGAACCAAAATAGATGAATTATCTCAAAATGATCCTAGAATCTCACATATATTGCATGAAAGAAATAAAGGTGTAGGTGCTGCAGTAATTTCTGGTTATAAGAGCTCTCTCGCAGAAGAGTTTGATATCACTGTCGTTATGGATGGCGATAATCAAATGGATCCAAAGTATGTCGCTGCCCTTTTAGATCCTATAGTGGATGGAAAAGCAGATTATACAAAAGGTAACAGGCTCCTGAATCCAGACTACCGAAAAGGTATGAGCAAATGGAGATTATTTGGAAATTCTATACTTACAATTTTAACTAAATTCTCATCGGGATACTGGCAATTAATGGATCCTCAGAACGCATTTACCGCGATATCAAGAGACGTATTGGAGAGAATCGATCTAGATTCAGTTTACCCTCGGTACGGTTACCCGAATGATTTGCTTGCTAAGATGAACGTATTTGGATTCAGAGTTATAAATATACCTCATCCTGCTAGGTATGGCAAGGAGAAATCGAAGATCAAGTATGGAAGGTATATTCTCAAAGTATCCAATCTGCTCTTGATGAACTTTTTTTGGAGACTCAAAACGAAGTACATTTTGATAAACTTCCATCCATTGATATTCTTCTATATATTTGGCATATTAATGGTGCCTTTAGGCGTTATTGGGGGGATATATACTATACATAATAAATTGTTGTTCGGAGAGGCATTATTTATTCGAGGTGTCTTATCAGCATTACTGGCTATAATTGGCATACAGTTATTTCTTTTCGCCATGCTGTTTGATATGCAGATGGAGAATTACCGCATATAGATATTAATTAATCTGATGGTGTGATTCCTATGAAAGATTTGATTCAAAAAGTAGAATCGAGAAACGCGGTAATTGGGGTACTCGGCATGGGGTACGTAGGACTGCCTTTGGCCATATCCTTTGCTAAGAGGTTTAATGTAATTGGGTTTGATATTAACCAAGTATTGATCAATAATCTACGGCTTGGGCAGTCACATATATCAGATGTATCTGACGACGAAATCAAGCATGTTTTATGCCGATCATTTTATCCAACATCAGAGTCGTCCGAATTAAAAGAATGCGATATCATGATAATTTGTGTGCCTACCCCCCTAACAAAAGATAAAAAACCCGACCTCAGCTATATCACAGGAGCATGTAAAACAATATCGAGTTTTCTCAGGAAAGGCCAGTTTGTAATTCTTGAGAGTACGACATATCCCGGAACTACGAACGAGATCATGGTTCCAATGCTTGAAACAAGTCACCTCGAAGCAGGAACGGACTTCGGAGTTGCTTTCTCTCCGGAAAGGATAGATCCGGGAAATAAGGATTATACAATCGACAAAATCCCCAAAGTTGTTGGAGGCATAAATGAAGAATGCACAAAGATAGCGGCCTTGATTTATAAATCAATAATAAATGACATAGTATGCGTCAAGGATGCAAAAACAGCGGAAGCTGTTAAGATGGTGGAAAACGTATTTAGAAACGTGAATATCGCATTAGTTAATGAGCTCGCGTTAATTTTCGAGAAGATGGGCATTAATTGCTGGGAAGTTATCAAAGCGGCGTCGACAAAGCCCTATGGATATACTCCGTTCTATCCAGGACCCGGCGTGGGTGGGCACTGCATACCTCTGGACCCGTTTTATCTGTCCTATCAAGCAAAACGGTATGGAATAATTCCTCGATTTATAGAGACGTCTGGAGAAATTAACGAGTTCATGAAGGTCCATGTCATCAATCTGATACGGAAAGGGTTGGATGATAAAAATAAAAAGATCTTCGGTGCGAAAATACTTGTTTTGGGGCTAGGATATAAAAAAAATATAGAAGATGTTCGGGAGTCGCCGTCTAAAGATATCATAGAAGAACTCGTCGTGTCCGGCGCAGATGTTACTGTATTTGATCCATTTGCGAGATCTATAAGGACGGAAGTAGGTGAGTTCTTTTCCCAGGCCAGTATTTGTGATGCGTTTAATGATATCGATTGTGCAGTATTTATGGTAGATCACGATATTTTTAAAAACATAGATCTAGTTAAATTAACTTCAGAAAACAGTTTTCCATTGATTATAGATTGTAAAAATATATTTTATAAATTTAATGGTCATGGATTACTAGGTCTAGGTCGCGGTGATATTAACCGAAATGCAACAATAATCAAGGAGAATGTATGAAGCTGGCTGTCGTTCTCGGGACTCGACCTTTTGGAAGATCAGAGGTGATTTTATTAAAACACTTATTCTAGCTAGCACGTTTCCCAGATGGGAAGAAGATACTATACCCAGATTTATTTATGATTTATCAAAAAATCTCAGTGATAATAAGGTCGATATTTTTGTTTTAGCACCCCACCACGCAGGAGCCGAAATATCTGAAGAGATGGCAGGAGTTAAAGTATATCGATTCCCTTATTTTTATCCAAAGGCACTTCAGTGTTTAGCTTATGGAAATGGGATTGTACCAAATATCAAAAACAATAGATTAGCCAAATTTCAAATTCCTTTCTTATGTTTTTTCGAACTCATTTATACCATGAAGATTGTCAGACGAGAACATATAGATATTGTTAATTCACAATGGTTCGTACCTCAAAGTTTAGCAGGAGCTATATGCAAAAAACTGTTACGAACTACCCACGTTTCAACAATCCATGCTGCAGATATTTTCTGTTTAGAGCGATTGCCATTTAAAAGAATATTCGGTGATTTTATAGTGAAAAATAGCGACACAATTATTGTAGTGAGTTCATATATCCGCGATGTTTTGTTGGGGCTGACGTCAAAAGAATTGAGAGAAGAAGCCAAACAAAAAATTATAGTTATTCCGATGGGTGTTTATACAAATATGTATAAGAACAACGACGCAAGTAAATCGGATCTTAAAAGAAAATATGACATCACTTCAGAATATGTTCTGCTTTTTTTAGGCAGATTAGCCGAAAAGAAGGGTATACCATATTTAATAAATGCTTTGCCTAAAATATTAGATAAATATGAGAATATAAGCCTGCTGATATGCGGAGATGGATTGTTGAAAGCGGATTTAGAGACCCTTGTCAAGGATTTAGGGTTAGAATCTAATGTTAGATTTGCAGGTTTCGTTACAGACGACGAAAAATATGATTATATAAAATTATCAGATATTATTATCATTCCCTCAATAGTAACAGAATCTGGAGACACTGAAGGACTGCCTGTTGTAATCCTCGAAGGATTAGCCGCTGGAAAACCGGTCATTGCAAGCAATGTTAGTGGTATTAAAGATGTTATAAAAAACAGCTGGAATG
>Ga0123330_1003569_pt1 | contig 12744 bp, 9 predicted proteins | sample BioC13SIPDNA_2_FD_89704 | JGI IMG/M metagenome (GOLD analysis project Ga0123330, IMG submission 89704) | Anaerobic biogas reactor microbial communites from Washington, USA - Biogas_R2_A C13 SIP DNA | ecosystem: Engineered > Bioreactor > Anaerobic > Unclassified | place: Washington, USA... | reverse complement strand
CAAAAACTAGAGATTACATCGAAAAGAAATTTGCGGGATAAACTAATGGCGTATCTTCTCATGCAGGCAAAAGAGGCCGAATCTTTTGATTTTATAATACCGTTGAACAGAAGCGAGCTGGCTGATTACCTATATGTGGACAGAAGTGCCTTGTCTAGAGAACTATGCAAAATGAGAGATGAAGGGCTCATAGAGTTTAAAAAGAACCACTTTTGCATGTCCCCCGTGTCACCCAAGAAAACAATTCTTTTCTTGCAATAATTTGCTTATAAGTGTAGAATTTTATGAAATACATTGGTGATTCACAACATTTACATACTTTTTCCGAACTTGAGGACCTAAAGTAAATGCCATGGTATCAAGTCATTGGGTATACCGGGAAACGGGTGTGCCTCCCACTGTGGAAAGGAGAACCTATATCCAAACGGTTGCTATTAAGGGGCAAGTTTGTTCTTTCACAGACTTGCCCTATTTTAATAGTTATTCCAGCCCGGTACTGCTTTCTGCCGGGCTTTTAGTATTTCTAGGATAATTAACATTCTAACTGTAAAAATGGAGGAGATTAACATATAGATAGTAAAGGATTAATTAAGTCGATAATACGAGGCAAGAAACTTATATATAGATAGAGATATTAAGATAGAGAAAGATTGGGGGGATTAAAATATGCTTTGTATATTTCAAAATGGGGAATATTAGTTCCTCTTTTTTAGTTTATAGCCATATCGTAAGTTGTTACATGTAGTATTTGGATAATAACAAAAAAGAGCTTAATATGGGGAGATGAGGGGGTGGCAAACCACTGGTACAGAGGAAACAAACCTAAGATAAAACAGGAAAGAGGTGGGTTTTATGTTTAATAAGAAAAACGGGTGGGGTAAATTAGTTGCCCTGTGCTTAATGTTTGCATTGCTTTTTGGGTGTAGCGGCTTAATGATGCCAGATACGGTTGATGCTACTGGCAGCAATAATCAGACAAACAATGACATTATTAGGATTGCTGAGGCATCGACAATTGATGTTCTCTTCGATGATGAAATCGCTTTAACGCCGAATGAGACCTTTACCTTGACTGCTTACACTTCAAATGAATCTTATACTGTCAGTAAAACTACACCACTGGGTGCACTTCAGGCAGCCGCAACTGCCAGTGGTTTCACCTTTGATGTTACTGACAAGAAATATGATTCATCTAAGGTTCTCCTGTTAGATAACATAGGAAACTATAAATATGTTAAGGGCGGGAGTAAGTGGTATGCTTACGTCAATGACGTCTATAAAGATGGCTATGACAATGCTGCTGATGGCTTGAACCTGATAGAGCTTGTAGACGGGGACCGGGTTGAATTCTATTATGCTGCCGGTATTGCTACTCCCACTGACCATAATGCGGTTAAGGCAGCAGCTACCGCAGCCGTAAAAACCGTTGCCCGTACAGGTGTTGCCCCAACGGAATGGACCCTGCAGCTCTCGGGGGCGAAGGATGAAAAGGTAAGCAAGGCGTACTTCGAGAATGGTCTTGCCTGTGCTTCCTCAACCCATAAGGTGTCCTGGACCGACGTTGATGGTAATGTCTGGGGAGGCGTACCATTATGGTTGCTAGTTGGCATGGTTGACGATAACCCCGATGTTGGTGTTAAGCACTTCAACTTTAACGATGATCTCGCTGCCCAGAAGTATCAGGTTAATGTTATAGCGGGAGACGGGTGGAAGGCCACCCTCGATAGCGATATAATTGCCCGCAATAATGGGTATATTATCGCCAATACCCTTAACGGCGAACCTCTCCCGCAAAAGCTTGATTCAGGAAAAGGCTCCTGGCCTTTGCATCTGAAAGGTGAGGCTATTTTTGGTGGACAACAGGTAGGCAATATTGTTAAGATCGAGCTGTCAAATCTTCCTCAGCCAGCTGCGGGATGGACCCTGGAATTGAGCGGGCAAGTAGGGGATACCATCACCCAGGAGGAGTTTGAAGAAGGGCTGGCCTGTACGGGGTCAGGTCATTATAAAGAATGGACTGATAAGGATGGTAATGTCTGGTCGGGTGTGCCCCTCTGGGTACTTTTGGGTGCCGTAGATGACATCGAGAAAGGTAAGCATTGGACTTTTAATGAATCCCTGGCTATAGGTTATACGGTAAAAGTTAGTGCAGCAGACTTTAGCAAGACTTTTAACGGGGCTGATATAGCTAGAAGTGATAACTATATTATAGCTAACAAGATGAACGGTAAACCTCTTACCGACTCATATCCGTTGCGCCTGGTTGGTTCTGGTGTTACTAAAACCGATGGTTCAGGGGGACTTGGGGGTAAAGCTGTCGGTAACATTACTAAGATAGAAATACCAGAGCTGCAGACTCCAGCGGCTGTCGAAGGTAGTTGGAACCTTACTCTGACCGGCAAAATCAGTGATGTTTTTTCACAAGAAGAGTTTGAGGCTGCTCTTACCTGCCCAAATTCGGGCCACTCAGAACAGTGGACTGACGGCAATAATGATGTATGGTCCGGCATACCTCTATGGTACCTAACCGGCTGGGTAGATGACCGGCAACCTCACAAGTACAATGCTAATCTGGCCACCGCTGGTTATACGATACTGGTCAAGGCTGGAGACGGCTATACCAAGGATTTTTCCAGCAAGGATGTAGCCTGGAGTAACAACTATATAATTGCAAATAAATTAAACGGAAAACCTCTAACTGATTCATGGCCACTGCGCTTGGTTGGTGCTGGTGTTGCCAAAGCTGATGGGTCCCTGGGTGGTACCAGTGTTGGTAATATCGCGGAGATTGCATTAACCTCTTTTGAGACTGCCGTTCCTGTACCAGAAGTGCGTATTGTTAAGTACGGCGAGGATCACACTACTATCCTCCAGGAAAAAACCGTTGATTATTTATGGATGAAGGATAACCTGGATGTTATTGGCGACGGGGAAACGGTATACAAATTTGAAGGGATTACCAACAACCCGGATGATGTTTGGGATGCTGACGAGACCTATCCCGGCGGTTACAAGGTAGCCAATGCCGTAAAAGGTAGCCGCATCAAGGACCTTTGTGAGCTTGTGGGTAACATGGGGGCCGGTACGGAAATAGTATTTGTTGCTAAAGACGGCTTCGAGACCAGGCTTCCTTACTCCTCCATATATACCGACCCTTCAGTGCAAGCACGACAAGGGGATGCGATTCTGGCCTGGTGGGGTGATGGGAAATATGTACCCGACTATGCAGATGGTATGCGTTTATTCTTCACTCCGGAGGGTGACAACGTCTACGGCCAATGGGATATGCATGAGACCATTCCGGAAAACTACTGGCATTACTATTACGGTGATGGTGTCCAGTATCCTTCTTGTGCCGGTTTATCAGCCAAGTATATTACAGAAATCAGGGTATACTCCGTGCCTCGGGGTGATTGGAAACTGGCGTTGGATGGCCGGGATATAGGTGGTTTACAATATGAAGTAAGCAAAACCTATTTCGAATCGGCTCTCGCCTGTCAGTTTGGCGCTAACCACAAGGCAAGCTACACTGATTCTAAAGGACGGCTCTGGGAAGGTATGCCTCTGTGGTTCCTGCTTGGATTCGTTGATGATGCTGATCAACACTCCAGTAAGGCCTTTAATGATGTACTGGCCAAGGCTGGGTACCAGGTAGTAATTACCGCTGCTGACGGTCACTCGATAACTATTGATAGTAAAGATATTGATCGCAACAATAAATATATTGTCGCCAATTCCCTCGACGGGGAGCTTATACCTGAGTCTGATAGCAGCTGGCCGCTCCGCCTGGTTGGAGCAAATGCAAGCGGAGCAACATCTATTTCCCAGATTGTGAGCATCAGGTTGCTTTCGTTTAAAGACTGGCCACTTAAAGATGAACCGGTTCATAGCACAAAAGATTGGAATATTATATTCAGTTTGCCAGTATCAACAACTCAAGATTTAAACGATTGCATTTATGTAACTGACATTACTGGCAAGAAGGAACCTGTTACCTGTAAAGTCAATCCGGAAAATCCCAAGGGTATCCAGGTATTACCACCCCAAGGAGGCTATCAGCCCGGGGCGAGCTACACTTTGTGGATTAATGGTAGTATAAAATCTGTAGATGGTAAACTGCTTAAACAGCCGTACAAGCTTCAATTTAAGATTGCCAATTGAGCCCGATAAGATAAAAAATCCTTCGTAAGCCATTATTGATTGTTACCTCCGGAAATAGAGGCGGCCTAAGGGCCGCCTCTTTCCAAAATATATGGAGGCTGCTTACTGCTATGTCTGCCAGCTAGCTGCCTCCATATCTCCATATATTAAACCTGCAATTTAGTGGCCGTCAAGCGTAAATTCCACCAGTAAAATTGGCCGTTTAGATTCCTCAAAATACCGTTTGCTCCTAAATCCCAATAGACCGTTATTTTCTAGACCGGTGATAATGAAACCCTGGTTATGTTCAGGATGCCGGTGCCATTCCCTGGCCAGATCGCTTATATCAATATTCAGGAAACGAAAGTGCTTGGGCTTGATCTCCGTAGAATAGTGCTGGGTAGTACTGCTCTGTGGTTGCGTGTCCCAGGTGATCGTATTTTCATTCCAGGCTTCAATTAGCGGCCTTATCGTTAGTAGCGGGTTTTTATAAGCAATCTCGTTTCTACACAGGTTTAATATCAGGTTAGCCTTAACGATCCTCGCCTGCTTGGATAGTGGTCGCATGTCGAAGTGCAGAAGTGAGTGATAAATATCCCCGGAGGAAAGATCACGGCCTATATAGCTTGATAGTGAGTTTCTATAGTTGTGGTTGGCATAATATTTGCTAATATAGCTGTCTTGATTGGGGGTTATGATTAGGACTTTTACTTGATTCCCTTCCTGGTGGGACTCGGCGGTAAAAGCGGACTGGTCCTCTATATCAATATTACCATTAATAGCAAGCTCGTTTTTAGTTTCGGGATCAGCCATCCTGGTTCTTGCCGGGTCACTTTTCTCCCCATTATCTGAACTTGCTTTATCAGAAAGCTTCTGCATCAGTTTCTGGAGCAAGGCAGCGTGTTTCTTCTCGCTGGAAAGTATGTTTCGGGTTATTTCTTCTTGCAAATTCGGGTCTGGTATCTGGGAAGAGATATCCTGATATAGTTCCAGTAATTTCGATTTGTTTTCCATAGCCGTGGCTAACATGGAGTTAAGGTCTTTTGAATTCATTGGAATAACCACCTCCAAAGATTTATGCACCATCTTATGGTCCCGGCATGGAAAATGTTCCATATATACACAATAATTTCAAAACTATCTTTCCAAGCCCGGATATAGTTTAAGTATATTAAACTTCCCGCTTGCCTCATTGGCCTAGAGGAAGCAGTAACCAATTGAATTGGAAAACATATAATGAAATTACCGCAAACTACCAGGCGGATAAAAATATGGGAGGTGAAGAGGGATGACATGTCAAAACTTCAAACAGATGGTATGGGAAGCGATTGCAGATGAAATTGGTGCGGTAGCTATGTATGCACAAATGGCCAATATGGTAAACAATGTAGAGCTCAAGACCCTGATACTCAGTATTGCTGGTGATGAGTATGGACACGCTAAATTCTGGCTGGCAGTCTATAACCTGGATGACTAAAAAATCAAGGCGAGAGTTGGTTAGCTCTCGCCTTTAATCCAAGATAATGCTGCTAGATTTTTTCCCCACATTCTGCGCAAAACTTGCTGCTGGGGTTTACTTTTGCTCCACAGGATGGGCAGAATTGCGTTGCTTTAAGTTTGGCCCCGCATTCCGGACAGAACTTGGCATTGCTGGCCAGGGGCGCCTCGCATTCCGGACAACTTGCCCGCACATTCTCCCGCCAATTCTCCAGACCAAGTTTCTTATCCTCCTCAGCCATGGCAGCATGTGCCCATACCTCCTCTACTGATTTACTAGCCTGGGCTGCGGCCATTTCAACTCCCAGGTCAGGGGCACACCCTTTACACAGCCCTTTTTTCTTGTTCCAGCACTTCTGGCGGCACACCCAGGATGAACAGCGCGGGCACTGTATAAAATCAGGTTTTAGCTCGTTGCAGGCTTCTTCAAAGGCATCATCGTGTGATTTCTCCCAGGAAGCAGACCTGACTCTTTCACTAACATCAGCTGCACTGCTAAATAATCCACCCAGCAAACTGCCGGCAGTATCCAATACGCCGGTCACTGTACCGGTGATACTTGGTTTAAAGCGTGTCCGGTAACCGCTTCCGCAGCGGTCACAGTAAAACTCGAATTGAAATCCTTTATTAGTGCTGAGATCACTATAATTTTTAACAAATTCGATCCGATCCGCCATAGTTTACCCTCCTTCAAATGGTTAGCAAGCTAATATTTATTAGTAATTTTAACACATACAAACCGGTAGGGGAGGGAATTATCTCGCTTTCAAGAGGGGGAGTTTACTTGTTCTCCATTTTTCTATCTCGTTGACTCTATTTTTATTAAAGTGTGTGCTTGTAAAGCACAAACGTAATTTTTGTATAACAAATTTGTTAGGTATATAAACAAAAATATACTATTTGCTCTGGTGATACCGCAAGGGCCAGGGTATTCATGGATGTTTACTTGGCATGATTGTTGCATAATAAAAAGTTGATAGGGAGTGCGGAAATAACCCCATTAATTTTGAGGCAGGGAGATGATTAATATCAAAGAGTGACTCTACTGCAAAAACCCTTCTTGTTGCATAAGGGGTGGCAGGTTTTAATCCCCACCTCGTTGTAGCGGTGCATTTAAAACTGCTCCGCAGTTTCTTCCGATGTTTAAAATACCTGCACAGGCAAGGCGAGTTCAAGCAAAGATCTGGGAATGACCGTGACTAGGAGTGGTAATTGATGAAAAGAGTGCTGGTTGTTGATGATGCTATGTTTATGCGATATACCATAAAGAAAATGCTGGAGAATACTGATTTTGATGTGATTGGCGAAGCAGACAATGGTATAAATGCCTTAATACAATACAAGGACCTGAACCCTGATATTGTAACCATGGACATTACCATGCCGGAAATCGATGGCATCCAAGCAGTTCATTTAATCAGGAAGTATGATCCCAATGCCAAAGTGGTAATGATGTCAGCCATGGGACAGGAGAGCATGGTCAGGGATGCTATTTTAGCAGGAGCCCAGGGGTTCTTGGTAAAGCCTTTTAAACAGGAAGATGTTCTTAAAACCTTAAACAAGTTATAATCACAGGCTCAAAAGCCTGCAGAGCAAGGCTTTATAACGAGGTAAAACTAAGCGATCGGGTTCCTGTTAAAAACAGGCAGCGGGTTCTAATTCCCCTGCCGGTAGCGAGTAGCGCTGTGTTGAAACTTTTCCATAGTTTCTTCCGATGCTTAAAGATAGGCTTTCCATAAAAAGGGGGTGTTAATAGTTGGATAATTCTATAACCCGAGAACCAATGTTGGAGATGTTTATATTTGAAACCCTCCAATTAATAGAACAGCTTGAACAGGATCTTTTGTCTTGTGAATTATGCAATCAGCTTGATAGCTCGGCCATTAATGAGATTTTCAGGATAATGCATACGATTAAGGGCTCGGCGGCGATGATGATGTTTGATAATATTGCCGGTTTGGCCCATTCCATTGAAGACCTGTTTTATTTTTTACGAGAAGAAAACCCTCGTGATGTCGACTATTATAAAATTTGGGATTGACCAATAAGCCCGAGCTCGAGCTGAGCGACCGGGAAATATTCAACCACATTCTATTGCCCGGTTTTTCCACCAAGGATGAAATAAGCGAGTTTTCAGGCCGTGGGGTGGGAATGGATGTGGCGGTGCAAAACATTGAATCGGTAGGGGGCAAGGTGATGGTAGACAGTACCCCGGGAAAAGGGACTACCACGACTCTGAAAATCCCGCTGACATTGGCGATTATTGACGGAATGGGCGTACAGGTTGGTGAATCCGTATTTATTATACCAATCAAGGCGATTAGGGAATCCGTCAGGGCTAGAGAGGATGAGCTTATCCATGACCCGGACGGAAATGAGATGATTATGGTCAGGGGGGAGTGCTTGCCCTTTTTAAGGCTCCAAGAACGATTTTCGATCCAGAGCTCGGCAGAAGCCATCCAGGATGGAATTATTGTCATAGTCGAAAACGATACACAGCAATTTTGCCTTTTTACAGATGCCTTACTTGGCGAGCAACAGGTAGTTGTCAAGGCCTTGCCTAAGTACTTGAAGAGAATCAATGGCATAAGCGGCTGCACCCTCTTAGGCAATGGTCGTGCCAGCTTGATCCTGGATGTAGCCGGATTAATGAATCATTAAAATTAAGGGACGCTTCTACCAAGTGTCCCTTAACTACGGAAGGAAGCGAAGAACTACTCGCCATGGAAATAGATAGTTTTTTTCAACTGCCTGGGAAAAAGCGTTTATCCGAAGGATTGCTGACGGCAAACAATAAAGATAAGCCGCAAGTATTATATATTATATTGCCTAAGAAAAACGGCGGCCAAATACCTGCAGAAGTGACTATCCGTATGGTCGTTTTTGATAATACGAATTATGCTGTTGCGGTAGCCCGTGATATAAGTGAACGCCGGCAAGCTGAGCAAAAGTTGCAGGAACAATACCTGGAACTGCAAGCAGCCTATGAGGAACTGAGTGCTAGCTACGAGGAAATTGAAGCCTTGTCCAGCGAGGTTGAAGAGTCATACAATAATTTGATTAAAAAGAATTTAGAACTAACATCAGTTAAAGAGCGTTTGGAACTGGCGCTTTGGGGAACCCGGGCCGGGATGTGGGAATGGTATGCTCAGACCGGGAAATTGTTTTTTGATGAACGCTATATCGAAATTTATGGTTATGAATCAGGGGAACTGTCGCCAGAGCTTCGTGGATGGGAAGAACGCTTAGATCCCGAGGATTCGCCTTATGTACAGGAAAAACTGTATTCCCATATTGAGGGTAAAACTCCCTGCTTTGAAGCGGAATATCGGATAAAAAACAAAAAAGGGGAATGGATTTGGGTTCAGAATAATGGCCTGGCTGTAAGCTGGGATAAAAACGGGCAGCCAGAAAGAGTGGTAGGAACCGTTCGGGAAATAACCGCCCGGAAAGAAACCGAGCTAGCCTTAAAAGAAAGCGAACAGCGGTATCTTGAAGTATATAAAAACACTTCGGATGGGATCTTCCTGGTAGATATTACCCCGGAAGGCCGGTTTTGTTATGCGGGTTGTAATCCGGAATTAGAAAAATTAGTAGGTTCGTTAAGCAGCCGCATCAACGGCAAGTTTCCTGAAGAACTTTTTCCTCCGGAGGTTTCGCCAATTTTGAATGGTAATTACCGGCGCTGCGTTGAAACCGGTGGCCGGATTGTTTATACCCAGGAATTACTACTTCCAGTCGGTCTAAGGCACTTCGAAACCACACTCATACCAGTGCGCAATTCCGATGGCAATATTTATAGAATAATTGGTATTAGTGAGGATATCACTGAAAAATTAAAAGCTGAAGAGGCTGTCAAAATGGAAGAAAGACGCCTGCGCAGCCTGGTTTATATCTCACAGATGAAGACCAGTTCTCTACAAGAATTAATCAACTATGCTCTTGAGGAAGCAGTGGCCTTTTCAGGTAGCCGTATGGGCTATATATTTTTCTATAATGAAGAAATCCAGGAATTCACCCTTTTTAACTGGTCTCAAACAGCTGTGGATGAATGTATGATTCTAAATCCGCCGGTGAAGTATTCTTTGGAAAGAATCGGGATATGGGGAGAAGTGGTTCGACAAAGAAAGCCCATAATCATAAACGAATTTCCAGCAGACAACCCCTTGAAAAAAGGTTATCCAAAAGGACATGTTAATGTTTTGCGTTTTATGACTCTTCCGGTTTTTAAGGATGATAAGATCGTTGCCGTAATCGGCGTAGCGAATAAGGAAACTGATTATAGAGAAGTTGATCTTCGGGAACTAAACCTTCTGATCGATTCGCTTTGGAAAGTTGTAGAGATTAGAAAAGCCGAACAAGCCTTGACCACTTCCATGACTATGTACCAGGAAATCTTTCATACGACTAATAGCTTGGTTTTTTTGCTGGATATTGAAGAATTTATCATCCTGGAAGCTAATCCAGCGGCTCAGGGATTATTTGGATATACTTTGGAAGAGTTGAAAGATATGAATTTTGCGGCACTAAGTTCTTTAGAGCATCAAGAAGCCTGTAATATAATAAAGGAAGATATTGCTGAAGCCTATCGCGGCAGCAGTCGCACACGCAGGGGCATGGGGAAAAAGAAAAATGGGGATCTGATTCCGGTTTGGGTTCATATTAGTATTATTCCTACCAAAGATAGAGATGTAGTACTAGCTGTAATAACTGATCTGAGCGAAGAGGTTGGTTTACAGCAAGAAAGGGAGAAAGCCGCCCGTTATGAGGCGCAGGCCATGAAAATGACCACCATGAACGTCATGTCGGCCGGGGTGGTTCATGAGATTTCCCAACCATTAAATGCGCTCAAGTTTTTAGCGGACGGGATGCTTTACCGCTATGAATTAGGGCGCGATATCAACATACTTGAAGCACTGGATACTATAAAAAAGATTTCCCTGCAGGCCGAACGAATCAATAATATTATCAGGCATATGCGCACTTTAAGCAACTCGGCCCAAAGCGACAGTATTGCTTCTTATGATTTAAATACAGCTGTATCCGGAGCCATGAAGATACTGGGGCAGCAGCTATCATCTCATGGAATTCAAGTAGAATTGAAATTGGCTAATAACATTGCTCAAGTTCGGGGACAGAAAGAGCAGCTTGAGGAGATTATTATCAACCTAATTGTCAACGCTATGCATGCCCTGGACGAACACCGGCAGGAAAACAAATGGATAGAGTGCCGGACCTATCAAAAAGATAATCAGGTTATCATGGAGGTTGCCGATAATGGACCGGGGATTAGCGCGGAGATGGGCAGTCAAATTTGGGAACCGTTTTTTACAACCCGCAAAGGCGGAAAGGGGATGGGACTGGGGTTGATCATTGTGCAATCCATTATTGCCAATCAGGGGGGCAGTATCACCCATTATAATAACGCAGCGGGTGGGGCTTCCTTTATTATTACATTACCTGCTTATTCCCAGGAAGACCTGCAGAATCACCAGGTATAATTCCCAGTTCACATCGTGTTATTTTGAAGGAGATAAAGCATGAATATCCTACTAGTTGATGATGAAGATGATAGCAGAACATACATGGCCAACTTCATTAGGGAAATGGGACATCAGGTTACCGAAGCAGAAAATGGCCGTCAGGCATGGGAACTGCTTAGTGATGGTGATTTTCAACTGCTCCTTAGCGATATTAAAATGCCGGGTTGGAGCGGCCTTAGACTCCTGCAGGAAATTAATCACCAGCCAAGTCCTCGTATTAACTGTGATGTGATTTTATTTACCGCCTATAGTCAGGTGCAAACAGCGGTTGAAGCCCTGCGCCTGGGTGCCTATGATTACCTGCTTAAACCGATTAATATCAAGGAACTGGTTGCCAGTTTGGAGCGGGTTGAGGAACATCAAAACTTGAAGCGGCAAAACCAGGTTCTAACCGATCATTTTCAAGAAACACTTGAATCAGCAACCCAGGATACCCGGCGGGAACTGGAGCAATGGAAGAAAGCTTACACCAGCGTCCAGGGAATAAGCGATTTGATAGTGGTATCGCCCAGCATGCAAAAACTATATGCCCAAGCTCATATGCTGCACAATGATCCTAGCATACACATCCTAATTGAAGGGGAGACCGGATCCGGAAAAGAGATATTGGCCCGTTACATTCATTTCGCAGGCAAGGCGGTTACCGCTCCTTTTATAGACATTAACTGTGCTGCCATACCCGCGGCAATGTTTGAAAGCGAACTGTTTGGCTATGAACCGGGAACCTTTACCGGGGCTTTACCAAAAGGACAGAAAGGCAAGCTGGATCTGGCTCAGGGGGGAAGCCTGTTTATGGATGAAATCACCGAGTTGCCCCGAGAACTCCAAGCTAAACTGCTCCGGGTCTTCCAGGAAAAGGAGTTCTATCGCATGGGAGGTTTGAAGAAATACCAGCTTGAGGCTAGAATAATTTGTGCTACCAATGAGAACATCATGGAATTACTAGAAAATGGGTCGTTCCGCCGTGATCTTTTTTACCGATTGAGTACTGCCCTGCTCCATATCCCTCCACTAAGGGAACGCCGCGAAGATATTATCCCTTTGGCAAAGAGCTTTATGGCGCGTTTTGTAAAGGAGAAGGGCAAGAGCTTTTACGGCATAAGCTCGGCAGCAGAGGAAAAACTTCTTAAATATGATTGGCCGGGGAATGTCCGGGAATTAAGAAATTCTTTGGAAAGAGCTGTTTTAATGTATGACGGTTCGATACTTAAATCCAAACACCTGCTTTTAGGCCTGAACCAGCCTGGTTTTAATCAATTACCGAGCGTTCAGGAATCTGCTGACCAGGTATCCAGGTCTGTTTCGCTCTATGAATTTGAGCTGCCCGAGCAGCGCTTTCCCTTGAATTCATTCATAAATGATATTATAACCAGGGCTCTGGAGCTAAACAACGGTAATATTACAAAAACCGCCCGCTACCTGGATATATTACGCCGCAGGCTAGCATACCGCCCTCGTAAAATGGAAGCGGAAAAGAGCTTAACTCATCAAATCCCCCTTCGACAAAACCCTGCACAACCCCCCCACATCATCCATTAATTTCAAAAAATTATGAGTGCCGTTT
>Ga0123330_1003550_pt1 | contig 12786 bp, 10 predicted proteins | sample BioC13SIPDNA_2_FD_89704 | JGI IMG/M metagenome (GOLD analysis project Ga0123330, IMG submission 89704) | Anaerobic biogas reactor microbial communites from Washington, USA - Biogas_R2_A C13 SIP DNA | ecosystem: Engineered > Bioreactor > Anaerobic > Unclassified | place: Washington, USA... | reverse complement strand
CATCCGTCAATGATCAGCGAATCGCCTATCCACACGCGGCACCCGTTGTCGGCTTCGGCCGCGAACGCGACTTCGCCGTGTACCGGCGCGGCGATACGGCCCAGCCAGACCCGCGAAAAGTCGTTGATGGCCGTGCCCGTGTCGAGGTTGATCTCCGGATCGACGCCGCTGTCTCCGGGCCGGGTGAAATTGGAGCCGTTGAAGAACACCCACGCGAGGCCGGGCTGCGCGTCTCCGCCCGGCGCGCCTGCAGCGGACAGTGTCGTCAGGACAACTGCCAGGAACCCTGTCATAGCCATCAATACCCCCTCCTTCTCGCTCGTTGTGGATGGAACCCCGCCGCAAAGCGCTGACGGCATGCCCCAAGACCCGGTCGACGCCGCTTGCTGTGGCCCGGGCTCTTAGTCTGCTCTTTCCGGGTTTGCTCCAACAATCTCCTTCCAAATCCTCCGCGACGTCTCCATGAACGTTTCCACATTCTCTTCGGGCGTGTCGCGGGGGACCATCTCGCCCGAGTTCATGACATGCCCGCCGTGGCAGCTTACGTTGCGCGCGATACGCTCCACTTCGCGGGCCACGTCGTCCGGCGTGCCGTTCATGAGCGTGCCGATAGGGTCGACATTGCCCGACAGGCAGACACGGTCTCCAGCGACCTCGCGCACCGTCTCCATGGCGATCCCGGGGCCCGCGCTGAGAATGGAAAAGCCAGCCCCTGCCATGAGGTCGAGCATGGCGGGCAACTCCTCGCTGGCGTGATAGATCACGACGCCGCCGGCTTCCGTGTACGCACTTGACACGCGCTTCGCCGGTTTCAGGGCAAACGCGCGGTAGGTGTCCGGGCTGATCAGGTGGCTGGATGCGTTGCAGTCCCCGAACCAGATGGCATCGGCCCCGGCGCTGAGCTGATCGAGCCCGAACTGAATCTGGTAGTCGACGAAAAACTCCAGGGCTTCGCGCAGGAACTCCGGTTGCGTGATGGGCATCAGCATGGTTTCGTTGAGACCAAAGGCCAGCGCGACAGAACTGAACGGCGCGGCGGTGCGGCCGGTGACGCACACCGTGTCCCCGAAATGGCTCTTCACCGCGCTGATGGCGTCCAACAAGACGCCCATACGCCCCTCGACGCGGTATCCGTGAAATCTCAGGGACGCCAGCGCGTTCTTATCCGCGGGGAGGTACTCGCACGTGGCGGGAAGAATGTCGCCCTCGCCCTTCACCCCCACGCCGAGGGTTTCGAATTCGAGGCAATCGTCGACCTGCAGCCACGCCCAGTCATAATCGAGCCGCTCGATGGCCTCGATCTGCACCCGGGCCATTTCCTTCGCGTCCGAGTTGTAGCGATTGTACCGGCTGCCGCACACCCGTACGTCCATTTCCTCGCTGCACACAAACACCGGCAACCGCTCCGGCCGCCCCATCTTCACCGCCGCCCGGATATCTTCAAGTACCCCTCGATACGCCATGGCGTGCTCACTCCCGAATAGTTGAGACCAGCATGACATGGCTTGAAGACGGGTGCAAAAAAGTCGCTTTTCAAAGCGGTCAACACCTTACGGACAAGCCTTACCACAACTTGCCGAGTGCCCGCGCGGCTTCAGGAAAAGACCAGAAAAGAAGCGCCGCGCGGGCACGCGTAAGGATCCCGTGTCTGCATTGAAGACTTCCCGAAACGTAGAAGGAGCTGACAGTCTCTTCATTCCCGGGAACGCTGGTGCGGACATGTGCGTCCGCGGTGATCGACTGACAGGGTTAGAAAACCCGCCATCCGTTACCGGAAGCCATCATGCGCAAGAGGCTCATGCCGCCTCAATTGTCCGCCGTAGGCGATGCAGATGGGCCGAAGGCGGTTTAACGCGGGTCCCGAGGAAGAATAGCGCCAATCTGGCGCTCGGCGCTCCCAGGAGCGATCGCTGTCCGGATAGGTCGTGGCGGGGTCTGGCCGGAAGGGGCACGGTTTTGCGCCGTTTCCGCGAAGCGAACCGAAAAGTTTGTGGAAGGGGGCCGGGGGGAACCTTCTTCTCGAAAAAGGTTCCCCCCGGAGTTCTGTCGCGCTTATTCGACCGTCACGCTCTTGGCGAGGTTGCGGGGCTGGTCGACGTCGCAGCCGCGGTTGGCGGCGATGTAGTACGCCAGCAACTGGAGCGGCACGGCGACAATGATGGGACTGAAGGGCTCGTAGCACTCGGGCACCCAGAGGACGTCGTCGCTGTGGGCCTTGATGCCCTCGTCGCCGATGGTCGCGACGTTGAGGCAGATGCCTCTGCGCGCGCGGATTTCTTGGATGTTGGACACGGTCTTGTCGTAGGTCTCGCCCTGCACCGCGATGCTGACCACGGGCAGTTTGGTGGTGACCAGGGCAATGGGTCCGTGTTTCATCTCGCCGGCGGCGTAGCCTTCGGCGTGGATATAGCTGATTTCCTTCAGCTTGAGTGCGCCTTCCAGCGCGCTCGGGTAATTGTAGCTGCGGCCCAGGAAGAGGGCGTTGAACGTGTCGAGATACTTGGGATCCTTGGCGCAGTTGACGATGTTTTCCTGGTTGTCAAGGACCCACTGGATCTTGTCGGGAATGGCGCGGAGTTCGGCGATCATTGTGCGGGCCTGTTCCTTGGAGATGGAGCCGCGGGTTTCGCCGAGCCAGATCGTGAACAGGGCGAAGCACGTCACCTGGGAGGTGTAGGCCTTGGTCGAGGCGACCCCGATTTCGGGCCCCGCCTGCTGGTAGATCACCCCGTGGGATTCGCGCGCGACGCTCGAACCGACCGCGTTGACGATCGAGGCGACTTTGGCGCCTTTGCTCTTCGCGATGCGGATGGCTTCCAGGGTGTCGGCAGTCTCGCCGGACTGCGACACGGGGATCATGATGGTGTTTTCGGGGATGATGGGATCGCGGTAGCGGTACTCGGAGGCGATGTCCAGCTCGACCGGCACGCGCGTGAACTTCTCAATGAGGTATTTGCCCACCATGCCGGCGTGCCAGGCGGTGCCGCACGCGACAATGTGGATCTGTTTGCAGGCCTTCAATTCGTCGAGGCCGATGTTCATGTCTTTGAGCTGGACTTCTTCCGAGCCCTCGGAGACGCGCCCGCGCAGGGTGTTGCGGATGACGTCGGGCTGCTGGTTGATTTCCTTCAGCATGAAGTGCGGGAAGCCTTCTTTTTCGGCGGCCGCATCGTCCCAGTCGACCTGTTTCACTTCGAGGGTGACGGGATGGCCCTGGAGATCCTCGATTTTGTAGCCATCACGGCGGATTTCGCAGACCTGGCCGTTGTCGATGTAGAGGACTTTGCGGGTGTACTTCATGATCGCCGGCACGTCGGAAGCGATGAACGCTTCGCCGTCGCCCAGGCCGACAATGAGCGGGCTGCCGTGACGGGCCGCCACCAGCACGTCGGGGTTGTCCTGGCAGATCACGCCAATCGCATAGGCGCCCTCGACATCCTGGAGGGCGCGTTTGACGGCGGCGAACAAATCGCCCTGGTAGTACTTGCGCACGAGATGGGCGATGGTCTCGGTATCGGTCTGGCTGCGGAATTCGACACCTTCGGCCTGGAGCTGTTCGCGCAGTTCCTGGTAGTTCTCGATGATGCCGTTGTGGACCACGGCGATCTCTTTGGGCACGTCAAAGTGCGGGTGCGAGTTGACCTCGCTCGGCACGCCGTGCGTGGCCCACCGGGTGTGGCCGATGCCGAGGGGCGACACGAGCGGGGTTTCTTCCAGCCTCGTGTCGAGCAGGTTGAGTTTTCCAAGGCTCTTGATGCATTCGAGTTTACCGTCCTTGATCACGGCCACGCCCGCGGAATCGTAGCCGCGGTATTCGAGCCGGTGCAGGCCGCTCATGATGATGTCGGTCGCCTGCTTGTCTCCGATGTACCCCACTATTCCACACATTGCTCTTCCTACTCCTTTTCACGGTTAGTCGTGCGCCCCAGGGCGCCGAATGAGCGTACACACCGGGCCGCGGCCTAGCCGAGGCCAAACAGTCGAACAAACAGTTCCCGCGCGAAGAGCGCCAGCGCCGACATGACAACGCCCGCGATGCATACGCCGCAGAAACACGCACACAAGGTCTTGTACCACTTCAAGCCAAACAGATGGCCGGCCATGGCGCCGGTCCACGCGCCGGTCATCGGAAGGGGAATGGCCACGAAGATGGTCAGCCCCCAGAACTCGTATTTTTCGATGTTCTTGCCTTTGCGGCGCGTGCGGGCAAAGAGCCACTCCACAAAGCGGTTGCCGCGCTCCCATCGCCGCACAACATCCGTGATGGGCTGCAAGAGAAACACGATGAACGGAATGGGCAGCATGTTGCCGAACACCGCCAGGGAATACGCCTGCCACAACGGCAGTGGCTCCTTCCACAGGATCGCCACGGGCAGCGCGCCCCGGAGTTCGAGAATGGGCAGCGTCGCCAGAAGCACCGTGGCCACCGGCAGCGAGAATGTGCCGGTGAAGAATTCGACCAGTTGCTCTTTCACAACGCGATGTCCCATTCGGCCAGGGCGGCGATCGCGCCCTGGTTGGTTACGTCCCGGTGCAACGGCGTTATGCTCACCCGGCCTTCCAGGATGGCCTCGAAATCGGTGCCCGGCGCCGCGACATGGCTCGGTTCCGCCCCGCCAATCCAGTAATACACGCCGCCACGGGGATCCGTCCGGCGAATGATCTCGTCTTTATAGTCGCGCCGCCCCATGCGGGTCACGGCGACGCCCCGCAACGCCTCGAAGGGCATATCGGGCACGTTCACGTTCAGCACGGTGTCCGGCGGCAGGCCCCGGTCGAGGGCGTGCCGGGCAACCACTCCGGCCACGCGTGCGGCCGTCTCCAGGTGTTTCGGACTGTACGCCACGTCCGACACCGCAAAAGCCGGCAAGCCCAGCAGCATGCCTTCGCGCGCGCCGGCCACGGTGCCGGAATAGGTCACGTCATCGCCCAGATTGGCGCCCGGATTGACGCCGGACACGACCAGCGACGGCCGCCGCGGGAGCAGGTCCCGGACGGCCAGCATGACGCAATCGGCCGGCGTGCCATCGACCATGAACCACTGCGGCCGCACTTCCGTGACCCGGAGCGGGCGGTGCAGCGATACGCCATGACTCACCGCGCTCTGTTCCCGGTCGGGGGCGTACACCCAGACATCGCCCAGCGCGCCCAGCGCTTCGGCCAGCACCAGCAACCCCGGCGCCTGAACGCCGTCGTCGTTTGTTACCAATATCAGGGGGTCGGTCATGCTTGCTCGCCGGAGCCCGGTTGGGGACTCCTGCCTTGATTCGCTCCCGGCGGCGGCGCCGTTTGCCAATGACAACAGGTTCGTCTGGGAATCGGGGATGCCCTCGCGCATGCCTCCGGATGTATGCGGAACAGACAGAAAGGCAGGGTTCACCCGCTCGACTGCATAAACGCTGAAACAGGGTATCACAGGCGTCTGGCGGCAATCAAACGAGCGGTGGGCGATGCAGGATACACACCCGCCACCAACGCACAAACAACCGGCCACTCGCCTCCTATTCCACACGCTCGAACGAGGATACGCGGCAGCCGCATGGGGGGGCATCCGATTTCCCTTGTAGGGGCAGCCCCCCGTGGCTGCCCTCCGGTTCGAACGGGGACACGTTGTCGCGCCGGGGACGGCGCCCTGGGAGCGCCGAGCGCCAGCTCGGCACTGGGTTGCCGCCGGATCGCGTGTGGGACCGGCGCCCTCGCCGGTCAGCCGAACGGGGACACGGTGTCGCGCCGGGGACGGCGCTTGGAACATGTCCCCCTTCTCGTCAGGGTGCTTCAGACTCTGAGATCCCTGTGCCCTCCGTGGCCAATCTCTTCTTGTCTCATGCGGGATCCCTGGCGGCCTGCACTCATTCGGCCGCGGTGTAGCGGTAGTTCCACCGGCGGTTGGGCGCGCTGTCGCCGTTGACGCCGAGCTCGGAGACATCGCTGAATCCCTGGATGTTGTCGGCCCAGTGGAAATCGAAGGCCGGAACGCCTTCGATCTCGCCGGTGAGGGCGCGGGGGACGGCCAGTTCCATCCCGTTGCCGTTGACCCGGTAGGCGGCGGTTCCGGCGGCGCGCCAGGCCCCGTTCTGCCAGGCGCTCACGCTGGTCTCGGTGCCGCTGGCGACCTCGAGGTTGATGACGCAGTCGTACGCGAGCCAGCCGGTCCGGGCATCCTGGTCGGTGTCGAGGAACAGCAGCATCCAGTGCGGATCGGTGTGCGGCGAGATGGGTTTTGCCGTCTGCACGAAGAAATACAGGTGGCGCTCGTCGTGGGCCGCCTTGGACAGCACGAAATCGTTGCGGCCGGTGGTATTGCGGTAGACCAGCGTGCCGTAGCCAGGGTGGTCGCGGTGGAGCACGTCGCCGATGGTATCGCGGAACTCGGGAACGACCGATTCCCAGTCGTCGAACGCGCCGTCGACGGCAATGGTGCGCGGTCCGCCGGCGACGGGCCGCGGGCGGACCCCCTTGAACCGGCGCACCCAGCTCGCAAGCTGGTAGTAGTAGTTGTCGGTATGGCCGCCGCGCATGGGTTCGCAGTCGCGGCTGTACTCCTGCGTGTACTGGTCGACAAACAGCCCGCCGGAGTAATAACAGTCGGTGTCCTTGTACGTGCTCCATTCGGTGTACCGCCCCGCGACCCACTCGTTCCATCCGGTCACGAAGATGAACTGGGGATTGACCTCGAGGGCGCGCCGCCATTGCTCGTCAAAGTTGAGTCCGAGGTTGACGGCGCCGTCGCGCATGTCTCTGGCGCCGTTGTGCCAGCTTCGGCCCATCGCGCCGCCCTTGTGGGCCATGGGAGCGGGGCCGGGCGTATTCGGCAGGGCGTTCTGGGCCACACCGACGCTCATCTGTTCGGCCTCGCCCGCGCTGTTCCGGAACACGTGTTGCGGGTAGACCTCGAGCCAGCTCCACTGGTCCGGGCCGTCCGGACCAAGCCAGTAATCGGGCATCGGACGGCGAAATGTGAAGAACTCCAGCATTTCCGGGTCTTTGATGAACGCCTTGTTCGCGAGCAGGAAGGGTTTGCCGTCCCACACGAACCAGAGGTCGCGCCAGAGACCCGGTTTGTAGAGGTCGGGCCAGAGGCGGTTGACCACCTCCGTGGGGTCCCAGAAGGGGGTGATAAACCCGATGGCCGGGGTTCGATTGCCTTCCGCGCGCATGGCGGTGTATTCGCGGCACAGGGCCTCGTACTGCTCTTTCCAGGTCCAGGGCGGATTGGTGGTGTCGAACAGGACGACGTCGATCCCCGCGTCGCACAGCATGCTCGCGTGTTTTCGGATGACGAAGGGATCGGTCATGAGGTAGTACCCGAGTTCCGGCTCGCCCCAGTGATGCGGCGCGCCGTTTTGCGGCCATTCCACGACGCCGTCCCGGGCGGCGGCGATGAGCTTCGTGTTGTCGTTCGGGCCGCCGGGGTTGGGCCGGTGCCAGGTCCAATAGAAGATGCCCACCCACTTGTCGGGCTTGACGGGTCCGGTCTCCTCGAACCCCGGCGCCTCGCGTCCGAGGGCGTCGGTGGCGACCCAGGTGTCGGCGAACGTGTCCGCACCCTCGTACGGCCGGCCCGCAAACTCGCCGGCGCCGGCCGGAAGACAGGCCAAGGCCATGACCAGGACCACAGGGGAAAGCCGCGGCCGCCGCCGCATGATTACGCCGCTCTGATGCATTGATGAGTCCTCCTGTAAGCAGAGAATCCCTCTGACGAACCCGCGACAGTATGCCATTGTGCAGAGCCCGTCTGCCAAAACGGGGACCGGTGCGCCGCGGGGTTCAGCGCGTGACGCCGGGTTGCAGTCCGGCGATGAACCCCTGGAAATCGGGATGTCCCGCGAGAATCTTCGCGGCGGCCGCGCGAAGCAGGTCGACCTCTTCGCGTTCGAGTTTGAAGCTCGTAGGCAGATTGTCGAGGACGTCCCGCTCCGCGGGATCATCGATGCCCGCGAAACTGACCTCGACAAACCGGCATTCCGGACCGGCGGGTTTCTGCCCGTTGGCGTCTGTGCCGCCGAAATCGAGCAGGCCCTGAAGCTCATAGTTTCGGAGCAGCAGGCGGATGTATTCCACCTGGGCGCGCGTGAAATTGGATAACGGCGTGGTGCCCGCGGCGAGCAGGGTCGCTATCAACCCCAGCGGCGACTGCCGTGCATCCCACCCGCGGTCGACGCTGGTCTCGGCGTTGACGGTGACGATCAGGACTTTTTTGACCCCGGTGAAACGGCCCGCGGGCAGGCCCGGGTGGCTTCCAATGGATTGCCGCAAGACCTGGATCACCGGCAGCAGGCCCAGGTTGTCGGCCACGCCCCCGTCGGTGAGGTGGATGAACCGCCGGCCCGCCTTATCGTACGTCTGCAGGCTGCGCGCGTAGTCGTACGTCCAATGGTCGGGATCTTCGGCCGAGAGGATCTCCTTTTCCCAGGCCGGCAGCGCGTAATCGGCCCCGCGCTCGTAATTGCGCAGGGTCAAGGGAGGAAATGCGCCCGGAAAGGCCGCCGAGGCCGCGACCGCATAGCCAATCGGAAACGAGTTCAGATCGGAATACAGATGGTCAAACTGGTCCTGGGTGAATTCAAAGCGCGTGCCCGAGGCGATGTCCGTGGCGTTGATCACGATGAACGGGCGGCGGCCGGCCGCGCTCAGGTCCCCAAAGGTCTTCTCCCCGAAAAACTCGCGCCCGAAGCGCCGCGCCATGATGTCCGTGCGGGTATAGAACGGCGAAAATAACTCGAAATTCGTGCGCGGGAACAGAAGCTGCTTGATCAGGCTGCCCTGGATGTTCTTGTAGAGGACCTCCTCGGGAAAATCCTCGAAGATCCGGTCGCCGAACAAGCCGTAATACGCGGCGGGCAGGCTGCCGCCCGACACCGACGAGATCACGTCGACCTCGTCGAGGAGCGTGCGTTCAGCGCCTTCCCAGGCGATCGGCGTGCCGCGCAAGACCTCCAGCACGCCATAGGCCAGCGCCGCGGCGCGGGTGCCGCCGCCGGAGAACGTCAGCACCACCACAATCGAGTCGGTGTTCGTGGCGTTTGGGCCGACGTTGCTCAGACGGTATCCCCGGGTAGGCTCGAAATGATGCAGCCGCTGGTTGCGGGCCGTCGGTGTGCTGACGCATCCGCCAGACAGCAGCGACAACGCCACGGCCACCGTCAGCACGAACGCGGTTGCTGGCGCGGAACCCCGCGGCGATGGATGGAAACGCATGGCGCGTGCGCCCTCATTACGTGTGGCGGCGACAGGACGGAAACGGTCCACGGTTCCCTCTGCCGCAAACCGGTGACCTGGTTCCTCGGAGATGGCGGGCGGCACAAGACCCGAACTTGTGACCCCCGGCGTGTAGAGAATACGCGCCAGCCTTCCAGCGTTCAGCGCAATCCGCCCGACAGGAGCGGCTTCACGCCATTCTACAGACCCCCGCGATGGGGCGTCAAGGACGCTCGAAACCAGCGAAAAGCAAAACGCACGGCAAAGCCGTTGACGACCGGGGCAACGCACCTGTCGAAACTATCAGAGGATTCTACTGCAGAACAGCCTTAGCGCTTCCTTTGAGCACATACGATGCGGCTCGCGCCACATGGTCGGCGAGAATCTCGTCCTTGTCATAGAGGTCAGCAATCGTGCGAGACACCTTTGCTATGCGGTCCATTGCACGCGTGGACAAGGTGTTCTCTTGAATAATCGAACGATAGTTGTCGAACGCCTCGTCCGTGAACTGACAGAATTCTCGAATGCGTGCGCCGGGCATGGCCGCGTTGTAGGGGATCTTTGTGCCGCGGTATCGTTCGTTCTGCCTTTCTCGCGCCCGTTCTACTCGTGCCCGGAATTGTCTGCGTAGATTCTGATCGGTTTCACAGAACCGCTCATCCGCCGAAAGGGGTTTCAGGTCCACCTGAATATCAATGCGGTCGAGAATTGGCCCGGAAATTTTCTTCTGGTATCTCTTGACCTCCTGTTCTGTGCATCGGCATCTCAGTTCATCTCCGTAAAAGCCACACGGACACGGGTTCATTGCTGCGACAAGCGTGAACCGGCAGGGATACTCAACAGAGGCCCCCACGCGGGAAATGCGGACACAACCGTCTTCCATCGGTTGACGGAGGCTGTCGAGAGTCGATTTGCTGAACTCCGCGATTTCGTCCAGAAAGAGGACGCCCAGATGACTAAGTGTGATCTCGCCGGGTTTGGTTAGCTTACTGCCTCCCCCGACCAGGGATTGTTTGGATGCTGAATGGTGAATGTTTCTCATCGGTCTCCGGCTCACCACCATGCCGTCCCGGTCCAGGGCTCCAAAGGCTGAGTAGATCCTCGTGAGTTCTACGATTTCTTCGTTGGACAAGCGCGGGAGGATTCCCGGAATAGCGCTCGCAAGCAAGGATTTTCCTTCTCCGGGCGGGCCAATCAGCAACAAATTGTGGCCGCCCGACGCCGCAATCAGGGCGGCCTCCTTCGCGCGGTTCTGGCCTTTGATGCTGCCAATATCAGTCCCTCTGGGGATGAAGTCCTCAAACTGCACTCGCTGGGAAAGGACGTTCGTCAATTCCCCCTTCCCGCCAAAGAAGTCAATGACTTCCTTCAGAGTGGAAACGGCGGAGATGGCACATTTTTCGTGCCCGACAGCAGCAGTGATAAGTGCACACTCGCGCTCATTCCCGGCCGGCACGATCAAGTTCTGGCCAGCTTCGGTCGCCAAAGCGATGGACAGAATGCCCGGGACGCGGCGGATCTCTCCGTGGAGCCCAACTTCTCCAACGAGAATATACTTACTTTCCCAAACCTCCTTGATGTCCGGCAAGATACCCGCCGCCTGCAGAGCGATGATCGCCATTGGCAGATCCAGCAGCGCGCCCTCTTTCGGCAAATCTGCGGGGGTCAGATTGATCACAATGCTCACTTCCGGTTCTGGTATTCTGAATTTTGCAAAGGCGCCGGATATCCGGTCCCATGATTCCAGGATGCTCCCCCGCGCCATCCCCGTAACCGAAACCGCTGTCCGCCAAGGTTGAGGCCGCTTGAGTATCCCAGTCGCTCGAGCCTGTATCTCGATGACATGCCCGTCCAGCCCAATGAGGACGCCTCCGAACAGGGTATGGTCGTTCTTGAGAAGAGCAGTGAGTTTTCTCTGCTGAGCCAGCGTTCTTTCATGCATCCTCGCCCCCTCCAATCGTGCACGCTTCGCGTGCCCCCGCAAACGCCCGACATCTATTCCTGTCACTATGAGTCTAATAGCCTTCAATCAAAAGTGCAAATCTAGCACTGCTTGCGCCTTGGCGTCTTCCCTGATCAGTCCCCGTCTCCCCAAATGCCGAATATTCTTCTTGTTTACATGTATAATCAGATAGAAAGGAGGTATTTCGTGAAACGCGCAATTGTGGCGGTGGGAACGGTTGGGGGGATGATTATGCTGGGCGTCTATGTGGCGGCCCGGTTCATCCCCGATGCCAACCCCCTTGACGCGCGGCTTGCGGCCCGCACACAGGCGCGCGAGGCTGAACGGGCCGCCTTGCGGCGCGACCAGGAGCAGCGGGAACGGGCGCGGGAACAAATCGAAGCCGCGTCCAGAATCGCGATAACGGACGACCAGATCACGTGGGAGCCGGGCTTCGAGATCTATGCACACGGCACGCTCGGGGCGGGATATCACGCCACGTTCGGGGCATGGCATCTCGAGTGCATCCCGTCTCCGGTCGAGCCGGATGCCTGGGACGTGCGCGTCTACACCGACGCGCCCGAATTCAACGAATTCCAGGCATGCGTCTACATGTATGGCGCGGCACACGACGCGCGCCAATGGTGCGTCGAGTTTCTTTCGTGCGCCCGGATCATCGTGCCGAATGTGGATGGGCCGATAGCGCCCGGGCGCCTGACCCGGCAACCCGCCGGGCCGGATATCCCCGGGTCCGTTGTTGAGGAACGGCCGTGAAGGGGGAACGGACTGGGGCACGCGCCGTGGGACCGCAAGCCCCCACCGTCGCGCTCATTGGACGCACGAAACGGGTGGGCGGTACAAGACTCGAACTTGTGACCCCCTGCGTGTAAAGTGTTCAGGGAGTTCCGCCTCATGTTGCCTGGAATAGCCAATTCAAGCCAATCCCAAGACTTACGACAAACTCAAAATGCCACGAACGGCACGAAAAAGTCAACATTTGCAGCAAATTGTTATACCTTTTGTTATACCCGCGGACAGCTCGCTTCCGCGCGTGTGCCCGGCGGTGTAGAAGTGAAGAGGGTGGCGGCTTAAAAGTGTAGCATCCGCTGCCTCAGTATCCCCATGGTGATGGCGTTGGAAAAAAGAAGCGCGATATTGCGTATTCCGATCCAATCCGCCCGGTGATTCCGATTGATTCCGCCCACCCATTCCGACGGAAGGCGCCCACCCATTGTGAGGGGATCCGGCCACGTTGGCGATGTGGGGTGCCGGAGGAGCATGCGCGGCCCCGCCGCAACCCGCCGCCCGTCAGTACACCACGCCTTCATGATGCGACGCGCATTCGTGGCACACGCCGTTGCAGATTCCGTCTTCCGGAGGGAACCGGCCGCCGCAGTACTTGCAGGTGTGGAACTGCGTCATTCGCGCGTCAGTTCCTGGACCGGTTTGCAAAGAGCCTGGACAATGAGCAAGAATTGGCCTCGACTACTTGGGGAAACTATGAACCTACTCTACTACGGCGTCACTCCATACAGAGAAGGCCCCGCAGTTAGTTGGAGACTTTGGCCAGTAAGAACGTGGTCGCCAAGCCGAAGAGAGCCGGAAGCTAATACAGAACTGGAAAACCAACGGGGCGTGTGGTCGTT
>Ga0123330_1003537_pt1 | contig 12822 bp, 10 predicted proteins | sample BioC13SIPDNA_2_FD_89704 | JGI IMG/M metagenome (GOLD analysis project Ga0123330, IMG submission 89704) | Anaerobic biogas reactor microbial communites from Washington, USA - Biogas_R2_A C13 SIP DNA | ecosystem: Engineered > Bioreactor > Anaerobic > Unclassified | place: Washington, USA... | reverse complement strand
CGGCCGGCTCGAGCGTGGTGCTGCCGGGCGACGTGGTCGAGGTCGAGGTCGACACGCCCGCCGGCCAGACCTCCGGGCGCCTGCAGACGCGGGTCGTCCAGTCCGACGGCCCGTCCTTCGACCCGGCCCTCGGCTCGCTGCCCTCGGTCGACGACGACCAGCGGATCGACGCGTGGGGCTCGGCGGAGGCCGCCGGGCTGACCGCGCCCGCCCCCACCCTGACCCCCGAGCTGCGCGCCAAGCTCGAGGAGTGCCCGGTCGCCGGGCTCTCCCAGCAGCTGCGGAGCCGGGGCCTGAACAACGTCTCGATCGACGGGGTCCGCCCGCTGCCCGGCTCGAGCAAGATCGTCGGCACCGCCAAGACCCTGCGCTTCGTGGCCAACCGCGAGGACCTCTTCAAGAGCCACGGCGGCGGCTACAACGCACAGAAGCGGGCCTTCGACGCCATCGGCGAGGGTGAGGTGATGGTCATCGAGGCCCGCCGCGACGCCACCGCCGGCACCCTCGGCGACGTCCTCGCCCTCCGCGCGAAGGCCAAGGGCGCCGCCGGCATCATCACCGACGGCGCGGTCCGCGACCACGACGCCGTCGCGGCCGCCGGAGTTCCGGTCTACAGCTCCGGCGCGCACCCGGCCGTCCTCGGCCGCCGGCACGTCCCGTGGGACCACGACCTGACCATCAGCTGCGGCGGAGCGACGGTCCAGCCCGGCGACATCATCGTCGCCGACGCCGACGGGGTCCTGGTCATCCCGCCCGCGCTGGCCGAGGAGGTCGTCGACGCCGCGCTCGCCAAGGAGGCGGAGGACGCCTGGGTCGCCGACCGCGTCAGCGAGGGGGAGCCCATCGAGGGGCTGTTCCCGATGAACGAGGCGTGGCGGCAGCGCTACGAGGCCGAGCGGGCGGCCGCCGGTTCTGCCGGGGACGATGCCGTATGACGTCCGGCCGGCCCGCCGCGGGCCTGAGCAAGTCCCAGCGTGCTCACCGGTGGATCCGGGACCGGATCCAGGCGCGCGACTACGCCCCGGGGCACCGCCTCGTGCTCTCCACGATCGCCGAGCAGCTCGACATGTCGGTCGTCCCCGTCCGTGAGGCGATCCGCCAGCTCGAGGCCGAGGGGCTGGTCACCTTCGAGCGCAACGTCGGCGCCCGGGTGTTCATGGTGGACGTCACCAAGTACGGCGACACCATGCAGACCCTCGCGCTGCTCGAGGCTGCGGCGACGGCGCTGTCCGCGCCCCACCTGACCGAGGCCGACCTGAGCGAGGCGCGCACGATCAACGGCCGGATGCGCGACCAGCTGGACCGGCTCGTCCCGCACGACTTCACCACGCTCAACCACCGGTTCCACGCCACCCTGGCCCGGCGCTGCCCCAACGAGCGGCTGATGGAGCTGGTGGAGGGGGAGTGGACCCGGCTGGACAACCTGCGCGACTCGACGTTCACCGTCGTGCCGGAGCGGGCCGTCAACTCGGTCGCCGAGCACGCCCACCTGATCCACCTCGTGGAGAGCTCAGCCGACCCGGCGGAGATCCAGTCCGCCGCGCTGCACCACCGCGCCAACACGCTGCACGCCTACCTGACCCGCAACGAGCCCGACCTCGCGGCCGAGCTGATCCCCGGGCTCACGCCGGGGACGATCCCCGACCTGACGACCGAGGACACCGCATCCTGACGACCGAGGACACCGCGTCCTGACCCGACCCACCCTGGAGGATTCATGACCGACGCCACAGCCCAGGCGACCGGACACCGGCGGCCCGCCGACCTGCCCGACCGCATTCAGCACTACATCGACGGCGCGTTCGTCGACTCCGTCGACGGCGACACCTTCGACGTGCTGGACCCGGTCACCAACGAGACCTACCTGCAGGCCGCGTCCGGCAAGAAGGCCGACATCGACCTGGCCGTGGCCGCGGCGCGCCGGGCCTTCACGGAGGGCCCCTGGCCGCGGATGCTGCCCCGTGAGCGCTCCCGCGTGCTGCACCGCATCGCCGACCTCGTGGAGTCCCGGGACAAGCGGCTGGCCGAGCTGGAGTCCTTCGACTCCGGGCTGCCGATCTCCCAGGCGCTGGGGCAGGCCCGTCGGGCGGCCGAGAACTTCCGCTTCTTCGCCGACCTGATCGTGGCCCAGGCCGACGACACCTACAAGGTGCCCGGGCGGCAGATCAACTACGTCAACCGCAAGCCGATCGGCGTCGCGGGCCTGATCACGCCGTGGAACACCCCGTTCATGCTCGAGTCCTGGAAGCTCGGCCCGGCCCTGGCCACCGGCAACACCGTGGTCCTCAAGCCCGCCGAGTTCACCCCGCTGTCCGCCTCCCTGTGGGCGGGCATCTTCGAGGAGGCCGGGCTGCCGCAGGGCGTGTTCAACCTGGTCAACGGCTTCGGTGAGGAGGCGGGCGACGCGCTCGTCAAGCACCCCGACGTCCCGCTGATCTCGTTCACCGGCGAGTCGAGCACCGGCTCGCTGATCTTCGGCAACGCCGCCCCCTACCTCAAGGGCCTGTCGATGGAGCTGGGCGGCAAGAGCCCGGCCGTCGTCTTCGCCGACGCCGACCTGGACGCGGCCGTGGACGCCACGATCTTCGGGGTCTTCTCGCTCAACGGCGAGCGGTGCACCGCCGGCTCCCGCATCCTGGTCCAGCGCGAGATCTACGACGAGTTCGTCGAGAAGTATGCCGCGCAGGCCAAGCGGGTGAAGGTCGGCTACCCCCACGAGGAGACCACCGAGGTCGGCTCCCTGGTCCACCCGGAGCACTACGACAAGGTGATGAGCTACGTCGAGCTCGGCAAGACCGAGGGCCGCCTGGTCGCCGGCGGCGGCCGTCCCGAGGGCTTCGACACCGGCAACTTCGTGGCCCCCACCGTCTTCGCCGACGTGAGCCCGGACGCCCGGATCTTCCAGGAGGAGATCTTCGGCCCGGTCGTGGCGATCACCCCGTTCGACACCGACGAAGAGGCGCTGGCGCTGGCCAACAACACCAAGTACGGCCTGGCCGCCTACATCTGGACCAGCGACCTGAAGCGGGCCCACAACTTCTCCCAGGCGGTCGACGCCGGGATGGTGTGGCTCAACTCCAACAACGTCCGGGACCTGCGCACCCCGTTCGGCGGCGTCAAGGCCTCCGGCCTGGGGCACGAGGGCGGCTACCGCTCCATCGACTTCTACACCGACCAGCAGGCCGTGCACATCACCCTCGGCGAGGTCCACAACCCGACCTTCGGCAAGCAGGGCTAGCCGGCCCCACGGCATACGACCACTGCCCACGAACCCGGCCCCACGACATACGACCCCAACGCCCATCTCGACCAGCAAGGACGCTGACATGACCAGCCCGACCCACCACGCCGCGAGCCCCGACCGCCCCGCCAACGCCCTCCCCACGCCGCAGGCGCCGCCCCCGGACATCCTGCGCTGCGCCTACATGGAGATCGTCGTGACCGACCTGGAGGCGTCGCGGCGGTTCTACCACGACGTCCTCGGGCTGGTGATCACCGAGGAGGACGAGAACGCCATCTACCTGCGGTCCTTCGAGGAGTTCATCCACCACAACCTGGTGCTGCGCAAGGGCCCGGTCGCCGCGGTGGCGGCCTTCTCCTACCGGGTCCGCAGCCCCGAGGACCTCGACAAGGCGGTGGCCTTCTTCGAGGAGCTGGGGTGCCGGGTCGAGCGACGGGCTGAGGGCTTCACCAAGGGCATCGGCGACTCCGTGCGGGTCGAGGACCCGCTCGGCTTCCCCTACGAGTTCTTCTACGACGTCGAGCACGTCGAGCGGCTCGCGTGGCGCTACGACCTCTACACCCCCGGGGCGCTCGTGCGGCTGGACCACTTCAACCAGGTCACCCCGGACGTGCCCAAGGCCGTCGCCTACGTCGAGGACCTCGGCTTCCGGGTCACCGAGGACATCCGCGACAGCGAGGGCACCGTCTACGCCGCGTGGATGCGCCGCAAGCCGACCGTGCACGACACCGCGATGACCGGCGGCGACGGGCCGCGCATGCACCACGTCGCGTTCGCCACCCACGAGAAGCACAACATCCTGGCGATCTGCGACAAGCTCGGCGCCCTGCGCCTGTCCAACCACATCGAGCGGGGGCCGGGCCGGCACGGGGTGTCCAACGCCTTCTACCTCTACCTGCGCGACCCGGACGGCCACCGGGTGGAGATCTACACCCAGGACTACTACACCGGCGACCCGGACAACCCGGTGGTGACCTGGGACGTGCACGACAACCAGCGGCGCGACTGGTGGGGCAACCCGGTGGTGCCGTCGTGGTACACCGAGGCCTCGCCCGTGCTCGACCTCGACGGCAACCCCCAGCCGCTCGTGGCGCGCACCGACGACTCCGAGATGGCGGTCACCATCGGCGCCGACGGCTTCTCCTACACTCGCGAGGGCCATGAGGGCGACGAGCAGGACATGCCCAGCTGGAAGCAGGGCGAGTACAAGCTCGGTCACCAGCTGTAACCCCCGCTGTTGCTGAGGAAGGAGCACGATGCTGCCCGCTGAACAGATCCGCGCCATCGCGGACGAGCTGGCCCAGGCCGAGGAGGAGCGCCGGATGGTGCCCCGCCTGACCACTCGCTATCCCGACATGACCGTCGAGGACTCGTATGCCGTGCAGGCCGAGTGGCGCCGGCGCGGCCAGGCCGCGGGGCGTCGCCTCATCGGCCGCAAGATCGGCCTGACCAGCAAGGTCATGCAGGCCGCTACCGGCATCACCGAGCCGGACTACGGCGCCATCTTCGACGACATGGTCTTCGACAACGGGTCGGTCATCGAGTTCGACCGGTTCGGCAACGTGCGGATCGAGGTCGAGCTGGCCTTCGTGCTCTCCGACGACCTGGAGGGCGAGGACGTGACCGTCTTCGACGTCCTCCGCGCCACGGAGTATGTCGTGCCTGCCCTGGAGATCCTCACCTCGCGGATCGAGATGGAGGGCCGCACGATCGTCGACACGATCAGCGACAACGCCGCCATGGGCGGCATGGTCTACGGCGGCAACGCCGTCCGGCCGCAGGACCTCGACCTGCGGTGGGTCTCGGCCCTGCTCTACCGTAACGAGACCATCGAGGACTCCGGCGTCTCCGCCGCGGTGCTCAACAACCCGGCGCTGTCCGTCGCCTGGCTGGCCGGCAAGCTCGCCTCCCACGGCGACAAGCTGAGCAAGGGCGACATCATCCTGGCCGGCTCGTTCACCAAGCCGATGTGGGTGAACCGCGGCGACACGGTGCTGGCGGACTACCGGGAGCTGGGGACGGTGACATGCCGGTTCGTCTGACCCTGGGCCGGGCGCTCGCCGACGCCGAGCGCCCGCTGGCCGGGATGTGGGTGTGCTCGGGCTCGCCGCTCGTCGCCGAGATCTGCGCGGGCGCCGGCCTGGACTGGTTGCTCATCGACATGGAGCACGGGCCGAACGGGCTGGAGTCGGTGCTCACCCAGCTGCAGGCCGCGGCCGCCTACCCGGTGATGCCGGTCGTGCGGGTGCCGGTGAACGACCCCGTCGTCCTCAAGCAGGTGCTCGACCTCGGCGCCCAGACGGTCCTGGTCCCGATGGTCTCCTCGGCGGAAGAGGCGCAGGCGGCGGTCGAGGCGGTGCGCTACCCGCCGCGCGGGAAGCGAGGGGTCGGCTCGGCGCTGGCCCGGTCGGCGCGCTGGAACCGGATCGAGGGCTACCTCACCCAGGCCGACGACCACGTCTCGCTCGTCGTGCAGATCGAGACGGCGGCCGGGGTCGAGGCCGCGAGCGAGATCGCCGCGGTCGACGGTGTCGACGCGGTCTTCGTCGGCCCGTCCGACCTGGCGGCCTCGATGGGCGTCATCGGCCAGCAGGCGCACCCCGACGTCGTGGCCGCGGTGCGTCGCACGTTCGAGGCGGTCCGCGCGGCCGGCAAGCCGGTCGGGGTCAACGCCTTTGACCCCCAGGTGGCGCGGGGTTACGTCGAGGACGGTGTCCAGTTCATTCTCGTCGGCGCCGACGTCGCCATGCTGGCGCGCGGGTCCGAGGCGCTGGCCGCGGCGTGGGTGCCGGACGCCGACGAGACGCGCCGGGCGTCCTACTGACGCAAGCCGCCAGGGCGGGGCACGGGGGCCGGCGTCACTTGGGCGGCAGCCTGCGCGCGTAGGCCAGGCCGCGCCCCACGATCTCGCGCAACTGCTCGTCGGTCTCCACCCCCTCCTGGTCGATGTGCAGCCAGCCCGACATCACCCGCTCGCCCATGACCTGCGGCCGGATGTGCTCCCCGACCGGGTCCTCCCGGCCTGGGTCGCGCCGGAACATCAGGGCGCCGTCACTGCCGGCCGCGACCGCCATGTTGCCGTCCACCAGGAACGACAGCCCGCCGAACATCTTCTTCTCGCTGACCCCGGGTTCGCCGTCGAGCACGTGACGGATCCGCTCGGCCAGCCCCTCGTCATACGTCATGGAGGCAGTATGACGAGGGGCACCGACAGCCGGGCCGCCCTGCAACCTAGTCCTGACATTCACCGTGTGTGATGCTGATGACGTGTCGGCGATCCGTGAGGCGATCGACCTCCTCTTCGAGCGGGCCGAAGCACGGGCTCGGAGGAGGGCGCTCGGGGACTTCCTGGCGATGGGTCCCGATGAGGACGGGCCGGAGGAGGAAGTCGTGACTGAGCTCCGTCGCGAGTTCGAGGACCACCTCAGTCGCAAAGGTGGGCGATGACCGTGGCACGTTGGGCAGTCGACGGTCAGTCGGTGCCCAGCAGCCGTTCGAGGTCGGCGAGAGTTGCGGTCGGGTCGCCATCGACGACCTGCAGGGTCTGCACGCCGGCGCGCTTCGAGACGAAGTGCTCGAGCCTGCGGCGGTAGTCGTCCATCTCCTGGGGCGTGATCTGCTGCTGCCAGGGCTGGTCGCCGCGACGGGGCTCACCCTCCAGGAGCACGACGACGAACTCGGCGTCTCCCGCCGCCTCCTCGAAGCGTTTCAGCTGGTCACGGTCGGCGACGAGCTGGGGCACGACGACCTCGTGCCCGCTGTCCAGGTGCGACTCGATCAGCGTGAGCGCGAGTGACCGGCCGGCCTCCGCGGTGTCCTCCCAGGGGCCGCCGAGCAGCGTGCGCAGGATGTCGATGTCGAGGTTCAGGGCACCCGGTCGCGTGGCGACATAGGCCCGCGCGAGTGCCGATTTGCCGACGCCGGGCAGGCCGTTGAGCAGGATGAGACGCCCTGGTGCCGAACCGCCGAGACCCTCGAGGATCGTGTCCGCCTCCTGGACCACGTGTGCTCTCCGCGCCTCGACCTCCGCCTCGGCGACCAACCGCTCGCCCGAGGAGTCCGGCGTCCCCAGGAAGTCGAGCGCCCGCAGCTGGCCGCGAAGGTTGCGGAACCGCTCCCAGACCGGCCCCAGCATCTCCGGGGTCGAGTGCACCACCGACCGGAACGCCCGCATCGGCTTGTGGCCCTCCAGCGCGTCGGTGAGCTGCTGTCGGATCCTGCGGTCGCCGACCCAGGACGCGAAGTGCTCCATGTCCCGGTAGACGTCGCGGCCACCCTCGCCGCCCAGCGCGATGAATCCCTCGGTGTCAGCGGCCCACGCGTCGATCGGGTCGCCGTCCTCGTCCAGGCCGATGATCACACCGTCGTAGACCGGATAGATCTCACCCGTCTTGGGGTCGAGGTAGCCGGAGTCGTCCCGCTGGTCCATCAGGTCAGCGAGCTCTTCGAGGTCGATCTGGTCGAGGTTGAGCATGTGCCCAGGCTAGTTCCGTTTGGAGCGTCGGGCGAGGTCCTGCAACTTGTCGCGGAGGACCGACAAAGCCACTACGAAAATGCGTGGGGGACCTGCAAAACCACTACGAAAATGCGGGGGACGAGAGCTCGATCCTCTTGAGGAGGCGGCGGCGCAGGTCGTTGGAGCGCTCGCTGAAGGCGCGCTGGGCCGCGGCGTACTCCGCGCGACCCACGGGCGTCTCGATGCGCACCGGCTCGTAGCCCAGCTCGGACAGGTCGTAGGGTGCGGCGCGCATGTCGAGCTCGCGGATCTCCAGCGCCAGCCGGAAGGCGTCGAGCGTCAGATCGCTGGGCACGAGCGGCGTCAGCTTGAAGCACCACTTGTAGACGTCCATGCCTGCGTGCAGACAGCCCGGCTGCTCCATCGCCACCTGCCCCTCGCGTGACGGAGCGAGCCGGTTCAAGGGTTGAGCCTCGGCCGTGAAGAAGCGGTAGGCGTCGAAGTGCGAGCAGCTGATCGTCGCCTGCTCCACGACCTCGTCGGTGCCGCGCGGCCCAAGCCGCAGCGGCCAGCCGCCGTGCCGGATCGTCTCCTCGTCGGCGCGGTAGACCATCGCCCACTCGTGCAGCCCGAAGCAGCCGAACCGACCGGGCCGGGAGAGCGTCGCGCCCAGCAGAGCCCGCACGAAGTCGATCGCCGACCCGCGCCGCTCGACGAAGCCGGCGACATCCACGCGGGCCAGCCCGTCGGCATACTCGTAGAAGGCCCAGTCCGCCCGCTCGGCCGCACCCTCCAGCGCCACCCCGCCACCGGGATGCCAGCGGCGCAGCTGGGCGGGGCGGAAGTTGTAGTACTCGAACAGGAAGTCCTCGACCGGGTGCTTGCGGCCGTCGGCACGCCGCCGGAGCCGCCCCGCGGTCAACGCGTCGACCGCCGCTGCGTGGGCCTCGGCGCGCTCACGCCACTCGGGCTCGGACAGGACCTGCACGGTCACCCAGGGTAGTTGCGTCCGCCGCGCCGGACTGCGACCCCCTCCGCCGGCTCGCCGCCAGCCCTGCGACCGAAGGGCGCCGCGCGACCGGAAAACCTGGATTAGTCAGGCGTCTTAATCCAAGTTTTGCCGAAACTTGGATTAAGCGCCCGGGAGGAGGCTTCGCGCTGGGCACGTTCGATCGTCACGGACACGTCTTTGACAAGTTCGCGGACACGCTCGTCTGACGGAAGCGGAAGGGTGCCAGCCATGCGACCAAAGGGGCGCCGAGTGCGTGCCAGGACTGCACACGGCGCCCATCTGGTCGCACGGCGTGCGGCGGCTCGGCTGGCGGGCGTGCGGCCGCCTCATCCGCCGGTAGTGACCGGCTCAGCTGAACGGCGGGCGCGCGTCCAGCCGCTGGGAGCCCTTGCCCGCCAGCCGCCACAGGCGCGCGGCGGCGTCGCGGTCCTCCTCGGTGATGAGGTTGCCCATCCAGCGCAGCGCCAGCTTCATCATCCAGGGCGACCGCATGCCGATCGGGCCGAGCCGGGGGAGCACCCAGGGCACGGTCACCAGCCCGGCCAGCCGGCGGGCGATCGAGAAGGCCTCGCCGTAGTGGTCGGTCAGCAGCGCCGGCCACGCCGCGGAGAGGTCGGACTGCTCGGTGAGCATCTGCGCGGCGAGCCGCCCGGTCTCCAGGCCGTAGTCGATGCCCTCGCCGTTCAGCGGGTTCACGCAGGCCGCGGCGTCGCCGATCAGCATCCAGTTAGGCCCGGCCACACCGGAGACCGCGCCGCCCATCGGCAGCAGCGCCGAGGTCGGCATGCGCAGCTCGCCGCTGACGCCGAAGTCCTCGCGCCGCTGGTCGGCGTAGAGCCGCATCAGCGGCCGCAGCTGCACGTCGGCGGGCCGCTTGGCCGTGGCCAGCGTGCCCACCCCGAGGTTCACCTGGCCCCCGCCGAGCGGGAAGATCCAGCCGTATCCCGAGACGATCCCGCCGGCCTCGTCGCGCAGCTCCAGGTGCGAGCTGATCCACTCGTCGTCGCTGCGCTCGGAGTCGACGTAGGAGCGGGCCGCCACGGCATACACGGTGTCGCGGTGCCACTCCCGGCCGAGCATCTTGCCCACGGGGGAGCGGACCCCGTCGGCCACGACCAGCCGGTCGCACTCGATCTCGAAGGTGCCGTCGGCGCCCTTGAAGGTCACCCCGCGGACCCGCCCGGCCTCCTGCCGCACCTGGACGGCGCGGGCGCCGTCGAGACCGAGGGCTCCCGACTTCAGGGCGACCGTGCGCAGGTGGTCGTCCAGCTCGGTGCGGGGCACTGCCGAGCCGTATGACGGGAGGTTGCCGGCGGCTTTCTTCCCCTGGCCGTCGGTCCACTCCAGGTGGAGGGTCTGCCCGAAGCCGTGCGCCCGCAGGCCCCGGCTGGTCGGGTGGGTGCGGATCCAGTCCCGCAGCCCGAGCAGCTCCAGCTCGGCGATCGCGCGCGGGGTCAGGCCGTCGCCGCAGGTCTTGTCGCGGGGGAAGGTCGCCGCGTCGGCGAGCACCACGTCCAGGCCGGCCCGGGCGGCCCACGCCGCGGCGGCCGAGCCCGCGGGGCCCGCGCCCACGACCAGGACGTCGCTGCGCTGCGGAGGGGAGGAGACAGTCACGCCCTCCATCTTCCCAGGCCGGGGAGGCAGGTCGGCAATCCGCCCCGGACGAACCCTGGTGCACCGCTCGACCTCCGAGGTAAGGTGCGCCTTACCTAACTCGGTGCGGCCGGCGTCCTGCCTGCTCCGGTCCACCCCCGGACGAAGCGAGGACCCCCATGCGCGCTGTGCGTTTCCGTCGAGCTGCCGTGGCCGCCCTCGCGGCGACCGCCCTCAGCATGACCGCCTGCTCCGATGACGGCGACAGCGCCGACGGGGAGGACGGGGCGGCCGAGGACGCACCGGACGCCGACGCCGACGAAAGCCCCGACAGCGAGACCGAGGCGGGTGCCGAGACCGGGGAGAGCGCCGACGAGGGACCGCTCGTCATCTACTCCGGCCGAAGCGAGGACCTCGTCGACCCGCTGATCGAGGCCTTCGAGGAGTCCAGCGGCATCGAGACCGAGGTCCGCTACGCCGGCAGCGCCGAGCAGGCGCAGCTGCTGCTCACCGAGGGTGACAACAGCCCCGCCCACATCTTCTTCTCCCAGGAGGTCGGCGCCCTCGGCCTGGTCGGTGACGCCGGGATGCTGGTCGACCTGCCCGCGGAGACGCTGTCCGCCGTGCCCGAGGCCTACGTGGCCGACGACGGGAACTGGGTCGGGGTGACCGGACGCGCCCGGGTCGTGGTCTACGACTCCGAGCAGGTCTCCGAGGACGAGGCGCCGGACACGGCAGCGGCGATCCTGGACCCGACGTGGTCCGGACAGGTCGGCGTCGCTCCCGGGAACGCCTCGTTCCTCGCCTTCGTCACGGCCCTGCGGATCACCGAGGGGGAGGACGGCGCCGCGCAGTGGCTGGAGACCCTGGCCGGGAACGGCGTCCAGACCTACGAGCGCAACGGCGACATCCTCGAGGCCGTCAACAACGGCGAGGTCCAGCTCGGCCTGATCAACCACTACTACTGGTTCGCCGCCGCCGCGGAGCAGGGGCCGGACATGCGGGCCCAGCTGAAGTTCGGGGCCAGCGGGGACGTCGCCGGCCTGGTGAACGCCACCGGCGTGGGCATCCTGACCGGCGGCGAGGGGCGCAGCGACGCGCAGGCCTTCATCGACTACCTGCTCTCCGAGGAGGGCCAGACCTACTTCGTGGAGGAGACCTACGAGTACCCGCTGGTCCCGGGCATCACCGGCCCCGAGGGGGTGCCGCCGCTGGAGTCGCTCGGCGGCCCGGACATCGACCTGTCCGACCTCGGCACGGTCGACGTCAGCGCCGGGCTGGTCGACGCCGCCGGGATCGCGGTGGGTTGACCGGCGTGCCGTGACACAGGACCTCGCCGCTCGTCGCACGGGGACGCCCCCGGCCGCCGGACTGGGCCGGCTGCGCACCACGCGCAGCCGGCCCAGTCCGGTGCTGCTCCTCCTGGCAGCCGCCGTCGTGGCCCTGGTCGCCACGCCGGTCGTCTTCATCGTCACCGAGCTGTTGGCACAGCCGGACGGCTCGGTCTGGCAGGCGTTCTGGCGGCCGCGCACGCAGACCCTGACGCTCAACACGCTCGCCCTGGTGGTGACCGTGACCACGGGCACGCTCCTGATCGGTCTCCCCACGGCATACCTGATCGCCCGGACGGACCTGGCCTGTCGGCGAGGCTGGCAGGTCCTCACCGCGCTGCCCCTGGCGGTGCCGTCGTATGTCGCGGGGTTCGCCTGGGTGTCCCTCACCCCGGTCCGCGGATTCTGGGGGTCGGTGATCGTCATCACCCTGGTGAGCACCCCCTACGTCACGCTCCCGGTGACCGCCGCGCTCCTGCGCGCCGACACCGACGCCGAGTCGGTGGCCCGCACGCTCGGGGCGGGGCCGGTGCGCGCGTTCCGGTCGGCCACCCTGCCCCAGATCGCGCCGGCCGCGGGGGCGGGTGCGCTGCTGGTCGCGCTCTACACCCTCGGTGAGTTCGGCGCCGTCGCGATCATGCGCTTCCCTGCGCTGACCTGGTCCATCCAGACCGCCTTCGGCGGCACCTTCAACCGGGCCCTGGCCCTGGTGCTCTGCCTGATTCTGGTGGCGCTCGCCCTGGTGGTCGTCGTGCTCGAGCGGGCGGTCCGGCGACGCGACACCGGCCATGGCCGGGTGCGGGTGGACGACGCCGGGGCCCGGGCGCAACTGGGCCGTGGCGGGCAGCTGCTGGCCGCGGGGGTGCTCACCGCACTGACCTTCGCGGCGATCGGGGTGCCGGTGGTGACGATGGCCATCCGCGCGGTGCAGAGCGTCGCCGAGCGCGAGCTCGAGGCGGCCCGGCTGGCGGAGGCCGCGGCCACGACCGTCCTGCTCGGGCTGGGCGGCGCGGTCCTGGCGGCCCTGCTCGCCCTGCCGATCGGCATCCTCTCGGCGCGCCACCGGACTCCGGCCGTCGGTGCCCTGGAGACCGCCACCTACCTGGGTCACGGCCTGCCCGGGATCGTGCTCGGCCTGTCCATGGTCTACCTGGCCCTCCTGCTGCTGCCCTCGCTCTACCAGACGATG
>Ga0123330_1003508_pt1 | contig 12889 bp, 12 predicted proteins | sample BioC13SIPDNA_2_FD_89704 | JGI IMG/M metagenome (GOLD analysis project Ga0123330, IMG submission 89704) | Anaerobic biogas reactor microbial communites from Washington, USA - Biogas_R2_A C13 SIP DNA | ecosystem: Engineered > Bioreactor > Anaerobic > Unclassified | place: Washington, USA... | reverse complement strand
GCTCCTTCCCCCGCATGCGGGGGAAGGCCGGGATGGGGGGCCGCGTCCGACGCGAGGATCCGCAACGAAGCAACAGCACCTTGCCGCCTCTGCGTTCCACCTCGCGACAACACCCGCCGTGCGATGTTAGGGGCGATCCGCACGCCGCCCGCGCCATGCACCTGGTCCAGCTGTTCCTCCCGCTCCGCGACAACGACGGCGCCGCCTTTCCGCGGACGCTGTTCGACGCGGTACGCGCCGAGCTGACAGAGGTGTTCGGCGGCGTCACCGCCTTCGTCCGTTCGCCCGGGCTTGGGGCATGGGAGGACGACGACGGCGCGGTGCAGCGCGACGAGGTGGTGCTGCTGGAAGTGATGGCGATGCATCTGGACCACGGCTGGTGGGCGCACTACCGGTGGCAGCTGGAGCAGCGCTTCGACCAGGATGAGGTACTGGTGCGGGCGATGCAGGTCGAGCGGCTGTAGCACGGCTGCCTGGAACCTGACGCAGACGCCATGCGCCACGCGCCACGTGCCGCTGGCCATGGACAATGCGCCTCGTGCTGTTCCGCCGACCCACACATCGCCCGCTGGCTGCTGCATCATGGCGTGATGCAGACCGCGTCCCCACCCGCGATCACGCACACCGGCATCGCCCGGCAGGCCTGGCCGATCATCCTGGCCAATGCCTCGGTGCCGCTGCTGGGGCTGGTGGATACCGCGGTCATCGGCCACTACGGCAGCACCGCCGGTCTCGGGGCGCTGGCGCTCGGCGCGCTGCTGTTCAACTTCATTTACTGGAGCTTCGGCTTCCTGCGCATGGCCACCACCGGCTTCATCGCCCAGGCCGACGGTGCGGGCGACGAAGCCGAGGTGCGGGCGACGCTGGCGCGTTCGCTGCTGCTGGGGGCCGGGTTGGGGGTCTGCCTGGTGCTGGCGCAGTGGCCGCTGGCGGTGGGCTGGTTCGCGGCGATGGACGCCAGCGACCTCGTCGCCGCGCAGGGCACGGCGTACTTCCAGGCGCGGATCTGGGGGGCGCCCGCGGCACTGGCGCTGTACGCCTTCAGCGGCGCGTTGATCGGGCTGGGGCATGGCCGCACCCTGCTGCTGGTGCAGCTGCTGCTCAACGGGCTCAACGCGGTGCTCGACGTGTATTTCGCCGGCGTGCTCGGGATGGGCGCGCGCGGGATCGGACTGGGCACGGCGATTGCCGAATGGAGCACCTGCGCGGTGGCGGCGTGGGTGCTGTGGCGCATGCTGCGGGAGCGGCATGTCGACGGTGCTGCGTTCGTGCCATGGGCACGGCTGCGCGACGCCGCGCGGCTGCGGCGGATGATGGCGGCCAACGGCGACATCATGGTGCGCACGCTGTGCCTGCTCGCCGGGTTCGGCTGGTTCGCCAGCCAGGGCGCGCGGCTGGGCGACACGACCCTGGGCGCCAACCACCTGTTGCTGCAGCTGGTGTCGTTCAGCGCGTTCTTCCTCGACGGCTACGCGTTCGTGGCCGAGGCCCAGGTTGGCGCGGCGGCGGGTGCGCGCGACCGGGCGCGGCTGCAGCGCGTGGTGCGGGTGTCGAGCGAGCTGGCCGCGGCCACTGCCGTCGTGCTGGCGCTGGCGATCTGGCTGGCGGGCGGCGCGATGGTGGCGCTGCTGACCTCGCTGCCGGACGTGGCGGCCACCGCGCGGGCCTTCCTGCCCTGGACCGGGCTGTACGTGCTGTTGTCGGTCGCCGCCTTCCAGCTCGACGGCATCTTCATCGGCGCCACCTGGACGCGCGCGATGCGCAACGCGTCGATGGTCTCGCTGGCGGCGTTCGTGCTGTGCGCCTGGCCGGCGGCGGCGCTGTGGGGCAACCACGGCCTGTGGGCGGCCTTCGTGGTGTTCGTGGTGGCGCGGGCGCTGGCGCTGCTGCCCGGCTACCGCCGCCTGGCGCGGACCCTTACGCCGGCTTCCGCGCGCTGAGGAAGGTCCACAGGTCGCGGTAGGAGGGCACCAGCACGCTCTGCTCGCAGCGGTCGGTGAAATGCACGTCCACCGCCTCGCGGATCAGCGGCAGCAGTTCGCGGCGGGTGGCGCGGTCGTCGGCGTCGCGCAGGCCGTGTCCGCAGCACTGCATGCTCAACACGCCACCGGGGCGCAGTGCGCGCGCCATGTGGGCGACGATGCCGGAGATGAAGTCGGCGCGGCTCTGGCCTTCGCGCACCGGGTCCATGGTCAGGTCGTAGATCACCGCGTCGAGGTCGCGCGCCTGCGCGATCCAGGCGAACGCGTCGCCGACCACGATGTTGGCGTGCGGACTGTCGAAGGCGTCGCCGCACAGGGCCGGCAGGTGCTCGCGGGACAGCTCCATCACCCGGCGGTCGATCTCGACCATGGTGAGCTCGGAAGGCACCGCGTCGAGCGGCGCGAACGTGCGCAGCAGCTCGTTGAGCACGCCGCCATCGCCGCCGCCGAGGATGGCCACGCGCGCCGGGCGCTCGAGCTCCAGCAGCGGGCTGGTCATGGCCACGCCGTAGGCGGTGTCGGATTCGGAGATCTGGAGGTCGTCGTCGAGGAACAGCTGGCCGCCGAAATGTGGATGGCGGGTGACCAGCACGTGCTGCAGGCCGGTATGCTCGTCGGCCAGGACGTTGGACGGGGCCGGTGCGGACGGCGCGGGATGGGGCTGGAATCCGGCGCGTTGGCCGGTCAATGCGTGCATCGGGACTCCTGGTCGATGGGATGGAACAGTCCCCATCCTCGCGGCTGGGGGCGGGGGGTGCAAGTCTTGGCCGGATCCGGATCGCTGAAGCGCCGTTTTCGCAACGATCGGGCACGCCTGCGCGGTGCGGCGGGGGTTCAGTCCTGCAGCGAGGCGCGCAGCGCGGTGGCCAGGGCGGCATCGCCGCTGACCAGGTCCTGCCAGCGCAGTTCCACTCCGCGGCGGTGGCCCTTGGGCGCGAGTTTCAGGCCCTCGCGGTCGATCCGCAGGGTGTAGGGACGGCCGTCGAGTTCCAGTTCGCGGCGCAGCGGCGCGTCCCCGAGTGGCGTGGTCATCGCAGGCGTCCGGTTGGGGAAGCCGGCATCCGGCGTCCGCGCCAGGCCGGCGCAGCGATGGCCGGCGGCTCAGGCGGCGCGGCTGCCCGGACCACGCGGCGGCAGGGTGAACGCGCGCGGCTGCGGGGCCGCGTCGGGCGCGACCGGCAGCGACGACATCAGTTCGGGCGGGTAGGCGGTGAAGCCATACTCGGCCAGCACCCTGGCGGCCTTGAGCTCGAAGGCGAAGGCATCCCCGGGCTGGCAGCGCGCGCGCAGTGCGCGGATATCGCCGCGCACCCGCTCCCAGAACCGGTCGTCGTCATCGGGCAGGGCCAGGCAGGCCTGCAGCCGGCGGGTGAATTCGTCCACGCATTCGTCCAGGATGCTGCGCGCATGCGGCGAAGCCGGAAGGGCGCGCGAGCCTGCAGCGGATGCGTGCAGTGACGCGGCTGTGGAATCTTCCATGGGGGCGGACATGGGGACTGCGTCCTTGGTTTTCAAGAGGGGAGGGCGCTGGGGCCTGGGCGACCGCGGGGAGCGCACCCACTCTGCAGTTCGCCGGGGGAGCGCGCCGTGAAGAGTGCAGGCGGGCGGGTTCAGATGGCTGAATCGTCCGCGCCCCACCAGCCCGGACACGCCGCCATGCGCGGCGACCGGCGACAATGCACAGCCGCTTGCCGCGCGAGGTTCCATTGCCACCGCATCGCCTGCTGCCGCTGATCATCGCCACCGCGCTGTTCATCGAGAACATGGACTCGACAGCGATCTCGACCTCGCTGCCGCAGATCGCTGCCGACCTGGGAGTGGAGCCGGTGGCGCTGAAGCTGGCGTTGACCGCCTACATGCTGGCGTTGGCGGTGTTCATCCCGGTCAGCGGCTGGGTGGCCGACCGGTTCGGCGCGCGACGCGTGTTCATGGCGGCGATCGGCGTGTTCCTGGTCGGCTCCCTGGGCTGCGCGGCCAGCAGCGGGCTCGGGCAACTGGTGGCCGGCCGGTTCGTGCAGGGCGTGGGCGGGGCGATGATGGTCCCGGTCGGGCGGCTGGTGCTGCTGCGCAGCGTGGAAAAGTCGGAGCTGGTGCGGGCGCTGAGCTGGCTGACCGTGCCGGCCCTGCTCGGGCCGATGCTCGGGCCGGTGGTGGGCGGCGCGATCACCACCTACACCCATTGGCGGTTGATCTTCCTGGTGAACCTGCCGATGGGCGCGCTGGGCATGTGGCTGGCATGGCGCCACATCCCCGAGCTGCGACAGGCGGTGCGGCCGCTGGATCTGCGCGGGTTCGCGCTGTCGGCCGGCGGGCTGTCGCTGGCGATGTTCGCGTTGTCGGCGATCGGCAGCGGCCTGGTGCCCGGCCTGGCGCTGGCGGCATGCGCGCTCGCCGGCACGGGGCTGATGGCGCTGTACGTGCGGCATGCGTGGCGGCATCCGCACCCGCTGCTGCGCATGGACCTGCTGCGCGTGCCGACCTACCGCATCTCGGTGCTGGGTGGTGCCCTGTTCCGCATCGGTACCGGCGCCACCCCGTTCCTGCTGCCGCTGATGCTGCAGCTCTCGTTCGGCCTCGACCCGCTCGAATCGGGCCTGGTCACCTTCACGTCCACCGCAGGAGCGATGGTGATGAAGACGGTGGCGCCGGCGATCCTGCACCGGGTGGGCTTCCGTCCCGTGCTGCTGTGGAACGGGCTTGCCGCCTCGCTGCTGCTGTGCGGGTTCGGGCTGTTCCGCGCCGACACGCCGTACGCGCTGATGGTCGGCGTGCTGCTCGCGAGCGGCTTCCTGCGGTCGCTGCAGTTCACCAGCCTCAACGCGCTCGCCTACGCCGACATCGACCAGGCGCGCATGAGCCAGGCCAGCAGCCTGGCGGCGATGGCGCAGCAGCTGGCGCTCGCGCTGGGCGTGACCCTCGGCGGCTTCGCGCTCAGCCTGGCCGGGGCGATTACCGGGCGCGGCGAGGACGCGGCGATCAACTTCACCTTCGCCTTCCTCACCGTGGGCCTGCTGTCGATGGGGTCGGCTTGGCAGATGCGCCAGCTCCGACCCGACGCCGCCGCGCAGATGGCCGGCCGCGCGCAGGCCGGCCGCGAGGTGGCCGAGCCCAAGCCCGAATCGCGGCCGCAGTCGTAGCCCCGGGCGCGCGCCCGTCACTTCGCTGAATCCGCATCACGCGGCCTGCATCCGTGCGCGTGCACGGGAGGCGCCTCGCCCTTGCAGGAACCCGCATGGCCCGCATTCCCCGCACGCCCGGCGAGGCGCCCGCGCGCGAATTCGAGCCGGCGCCCCTGCCTGTCAGCCCACGCCGCAGGCGCGACCCGCGCAAGGTGCCGCACAGCCCGCCTGCGCAGGGCGGCGTCGGCCACGATCCGCCCACCGGCCCCGAACGCGATCCCGAACTGCAGGGCCACTGACCGGCCTGCCTTCCCCACACCTCCCCAGCGACAAGGAGTCCCCCGTGTTCACCCACAACAAGCGGCTGCAGTACACCGTGCGCGTCAACGACCCCAACCCTGCCCTGGCCAACCTGCTGCTCGAGCAGTTCGGCGGCCCGCAGGGCGAACTGGCGGCGGCGATGCGCTACTTCACCCAGGGCATCGCCGAGGACGATCCAGGCCGCAAGGACATGCTGATCGACATCGCCACCGAGGAGCTGAGCCACCTGGAGGTGATCGGTTCGCTCGTGGCCATGCTCAACAAGGGCGCCAAGGGCCGGCTGGCCGAGGCGGTGGAGGAGGAGGGCGAGCTGTTCCGTTCGCTGCAGGGCGCGGGCAACGACTCGCACCTGACCCAGGTGCTGTACGGCGGCGGCCCGGCGCTGATCAATTCCGGCGGCCAGCTGTGGAACGCCGGCTACATCGACAGCATCGGCGAACCCACCGCCGACCTGCGTTCGAACATCGCCGCCGAGGCGCGCGCGAAGATCGTGTACGAACGCCTGATCAACGTCACCGCCGATCCCGGCGTGCGCGACGCGCTGACCTTCCTGATGACGCGCGAGATGGCGCACCTGAAGTCGTTCGAGAAGGCGCTGCACGCGATCGAGCCCAACTTCCCCCCGGGCAAGCTGCCGGGCATGCCCGAGTTCCAGGAGATGTACGTCAACACCCCGCAGGGCGAGGGCGACATGCGCGGCCCGTGGAACAGCGACGAGAACTTCGACTACGTCAGCGACCCCGAGCGCTTCACCGCGGTCGATGGCGGCGACGGCAGCGCCAGCGTGCGCCTGCCGGCGGCGCAGAGGCGGGTGGTGGTGGCGATGGCCGAGCGCACCGCGTCGGATCCGGACGTCAACCCGGTCACCGGCCTGGAGCTGGGCAAGTCCGAGGACACGATGCCGCGTACGCCCAAGCTGCGGCTCGACCTGGAGCAGGACGACGTGCCCGCCCCGGCCCCGGCGAAGAAGAGGCCGGCGGCGAAGAAGAAACCCGCGCGCGGCAGGTAGGCCGCGTGGGCGACCGCCCGGCGCCGTGGCGCGCCGGGCTTCCGGTCGCAACGGGATCGCTGGTCCAATGGTGGCGGATGGGCGTGGTCGCCCACAGTGCACGGCACGCGCCGCAGGAGAACGCATGAGCTATTGCGAGGAGTTCGCGACGCGCGCACCGGCACGGGCCGAACTCGAGGCCGCGCCGGGGCTGCTGCTGCTGGAATTCGGCGCGCCCTGGTGCGGGCACTGCCGCGCGGCGCAGCCGCCGCTGCGCGCGCTGCTGGAAGGCCGCGACGACGTCACCCACGTCAAGGTCGAGGACGGCAAGGGCCGGCCGCTCGGCCGCGCCTTCGGGGTGAAGCTGTGGCCGACCCTGGTGCTGCTGCGCGACGGCGAGGAGCAGGCGCGGGTAGTGCGCCCGCGGGCGATCGACGACCTCCAGCCCCTGGCCCGGGCGTTGGCTCGGGAGTCAGCGGCAAGCCGTGAATCCATGCAAGACACTCGGGACCTGGACGTCGGCTGACGCTCCGCATGCGCCCGCAAGGGCGGCTGCGGGTCATTGAATCGGGGAGAGGGCGAGGTCGTTTCGCCACCGGACTGGACCCGGACGTGGGCGGGGCGGGCAGGGCTCCCCCCGCCTGGTTCACCTTGATGAATACCGCACGCCGCCGAGACGCGCAAAACCAGACGCCGGATCTCGCCTCCTGCGACCGATGGGTGTACAAATGTACACCATGAGCCCCGCCGACGCCCTTCCCCCGCAACGCGCCGCCGTCCTGACCTTCTTGCGCCGGGAACTGGCCGCCGGCCGCGCCCCGAGCCTGGCCGAGATCGCCGAGGCCTTCGGCTTCGCCTCGCGCAACGCTGCGCAGAAGCACGTGCAGGCGCTGGTGGCCGACGGCCTGCTCGAGCTCGAACCCGGGCGCAAGCGCGGCCTGCGACTGCCCGGCCGCCCCGACCAGCTGCCGCTGCCGGTGCTCGGCCAGGTGGCGGCGGGCGTGCCGATCGGCGCCGACATCGGCAGCGACGAACTGCTGCTGCTCGACCGCGCCCTGTTCGCCGAGAAGCCCGACTACCTGCTGAAGGTGAAAGGCGATTCGATGCGCGACGACGGCATCTTCGACGGCGACCTGGTGGCGGTGAAGCGCACCGGTGAGGCGCGCAGCGGCCAGGTGGTGGTGGCGCGGATCGACGGCGAGATCACCATCAAGCGGCTCGAACGCGGGCGCAGCCGGATCCGGCTGCTGCCGCGCAATCCCGAACACGCGCCGATCGAGGTCCAGCCCGGGCAGGACTTCGCCATCGAAGGCGTGTACTGCGGCCTGGTGCGGCGGGGCTGACATGGCGGCCGTGGTCGCACTCGAGGATCTGCTCGCCGCGCGCACCCTGTGGCACGCCGGGCGCAGCGCGCGCCAGGCCGCCGACGGCGAGCCGACCGGCCACGCCGCGCTCGACGCGTTGCTGCCCCAGGGCGGCTGGCCGCGACGCGCGCTGACCGAACTGCTGCTGCCGGCCGACGGCGTGGGCGAACTGGCGCTGCTGATGCCGACGCTGGCGCGCTGCACCCGCGCGGGGGAGCGGGTGGCGGTGATCGCGCCGCCCTACGTGCCCTATGCGCCGGCGTGGCAGGCGGCGGGCCTCGACCTGTCCCGGCTGTGCATCGTCGAGGCCGCGCCGCGCGATGCGCTGTGGGCGTTCGAACAGTGCCTGCGCAGCGGCGCCTGCGCCGCGGTGCTGGGCTGGCCGCAGCAGGCCGACGCGCGCGCGCTGCGGCGGCTGCAGGTGGCGGCCGACAGCGGCCGCTGCCTGGGCTTCGCCCTGCGCGATCGCCGGCATGCGGCCAATGCGTCGCCGGCCGCGCTGCGGCTGGAAGCGGTGCGCGGCGAGCGCGGCATCGCCTGGCACGTGCGCAAGTGCCGCGGCGGCCCGGTGCCGTCGACGCCGTTCGTGCCGGAGCGCGATTCCATCTTCATCGGCGTGCCGCCCGTGACTCCTTTTTTTCCCGCCCGCGAGCCATCTGCTCCTTCCCCCGCAAGCGGGGGAAGGAGTCAAGGCGATGCGTGCGTTGTTGCCCCCTCCCCCGTGCGCGGGGGAGGGCCGGGGTGGGGGCAACCCCGCGTCGCGGCCTCGCACGCCTTCGACGCGCGCCCATCCGCTTCAAGCGACAGTGCGCAGCACGAGCTCCTGCTCGTCCAGGCGCCTGCGCCGTCCGCGCGTGACTGACGTCGATGCTCTGGGCCTGCGTACTGCTGCCGCAACTGGCGCTGGATGGCGTCCTCCGCCGTTTGCCTGAGCCCGACGCACCGCTGGCCCTGGTGACCGGGCCGGCGCAGCTGCGCACCCTGCACGCAGTGAACCCCGCCGCCGCCGCGGCCGGGCTGCGCCCTGGCATGCGCCTGGTCGCCGCGCACGCGCTGCTGCCCGACTTCGCCATGGTCGAATATGACCCCCAGGCCGAGGCGCGCTGGCAGCGCTTCCTCGCCGCCTGGGCGTACCGGCACAGCTCGCTGGTGAGCGCGCAATGGCCGGGCTGCCTGGTGCTGGAGGTGCGCGGCAGCTTCCGCCTGCTCGGGCCGTGGCCGCGGATCGAGCGCCGCCTGCGCGAGGAGCTGCAGGCGCTGGGCTTCGTCCACCGGATCGCGCTCGCGCCCACGCCGCGCGCCGCGCATGTGCTGGCCGGCCTGCGCGACGGCCTGGCGCTGATGCACCGCGACGCGATGGTGGCCACGCTCGACCGGGTGCCGGTGCGCCGCGCGCGCCTGCCCGGCGACTGCGGCGAACGCCTGCAGCGCATGGGCGTGCGCGACCTCGGCGCCCTGCGCGCGCTGCCGCGCGACGCGCTGCGCCGGCGTTTCGGCCGGGAATTGCCCGACCACCTCGACCGCCTCTACGGCGAGGCCGACGATCCGCTCGACTGCTACCAGCCCCCGGACCACTTCGACGCGCGCCTGGAGCTGGGCTACGAGGTCGAAAGCCACATGGCCCTGCTGTTCCCGCTGCGGCGGCTGGTCGGCGACCTGTGCACATTCCTGTCGATGCGCGACGGCGGCGTGCAGCGCTTCGTGCTGCGGCTCGAACACGAGGCCGGGCACACCGACGTCGAGGTGGGCCTGCTTTCGGCCGAGCGCGATCCGGCGATGCTGTTCGAGGTCACCCGCACCCGGCTGGAGAAGGTGCGGCTGGCGCGGCCCGTGGTCGGCGTGCGCCTGGTCGCGCGCGAACTGCCGCCGTTCGCGCCGGCCTCGCGCGACCTGTTCGACGCCCGCAACCAGCAGCAGCTGCCGTGGCCGCAGCTGCGCGAGCGGCTGCGCGCGCGCCTGGGCGACGAGGCGGTGTACGCGGTGGCACCCTCGGGTGACCCGCGCCCCGAGCGCGCGTGGCGGCGGGTGGCCGAAGGCGCGGTCGACATCGACGAGGCGCCGCCGCGTCCGCCGCGTCCGTGCTGGCTGCTGCCGCGTCCGATCCCGCTGCGCGACCCGCGCCCGCGCATCGTTTCCGGGCCCGAACGGCTGGAGAGCGGCTGGTGGGACGGCGAGGACGCGCGCCGCGACTACTACGTCATCGAAACCTCGCAGGGCCAGCGCGCCTGGGCCTTCGCCCCGCCGGGCGAGCAGGGCCACTGGATGCTGCAGGGGTGGTTTTCGTGAACGCGTTCCTGCTCCCTCCCCCGCGTGCGGGGGAGGGTTGGGGTGGGGGCAGGGCAGATGCTCGCGCCATCCAACGCGCGCCTGCGGCGCGCCCCCATCCCGGCCTTCCCCCGCAAGCGGGGGGAGGGGTGGAAGCGGGCCGCACGCGCTGTTGCTCCCTCCCCCGCGTGCGGGGGAGGGTTGGGGTGGGGCGGGCCGGCAGTGAGCGCCTGGAGGAGCCTCGGGTGCCTGCGCCATGACTGACCAAGACGGCATCGATCGCGACACGCCCGGCGGTCGCCCGCCGCGCGCCTGGGAAACCGCGCGCCGCCTGCGCGGGCTGGCCGCGGCCGCCAACGACGACGCGCCAGTGGAGGACGGACTGCCGGCCTACGCCGAGCTGCACTGCCTGTCCGACTTCTCCTTCCTGCGCGGCGCGGCCAGTGCCGAGCAGCTGTTCGCGCGCGCAGCCCAGGTCGGCTACGAGGCGTTGGCGATCACCGACGAGTGCTCGCTGGCCGGCATCGTGCGCGCGCTGGAGGTCTCGCGCGCCACCGGCGTGCGCCTGGTCGTCGGCAGCGAGTTCGTCCTCGACTGCGGGCTCAAGTGCGTGCTGCTGGTCGAGACCGCATCGGGCTACACGCGGCTGTGCGAACTGGTCACCCACGCCCGCCGCGCGGTCGAGGGCAAGGGCTACCGGCTCGCGCGCGCGGACGTCGAACGCCGGCTGTCGGATGTCGACCCGTCGGTGTGCGGCCTGTTCGCGCTGTGGATCCCGGGGCGCACGCCCGATCCGGAGCAGGGCCGCTGGCTGCGCCGGGTGTTCGGCGAACGCGCCTTCCTCGCCGTGGAGCTGCACCGCGAGCAGGACGACGCGGCGCGGCTGTCGCGGCTGCTGGCGATGGCGGCGGCGCTGCGCATGGTCCCGGTGGCGGCCGGCGACGTGCACATGGACGTGCGCCGGCGCCGCGTGCTCCAGGACACGATGACCGCGATCCGCCACAACCTGCCGCTGGACCGCTGCGGCGCGCACCTGTTCCGCAACGGCGAGCGCCACCTGCGCACGCGCCGCGCGCTGGCCAACATCTACGGCGCGGTCGAGGGCGGCGCCGCGCTGCTGGCCAACGCGGTGGAACTGGCGCGACGCTGCACCTTCGACCTCGGCCGCGACCTGCGCTACCGCTATCCGGTGGAGCTGGTGCCCGAGGGCCACACCCCGTCCACCTGGCTGCGCGAACTCACCCTGCGCGGCATGCGCGAACGCTGGCCGGAGGGCGCGCCGGCGGACGTGGTCCGCCAGGTCGAGGACGAACTGGCGCTGATCTCGGAGCTGGAGTACGAGGCCTTCTTCCTCACCGTCGAGGACATCGTCCGCTTCGCGAGATCCAGGAACATCCTCTGCCAGGGCCGCGGGTCGTCCGCGAACTCGGCGGTGTGCTACGCGCTCGGGATCACCGTGGTGAACCCGGCCGAGAGCCGCCTGCTGATGGCGCGCTTCCTGTCCAGGGACCGCGGCGAGCCGCCGGACATCGACGTCGACTTCGAGCACGAGCGGCGCGAGGAGGTGCTGCAGTACGTCTACGCCAAGTACGGCCGCCACCGCGCCGCGCTGGCCGCGACCGTGATCCGCTACCGCGGCAAGAGCGCGGTGCGCGACGTGGCCAAGGCGTTCGGCCTGCCGCCCGACCAGGTCGCGCTGCTGGCCGAATGCTTCGGCTGGGGCAACGGCGAGACGCCGATGGAGCAGCGCCTGCGCGAGGCGGGATTCGATCCGGGCAATCCCGTCATCCAGCGCGTGCTGGCGGTGACGATGCAGCTGCGCGGGCATCCGCGGCACCTGTCCCAGCACGTGGGCGGTTTCGTGATCAGCGACGCGCCGCTGGCCACCGTGGTGCCGGTCGAGAATGCCTCGATGCCGGGACGCAGCATCATCCAGTGGGACAAGGACGACCTGGAGACGATGCGGCTGCTCAAGGTCGACTGCCTGGCGTTGGGCATGCTCACCTGCATCCGCAAGGCGGTGGACCTGGTCGCGAAGCATCGCGGCCACGTGGTGGATCTCGCGCGGCTGCCCACCGACGACCGGCCCACCTACGCCATGATCCAGGCCGCCGACACCGTGGGCGTGTTCCAGATCGAGTCGCGCGCGCAGATGAGCATGCTGCCGCGGCTCAGGCCGGAGCGGTACTACGACCTGGTGGTGGAAGTGGCGATCGTGCGGCCAGGCCCCATCCAGGGCGACATGGTGCACCCCTACCTGCGGCGCCGGCAGGGCAGGGAGCCGGTGACCTATCCCTCCGAGGGGGTGAAGGAGATCCTCGGCCCGACCCTGGGCATCCCGCTGTTCCAGGAACAGGTGATGGAGCTGGTGATCCACGCCGGCTACACGCCGAGCGAAGCCGACAACCTGCGCCGCTCGATGGCGGCCTGGCGCCGCGGCGGCGACATGGAGCCGCACCGCGTGCGCATCCGCGAGCTGATGGAGGAGAAGGGCTACGCGAGCGAGTTCATCGACCAGATCTTCGAACAGATCAAGGGCTTCGGTTCCTACGGCTTCCCGCAGAGCCACGCCGCCTCGTTCGCCAAGCTGGTCTGGATCAGCAGCTGGCTCAAGCGCCACGAGCCGGCGGCCTTCGCCTGCGCCCTGCTCAACTCGCAGCCGATGGGCTTCTACTCGCCGGCGCAGATCGTGCAGGACGCGCGGCGCGGGCATCGGTCCGGGCGCCCGCCGGTGGAGGTGCGCCCGATCGATGTCGCCTGCAGCGACTGGGACTGCACGCTCGAGGGCGGGCATCCGCGGCGCGGCGTGGACGATGGCGGGCAGCCGGCGATCCGGCTCGGGCTGCGCAT
>Ga0123330_1003501_pt1 | contig 12909 bp, 11 predicted proteins | sample BioC13SIPDNA_2_FD_89704 | JGI IMG/M metagenome (GOLD analysis project Ga0123330, IMG submission 89704) | Anaerobic biogas reactor microbial communites from Washington, USA - Biogas_R2_A C13 SIP DNA | ecosystem: Engineered > Bioreactor > Anaerobic > Unclassified | place: Washington, USA... | reverse complement strand
GACCATCGAGGCCTCGTCGACCAGCACCACGTCGTGGGGGAGCCGGTTGGACCGGTCGTGCCGGAAGCGGGTCGAGCTGTCGGGGCGCCAGCCCAGGAGGCGGTGCAGCGTCATCGGCTCGACCTCGCCCAGGGGCTCGATGACCGCGCGCGTGGCCGGGTCGTCGGTCCTGGCCAGGATCTGCTCGAGGGCCCCGGCGACCGCCACCTTGACCCGGGCGGCGGCCTTGCCGGTCGGTGCGGCGAGCCCGACCCGCAGGGCCCGCTCGCCGGCCGCGTGGGCCTGCTCGGCCAGCATCGCCAGGACCCCCGCGACCGTGGTGGTCTTGCCGGTCCCCGGCCCGCCGGTGATGACCGCGGTGCGCGAGCGGGTGGCCAGCTCGGCCGCGGCCCGCTGCTCGGCGTAGCCGTCGCCGGGGAAGATCCGGGCCAGTCCCTCGGCCAGGACCGTCTCGTCCACGACCGGGGCCGGGAGGGCTGCGCGGACCCGCAGGTCCTCGACGACCTGGACCTCCTGGTGGTGGTAGCGCTGCAGGTAGACCAGCCCGTGCTCGACGACGAGCGCGCCCTGGCGGACCAGTGAGCTGTCCTGCAGCTGGCGGGTCCAGTCGGCGGCGTCGGTCCAGGGCAGGTCGGGGGCCGGGTCCAGGGCGCGCAGTGCGGGGTCGAGCAGGTCGAGGTCGACCGCCACCGACCCGGTGCGCACGGCCCGGGTCGCGAGTGCCGCCGCCACCAGCGCGGCGTCGGTCGAGGTCTCCTCGATGCCGCCGGCCACGCGCCCGAGGGTGCGGGCGACGTGCAGGTCGGCGGCGGTCAGCAGGCACGCTGAGTTGAGTTGCCCCAGCACCCCGCTGGCCTCGTGCGCGATCCGGCGGTCGTGCTCGTCCGTGGGCTCGAACAGCTCGAGCGGTGCCGCTGCGGTCGTCTCGGTCATGCCGCCCCCCGCTCTGCGCCGTCCAGCAGGTCGGAGACTGCCTCCACGAGCGGCACCGGAGGCTTCCAGGAGAAGACACCGCACGGGTGGCCGTCGATCACCGGGGTGTCCGGGCCGCACATGCCGCGCACATACAGATAGAGCACCCCGCCCAAGTGACGCCGCGGGCTGTAGTCGCGCACCCGCCACCGCAGGAAGCGGTGCGCCACCACGGCATACAGCAGGGCCTGCAGCGGGTAGGAGGAGTGCCCCATCGCGTCGACGAGCGCCTCCGGCCGGTATGACGCGGCGGTCAGTGGCTGCTCGGGGTCACCGAACGGACCCAGCCAGTTGGTCTTGTAGTCCACGACGAGGTACCGGCCGCCGGTCCGCAGGACCACGTCGACCGACCCGGTGAGGTAGCCGCGCAGGTCCTGCTCGGCCAGCGCGGGTTGCGCGTCGAGCACGTCGGCCCAGGCGCGGACGGCGTCGCCCGGCGGCAGGTGCTCGCGCAGCAGCGGCGCGAGGTCACCGAGCTGCGCCCGGGAGTGCCGGCCCCGCAGGTCGCCACCGCCCAGCGGCAGCTCGAAGTCGAGCTCGCACAGTCGATCGCCGCGCCCGATCTGGCGCAGCGTCGCGTCTCCGGCCAGCGGCCCCAGCGGACTGTCGCAGACGGCGACGAGGGCGGCCGCCAGCTCCACCGGGTCGAGGTCGACGGGCCACCACACGAGCTGCTCGTGGATGTGCTCGAGGAGCTCAGCGTGCAGATCGGGCGCCTGCGGATCGGCGTGCTCGAGGACACCGTGGACCAGCGAGCCGAAGGTCGCGCCGACCGGGAGGTCCGCCATCGGGCTGGGGGCGTCGGTGCCGGGGATGACCGTGGCCAGGCCGGGCAAGGCGGGCTCGGCCGCAGCCGCCGGCTGCGGGGTGTCCGGCTCGTCGTCGCGGGGCGCGACCTCGGGTTCGCTGCCGACACCGCCGGTCAGCTCGTGGCCCTCGGGGTCACGCGGGGTGGACAGCGAGGTGTATGACGTGCGCCGCCACGTCGTGTCGATGGTCCGCTCCAGCGCGCGGATGGACAGGTGCGGGGGGTCCGTGGCGGGTGGCGCGGGGGCCACGGCGGCGTGGTCGGCCACCTCGAGCGTGAACGCTCCCCGTTCGGCCCACTGCTGCAGGCGGGCGGTGGCCTCGGCGTCGTTGCGCGGCACGGGCACGCTGTCGGGAACGCGGGCCTCGCCGCCCGGCTCGCGGCCGAAGAGCAGCCGGTGCAGCGCGGAGTTGCCGGTGTTGTTGGAGGGCGACCACCACAGCACGACCTGCGACTGGGCCCGGGTGACCGCGACGTAGAGCAGACGCAGGGCCTCGCCGGCGTCCTCGGCCTTGTGCCGGGCGACGGACTCGTCCCACCCCGGGTTGGCCGGGTGGTCACCGCCCACGTCCCGGCAGCGGAGCCGCTCCTCTCCCTCCTCGTGGAACAGCGGGATGGTGGGTGTCGTGCTCACCCAGCGGTCGAACAGCGCGGGGCAGTAGACGATGGGGTACTGCAGGCCCTTGCTGGCGTGGATTGTCACGAGTTGCACGGCCGCCGCGTCGGAGTCCAGCCGGCGGCTGCGTGACCCGGAGACGAGGGGTGCGTCGTCGGCCATCTGGGCGCGCAACCACTCGATGAGGCTCGCCAGTCCGAGGCGTCCGCCGGAGGCCTGCTGGCTGGTCTCGTGCAGCAGTTCACCGACGTGCTGCAGGTCGGTGAGCTGGCGCTCGCCGCCGACCTGTCGTAGCACCCGGGCCGGGAGACCGCCGATGGTGAGCGACTCCAGCACGGCCGCGGCCCCCTGCTTGGCGTAGACGTCGGCCAGCCGGCGCATGCGAGCGGCGAGCTCGTCGTCGAGGTCGTCGCCGCCCGCGTCCAGCTCGGCGGCGGACAGACCCACGAGGTTGGTCAGGGCTGCGGCCCGGGTGAGCATCGAGCGATGTGGCGCGGCCATCGCGTCGAGCAGCGCCAGCCACTCCTGGGCGGCCTCGCTGCGCAGCACGCTCGCGCCCCCGGCGCTCACCGCGTGGATGCCGACCCGACGCAGCTCGGCCTGGGCGTTGAGCAGGTCGCGGCTTGCGTAGGTCAGCACGGCGACGTCGCGGGCCTGGATCGGCCGGGGTGGGAGGGGCCTGCCGTCGGCGTCCTGCGCGTGCTCGTCGAAGGTCGCGCCGGATGCCAGGAGCTCGGCGATGTCGAGCGCAAGGTCGCGCGAGACATGGGTGCGCGTCGGACCGATGGTGGTGTTGTTGCGCAGGTGCTCCTTCTTGAGGACCTGGCGGAGCCGCACCGCTCCAGGATGCGGCAGCCCGGCGAGTCGCGATCCGCTGTGATGGGCCTTGACGGGCACGACGGTGATCTGCTCGTCGCCGAGGGCGGCCCCGCGCAGCGTCGCCTGCAGGGCGTCGACCACCGGCGCGTCGCTGCGGTAGTTGGTGGGCAGCGTCCGCCGCTCGTGGGCGTGCGCCTCGGCCCGCAGATAAGTGACGACGTCACCGCCGCGGAAGGCGTAGATCGCCTGCTTGGGGTCGCCGATCAGCACCATCGTCGCGTGCCCGCGAAAGGCACGGTCCAGGACCTCCCACTGGATCGGGTCGGTGTCCTGGAACTCGTCGACGAGGACGACCCGCCAGCGCGTGCGCATCCGCTGGGCGGCCAGGGAGTCGCTCTCCTCCAGGGCTCCCGCGAGCTGGGTCAGCAGGTCGTTGTAGTGCATGACCTGCAGCCGCCGCTTGCGCCGGTCGAGCTCGGTGCGGACGAGCCGGGCGAAGTTGGCGCGGCGCACCGGCGGGGAGTTGCGGTCACCGGCATCCGGGTCCGGCCGCAGCTGGGCGTGGATGTCGTCGACCGCGGCCCGGGCGATGCCGAGCGCCTCCTTGCGGGTGAAGAAGGGGGCCTCCCGGGAGCCCACGAATCCCCGCAGGTAGAGGTCGTCGACGACCTCCACCAGCAGGTCGTCGAGGTCCTCGACCAGCTGGGCGGACGCGTCAGAGGTGCCCGCGACGCCGAGGGAGCGCAGCACCTGGTGGCAGAACTGGTGGGTGGTGGCGATCGTCGCCTCGTCGAAGGAGGTCAGCGCGCGCCGGACCCGGCCCAGCCGCAGCCTCCGCTCCTCGTCGTCGACGTCGAGCAGCAGCTCCAGCAACGGTCCGGAGACCGGTGTCTCCTCGGGGTGGTGCAGGGCACGCTCCAGCTCGACCAGCTGCTCGCGCACCCGGGCCCGCAGCTCCTGGCTCGCGGCCCGGCCGAAGGTGATGATGAGCATCTCGGTCAGGAGGGCGTGGCCTTCCGCGATGTAGCGGGCGACCAGCGCCGCGATCGTCCACGTCTTGCCGGTGCCCGCCGACGCCTCGAGCAGCACCGTGCCCGAAGGCAGCGGGTCGGTGATGGAGAAGTCGCCCACCGGGACGACATCTGACGGCTGTGTCACACCCACTCCCTCCGCTCCACGTCGGTGGCGATCAGCGGCTGCCACACCCGGAAGGCGAACTGCCCGAACCGGGTGGTGAGGCCCTTGGTCCACACCTCGTCCCCGGCCGGTGTGCCTGCGACGTCCGCAAGCCGCGCCCCGGCGCCGAGCACCCGCACGAACGCGGGGTTGTCCTGCTCGCCGGTGAAGGAGAAGGCGCCCGTGCTGCTCTTCCACTGCTTCTCCGCGTCGTACAGCGCGCCACGCTCGTCACCGCTGCCGTGGAAGGACTCGGCGAACGTGCACGCGGTCTGCACCCCCAGGGGCAGGGGGGAGGTCATGCCGCGGTCGTAGAGGTCGACCAGCTGTCCGAGCAGCGTGAGCGCGATGTCCCGATCCACCGGCCCGTGCGTGTAGTGGCCGACCCCCGGCTTGCGTCCCCGCCTGAGCTGTCCGACGACATGGCTGGTGGCGTCCTCATGGCCGGCGGCAGCCAGGGCCAGCACGGTGACCCACGAGCGCAGCCGCTGCTTGGCCTTGATCGAGGAGTAGGTGCTGGTGACCACGCAGGATCCCGCCTCGTAGAGCCCGGCGACGGTCCCGATGAGGCGTCGGCCATCGGGGAGCTGGACGTCGATGTCGATGCTCGAGCCAGGTCCGTCGCGGAGGGCGAGCGAGGCGCGGTGGATGTCGCGGACGTTGCCGGAGATGTCGTCCAGCAGCTGGCGGCCCAGCTCACCGGGTGGCACACTCCCGCGCCACCGCTCGTGCTGCTGCGCCAGCTCGAGCGGGGTGCCGGCCAGCACCGCGCGGAGCATCCGGTCGCCGATCTGCCACTTCTCCAGGCCGTCCAGGTCGATGGGGATGCCCTCGGACGGTTCCTCCGGCTCGTCGGGGAGGAGCAGGCCGAGGCGCTGCCGCAGGAACGCCTGGGCCGGCTGGGCCAGGAAGCGCTGGAGGTCCTCGAGTGCGAGATCGCCGGGCGGAAGTGGGGGCAGCGGCTCGGGCAGCAGCGCGGCCGACACGGGCTCAGAGACCGGCTCGAGCACCGCGTGGCGTGCCTGGTGCGCGCGGCCTCCGGCGAGCGCGGCGGGGTCGAAGCTGAACGGCTCGTCACCCGGCAGCAGGGCCGGCTCGCCCGGGGCCGTAGCGCCGAGGTTGCGGACGTCGTAGGGCTGCAACGGGTGCCGTCGCACGAGTGGTGGTGCGTCCGTCGGGCGCTGGGCGGTCTCGGCCAGGGCGTCGAGCAGCTCACCCAGCGGCACCGCGGGCGGACGCTCGGACCCGCTGTGCTCATCCGCTCCCGTATAGGTGATGACCAGGGTCTGCCCGGCGGCCATGACCGCGTCGAGGAGCAGCTGCCGGTCCTCGGCGCGGGAGTCGCGCTCGCCGGTGACCGGGTTGCGGGCCAGGGCGTCGTCGCCGTCGGGCGTCGTGGTGCGCGGGAAGATGCCGTCGTCCATCCCGATGAGCGCGACGACCTTGTGCGGCACCGAGCGCATGGGCACCAACGTGCAGACGGTCAGCGTGCCGGTGCGGAAGCTGGTGCGGGTCGCCCGCCCGGTGAGGTGCTCCTCGAGCAGCGCGCGGACGTCGGACAGCGCCAGCTCGGTGGAGGTGGTGCCGCGCCGCGCGGAGGCCTCGATCCGGGCCAGCTCGCGATCCAGCTGGGTCACCTGCCACGCGTCCGCGGCGGTGGTCGTGGCCAGCCCGAGCACCCCGGCGCGCAGGGCCCGGCTCCACTCGCCCGCCTGCCGGCAGCCGTGCAGGGCGTGGAGGGTCGATCCGAGTCGCTCGACCAGCTCGGCCAGCCGCCCGGCGAGGTCGATGTCGCCGCTGTCAAGGTCGTCCAGCGCCACGGTCTGCCCGAGATGGGTGAGGTCCGAGCCGTCCAGCGCCGCCCCCGTCAGCACCCGGTCCAGCCCGGTGCGCCAGGTGTTCTGCGGGAACTTCCCCAGGTCGTAGGTCGCTCGGTGGTCGGCATCCAGCCCCCACCGGACCGCGACCTCCTCCACCCACCCGGCGATCCGGTCCAGGCTGTCGTCGTCCAGGCCGAAACGGCGCCGAACCGGCTCCGAGCGGGCCAGGTCGAGCACCTCGCTGGCCGTCAGGCGCCCACCAGCCAGCTCCACCAGCCGGGCCGCCAGGGCCAGCAACGGGTTCGTATGTCGTGGGGCCCGGTCCGCGAGCATCACCCGCAGCCGGTGGGCCGGGTGTCCGTCGCCGGACTCCTCGGCACGCACGACCTCACCGAGCCCGAAGCCGGCGTGGACCAACGGGGCGTAGGCGTCGATGTCCGGGCACATCACGAGGATGTCCCGCGGCTCGAGGTCGGGGTTGTCCTGCAGCAGGGCGCTGAGCACGTCACGCAGCACCTGCACCTGGCGGCCGTGGCCGTGGCAGGCATGCACCTGGACGGAGTCGTCGTCGACCGCCAGGACCCGGCCCGCGATCTCAGCGGCGGTCGGGACGTGGTCGCGGGCCACGTCATACTGCAGCCACTGGAGCAGCGACCCGGGTGCGGCGTCGCCGGGGGCAGGTCCGGCGCCCGGTGCGGGCAGGAGGGCACCGAGCCGGGCATCCCTGGCATCCGTGAGCGCGAGGGAGCGTTGCAGCTCGCGGGCGTCCCGGCCCAGGGAGGCCAGCAACGGGTGGTTGACGTGGTCCACCGACGGATCGTCCGCGCGCAACACCGGACCGTCGGCGACGACCCCGGCCAGGGTGTCCCAGGCGGCGGGAGAGGCCTGCGGCAGCCAGAGGTGCACGTCGCGCTGCTCGCCGAGCGCGGCGATCACCTCGATCTCGCTGGCCGCGATGCGGGTGTGGCCGAACAGGGACAGGCGCCCGGGCAGGTCGAGACCCTCGGGGTCGCCACCGGATCGCAGGCCGGCCACGACCTGCTCGTGCCGCACGTCGGGGGGCGTGGCGTCGACGATCTCCAGCACGGCCCGCCACAGGTGGGGCTGCCAGGCGAGGTCCTCGGGCAGGGTGCCGCCGAGGCCGTCCCCGGTGCCCCCCGCGCGCCAGTCGGCGACGAGGGCGGGCCGCTGCACGGCATACGACGAAAAAAGGCCGGCCAGGCGGCGTGCCACGGCATAGCGTCGCCCCCGACGCAGCCCGCGCTCGGTCTCGTCGGCCTCCCCCGCGGCCCCGAGGTGCGTGGCCAGGGCGGTCGCCCAGCCCTCCTGGAGGGACTCGTCGATCGCCTGCAGCACCGGCCACGCCAGCTGCTCGGGGTGCCACGGATCGTCCCGCTCGATGCCCAGGACCAGGGAGACCAGGCTGTGCGGGTTGAGGAAACGCACCCCGGCGCACACCCCGTCGCCGCGACCGGCGCCGGCGCCCAACCGGTGCGAGAGCCGCTGCGCCAGCCACCGCTCGACCCCCTTGGCGGGCACCGCGACGACCTCCTGCGCGAACGGGTCCTCCAAGGGCCGCGACAGGAGCTCGGCGAGGCCGTCGGCGAGCACGCTGGTGCTCACCGCGCGGTGCACGAACAAGGTCATGGCGAAGACCCTATGAGGAGCGACTGACATCGCGCTGTTCGGGCGCGGTCCACTGACGCCATCTGTGGATAAGTCACGCGCCGTGGAGTGCCGACCGCTTCATACTCCGGCATGCCTGTTTCGCCCGTCATCCAGTCGCCATCCAGAGCCTCCGGGCGTAAGATATCGTCAGATATCACCCGGGAGGTGACGATGCCGGACCTTCTCATTCGCAACTTCCCCGCTGCGGAGCTGCAGCTGCTGGACGAGCAGGCCAAGCGGTTGGGGCTCTCCCGCACGGAGTTCCTCCGACGCCAGCTCGTCCGCGAGGCTCGGCGCACACAATCCGCGGTCACGGCGGCGGACCTCGCGGGCCTGGCTGATCTGGTCGCGGACCTGGACGACCCGAGCGTCATGCGAGACGCCTGGCCATGACGTCCTGGCTTATCGACAAGTCGGCGCTGGTGCGCCTCGCGGCCAGCCCAGATGCTGAGGACTGGGCCGACCTGATCACGCGCGGGCTGGTGGCGATCTCGACCGTCACCCTGCTCGAGGTGGGCTACTCGGCGCGCTCGGCGGCGGACCACGCTCGGGCTCTTGGGCGACCACCGGTCGCCTCGATGCCGGTGGAATACCTCACCCCGGCCATTGAGAGCCGAGCGGCGGAGGTGCAGGGACTGCTGGCCCAGCGGGGTGAGCACCGGGCGCCGTCGATCCCGGACTTGCTCGTGGCGGCCACGGCAGAGCTGTCCGGCCGGACGGTCCTGCATCTGGACAAGGACTTCTCGCTCATCGCAGCGGTGACGGGGCAGCAGCTACAGCGAATCGACGTGCCCTGACCAGGGCAGCCTCTTGAACGCACAGTTCCGCCAAGTTACTTTGGATATTGATGAGTGACGCAGTGCCAAAGTCATCGTCTACGCGATGTTGGCGTGCGAGTAGTTCCTGAGGTGATGAAGATGCCACGCACGGTCGAAGAGATCCTCGCCCATGCCGACGAGTTGGCCGCCATGTTCGAGTCCTACGAACCAGAACCCGGCGACGAGGTGGACGTCACGGCGGTTTCCCGGTTGAGAGCCGCGGTCGTCGAGCGGTCCGAGGCTGAGCGCCACCTGCTCGAGGCGGTCCGAGCCGCGCGCACGTCCGGTCTCTCCTGGTCTGCGATCGGTTCCGTCGTCGGAACGAGTGGAGAAGCAGCTCGCCAGCGTTACGCCAACAAGGTGGCCTGACGCCAGGCGCCGCTGCAGTCAGAGTTCCCTGACCAACAGCTCGTCCCGCTCGACCTCGTGATGGACGGTGCCGTCGCCGTCGACCCAGTCATACTCGCTCGTGTCCACGACCCCGGTCCGCCGATAGCCCAGCCGCTCATAGAGCCGGGCCGCACCGTCGTTGTCCAGCCCCACCCCGACCGCCACCTGCCGCCGACCGCGCTCACGGCACAGCTCCTCCGCGGCTGCGATGATCGCCGTGCCCACGCCCCGGCCGCGGTGCTCCTCCCGCACCTGCAGGTGATTGATCTCGACCGCGTCCGGGAAGGCCTCCCGCGCCGCGGACCCGACGGGCCCGCCCCACTGGACCATCGCCGACCCGGCCGGCTCCTCACCGGACCAGGCAGCGAGGAAGGTCGCTCCGTCATACTGCTGGGCGCGCAGGTGCCCGGCGTGGACCCCGCCGGGCACGGGCCACCTCTCCTCGAGCACCGGGAGGTCGGCCTCGGTCACGGGCCGGACGATCACCTCAGCGGACCCGGACGACGGGACCGCCCGTGACGGAGACGAGCTGGTCGAAGGTGAGCTCGACGACCGTGTCGGGCGTCCCGCCGGCGGCCCAGATCGTGTCGTGGACGCGCAGGTCCTCGTCGACGAGAGCACGCAGCCGGGTCGGGTGCCCGGTCGGCGCCACCCCGCCGATCGCCTGCCCGGTCGCGGCGCGCACGTCCGGCGCCTTGGCCATGGTGACCTCCTGTGCGCCGACCGCCTCGGCGACCACGGCGGGGTCGATCCGGGCGGCGCCGCTGGACATCACCAGCAGCGGCTCGCCGTCGGCCAGGAGCACGAGGCTGTTGGCGATCGCCGCCACCTCGCAGCCCAGCTGCTCGGCGGCGAGGGCGGCGGTGCGGGCGTGCACGTCCAGGACGACGATCGGGGAGTCGATGCCCGCCGCGAGCAGCGCGGCGCGGACCTCTTCGTTGCGGGGGTGCATGCCGAGAGTATGCCGTCACGCACCTCCGCGGGTGCCTGTGGGTAACTTCTGCGAGCCGGGGCCGGTCCGTGACAGCCTCTTGTCATGGACGTGATTCCTCAGAAGGTCCTCCGGAACCAGACTGGAGAAGTGCTGCGGCGTGTCGAGGCGGGGGAGAGCCTGGTCGTGACCGTCGCCGGCCGCTCGGTGGCGGAGCTGTCCCCGGTCGGCCGACGTCGCTGGGTGAGCGGGGCGTCCCTGGGGAAGGTCTGGCAGGGTACGGTCCCGCAGTGGCTCGCGGATGACCTGGCCACGCTGGGCTCGGACGTGGGGGAGCCCGAGTGAGCGCCGACGCGGCATCCCAGAATGGGATGCTTAGCGCTACGCTGGGAGTCATGAGCACCCAGATCGCGGTCCGACTCCCGGACGAGATGGTGGCCTTCCTGGACCGCAGCGTGGCCGAGGGGCGCGTGCCCAGCCGGGCGGCGCTCGTGATCGCTGCGCTGGAGCGGGAGATGCGTCGTCAGGCGGCGTTGCGCGATGCTGAGGTGTTGGCGGATGTGGGTGCGGCTGACGACCTCGATGAGTTGGTGAAGTGGTCCGCGCGTCATCTGTCTGTCGAGGACTGACCCCGTGAGAGAGCTCTGCCTGGCACGCCTGGACAAGACTCGTCCGGTGGTCGTCCTCACGCGAGCATCCGCCCGTCCGGCCATGACCAAGGTGACTGTGGCTCCGGTTACGTCCACCGTGAAGGGACTGTTCAGCGAGGTCCCGGTGGGTCCGCACAACGGGTTGGACCACGACTGTGCCATCTCCGTCGACAACACCCTGACGATCCCGGTGACGGCACTAGGTCGCACGATCGGCTATCTCGATGACGACCAGGAACGGGCGCTTGCGGAGGCGATCGTGCGGGCGTTCGATCTCGATGTGCCGTTGATGAGCTGACCTGGGGAGTCATCGAGCCGCTGTGGGCTCGCGGGTCTGAGGGGTGACGTGCGTGACCCGCCGCACGAAGTCGCGCAGCAGCAGGTTGATCCGCACCGGGTCGCGCGCCATCGGCAGGTGGCCGGAGCCCTCGAGTTCCACGAACTCCCCGCCGGTGAGCTCCGCGACGATGCGGCCCCGTTCGGGCACCTGGCACCGGTCGTCACTGCCGGTGATGACCAGCACCGGGCAGCGCACGGCCTCGCAGACCTCCCGCGCGGCAGCCTCCGTGCCATAGCGCGTCGGCGGCGCGTCCTCGTCGGCGAGGTCAACCTCTCCGGTCGGGCCGGCCCACCCGACGCAGTCCTCGATCTGCTTGGTGGAGTGCGGCTCGGGGAACAGTTGCTCGAAGAAGAACTGGGCGAACCCGGGCCAGTCCTGTGTCCACGACTGCCGGCTAACCCGAGCCCAGCCGTCTTCCGCCACGGCTGCTGCCAGCCCGTCAGGGTCGAGGACCGCCTCGAAGTCGTGCCGCACCCACCACGGGTGCGGCGGCGTCAGGCGCAGCCCCGGGTTGATCGCCACCACGCCCTGCACCCGCTCGGGCCGTTCCGCCGCCATGATGAGGGCCAGACCAGCGCCGCTGCAGACGCCGCACAGCACCGCGGTCTCGGAGCCGACCTCGTCCAGGACCGCCCACGCGTCGGCCAGGACGTTCTCGAACTGGTAGGCCGCCGGATCCGTCACTCGATCCGACCCGCCGTTGCCGCGCGGGTCGGCCGTGATGACGCGGAAGTGCCGTGCGAGGAATGGCACCTGGGCCTTCCATGCGGCGGCGTGCGTGATGACGTCCGGCATGAGCAGGAAGACGGTCGGGACGGCGGTGGGCACGTGCCGCTCGCGTCTCCGAGCGCCTTCCGCCTGCCCGCCCCCGCGTCTGCGAGCGCCTTCCGCTTCTTCGGGCCGGAAATAACCATCTCGAAGAACGCCAAGGCGCTCGGAGACGTCGGGTGGCCCGGCCGGTACGTGGCGCATGGGACTTGTGGGGCCGGTGAGGGTCGTGGGAGCGGCCGGCGCGGGGAGGGAGGTCGGGGCGCCGTCCCCGTAGACGTAGTAGCGCGTGCGCACGCCGCTGACCTCGACAAACCCCTCGCGAGTGGGCGCGACAACGGCGGACATGGGGTCGGGCATCACAACAGGTCGGCCAGCAACGAGGCAGCACGGGCCGCGCCGTCGGTCTCCACCGGCAGGCCGCGAGTCTCCCGCCCCAGCTCGGCCACCATCGCGGCGGCGAGGGCGTCGGGGTCGCGCGCCTCGGCATACGGCACGCAGGTCCCCGCGTCGTAGCGCTCCAGCCGGTGCCGCACGTGCACGTTCTGCTCGAAGTGGTGCTGGAGCGGGACATAGAGGAAGGGCCGGTCGGCCGCGGCCAGCTCCATGCAGGTGGTCAGCCCGCCCTGCACCACCGCCAGGTCGCACGCGGCGAGCTGGCGATAGAGGTCGGGGACGTACCCGCGATACGACACACCCCGCCGCCGCGGCAGCGACGCAGGATCCAGCCGCGGCCCCGTCACCACGAGAAACCGCAGGTCAGGCACAGCACGCCGCGCGGCCGGGACCGCGTCCAGCACCCGTCGCAGCAGCGACCCACCCACCCCGGACCCACCCACGGTGACGACACAGAGCAGGTCGTCCTCGGCATACTTCAGCTCGGCCCGAGTCCGCGCCCGCTCCTCCTCGGTGGGCGGCACGAACCCGGTGACATAGCCGGCGAAGTCGAAGTTCTCCTTGGTCCACTCCCGGATGCCCGGCAGCCCCGGCCCGAACGACAGGTCCACCACGTCGTCCGGCGAGCCGACGAAGATCGAAGCGTCCCGGATGCGGCGATAGCGCGCCCGCTGCTCGATCATCTCCGCGTTGTAGTCCGTCGTCAGCGCCGCCTCGTCCGCCCCGCCGTCGGGCAT